>Ga0180429_10001848_pt1 | contig 17771 bp, 15 predicted proteins | sample SS_ome_FD_132428 | JGI IMG/M metagenome (GOLD analysis project Ga0180429, IMG submission 132428) | Hypersaline lake sediment archaeal communities from the Salton Sea, California, USA - SS_1_S_1 metaG | ecosystem: Environmental > Aquatic > Non-marine Saline and Alkaline > Hypersaline > Sediment ...
GAGCATTTGCATGATAAGGTGATTTTAAAAGTATGACATTATTTTTAAATAATTGACCTTTATATGATAGTACCGCATAACTCCTTTTTGAGACAATCAAAACGAGGGAAAGAGGCGCTGAGAGAGCGGAGAGAAAGCTTGAGAAGGCTTCTTTAACATTAATCGGACACCGCATTTCAGAGTAACCCGGCTTTGGCTTGGTCACTTTCATGGAATTGATTTCTTTCTATCCCAGCATTGTCCGTTTTCAGAAATGAGAGGAAAATATTGTCGCTAGTATAGGTGAGTTTAAGAATACTAGCGTTAACTATAAATAGGACCATTGACAAATCACTCAACCTCTATTAAAATTAAAAGTTATCCGATAGTAATCATCTCTATCGAAAAACTCAATACATGCAAGCTATGATTGCTGTGGGTCGCACTACAGCAGGAGCAGCTTCTGGAGAGACCGCGGAATTCTGCGGCGCCGAAGGGTTCACAATCTCAGGCAAAAGGACAGAAGAGTACCGAATATGTATTTGTCGTGCTGATGATTGTCAGCGGCACAAATATATTTTGATATTCTTATGACCGCGAGATTGGAGGACATCCAATCTCTTTTTTTATGGGCTTTTTTACTGCTCGTCGTTCACTAGAGAGGTAAGGAGGAGTTTGATGTGGAACAGCGGGAATTAAAGAGGGACTTATCCAATCGGCACGTACAGCTTATCGCTATTGGCGGGACGATTGGCACCGGGTTGTTTTTAGGCTCCGGTAAGGCGATTCAATTGGCGGGTCCTTCTATCATCTTTGCGTATTTCATTGTAGGTATTGCGCTTTTTTTCGTGATGCGGGCGCTGGGAGAATTGCTGTTATCTAAAGCGGGTTATCAATCGTTAACCGATATTGCCGAGGAGTATCTGGGGCCGCGTGCGGCGTTTGTCACCGGGTGGACCTATTGGTTTTGCTGGATTATGACGGCTATGGCGGATGTGATTGCCGTCGGTGTCTATGTGAAATATTGGTTTGATATTCCGCAGTGGGTCCCTGCACTTATCTGTTTACTCATTTTATTAGGGCTCAATCTGTTGACTGTCAAGCTTTTTGGAGAATTGGAATTTTGGTTCGCTTTAATAAAGGTGATCACGATTCTTGCGTTAATTGTCATCGGTGTTATTTTGCTGGTGATCGGGTTTAAGACGCATACAGGAACGGTTTCGGTTACCAACCTTTGGGAGCATGGCGGTTTGTTTCCAAACGGATTTTCAGGCTTTTTGCTTTCTTTCCAAATGGTGATCTTTGCATATGTCGGTGTGGAATTAGTAGGTGTATCGGCGGCGGAAACGTCGAACCCGAAAAAAAATATTCCATCGGCTATTAATAAAATTCCTTTACGGATTTTATTTTTCTACGTCGGCGCGCTTATCGTCTTATTATGTATTAACCCTTGGATGGAACTGAATGCAGCGGAAAGTCCTTTTGTGAAAACCTTCAGCTTAGTCGGCATCCCACTTGCCGCGGGAATCATTAATTTTGTTGTATTAACGTCAGCCGCGTCTGCTTGTAACAGCGGGATGTTTTCAACAAGCCGGATTCTGTACAATTTAAGTAAAACGAAACAGGGCCCGGCCAATTTTGCGAAGCTGAATAAAAACCATGTGCCGAGTCACGCGTTATGGGTATCAACCATTGTCCTGTCAGCAGGAGCGCTATTAAGCAAACTGATACCGGAACAAGCCTTTGGGATCGTGACAACCATCAGCGCGATTTGTTTCATATGGGTGTGGGGTGTGATTCTTGTCAGCCATATCAGATACAGGAAAACCCGTCCGCACTTACACGCAGCATCAACATTCAAAGCGCCATTCGCGCCGTTTATCAATTATGTTGTCCTGGCGATGTTTGCGGTCATTCTCATGATTATGCTGTATGCGGATGCGACTCGCCCGGCCTTGCTGCTGACTCCTCTATGGTTTATTGTATTGTTTATTTTATTTTGGATGAAAAAAAACAGGACAAAAAGAACATGATGAGTCAAATTAAATCTCTTGAAAAAGACGGTGTACTGCATGCAGTATGCCGTCTTTATTTTTGATTAACCGTTTCCTTTTATAGGTTTATATTTAATGTAGACATGAGAACGAGAGGAATGGAGTCATGGAATACAATTCATACATGAATGGACAATCGCAATATCCCGCTTGGTCCTATCCGTACAATTTGATCATATGGAAAGCGTTTGTTGGCCATGATGTGAAGTCCTATTTATATGGGTTATAACATAAAAAAGCGCCATACTGCCGTTTAAGCAGCATAGCGCCTTTCATGTTAGTTCCGGATCAAATAATCAAACGCCCCTAATGCGGCATTTGCCCCCGATCCCATTGAAATAATGATTTGGTTATATGGTCCGTCTGTGCAGTCGCCGGCAGCGAATAGGCCAGGGATGGTTGTTTCGCCGCGTTTGTCGACTGCAATTTCGCCGATGCGGTTGCGTTCGACGGTTTCAGGGAGCCATTCCGTGTTCGGCACAAGACCGATTTGGACGAAGACGCCTTGGAGCTCGACGTGTTTTTCTTCTCCTGTTTCACGGTCAACGTAAGTGATGCCGTTTACGTTTTCATCACCCGTGATTTCTTTTGTTTGGGCGTTTTTCACGACAGTCACGTTAGGGAGACTGTAGAGACGTTTTTGCAGAACTTCGTCTGCTTTCAGCTCCGGTGCGAACTCAAGAACAGTCACGTGGTTGACGATACCTGCAAGGTCAATCGCTGCTTCGATACCGGAGTTTCCGCCGCCGATGACGGCGACGTCTTTGCCTTCAAACAACGGTCCGTCACAGTGAGGGCAGTATGCGACACCTTTGTTTTTGAACTCTTGTTCGCCAGGTACGCCGATATTGCGCCAGCGTGCGCCAGTTGACAGAATGACGGTTTTGCTTTTCAGAACAGCGCCGTTTTCGAGTTCAAGATGGAAAAGATCTTTTTTCTCGAGACCTTTTGCGCGTTGCAGGTTCATGACGTCGATCTCGTAATCCTTCACGTGTTCTTCAAGGCTTGCCGCAAGCTTCGGCCCTTCGGTGCGCTTCACGCTGATGAAGTTCTCGATGCTCATCGTGTCAAGGACTTGGCCGCCGAAGCGTTCGGCAACGATTCCAGTGCGGATGCCTTTGCGCGCCGCATAGATTGCTGCGCTTGCACCGGCAGGTCCGCCTCCGACAACGAGTACATCGAACGGATCTTTATCAGAAAGCTCAGATGCATCTGTGCCGCTGCCCATTTTCGCAAGAATTTCTTCAAGCGTCATTCGGCCGCTTCCAAAGGATTCGCCGTTTAAGTATACGGTCGGCACAGCCATAATGTTTTTGCTTTCGACTTCTGACTTGTATGCCGCACCATCGATCATCGTGTGCGTGATGTTCGGGTTGAGCACGCTCATCATGTTCAATGCCTGCACAACGTCCGGGCAGTTGTGGCATGTGAGGCTGATATAAGATTCGAAGCGGTATTCGCCGCTGATGTTCTTGATTTGATCGATGATTTTTTGATCGACTTTCGGCGGTCGGCCGCTTACTTGCAAGAGTGCCAGCACCAAAGATGTGAATTCGTGACCGAGCGGAACTCCGGCGAATGTGACGCCTGTTTCTTCTCCGTCACGATTGACGCTGAAGCTTGTCGTTCTGTCGAGCTGCGCCTTTTCAACAGTGATTTTTGATGACATGGAAGCCAGCTCTTCTACAAGAGCCAGCATATCCTTAGAGACACTGTCATCGCCTGTACTGACTTTAAGGACGATGTCATTTTCAATCATCTGCATGTATTGGTTTAATTGTGCTTTGATATTTGCTTCAAGTACCAATTGAATGCACTCCTTAGATTTTGCCTACTAGGTCAAGGCTTGGTGTCAGTGTTTCAGAACCTTCTTCCCATTTAGCCGGGCAAACTTCGCCTGGGTTTTGGCGGACGTATTGAGCCGCTTTTACTTTGTTGATCAGGGTGCTTGCATCACGGCCGATACCGCCTGCGTTGATTTCAACAGCTTGGATCACACCGTCCGGATCGATGATGAATGTTCCGCGGTCAGCAAGACCTTCTTCTTCGTTCAGCACTTCAAAGTTGCGGGAGATCGTTTGAGACGGGTCGCCGATCATCGCGTAAGTGATTTTGCCGATTTTCTCAGAGCTGTCATGCCATCCTTTATGTACGAAGTGAGTGTCTGTAGAAACAGAGTATACTTCGACACCAAGTTCTTTTAGGGCAGCATATTCGTTTTGAAGGTCTTCAAGCTCAGTCGGGCAAACAAATGAGAAATCTGCTGGATAGAAGCAGAAAATGCTCCATTGGCCTTTTAGATCTTCGTGTGTAACATCGATAAACTCACCGTTTTTGTAAGCTTTCGCTGCGAATGGTTGTACTTCTTTTCCGATTAGAGACATAATATCGTCCTCCTGAATGTAGTTTAAGAGAAATAAAAATTGTAAACTTTATTTCTCTGTAATTATTATAATTATATACAAATTATCAAGTAATAAATATTTTTTGTCAAGGGGAAAGCCCGTTAATTTTTTGTTAAGTATTTCAGCTAAAGAAAAGAGTTGGAGTTTCGTAACTTTCATATAGTATGATTGGCACAAATGGTAGAGTGGTGAGAATAAAGAGGCCTAATTGAAAACGAAAAGCCGTCGGAATGACGGCTTCTTTGGCTAAACTCCTTTATATGCGGAACGGTAAATCTCAGCAAGCTCCGAAACGAGCGGCAGCTTCGGATTGGCTGTCGTACACTGATCTTCAAAGGCGCGTTCGGCCATGAGATCCACTTTGCTTTCGAATGCGGCAGCATCCACGCCGTTTTGTTTAATGCTCATCGGAATTTTAAGCTCTTTGGCGAGCGAGATAATCTCCTGGATCAGGCTTTCAACGCCTTCTGCAGTTGTTTTTGCAGGCAGGCCGAGCGTTCTGGCAATCTCCGCGTAGCGCTGATCGGCTATGAAGTGGCTGTATTTAGGAAATGCCGTGAACTTTTTCGGCTTTTCTGCATTATAGCGGATCACGTGCGGCAGAAGGATGGCGTTTGCCCGTCCATGAGCGATGTGATACTCCGCGCCAAGCTTATGGGCTAAGCTGTGGTTGATGCCAAGGAAGGCATTGGAAAACGCCATTCCGGCAATCGTTGATGAATTATGCACTTTTTCGCGGGCCAGCTCGTCGCTGCCGTTTTTGTATGCTCTAGGCAGGTATTCGAAAATCAGCTGGATGGCCTTCATGGCCAAGCCGTCTGTATAGTCGTTAGCCATGCACGATACGTATGATTCAATAGCGTGAGTTAATACGTCCATTCCTGTGTCAGCCGTAATATGTTTCGGCACGGTCATGACAAATTGCGGGTCAATGATCGCGACGTCCGGCGTTAATTCATAATCGGCCAGCGGATACTTCGTATTCGTTTCTTTGTCTGTAATGACAGAGAATGAAGTGACTTCAGAGCCTGTGCCTGATGTCGTCGGGATCGCGACAAATTTTGCTTTTTCACCCAGTTTCGGGTATTTGACAATGCGCTTGCGGATGTCCAGGAATTTTTGCTTTAAGCCAAAGAATTCAGCATCTGGGTGCTCATAGAACAACCACATTCCTTTTGCGGCATCCATTGCAGAACCTCCGCCGAGGGCGATGATGACATCCGGCTGGAATTTGGCCATCATGTCGACGCCGTTCATCACCGTTTCGATTGAAGGATCAGGCTCGACATCAGAAAAAATTTCACAATGAACGTAATCCGGGCGCCTTCTTAAGTAGTGTAGGACGCGGTCTACATATCCGAGTTTCACCATCCCCGGATCAGTCACAATCAACGCTTTTGAGATGTCAGGCATTTTCGCTAAATATTGGGTTGCGTGTTTTTCAAAATAGATTTTTGGAGGAACTTTAAACCACTGCATATTGACATTCCTTTTCGCCACTTTTTTCGTGTTGATTAAATGAACAGCTCCAACGTTTGACGAGACGGAGTTTCCGCCATATGTGCCGCATCCGAGTGTTAAAGAAGGCATATAGGCGTTGTAAATGTCGCCGATCGCCCCTTGTGACGACGGTGCATTGACGATGATCCGCCCGGCTTTCATCCGTAATCCGAATTCTTTAACGGCTTCTTGATCGTTCGTATGAATTACCGCCGAGTGGCCGGTTCCACCGAACGCCAGCATGTCTTCGGCGCGTTTTAATCCCTCTAGAATTCCGCTGACTTTGTAGCACGCTAAAACAGGGCTCAGTTTTTCCCTGGACAGCGGGTAATCCGGACCTACGCCTTCTAATTCGGCGATGAGGATTTTTGTATCTTGCGGCACTTTGATACCGGCCATTTCAGCGATTTTGAATGCCGGCATGCCGACGATATCAGCGTTTACCGCGCAAGTATTTTCATTGATGACCAATTTCTCGACCTTTGATTTCTCGGTTTCATTTAAGAAATAGCAGTTGTTTCTTGTCATTTCGACTTTGACGTCTGAGTAGATGTCTTTGTCTATGATGACGGCCTGCTCTGATGCGCAAATCATGCCGTTGTCAAATGTTTTGGATAAGATCAGATCATTGACGGCTTGCTTCAGGTTGGCAGACTTCTCGATGTAGCACGGAACGTTTCCAGGTCCGACGCCAAGGGCCGGTTTTCCGGAGCTGTACGCTGATTTCACCATGCCGGCGCCCCCTGTTGCGAGGATCAGGGAAACGTTCGGGTGGGTCATTAAGGCTTGAGTTGCATTCAGCGAAGGCGTTTCAATCCATTGGATACAGTTGTCTGGTGCTCCTGCTTTGACGGCTGCGTTCCGAAGGATTCTCGCCGCTTCGCGGCTGCATTTTTGGGCCGATGGATGGAAAGCAAACACGATAGGGTTTCTTGTTTTGATCGCTATCAGGGACTTGAACATTGTAGTGGAAGTAGGGTTGGTCACCGGCGTCACGCCGGCGATGACACCGACAGGCTCCGCGATTTCAATGACTCCGTCGTGTTCGTTTTCATTGATGATGCCCACTGTTTTATCGTATTTGATATGATGGTAGACATACTCTGTGGCAAACATGTTTTTAATGATTTTATCTTCATAAACGCCGCGCTTCGTTTCTTCGACGGCAAGTTTGGCGAGAGGCATGTGCTGATCAAGGCCGGCAAGCGCCATCTGTTTGACGATCTCATCAATCTGCTCCTGATCAAAGCTGCGGAATTCCTCCAATGCCTTTAGGCCTTTTTCGACTAGCTGATCAACCATGGTTGAGGCATTTTGCTTTTGTTTCATTTCCTTTTCTTCGATTGCCATTGTAAACCCTCCAGTGAATGAATAGGAATTTGATTACAACAGGATGTTCAGGGATGAATGATGCGGACATTGTTTGTGAAACATTTCACAAGTGGAGTTAAAAAATTTTATCCCTGAAGCGGATATCTGGTTTATTTTGGTATCAGTCCTCCTTTTCTGTGGCTGAATTTATCATATCACGAATTTGAAGTATGAGTTTGTGAAATGTTGAACAAAGTATGAAATTCATTCTTGAGTAAAATAAGAATGCACCCCGAGGTCTGGGGTGCAGCTTTTAATACCAGTCCGTATGAAACACGCCTTCCATATCCGTCCGCTCATACGTGTGAGCGCCGAAATAATCGCGCTGCGCCTGCAGCAGGTTTGCGTTTGAGCGGCCCGTCCGGTAGCCGTCGTAATAGGAGAGGGCGGTGCTCAGGCACGGGAATGAGATGCCTGAGCTGATGCCTTCGCAGACGACCTTTCGCAAGCCGGACTGGTATTCTTTTAGTTTTTCAGCGAAGTCAGGTGCGACCAGCAGGTTGGACAGGTCCGGCTGTTTGTCGAAAGCTTCGCTGATGAGATTTAAAAATTGTGCGCGGATGATGCAGCCGCCGCGGAAGATGAGGGCGATGTCCTTTAACGGCAGGTGCCATCCGTTCAGGTCAGACGTCATTTTATATTGAGCGAAGCCTTGGGCATAGGCGCAGACTTTCCCCATGTATAACGCCTGTCTGACGCGGTCGATCCACACGTTCTGATCCAGGGGCCGTTCTTCTGTTTCAGGCCCGGCCAATACGTTTTCGGCAGCTGTCCGTTCGTCTTTTAATGATGACAGGTAACGGGCAAACAGGGATTCCGTGATAATCGATGATGGAATGCCGTTGTCGATGGCCTGCAGGCTCGTCCATTTGCCCGTGCCTTTTTGGCCGGTTTTGTCGAGGATGACGTCGATGAGCGGAGCGCCCGTTCGCTCATCCTTTTTCCTCAGGATCTCTGCCGTGATTTCGATTAAATAGCTTTTCAGCTCTCCTTGATTCCACGTGTCGAAAATGTCAGCGATTTCATCTATCGGCAAAAGAAGCTTTTCTCTTAAAAATGTATACGCTTCAGCGATAAGCTGCATGTCTGCGTATTCGATGCCGTTGTGCACCATTTTGACAAAATGCCCCGCGCCTTTTGGACCGATGTAGACACAGCATGGATATCCTTCTACTTGGGCGGCGATTTTTGTGAGAATCGGAGCTGCTTTTTCGTAGACGTCCCGATCTCCGCCGGGCATAATGGATGGGCCTTTTAAAGCGCCGACTTCGCCGCCGGAAATGCCGATTCCCAAGTAGCCGATACCTTTCGCTTTCAAACTGTCATATCTTCGTTCCGTATCTTCGTAGGAGTTGCCGCCGTCCATGATGACATCCCCTTCTTCAAGCAGAGGAACGAGCGAGTCGATAACAGAATCAACCGGTTTGCCTGCTGTGACCATAAGAAAGATTTTTCTCGGTTTTTCTAAAGACTGTACGAAATCTTCAAGTTCATAGTACGGCTTGACTGTTTGGCCTCCCGTTTTTTGGACGAGTTGATCGGTTAAATCCCTTGTGTAGTTATAGACGGCGACTTGTTCGCCTTTGCTTGCCATGTTCAGGGCGATATTGCTCCCCATGACTCCCAAACCTATGACACCGATTGTATTGCGCATGTAATACCTGCTCCTTCATTTAAGACTTTTTTATACAAATAGGCTTAACAATAAAGTAAATCCTAATCCGGCCACCGCGATAATGGTTTCAAGCAGTGTCCAGGTGGCAAATGTCTCTTTCATGCTTAGTCCGAAATACTCTTTGAACATCCAGAAGCCTGCGTCATTGACATGGGAAGCGATTACACTTCCGGCCCCTGTTGCAAGCACAACCAGCGCAAGATTGACATCGCTTTGTCCGAGCATCGGAAGAACGAGTCCGGTTGTGCTTAATGCAGCAACTGTCGCGGATCCTAAGGAGATGCGCAGAATTGCGGCGATGACCCAGGCGAGCAAGATCGGCGACATGGCTGTTCCTTTGAATAATTCAGCTACATAGTCGCCTACTCCGCCATTGATCAAGACTTGTTTGAAGGCGCCGCCGCCCCCGATGATCAAGAGCATCATTCCGATTTGTGTAATGGCGGTTGAACAGGAATCCATCACTTGTTTGATCGGGATCTTTCTGGCGATCCCCATCGTATAGATCGCGACCAACAGGGAGATGACCATCGAAGTCGAGGCATTCCCGATTAAGCGAACCGCTGCCAGCAGGCTGTTGTCTGCAAGGCCCATCGTTTCTTGAATAAGCGTAATAACAGTCGAAATAGACATGATAATGACCGGAAGCATAGCTGTGAAGACGCTGATGCCGAAGCCGGGCGTCTCTTCAAGCTTGAACGTTTTCTGCTCACCGAGTGAAGCGATGCTGCCCATTTTCTCAAATGATTGCGGGACGATTTTTTTCGCCAGTTTCGTAAATAAAGGTCCGGCCAAAAGAACGGTTGGAATTGCAACAATGATACCGTAGAGCAGCACTTCCCCGATATTGGCGCCGAGCTCTCCCGCGATAGCCGTCGGTCCCGGATGCGGGGGCAGGAAGCCGTGTGTGACGGATAAGGCCGCCGTCATTGGAATTCCAAGGTATAAAATAGATATCTTCAATTCTCTTGAAATGGCGAATACAATTGGAATCAATAATACCAATCCGACTTCGAAGAATAATGCAACCCCGATGATAAAGGAGGCGATGACGACCGCCCATTGGATGTTTTTCTCTCCGAATTTGTTGACGAGGGTCATCGCAATGCGCTGAGCGCCCCCTGAATCCGCGATCAGCCTGCCCAGCATGGCGCCGAGCCCGAAGATCAAAGCGATATGGCCGAGCGTTCCGCCAAGGCCTTCTTCAATCGTTTTGACGATGTCGTCAAGCGGCATTCCAAGCGCCAATGCAACCCCGAACGATACGATAATCAAGGAAACAAACGTATTCAGTTTTAACCCCATAATCAAAAGCAATAATGCGACAATCCCGATTGCTACGATCAGTAATGGCATGATAACGCCTCCAATTCTCCCCTATTTTTTGCTGGATAAGCTTCTTTGATAATTTGCAATTTGTGTATATTCGTTTTCAAGTGCTCGAGATAAGTTGATAAAAAGCGGCATTAATTTTCTGTATTCTTTGGCCGATTCTTCTTTCGGCGCGTGTCTGTGCGTGCTTCCGATCATGTCGGAGACGACATCGAATGAATCGATTTTCCCTGTCGCGTACAGCCCCAAAATGCAGGCGCCGAGACAAGAGCTTTCATAGCTTTCCGGCACGACGACTTCCGATTCGAAAATATCGGCCATCATTTGCCTCCATACGTCAGACCTTGCGAAACCTCCGGTCGCCTGAATTCGGGCAACTGGACCGTCCATGCATTCTGTCAACGCCAGGAAGACGGTGTACAGATTGTAAATAACCCCTTCCAATGCCGCGCGAATCATGTGTTCTTTTTTATGCGACATGGTGAGGCCGAAGAATGAACCGCGCACATCCGGATTCCAGAGCGGCGCCCGTTCGCCTGCGAGGTATGGATGGAACAGCAGTCCGTCGGCACCCGGCCTGACGCGTTCGGCAATTTTGGTCAAGACATCGTACGGATCAATGCCGAGACGTTTTGCCGTTTCGATTTCTGATGATGCAAATTCATCTCTGATCCAGCGAAGGACGATCCCGCCGTTGTTGACTGGCCCGCCGATGACCCAATGATTCTCAGTTAAGGCATAGCAAAAGATTCTGCCTTTTTCATCGGTTTGCGGTTTATCGATAATCGTGCGAATCGCACCGCTTGTCCCAATAGTGACGGCGATTTCGCCTTTTTTAATCGCGTTGACGCCGAGGTTGGAAAGCACGCCGTCGCTGGCACCGATGACAAATGGCGTTTGCGGATCAATTCCCATCATCGCCGCCAGTTCCGGATTGCAGTGATGGAAAATGGCTGTTGTCGGAACGAGCTTTGATAGGTGGTCGGGTGTGATGCCTGCAATGGCCAGTGCTTCTTCGTCCCAGGCCAATGTTTTGAGATTCATCATTCCCATCGCCGAAGCTAAGGAGTAATCGACGACATATTGATCAAATAACTTTTTAAAAATATATTCTTTGATTCCGATATATTTTTTTGCTTTGACAGCGATTTCAGGATGCTCGTTTACAATCCATGTGATTTTGCTTAGCGGCGCCATCGGATGAATCGGCGTTCCCGTCCGTTTATAGACATTGTGCCCGTTCAGTTCTTCTTTGATTTTATGAGCCCAGCCTTCGCTTCTGTTGTCTGCCCAAGTGATGCAGGAGGTGAGCGGCTTATCGTTTTCGTCCATCGCAATCACGCTGTGCATCGCGCTGCTGAATGAAATGAATGACGGCTGTTTGTCAGGATGCTGCTGCATGATTTTCGCCGTTGACTGGATGACGGCCTGAAAAATCTCATCCGGGTTTTGCTCAGCGGTCGAGATGTCCGGTGTGTAAAGCGCGTAGCCGATGCTTTCCTTTTGGATCACGTCCCCTTTTTCACTGAATAAAACCGCTTTCGTGCTTGTCGTACCGATATCTATGCCTAACATATAACTAGTCATTTTCTTGTTCGGCCCCTTTCGCCAGCATTTGTTGCGACAGCCACAGATCTTCAACTTTACCTTGCACGTCATCGAAATTTTGATGTAGGGATTTAAGCATCAGATCCCTGTCTTTCGTTTTGATCGCTTTGATATAAAGTTCATGGTTATCGAGAATTCGTTCAAAGTCTTCGTATTTTTCTTTTAAGCGGGCCCGCATGGATAAAAGAATAAAGCTTTCCATCACAGGTTTGAGATTGTTCCATATCATCAAAATGTAAGAATGATTGATGGAGCGGACAATCGTTTCGTGAAATAAGACGTCTTGAAATGAGAACTCGTCGGCATCTTTGTATTTGATGGAGACTTTCATCATCTCCAATATTTTGCTGAGGTCTGTTACCAGTTCGTCGACATTGGCCCGTCCAAGCCGTTCGAATACGAATGTTTCCATCACCAGACGCACATCATAAATTTCTCCAATTTCTTTTTCGGTTAAACCGATGACAACGGCGCCCATCCGTTCCAAACGGATGATTTTTTCCGATGCCAGTATTTTTAAAGCCTCGCGGATGGGAGACCGGCTCACCGAGAATTCCGCAGCCAATTTATTTTCAGATAAAATGGTACCGCTTTCAATCAAGCCGGAAATAATGCGCATTCTCAGCTCGCATGCGACGCGAACACCTGTTGAAGCTCTTGAAAGCCACTTCTCCGGATATAAAAGATTTTTAGATTGGCTCATACACTCACCTTCCTAGTTATACGAGTATACTTGTATACAAGTATGATAACGCGATTATTTTGATTATGCAAACACTTTCATTTCAAATTTTCCGAAAAATTTTTTCCATTTATAAAACGATTTGTTTTGCCAATGCGCTCGAAATACTCCACTAAAGCAAAAAAATATAAAGGGAGCAGCTGCCCTTTATATTTTGACCATTTGTTTAACGATGAGTTTGAAGTCATGTTCGCTAATTTCTATGTGCCCAAATCGAAAGGAATAACCCCAGTGCCGTTTGTTTTTGATGAAAGAGAGGTTAGGAATGAATGGGTGGATCGGCGTTTCCCGGCATTTTAAAAAGTTGATCTTCCTTCTGTAAGGTGAGAATCCTTCTCCCGCATGAACCTTGTAAACTCTGTTATCACTCACTTCCCCTACAGCTGTAAACTTTTGATAGGGCGCATCATCTTTGAGATTTTGTTTTGGCGAGTAATAAATGATCCAATCATCGGGATTCATTCTTTTTAAAGGCGCCTCTTTTCCGTGGCAAAGTTGAGCAAAGCCTCCGGATACACCTTTCAAGACGTGATCGCGCGAAGCTACGCCGATCCAATACCTTCTTTTCATTCCATTCAGCATCCGCAAGCATCCTTGTCAGTATCCCCTTCGGTGCATGCTGACACAGGAAAATTCATTTCTCTCCATGCCGCGATCCCTCCGGTCAGCTCTTTCACTTGATAGCCTTTTTCTAATAAAAATTTAGCTGCTTTAGCTGCCGTATTGCACCAGACATCCCAGCAGTACACAATGATTTCTTTATCTTTTGGAATATCCTCTAATCGATGAGGGAGATCGTGTTCAGGTATCGCTTGAGCACCTTTTATCGTCAAACTCCTGACTTCGCTTGGCCCGTTTCTTACATCTATTAAAAAATATTTTTCAGGGTGATTCTTTGAAGATTTAAAATAATCCATTGGACTAATGGTGGCTTCTAAACGTGCATTAAAAAAATCGAGTGAATTCATAGGGTATGCCTCCTAGTTTTTATACTTTTTCCATACTTTTAAAAGCAAATCTTTAAATAATTTTTTTTCATTGTCAGTCAGAGGGGATAAAACCTCATATTCTGTCTGTACTAAAACCTGTTTGCATGATGACAGTACATCGCTGCCTTTTTCAGTAAGGATTAGGCTGTATGCCCTGCGATCACTTGCGTTTTTTGTCCTTTCCACAAAGCCTGAAGCTTCTAAATGGTCAACATGGCTCACCATTGTCGTACGGTCGATCTGCAGTTGTTCAGAAATCAGTTTTTGAGAAGAAAAAGGGTTTTCTTCTATAAATACAAGTACTCCGAATTGCCTGGCATTCAAGCTATACGGAGCGAGAACATCAGCAAATTGATCCTCCATTTGCTGAAGAACCTTTCCTAGCAAAAATCCGTAAAATTGACTTAACTGTTTCAAAAATCATCACCACCTAAAATAATCACCAAACAATATAGTCAGTATAACTGATTATATTTTTGAACGCAAGCCTTCTTGTTTTCGTTTGTTAATTTAATTAATTAACCGTGGTACAATAAAACCTACGATATGGTGTAAATGGAGGATTTCACATGCAACGCGGTACATTTCAATTAATGAAATCGGTGAACAAATCGATCATTCTTAATAAAATCAGAACTTCAGAGCCGATTTCGAGAGCCGAGATCGCCAAGGAAACAAAGATTACCCCTCCCACGGTCTCAAGCATTGTCAAAGAGCTGATCGAACAAGGGCTCGTGAAAGAAAGCACGCTCGGCCATTCGAGCGGCGGAAGGAAGCCGACAATGCTGCACATCAACACAGGTGCCTATTATGTCATTGGCATTGATGCCGGGCCTGAGACGGTGGAGTGCGTCTTAACCGATTTAGCCGGAGGGATACTGCAGCGGACATCCAGCCTGCTGAAAAAACCGCTGACAAACGAGATGTTCATTGATGTTTTAAAAGAAAATATTTATGCGATTTTGGGACGGTCCGATGTCAATCAGGAAAAGATCATCGGGATCGGCATCGCAATGCACGGGGTCGTCGATGCTGAAACGGGAATGTCACGCATCGCCCCGATTTTAAACCTAACCAATATTCCCATTAAAGATATGCTGGAACAAGAATTCAACTTAACGGTCAGAGTTGAAAACGATGCCAGGGCGATGGCGCTTGGCGAATCGTGGTTCGGCGGCCGCGATGATGCAGGCGGCAGTATGGCGGCCGTAAACATCGGCCGCGGTGTCGGTGCGGGGATTGTCATCAACGGAAAACTGTACCATGGAGCGGAAGGAATCGCAGGGGAACTGGGCCATATGATCATTGATATTAATGGAGAAAAGTGCGAGTGCGGCAACCGGGGCTGCCTGCAGACGATTGTGAGCGGTAAAGCGATTGCCAAGCGGGGAAACAAACGGTTAAAAGAAAGTCCGGACAGCCTGACAGCCAAAGATTTGTTTGAAATGGCCGAGAACGGCTGCCAAACGTGTATCGAACTCTTTCGGGAAACCGGTGTGATGATCGGAATCGGGCTGACCAACTTCATTCATCTTGTCAATCCGGGCAAAATCGTGCTGGGCGGCGGAGTGATGAAAGGCGGGAGGTTCATATTGCCGGCGATACGAGAAACGATACAGCAGAAGGCCTTAACAGCCGAAGCGAGGCAGACAGAGGTGACGATAACGAAGCTCGGCGATGAAGCGACGCTTTACGGAGCCGTTTCATTGCTGTTGGCGGAGCTGTTTGATCCGGTGTTAAAATAAGCCTTTTTTTCGCCTGTTTTAACACCGGTGAAGCCTTACCCCTGACGATTGACCGTGTGGATGAAGCGCATGAAAGCTTCGCGGTTTTTGAATACCCCGGCATCCTCAAGGGCTTTAACAAATTTCCGGCCAAGTTCTTTTCGTACAATTGATTCAGCATGCTTCGGCCCGGACAGCTCTCCGTATTCGGTTTTGAGCTGTTCGGCCCATTCCCGGTGATGCGCTTCAACGGCATCTGACTGACCGAGCAGGAATTCTTGGACACCTGCCAGTTCGGTCTTTAAGCGGGGAGGAAGAACGGCCAGGCCCATCACTTCGATTAAGCCGATATTTTCTTTCTTAATATGGTGAACGTCAGCATGCGGGTGGAATATGCCGTATGGATGCTCGGCAGATGTCCGGTTGTTTCTGAGCACAAGGTCGATTTCAAAAACACCGCTCATGTTTCTTGCAATAGGCGTAATCGTGTTATGAGGCGTTTCATCAGTAAAAGCCGTAATATCCGCTTGTTGATCCGAGTAGTTTTTCCAAGTCTGAAAAATATGATCCGCCGCATCGACAAGGCTGTTGATCGCCGTTCCTTTCAAGCGGATGACAGACATCGGCCATTTTAAAACAGAGGCTTCGATGTCCGGATGCTGTTTGATTTGAAAGGAGAACGCGTCTTCTGCGCGCGTCATTGCAAACTCATATCGTCCGGCTTGATAATGGTCATGGCTTAAAATAGACCCGCCGACGATCGGCAAATCGGCATTCGATCCGATAAAATAATGCGGAAACAGCTCTGTAAAAACAAGCAGCCTGTGAAAGGCAAGCTTATCAATTTTCATCGGCCGATGCTGCTCAGAAAATAAAATGCTGTGCTCGTTATAGTAAGCATATGGAGAATATTGAAAATACCAGTTTTCTCCGGCGAGCGGGACTTTAATAATCCTGTGGTTCGCCCGGGCGGGATACCCGATTCGTCCTGCATACCCTTCGTTTTCTTTGCACAGCAGGCACGTCGGATAGCTGCGTGCTCGTTTTGCAGCGGCGCGCTCCCGTTTGATTTGCTCAGGGTCTTTTTCCGGCTTTGACAAATTGATCGTAATATCCATTGTGCCGTAAGGTGTATCCGCCTGATACGAAACATTTCTTTCAATTCGTTTTGTCTGGATATAGTTGCTGTTTTTGCTGAGCTGATAAAAATAGGCGGTCGCCTCCAGCGGCGATTGCTCGTATTTTTGCTGAAACACGGCATTGATGACAGAAGGTCTTGCAACAAAGCAATTCATCACATTTGCCGCCAGCATGTCTTTCGCGTCTGCGTCGTCGGTTATGACGCCGTGTTCAATTGCATAAGCGGCGAGTCTTTCCAAAAGGTCGGGGATGGAGTCACCGGAAGCCGCAGGGGCTTCTTCGGGAAACGAGTCCAGACCCAGCAGGTTCATCACTTGGTTGCGTGCGTAGTTCACGTCATCCGGTTCGATTAACCCTGTTTCAAGCGCTTTTTGAATGAGTCCGGCTATGTCTTGTTCAATCATGTTGACACTTCCTTCCTGTACCCGTTTGGATGTGATGAATGCCACTTCCAGGCGTCTTCAATGATCTTTGCTACAGAAGTGCGCGAAGGCCTCCAGCCTAGGACCTGCTTTGCTTTGTCAGAGCCGGCAATCAGGATGCTCGGGTTGCCGGCTCTGCGCTTGCCGATCTCGGCGGGAATGTCTTTGCCGGTGACCTTTCTCGCCGCATCAATCATTTCTTTCACCGAAAATCCTTCGCTGCTGCCGAGGTTGAATATATCGCTTTTGCCGCCTTCTCTTAAATAGTCCAAAGCCGACAGATGAGCGTCAATCAGGTCTTCGACATGAACATAGTCGCGGATGCACGTGCCGTCGGGCGTATCATAGTCATCCCCAAAAATCGTAATATGCGGTCTTTGTCCGAGAGCGGTTTGCAGGATGATGGGGACCAGGTGTGTTTCCGGATGATGGTCTTCTCCGATCTCTCCCGTTTCCCTTGCTCCTGCGACATTAAAGTACCTGAGAGACACAAAGCTGACTCCATGGGCTTCTTCAGTCCGCTTCATGAGCTTCTCCATGATCAGTTTCGTTTCCCCGTAGGTGCTTGTCGGCCGCGTCGGCATGTCTTCTGTGATCGGCACCGATTCAGGCTCTCCGTAGACGGCCGCCGTCGAGGAGAATACGATTTTTTTCACATCGTGCTCAAGCATCGTCTGAAGCAAAACCTGTGTCCCGGATACATTGTTGTCGTAGTATTTAAGCGGATCTTTCATTGATTCGCCGACAAGTGAACTGGCGGCGAAGTGGATCACTTCTTCAATACGTTCCTTTTCGAAAACAGTGCGGAGGAAGTCGCGATCGCGCACATC
>Ga0180429_10001849_pt1 | contig 17765 bp, 15 predicted proteins | sample SS_ome_FD_132428 | JGI IMG/M metagenome (GOLD analysis project Ga0180429, IMG submission 132428) | Hypersaline lake sediment archaeal communities from the Salton Sea, California, USA - SS_1_S_1 metaG | ecosystem: Environmental > Aquatic > Non-marine Saline and Alkaline > Hypersaline > Sediment ...
GGGGGAACGGGCCCGAAGCCGGCTGGAAGGACACGATCTGAAAGCTTCCCGCGTCTTCGGGGTGCCGGGCTCCGTGACGGGCGTCACTCCCCGCGTGCAGGAGATCCTCCTGGAAATCCAGGATTGGAGCGCCCGAGGGGCCGTGAGGCGCGTGGATTTGTTTCACAATCGCCCTCTGTCGGGGGCTTCCTATCGGCCGGCGACCCTGAGGTTGCTTCCCGTGGACGGAGAGTGGCTGAAGGGCTTCGCGGAAAAGGAATGGCCCACTCGGGCGTTGCCCGGGTTCACCATGGAGCCCTCCCGGCTCGTGTCCGCCCTGGTGGGGCAGTTTTTCTTCGTTTCCATTTATCGGTGTCTGGTGGAGTCCCTGGCGGCCGAAAACGCCAGCCGGCTGGCGTCCATGCAGGCCGCCGAGAAGAACATCGCCGAACGGCTGGACGAGCTCAACACCGAGTACCACCGGCTGCGGCAAAGCACCATCACCGAAGAGCTCATGGACATCGTGGCGGGCTTCGAGGCCTTGACGAGTTGATGCTCGCTACAACAGCTTGAGCACCAGGGCGATGACGAAAAGCACCAGAAAAATGACGAAGAGCACCTTGGCGATGAGGGTGGCCACCGAGGCCACTCCGGTGAAGCCCAAAAATCCCGCCACAAGGGCGACGATCAGAAACAGCAAAGCCCATCCGAGCATGGCTTCCTTCCTTTCTTTTCAAGGTCCGTCCGAACATAATTCCTGCTGTCCGAAATGAATTTCCCTCTCCGAAACAGCCGGTACTTTCCATCATTAACCGGGAAAAGCTGCTTTCGCAATGGGGTTTTCACGGGAGACGGGATGCGTGGAAACTGTACTTCCCGTCGAAAAACATTGATTCTCGGGATTCAAAGAGGGAAAAATAGACGGAGAAGAGAACATTTGGAAAGCCCGTGAGAAGGAGCAAGAGGAAAGATGGAAGGGTCCTCCTTGTTTGTTGAGGGAAGGAATTGCTGGCGCAGGAATAGGGCGGCCCGGGGGGCCTTTCTGCTGGACGGGGCGGCTTATTTCGAAGCCTTCGAGGCGGCGGTGCGCCGGGCTCGCCGGTTCGTTTTCATCGCCGCGTGGGACATCGACGGCCGGGTGGTCCTCGATCGCAGGTCCTCCGCCGATGAGAGCGGGACGACGCTCAGGCGCTTTCTCAACGAGATGGTGGCCGCTCGCCCGGAGCTGGAAATCTTCATCCTTGCCTGGGATTTCGCCATGGTTTACGCCACCGAGCGGGAGCTGATGCCCCTTTTCAGCCTCAATTGGCAGGCTCACCGCCGGGTCCACTTCCGCATGGACGCCGAGCACCCCATCGGGGCTTCCCATCACCAGAAGATCGTGGTCGTGGACGACGCGCTGGCCTTCGTGGGAGGATTGGACCTCACCCAGCGGCGCTGGGACACCGAGGAGCACCTCGTGGAGGACCCCCGTCGCATGGCCCCGGGAGGCGATCCCTACCGGCCTTTTCACGATCTGCAATGGATGGTGGAGGGGGAAGTGGCGGCCTCGCTGGGGGATTTGTTCCGCCGTCGCTGGCGCCAGGCCACGGGGCGAAAGCTCGGGGTCTCGCGCCCCCCCCACGCCGATCCCTGGCCGCCCCGAGTGGCCCCGGACCTCGAAAGCTTTACCTTGGCCGTTTCGAGGACGGAGCCTCCCTACAAGGGGCGCCGGGAGACGAGGGAGATCGAAGCCTTGTACGTGGACATTGTCGCTTCGGCCCGGCGGTTCATTTACGCGGAGAGCCAGTATTTGACCTCCCACGTCATGGAAAAAGCCCTCGAGGCCCGATTGTCCGAGGAGGCGGGTCCCGAAGTGATGGTCCTGCTGCCTCTCAAGAGCTCGGGATGGCTGGCGGAGAACATCATGGACGCCATACGGGCCCGCATGCTCAAAAGGCTGCGCCAAGCCGACCGCTACGGCCGCCTTCGAGTGTATTATCCCGTCGTGGGCGAGGGAAGACCGGTTCGCATCTACGTCCACGCCAAGCTCCTCATGGCCGACGACCGGTGGCTGACCCTGGGCTCGGCCAATTTCAACAACCGCTCCATGGGCCTGGACACGGAGTGCAATCTGGCGGTGGACGCCTGCGGCGACGAAGCGGTGGAGAGGGCCATCTCTCTTTTCCGCCAACGACTGCTGGGCCATTTTCTGGGGGCTTCTCCCGAGGAGGTTGGTGAGGCGATGGCAAGGGAAAATTCCATGGTGAAGGGGATCGAGGAATTTCGGGGCGGGGCCAAGACCCTCAAATCTCTGGAAGGCAATTCCCCCGAATGGCTGGAGCCGCTGGCTTCCGATTCCCGGATACTCGATCCCGAAGAGCCCGTGGAGCTGGATCGCATGATCGATCAATTCGTTCCCGAGGACGAAGGAGGGAACGGTCGGCCGGCTTTGCTTCTCGCGGCTCTGGCACTGTTTCTGATATGCGGTCTGGCCGTGGCCTGGAGATGGACCCCTTTGGGTCAATGGCTGGACCTGGACGCCATGATCCAACGACTGGCGGCCATGGGCGACAGCCCCGCCGTCCCCCTCTGGGTCCTGTTGATCTATAGCGTCGGGAGCTTGGTGATGTTTCCCATCACGCCCATCATCGTGGGGACCGCCCTCCTTTTCGATCCTTTCACGGGGTTCGTTTACGCCATTCTGGGCTGCTTGCTCAGCTCCTCTCTCAACTACGGAGTGGGGAGGACGCTGGGGCGCGAAACGGTGCGGCGCGTAGCCGGCGAGCGCCTCAATCGCTTGAGCAAGCGCCTGGCCAAGCGAGGCCTCGTCACGGTGCTGGTGGTGCGCATCGTTCCCGTGGCCCCCTATTCCGTCGTCAACATGGTGGCGGGGGCGTCCCACATCGGGTTCCGGGATTTCGTGGTGGGCACGGGGCTGGGCATGATGCCGGGCGTTCTGACCCTGACGGTGTTCTCCACCACCATCCGATCCGTTTTGCTGGACCCGGGGCCCTTGGAAATCCTGGTGCTTTCCGTCGTCGCTCTGGCCCTCATCGCCTTCATGTTGTGGCTCCAGAAGCGATTGAGCCGGCATGCGGGGGAAGACGCGGAGGATTAGGTGCTTGGTGGTCTGTAGTTCGAAACGAATTCGGATCATTGTCGGTCCGCCCGGGCCGGCGGAAGTTTTCCATGTTTTCACTTCCGCCTTCTGATTTCTGACTTCCGCCTTCGAGTTGTTTCCCGTGCATTTCAGCGCCGCCACCTACAACGTTCACCAGTGGATCGGCTCCGACGGGCGCTGCGACCCCTTTCGCGCCATGGAGTTGATCCGCCTTATGGCGGCGGACGTGACGGCGCTGCAGGAGGTGGTTCTGTCCGCGGACGAATCCTCCGGGCTCTCCGGAGACCGAATCGCCCGCCATACCGGCTGCCGCCTCCTGCACGGTCCCACCTTCCTGCGCCACGACGGGCATTTCGGCAACGTGCTCCTCACTCCTCATCGAGTCGTGAGCTTCGAGCGGGTGGACCTCACCGTGGAGGGCCGGGAGCCTCGAGGGGCCCTGGACGCCCGCTTGGAAATTCGCGGGCGGCCGGTGCGGGTCGTCGCCACCCACCTGGGGCTCCGGGCCGGAGAGCGGCGCGTCCAGGTGAGCCGCCTTCTGGAACAGATCTCCCGAAAGCCCCAAGAGCCCGTCCTGCTCATGGGGGACTTCAACGAATGGCTCCCCCTCTCTCCTTCTCTGCGCCGCCTGAAGCGTTTTTTCGGCAAGGAAAAGAGCCCCGCCACCTTCCCGTCGCGCTTTCCTCTTTTCGCCCTGGACCGAGTGTGGGGAAGACCGACTCGGATGGTCGCCCGAGCGCGGGCTTTCAAATCCCCTCTCTCCCGTCTGGCTTCGGACCACTTGCCCTTGTTGGCCGAAATCTCTTGGCCTCGCTCTCGCGCTCTTGCAAAGGCAGCCAATAGAATTCCCGGATGAGCACCCGGCAGGCGCTGGCCGCGGGCACGGAGAGGATCATGCCTCCGATGCCGAACTGGGCCCCCACCAGCAGGGCGAACATGACGGCGAGGGGATGCAGCCCCGCTCCCTTTCCCACGATTTTGGGCTGGAGCACGAATCCCTCCACCGCTTGGAGGACCGAGAACAAGCCGAGCACCACGAGAAGGGCGACGATGCGCGGCCCCCACGCCGTGCCGTCGCTGAAAAGGACGATGAGAATGGCGGGGGTGATGCCCATCACCGGCCCCAGGTACGGAATGAGACCGCCGACGGCGGTGACGACCCCGATGAGGATGCAGTAGCGGCTCAAGGCCGGAAATCCCCAAAAGCCGATGACGAACAGTCCCGTGGCGAACAGGGCTCCCAGGAGAAAGGCCACCGTCAGTTGCCCTCGAAGGAACCCCCCCACGGCGTGGTCCATGCGGTCGAGAATTTCCAGGGCCTGCTCGCGGTGTCGAGGAGGAATCATCATGCGGATGACGGGTCCGATTTTTCGCCAATCCAGCAGAAGGTAGAAATTGATGATTCCGGCGAAAGCCAGCAGCGCGAAAAAGCCCGCCACGGAGCCGAAGCCGCTGAAGATCCCTCGCGTCACCTCTTCCACGGTGCTCACGCTTCCCGTGGCCATTCTCTGCAAAGCGGGCAGGACGAGCTCGGCAAATTTCCGGTAGTCCATCTCCGTTTCCAGAATCTTGTCCCGGATGGTGGCGACGAGCTCGCGGTCGATGCTCAAGTAAGGATTGTCCGAAAGCCAGTCGAGAAAAACCGGGATGGCTTCCTGCAGAGTCGTGAACATTTCGATGAGCTGGGAGAGGACGACGGGAATCATCACCGCCAGCAGGACGAAGATCGCCAGAAACACGATGAGGTAGATGACCAGGGTGCCCATGATGCGGCCCAGTCGAAGACGTTGTTGAAGCTGGACCACCACGGGGGCCAGGATGTAGGCGAAGACGGTCCCCAGCAGAAAAGGCGTCAGGATGTCCAGAAGAACGGACAGGGGACCTTGGAGAAGGCTGAAGGTGTAGAAGCCCAGGGCGATGGACCCCATGATTCCCAAGGCGTACACCATGCGCCGCAAAAAGGGATCGGCGATCTTGAATTCGTACATGGCTCACGAAGCCTTGCGGGCTTCCACTGGCGGCTGCTCTTCCAGAATCCCGTCGATCTCCTCGTCGCTCAGGGTTTCATGATCGAGGAGAGAGCGGGCCAGGGTGTCGAGGCGGTGGCGATTGCTTTGCAGGAGCTCCCGCACGCGGTTTTCGGCGTCCACGAGGATTCCGCGCACTTCCTCGTCGATGAGCCGGGCGGTGTGCTCGCTGAAATCCCTCGATTCCGTGAGCTCCCTGCCCAAAAACGGGTGGGGCTCCCCCCGGTTGAAGGTCACGGGTCCCAGCTTGTCGCTCATGCCCCACTGGCAGATCATGCGACGCACCAGTTGGGAGGCCTTCTTGAGATCGTCCCCCGCTCCCGACGTGACGTCGTCGAAGACGACCTGCTCGGAGACTCGCCCTCCCAGCATGACGGCCACGCGGTCCAGAAGATAGCGGCGACCGAGATTGTAGCGGTCTTCTTCGGGGAGCTGCTCCGTGGCCCCCAGGGCCCGCCCTCGCGGAATGATGGTCACTTTCTTCAAGGGGTCCGTGTTGGGCAGAAGCTTGGCCGTGAGGGCGTGGCCGGCTTCATGATAGGCGATGGTCTCCTTTTCCTTGTCGGTGACGAGATCCTCGCGCTCGATGCCCATGATGATCTTGTCCGCTCCCTCCTCGAAGTCTTGGGCCTCCACTTGCTCCTTTCCCCGGCGGGCCGCCAGGAGGGCCGCTTCGTTGACGAGATTTTCCAGATCGGCCCCGGAAAACCCCACGGTCCTCCGAGCCACCGTCTCCAGGTCCGCGTCGGAAGCCAGAGGAATGTCCCGGGCGTGGATCTCCAGAATCTTCTTGCGCGAGTCCTTGCGGGGAAGCTCCAGGGTCACGCGACGGTCGAAGCGACCGGGCCTCACCAGGGCCGGGTCCAGAACGTCGGGCCTGTTGGTGGCGGCCATGACGACGATGGATTCGTGAGGGGAGAACCCGTCCATTTCGGCCAGAATCTGGTTCAGGGTCTGCTCGCGCTCGTCGTGTCCGCCTCCCAGTCCCGTGCCTCTCACTCGGCCGATGGAATCGATCTCGTCGATGAAAATGATGGAAGGGGCCTCCTTCTTGGCGTTCTTGAACATGTCTCGCACCCTCGAAGCCCCCACCCCCACGAACATCTCGATGAACTCGGAGCCGCTGATGCTGAAGAAGGGAACGTCGGCTTCCCCGGCCACGGCGCGCGCCATGAGGGTCTTGCCCGTCCCCGGGGGCCCCACCAGCAAAATGCCGTTGGGAAGCTTGCCTCCCAGGTCCTTGTATTTGCCGGGGTCCTTCAGGTATTCCACCACCTCGAGCAATTCCTTCTTGGCGTTGCTCAATCCCGCCACGTTCTCGAAATTCAAATCGCTCTTGGACTTGCGGTAAAGCTTGGCCTTGGATTTGCCGAACCCGAAGGGGCCCCCGCCACCCCCTCCCATGCGCTCCTGCATCTTCTTGCTGCTGTAGATGAAAAAACCGATGATGAGGACCCAGGGCAGGGCGCTGACCAACAAGGTGATCCACACCGATCGCTCGTCGGATTCGGCGTTGATGACCACCCCCTTTTTCTCCAGGAGCGTCAGCAGCCCCGGATCGTCCAGGGAGGGCAGGGTGGTTTGAAACCGCTTGTAGCCCGGCGGCTCCTCCCCCGGCGGACGCTTTTCCTCGCCGCCGCCTTTCTCTTGGGAGCCGGTGGCCGGAGCCTTCAAGGATTCTCGGGACATTCTCTGTTTGAAAACCCCCGTCACCGCGTCCCCCTTTACGGTGATCTCGGCCACTTCGCCTTCCTGGACGGTCTTTTTGAATTCCGTGTAGGAAAGCTCCAGCTGGGACGGAGCACGGTGAAGATTCACCATGTAGCTGATGGCCATCCATCCCAGGAGGATCCACAGGAAGGTGGTCCAGTCGAAGGGCTTGGGCCGGGACGGCTTGGCTCCGCCGTTGTCCTTGTCGTCGAATTTCTTCATGTTCGCGCCTCCATGGCTTCATGAACGGACGTTGTCGAATTTCGCGATCCTGAACGTCATTCTAAACCCCGAGCCCGTGTCCATGAATGGGGTGGACACCCTATTTTCGCTTTTGCCATGGTGTATTTCCTCCGCGCCTCGAATATACGGGATCGAGGGGATTCAAAAAGCAAGAAGACGGGTTTATAAAGCGGGAAAAGGAGAGACGATGGATTCGGAGCCTCAACTTGCGTTCATGGTGCTGCTGGTGGGCTTCACGGTGCTGGTGGCCATTCTGGTCAAGTCCGCTCTGGAGCGGGGGGGAGTGAGTCCCATCCTGGGTTGGCTGGTCTTGGGCATGGGCTTGAAAGTCCTGGGGGTCCAAGGGGATTTTCTCTCGCCTCCCGTTCTGGAGATCTTCTCCTTTCTGGCGAGAGTGGGGGTGTTTTGCCTGCTTTTCCGCATCGGTCTGGAAAGCGATCTGCCGGGGCTGCTCAAGCAGCTCCGACCGGCGAGCATGATCTGGCTGGGCGACGTGACCGTGAGCGGTTTCTTGGGCTTCGCCGCGGGCTATTGGGTGTTGGGGCTGTCCTTGATTCCCTCCCTCTTCGTGGCCAGCGCCCTTACCGCCACCAGCGTCGGCATTTCCCTGGGGATTTGGCATGAAGCCGGGGCGGTGGAATCCCGCAACGGGAGGTTGCTCCTGGACGCGGCGGAAATGGACGACATTTCGGGAGTCGTTCTCATGGCTCTCTTGCTGAGTGTGGCGCCTGTTCTCCAGTCGGGAACGGGCGAGGGGCTTCCCGCTTTTGCTCTGGCTCGGACCACGGCGGTTTTCTTGGCTAAAGGAATCGGTTTCGGAGCCCTTTGTCTGCTCTTTTCCCGCTACCTGGAAAAGCCTTTCACGGAATTTCTGCAAGAAATGGAATCTCCGCCGGACCCCACCATCACCGTGGTCGCCGTCGGGCTGATCATCGCCGCTCTGGCCGGGTGGATGGGCTTTTCCATCGCCATCGGGGCCTTCTTCGCGGGATTGATCTTCAGTCGGGACCCGCGGGCCGTCACAATGGAAACGTCTTTCAACACTCTTTACGATTTTTTCAGCCCGTTTTTCTTCATCGGGGTGGGGCTTTCCATGGATCCCGAGGTCCTGGGGGGGACGACCGGCGCGGGGGCCGTCTTGCTGGCCGCGGCCATTGCCGGCAAGCTCCTGGGGGCCGGCGGGGCGGCCTGGGCGGTCGGTGGAAAGAGAACCGCCCTTCTCGTGGGGGCCAGCATGGTCCCCAGGGCCGAAATCGCCATGATCGTCATGCAGCGCGGCTCCGAGCTGGGGGATTGGGCGGTGCCGCCCCGGCTTTTCGCGGCCATGGTCCTGGTTTCCGCCGTCACCTGTCTGGTGGTCCCGCTGGTCCTGCGGAGCTTGCTGGCGCGCTGGCCTCAGGAGAAGGAGGAGGGTTGAGGTGAAGCCGAGGAGGTTCCTTAAAAACATTGCGGGTTATCGCTTGGCGGGAAAGACGGAGCCGATCGGCTTGCGGAATCGAAAGAGATGACATGGTCCCGGCCCCGGCCCCCATGAGACCTTGTCAAATAAGCTCCTCGATGGAAGCGCAGGGCAGATCGAAGGCCCGGGCGACGGCTTGATAGGTGATCCTTCCTTTCACCACGTTGGCCCCGCCCTTGATCTCGCTGTTTTCCCGCATGGCCCTTTCCCAGCCCTTGTCGGCGATTTCCACGGCGTAGGGAAGAGTGGCGTTGGTCAGGGCAAGGGTGGATGTCTGCGGCACGGCTCCCGGCATGTTGGCAACGCAATAGTGGACGATGTTTTCCACCGTGTAAACGGGGTTGGAGTGGGTCGTGGGCTTGGAGGTTTCGAAGCACCCTCCTTGATCGATGGCCACATCGACCAGAACGGACCCGGGCTTCATGGTTTCGAGCATTTCCCGCGTGATCAGCTTGGGAGTCTTGGCTCCCGGAATCAGCACGGCCCCGACGACCACGTCGGCGCGCTTGACGAGGTCGCGCACTGCGGCGGGGCTGGAAAACAGGTTGAAGCAATTGGCGGGCATGACGTCGCCGAGATAGCGCAGGCGATCCAGATTGGTATCGAGAATATAGACCTTGGCCCCCAAACCGCACGCCGTTTTCGCCGCATGGGCTCCCACGGCGCCTCCGCCGATGACCACCACGTTGCCGGGGTCCACCCCGGGCACGCCCCCCAACAGCACCCCGCTGCCTCCTTGGGCCCTTTCCAGGTATTTGGCCCCTTGTTGGATGGCCATTCTTCCGGCGATCTCGCTCATGGGAGTCAGCAGCGGGAGCGAGCCGTCGGCTTTTTGAACCGTTTCGTAGGCGATGCACACGGCCTTGCTCTCGATCAACTCATGGGTGAGCTCTTCCGCCGCCGCCAAGTGCAGGTAGGTGAACAGGATCTGGTCTTCTCGCAGCAGATCGTACTCCGAAGGAAGCGGCTCTTTCACGTGCATCACCATTTCCGCGCGGCGGAAGATTTCCCCGGGCGTATCGACGATCTCGGCCCCCGATCGAGCGTACGCCTCGTCGGCGAATCCGCTTTCCGCCCCGGCGGACCTCTCGACAAGGACTCGATGTCCGCGGCCCGTCATGACTTCCACTCCCGCCGGAGTCATGGAGACGCGATTTTCATCCGCTTTGATTTCTTTCAAAACCCCTACGATCATGGATCGTTACCCCTTCCTTTCAAATAGGTCCGAATCGTCGAAACAGGAGGGGCATATACGGAATCTCCCCCATAGCCTCCTCCTTCCTTCCCTTCTATTCTGAAAGAAGTGCAAAAAAAACCCGCAGCCGAAAGCCCGATACAGTAGCCGAAAACTCGAAACGAAGGAAGCCTCATGAAAAAATGCCATGAAATCGTGACCTTGGACGATTACGAGGCCCTCGTGGGGGCCGAGACCGTGGATCGCCTTCAGGAAAAGGCCCGTCGTCTTCAAGACCTCCACGTGGTGAACGTCAATTCCACCTACTACGGGGGCGGAGTGGCCCAGATCCTGGGGTCTCTCACGGTTTTGCTCAACACCATGGGCATCCGCACGGGCTGGCGGGTCCTCCAGGGGTCGCCGGATTACTTCAGCGTCACCAAAAAGATGCACAACGCCCTTCAGGGAGGACGCATCAATCTCACCGAGCAGAAGAAGCGCGTGTACGAGCACGTGGTCCGCCAGAACGCCCTGAGAAATCATCTCGACCACGACCTGGTGATCATCCACGATCCCCAGCCCCTTCCTCTCATCGAGCACTACCGCAAGCACGGACCGTGGGTCTGGCGATGCCACGTGGACCTTTCCTCCCCTCATCCGGAGCTTTGGAGCTACCTGTCCCGCTTCATCGAGCAATACGACGCCATGGTGGTCAGTCTCGAGGAATACGTCCGGGAGCTGGACACTCCCCAGTTCTACTTCATGCCCGCCGTGGACCCTTTTTCCATCATCAACATCGAGATGACCCGGGAAGAGATCGATGAGCGTTTGAGCCATTACGACATTCCCGTGGACCTTCCTCTGGTGGTGCAAGTGTCCCGGTTCGACCGGTGGAAGGATCCCGAAGGGGTGGTGGAGGCGTTCCGGCGAGCCCGCCAGGAAGTGGACGCCACGCTGGTGCTCTTGGGCAACGTCGCCACCGACGATCCCGAAGGCAAGGAAGTTTACGAATCCCTTTTGGATTGTCAGGAGGAGCGCATCCTCGTCATGAGCGTGCAGGATTCGGCTTTGGTGAACGCCCTCCAGCGCAAGGCCGCCGTGGTGGTCCAAAAATCCATCCGCGAGGGCTTCGGGCTTACGGTGGCCGAGGCCATGTGGAAGGGGGCCGCCGTCGTCGGCGGGGATACCGGGGGCATCCGGTATCAGATTCGAGACGGCGAGAACGGATTTCTGGTGTCTTCGGTGGAAGAGACCGCTCAACGCATGGCTCGGCTCATTCAAGACGAAGGCTTGAGGGAGAGCATGGGGAGAAAGGCGAGGGAAAGCGTGCGCGAGAACTTTCTCTTAACCCGCTATCTGGAGCAATATCTGGACCTTTTCGCCTCCTTCGAGACCGTTTACCGCGTGCGCGCGCCTCTGGCCTCGTCCCGCTCCAACGTTTGAATTCGCTTCGAATTTCGGATTTCGATATTCGGATTTTGCCTGAACGTTCTTTCTGCTCAGGCACTAACGCTCCCACATCTCCCGGATTTTCTCCACCCGCTTGCGGTTGACTCCCAGGTCCCAGTATCCCGTTCGGGAGGCCGACCGGAGGTGGACGGTCCCGGGCTCGCCCAGGAAAAATTCCACGTCGTCCACGAAGCCGAAGATCCGCGAGGCGGATTCGAAGCGGAGATAGTCGGGAGCTTCCTCGGCAAGGCGGGCTCGCTTCATGGAATTCATTATGGAGATCAGCCGCTTGCGGGCCTCCTCCCGAGAGCCCTCGTAGTGCAGCGGGGCCACCCGGTGCTTTTCGTCGGGGGATTGGGAGGAGACGCAGTTGGGGGAGCCGGGGCAGGGGGAAAGCTTGCCGTCGGCGACCCCGAGGCTGCCGGGGCGCGTCCCCGAGCATTGAAGCAGCATCATGGCGCAGGCCGCGAGAAGAAGCGGCCCGCCCCGTGCGTTTTTTCTTTCTTCTCGATCATGGAGCTTCATGCCAGGGTTCCCGTTTCCAGCTCGTCAACGGCTTCCTTCATGAGGCGGCCGATGGGCAGCTTCCTCGGACAGGACCGCTCCGCCGGCGAGAAATCGGCTAAAACGAGGCGGCGGCGGGCTTCCCGCGGAATCTCCGCGAACAGGGAGCGGGCCATGTCGGCGTCCCCGTAGGAGCGGCGATACATGAGGCAGCGAAGGACGTCCTGCACCGGCAGGTCTTCGGCGAGGGCTCCCTGGCACACCCGGGCGCATCCGGCGCAGTAGCTCCCCTCGGTTTCCTTGGCGTAGCGATCCAGCAGGACGCGGTCTTCGGCCGACAGCTTGGCTTGGTTCAAAGCCGCGGCGATGTTGGCCATGAGGATGGACAGTGTGGGCATCTGGGAACAGATGTTGGCGATGCGGGGATCCTCCCACACGGCCTTGAGCTTGGCCTGCTCTTCGGAAAAGCCCTTTTTCATGAAGGTCGCGGCCATTTCCAGTTGGGTCTCGCTCTCCACGGGCACGGGGCCTCCCCCCTGGGTTTTCATGGCCGTGAGGCCGATGCCCGCTTCCACGCAGCGGTCCACGGCGGCCTTCATGGCGTCCCGGTGCATGGTGCGGAAGTTGTAACTCATCATGATGCCGTCGATCCATCCCAGCTTGGCGGCGTCCGTCAAGCATTCTTCCACGTTGGAGTGGGTGCTGAAGCCGAACCAGCGGATTTTCCCCTGGGCCTTGGCCCGCTCGGCCCACCGCTTGATGTCGTCGTCCAGCTCGTCGATGCCCCTCACCGAGTGGAGGAAGTACAGATCGATGTAGTCGGTTTTCAGGAGATCCAGGGAGCGCTCCAGCTTCCGGGTCATGCCATCGGGGGTTTTGGAGTCGGACTTGGTGACCAGGAAAATGTCCTTGCGCAGCTCCGGAGACTTTTCGAAAAACTGGCCCATTCCCTTTTCGCTGTTGCCGCCGCCGTAGGAGGCCGCCGTGTCCCAGTGGGTGACCCCGAAGCGGTGGGCCTGGCGGAGGATGAGCTGGTTGGAGGGAATGTCGAACATGCCGCCCAGGGAAAGGCTGGACACCTCGACTCCGGTCTTGCCGAAGGGGCGCATGGAAACCTTGCGAGGTCCCGAGGACTTCTCGCCCTCCGCCGAAGCCGCCAGGGCCGGGCCGGAGGTCCCCGCCACCAGGGAACCGGCGCCCGCGACGGCGGCCGTCTTCAAAAAATCTCTTCGGGATGGATTTTCGATGCTTTTCATGGGTTTTACCTCCGTTTTCGTAAGCTATCGTTTGATTCGAGAAGACGCCAGCAAGGAATGCTTGCGGTTTCGCGATTCGTTCTCCGCCGTGATCCGGATGGCCCGCTTGCCGCTCACGGGGCATTCGTGCTCGCAGGTGCCGCAGCCGATGCACCGCTCGGGGTCCACTCGCGGAAGCTGCAAGCGCACCTGGATTTCCAAGCGGCTTCCGAGGGGCGGCGGGGCGGTCCAGGGACGGTCTTTGGCGATGGAAAACCGTGTGCCGTCGTGGCCCGCGATGCGCCGAGGCGCTTCATCGATTCCCGGAAGGACGAGGAAATAATCGCCGTTGGCGAATCTTCCGGGGTCCGGGGGCCAAGGGGCGGGCTCCACCGTGAGAGAGTCCGCCCGGCCGACCTCGAGGACGCCGCCGCGCACGGTGCGGAAATGCTCCTCCACGAAAATGGCCTTGGGACTGACGGGACAGTTTTCCTCGCACACGATGCAGGGGCGGTCCATGGCCCACGGCAGGCATCGTCCCCGGTCCACGAAAGCCGTTCCCAGACGGATGGGGCCGGCGGAAGCGTGATCGCCCAGGCCCAGCTTCTCGTCGAGGGTGATGGGGCGAAGGGCCGCCGTGGGGCACACATGGGAGCAGGCGGTGCAGTTCAACTGGCAGCCGCTGGTGCCGATGCGAAAGTGAAGCACGGGGGTCCACAGGCCTTCCACGCCGCTTTCAAGCCCGGCGGGATGGACGATGTTGGTGGGGCAGACGCGCATGCACTGGCCGCATTTGATGCATCGGGCTAGAAAATCCCCTTCGTCCAGGGCTCCCGGGGGCCGTATCACCCCGGAATTCCAGGCCGAAGCCGTGAACCCGCTCAACCGGAAAGCGGGGGCCAGGACGACGCCCGAAACGGCGGCGGCCACGAAGCCTCGACGGGACAGGTCCGGCAGAGGCTTTTCCCCGGCGGCGGAAGGCCGGGGCGCGTAGGTGACAACATTGTGGCGGCATTCGTGAAGGCAGTTCATGCAAAGGACGCACTCGGAAGCGCGGATCTCCCGGGAGGGCTCGCAAGCCCCTTCGCAGTGGGCTTCGCACAGGCCGCAGCGCACGCACTCGTCGCAGGTCGTTCCCACTCGCCACAGGGCGTAGCGGCCCAGGACCCCGAAAAGGGCCCCCAAGGGGCACAGAAAGCGGCAGTAGAAGCGAGGAATTCGGAGGCTCAGGAGCAGGATGGCCAGAAAGACGGCCCCTATGAGCCAGCCGCCCTGGTAGTAGCGCTGGACGGGCGAGAGGGTCTGGGTGGAAGCGTCGGCCAAGGGCAGGAGCACCAGATTGACGGAGCGGGTGACCAGGGGGATGGGATCCAGCAGTCCCGTTTGCAGGGAGGCCGCCACGAGGCTTTCCACGGAATAAAGAAAGGCCGTGGCGGCCCAAATTCCCGCGAGGAGGAGGAAAGCTCCCGTGACCCGACGATGCCGCTTCGGAAAGCGCTTGAGCGAGAAAAGGAGCAATGCGCCGGTGACCGCCACCGCCGTCCAGAACAGGGAAGGGGCTTGCCACAAGGCCCGGGCCCCTCGGGCGAGCATGGCCCCCGCCGCCGCCGACAGCAGCAGGAGGAGGATCCAGTATTTGATCTTCTGGGCCGGATGGTAGGCGTTGTCCCCGATTTTCAGGGAGACGCTTCGTCCTCGCCGGCCCACGTATCCGGCTAGGTGCTGAAGGGTCCCCAGGGGGCACAGCCAGCCGCAGAAGAAGCGGCCCAGAAGGATGGTCAGGAGCACCGTCGCCAGGGCCCAGAGCAGTCCCGCGTAAAGGGTGCCCGTGGTGAGCACGACGCCCAGGGCCACGAGAGGGTCGAGCTGCAAGAGCCAGTTCACGGGCCAGCCCCGCAGTTGCCACCATTGGGTCCCGAAGGAAGACGCCACGCAGAGCCAAAGGAAAAGAATCAGGAAAAAAGCCTGACTGATACGCCGGACGGTGACGATTCGCATGAAGCTCCCGGTGAGTTTTCAGCCCGCTTGCACGCGCGCGGGGTGGAGGGATTCGTAGTCGGAAACGCCCGCCCCGGCGGCTTCGGCCGCGAGGATGTGGGGCAGATCGGCGGGGGTCTTTCCCAGGAGGGTGGCCCCCAGGGCGTCGGCCGCCACCTGATCGGTGCTCGCGATCAGGGTGCGGGTGGCTTCGAGGTCCGAAAGGGAGCCTCCCGTGGGGCCGTTGGTCTTCATGGTGACGACGCCGTCCAGAATCACCAGGGTGGGCTTCACCATCAGGGCCAGCTCCTTGATGATGTTGTGGATGTCCTGGTGGAAGATGTTGCGCCGACCTCCCAGAAGCCCGTACCAGTTCTTCATGGTCATGGAAGCCCCGCTGCGCTGGTGGTCCTTCACGGGCGCCATGCCGATGAGCTTGTGGATGCCCCGGAAGGGCTCGTGCAGAAGGGGCCACTCCACGATGAGGCGTCCGCCGGGCACGGTGACGGGCCGGAAGAAGGATTCCTTGGGGAGAGCGACCTTGGCTCCCGCCTCTTGGGCGGCCTTGCCGATGCCCGTGAGGGTGAAGCAGCTCGAAGGATCGTTGATGGGGTTGTCCGTCACGATCACCGAAGCCGCTCCCGCCTCCAGGCACAAGCGAGTCGCTTCCTTCACCAGATCCGGGTGCGTGGTGGCCGAGAGGGCGGGCGGGGTGGCGAAAGCGGCGTTGACCTTGAGGAGCACGCGGTCTCCGGGCCGGACGAAGGCTTCCATGCCGCCCAGGGCTTTCAGGGCCGCCCGCAAGGCTTTGGCCCGGTCGTCCCCCGTGGCGACGCTCAGCCTCCCCGAAGTCCCCGGCACGGAAAAATCAGGCAGGCTCACCGTTTCCGCTTCCCCGGACGACGCTCCCGGGCCCCGGGGATCGTAGAGGGCGTAGCTCAGGGCCACGGCCCCTCCCATGGCCAGGCCCGCCCGCGCCGACCGCTTGAGAAACTCCCGGCGGTCCATGTCTCGAGGGTCCGGGGACGGACTCGATGGGGTCTTCATGGCAAAGCCTCCCAAAGGGATTCGTGGTTATCGATAAACATCCCGTCGGTATCCGGCCTTGAAAATGAACAATTCTTCCTTGGTCGATCTGAACAAGATCCTGATGTCTTCAACTCTTAACCTAAAATCCTTGGGATACGGCATCAATCTCTTGATATCCAAATGTTCCGTTCGATCTTCCATAAGCATTTGGATCGATTTTTTTACATTTTTGCGTTTTTGTTCGGGTAAATCCTTGATGAATTTACTGGCTTTTTTGGTGATCCTGCAATTTCTTTTCTCCATTCCTACCATTCTTCGACAGCTGTTTTCAGATCAATGGTTTGACCTTTTTCGTGTTCATCCATTGCGACTTCTCTGTCCTTGATGTCTTCTTCATCCATAAAAATAAAATCTTCATCTTCCAACCATTTCCAAAACGAAGGGATATCAATCAATGCTTTGTCTCTTCCTTGAAAACCTTTGAAAAACGGCATGTTTTGAATCTTTTGATCGTGAATGCCCATGCTTGCTCCTTTTGAGAAGCTCCCGGCGGTCCATGTCTCGAGGGTCCGGGGACGGACTCGACGGGATCTTCATGGAAAGGCCTCCCAAAGGGATTCGTGGAGCCTGCGGGCGAGGCGCCGAGCCGCCTCCATGCTGTCCGCCTCGTGGACCCCCGCCAGCACGGGGCCTCGATGGAAGATCACGTCCGCCATGCCGAAAATCTCCACGGTTCGCGCCCCGGGAATCCCGTCCTCCCACTCGGCGACGGTCCCTCCGAATTCCACCAGGAAAGCGGAAAAGGCCCGGGCCAGCTCCGCCGCTTCCCCGGGGGTCTCCCGCAACGAGAGAAACGCCCTCAGCTCCGTTCCGTCCACAAGGTAACGCGCCGTCCACACGTTGGAAAGGGCTTCGAATCCGAACACGTTGGAAGCCAGCAGGGCCAGGCTTTCTTCCTGCAAGCCTTGGGGAGGAAAGAGGTCCCGGGCTTGGAGGGCCGGCCCTTCTTCGGGCGGGGCCTCGGCGGTTTTCCAGGCGGCGATCTTTTCTCCGTATTCCAGGGCCCGGGAGGTCAGGGGGGCCGAGGCTTCCGTGCAGACGATCTCCGTGTAAAGGCTGCCGGCCACGAAAAACACGGCGTTGTCCGTGCGGTATCCGTGGCGGGCCCAATCCACCGGGATTCCGTCGGCCCGCTTCTGGGTGCTGAAGACGGAAAAGGCGTTGCTCCCGTCGCCCATGTCGTAAAGATAGACCTCCATCCAGGCTTCGGGGGATTCCTTCAAGGAGAAGCGGCGGCTGACGAGGCTTTGGAAGCCGGCGGACAGGTAGAGCTCGGCCTTGCCGTCGATCTTGTCCGAGAGGTTTTCGGCGTCGAAGGCTTCGGGGGGAGTCAGCGGCTGCAGGCTTTCGGGAGGAGGCACCGGCCAGGGGGGCGGAGAGGCGTCGGGGGAGGTCCCGAGCTTTTCCCCCGGGGGGGCGGCGGCCTGGAAGACGGCGGGGTCGTACCGGGATTGCTTGAAGAGCACGCCCGCGGCGATTCCGGCCAGCGCCAGAAGGACGATCATACCGATGAGGGCTTCGTGCTTGCCGGGTCGGGAAGCTTCCATGGTCGCCTCGCGTTTTCAGGTGAAAAACATTCTCATGCTAACCGCCCCGGGCCCCGGGGGCAAGCCCGTCGGCCTGTCGTTCATCATTGCATTTTTGATCAATCGAAATCTTTTTCATACCACTCCTTGCATATTCCATCGCGAAGCTCGTCTTTTCACTCTCCCGCCCGAAATTCCGACAGAATCTCGGCCGCGCTCTCCCGGTCCAGGGGAGGAAGGTCGGCGAAAGGACGCCCGCCGCTCACCGCTTTCCGGAACCGGTGCCCGAA
>Ga0180429_10001850_pt1 | contig 17758 bp, 14 predicted proteins | sample SS_ome_FD_132428 | JGI IMG/M metagenome (GOLD analysis project Ga0180429, IMG submission 132428) | Hypersaline lake sediment archaeal communities from the Salton Sea, California, USA - SS_1_S_1 metaG | ecosystem: Environmental > Aquatic > Non-marine Saline and Alkaline > Hypersaline > Sediment ...
CATGGATTTGTATTTGCGGATCGCACCGGAGCTGTACCTGAAACGGCTGGTGGTCGGCGGATTCGAGCGGGTCTTTGAAATCAACCGCAATTTCAGAAACGAAGGCATCTCCACCCAGCACAACCCCGAATTCACGATGCTCGAATTCTATCAGGCCTATGCGGACTACAAGGATCTGATGGGCCTGACCCGGGACATGTTCGTGTATGCGGCCGAAGCGGTTCTGGGCGACACCACCCTTTCCTACCAGGGGCACACCATTGCGCTGGCAGGCGATTGGCGGCGGATTGACTTGACGAAGGCACTGGAAACCATCGGGGGTGTGGATCCCCGGCTGCTGCAGGACCCGCCGGCGCTGCTGCGGTTTGCCGTTGAAAAAGGCCTCAACATCCCACCCGGCACACGCCCGGGCAAGGTGATCACCAAACTCTTCGATCTTCTGGTGGAGCCTGAACTGATTCAACCGACGTTCATCACCGGATATCCGGTGGAGGTCTCGCCCTTGTCCAGGCGCAGTGAAACCGATCCGTCACTGACGGACCGGTTTGAACTTTTCATCGCCGGCCGGGAAATCGCCAATGGCTTTTCGGAGCTCAACGATCCCATGGACCAGCGGAAGCGCTTTCAGCAGCAGGTGCAGGACCGGGCCGCCGGCGATGCAGAGGCGCATGTCATGGATGAAGACTATGTCGAAGCGCTTTCCTACGGCATGCCGCCGACAGCCGGTGAGGGCATCGGCATCGACCGCATGACCATGCTGTTCACCGATGCGCCCTCCATTCGAGAAGTGATTCTGTTTCCTCACATGAAACCCAAGGGCGCGTAACCTTTCACGGCATCGGTTCACAAGGTCCACATGATACCTTTTGAATGGTTTATCGGCGGCCGCTATTTAAAAGCCCGACAACGGCACGCCTTCATTTCAATGATTTCGGTGCTCTCCATTGCGGGGGTGACGGTGGGGGTGATGGCCCTGATCGTCGTCATCGCCGTCATGTCCGGCTTTGAGGCGGACCTGAAAACCCGTATACTGGGCATCGAATCCCACCTGGTTCTCATGCAGCAGGGAGGAGCGATCACGGATTACGGGCGGGTTGTCGATGTCGTCCGGCAAACGCCGGGCGTCGAAGCCGCCGCCCCGTTCATCTATGCCCAGGTGATGCTGCGTTCCTCCCACGGCGTTTCCGGTGCGGTGCTAAGAGGCGTGGATCCGGCCTCCGCCGACGACGTCATCCGGGGCATCAGCCTTAAGGCCTTGAAACCGGAAGGCGCTTTTGCCGCCTCCGAAGACCAGGCCCCTTCCATACCGGGCATTGTGCTGGGGCGGGAGCTGGCCCGCCGCCTTCACGTTTTCAAAGGCGACATGGTTCACATCATCACGCCCAGCGGCATGATCTCCCCCATCGGCCACATGCCCTCCCTGCGCCGTTTTGAGGTAAAAGGCACGTTTGAAACCGGCATGTACGAATACGACGGCTCCATGGCCTACATCCGCCTCAAGGCGGCACAGGATCTTATGCGCATGGGGGATGCGGTCACGGGCGTAGAAGCCCGGGTGGCGGATATTTACCAGGCCCGGGACATCGCCGGCCGCATTACGTCCCGGTTGGGGCCTCCTTTCTGGATCCGGGACTGGATGCAAATGAACCACAACCTGTTTTCGGCGCTGAAGCTGGAAAAGACCGTGATGTTCATCATCCTGGCGCTGATCGTCCTGGTGGCCGCCTTCAACATCGCCAGCACCCTGATCATGATGGTGATGGAAAAAACCAAGGACATCGCCATCCTGAAAGCCATGGGAGCGACCGACAGAAGCATTCGCAAAATTTTTGTCTTCGAAGGCATGGTGATCGGCACCCTCGGGACTTTTTTCGGGGTTGTCATCGGATTTGTCATGTGCTTTCTGCTCGAAAAATACAAATTCATCGAGCTTCCCGGCGACGTCTATTATCTCACCACCCTTCCGGTCAAGCTCGAAATGCTCGACGTTGCCATCATCGCCGCAGCGGCCATGATGATCTGTTTTCTGGCGACCCTGTACCCGGCCCGGCAGGCGGCCAGGCTGGACCCGGTGGAGGGAATTCGCTATGGATGAACGGACCGCGGCCGACATGACCCGCCCGCAAGCGGCACCGGCAGCCGGGGCGGTGGACCGCAGGCCTTTTGTCGACGTTCAGGCGCTTTTCAAACGCTTCGACAATCGGGGCGCCCCCATTGACATTCTTCAGGGTGTGGATCTGACGCTCGGCCAGGGGGAAACGCTGGCGGTCGTCGGCGCTTCGGGCATCGGCAAGTCGACCTTTCTGCATATACTGGGAACGCTGGACCGACCGGACGGAGGGCGCATCGTGATCAATGGTGAAGATGTGTTTGCCCTCGACAACAGCCGTCTGGCGCAATTTCGCAACCAAACGATCGGTTTCATGTTCCAGTTCCACCATCTGCTGCCGGAGTTTACGGCCCTGGAAAATGTGATGCTGCCGCCCTTGATCGCCGGAAGACCCCGGCGCCAAGTCAGAGAACCCGCCCGGTGGATTCTCAAAAGGGTCGGTCTTGAACATCGCCTCGACCATCGCATCGGGGAACTTTCGGGCGGCGAACAGCAGCGGGTGGCCCTGGCCCGCGCCCTGGTCATGCAGCCACGCCTTTTTCTGGCGGACGAACCCACCGGAAATCTAGACCGGCGGAACAGCGATCAGGTTCACGCGCTGCTGCGCGAGTTGAACCGCGAGCTTTCCATGACCATGGTCGTCGTAACTCACAACATGCAGCTGGCGTCCTACATGTCCCGGTGCGTGACAATCGTCGACGGTCAGATGCAGGACAAGGTTTGAAACGCCGTATGATCCAAAGATGGTGTCTGTTGGCGGCCGTCATTGCCGCCTGTTTCGGTCCGGCCGCCGCTTATCCGGAAACGGCCGTCAAGATCGTCGTTCTGCCTTTCACCATCCATGCCGACACGGCCCTCTCCTATCTCGACCGTGAAATCCCCGCCTTGATCGCCCGCATGCTGGCCGAGGAGGGCGCCGAGGTCATTGACCCCGAACCGGCGGTGCGCGACGACTGGCAGGCCGCCGGCGCCGATCCGCAGAAAGCCCGCCGCATCGGACTGATGACCGGCGCCGATTTTGTGGTCTGGGGCAGCTTCACCCGGCTGGGGCAGGCCTTCAGCCTGGATGCGAGCCTGATCCAACCCTTTGTCGAAGAACCGCCGGCCCTTTTTTTCAAGGAGGACAAAGGCATTGAAAATCTGCTGCCCACCGTGCAAAAACTCGCCCGCGAAATCGCGATGACCATTTTTAAGCGCGAAAGAATCGCCGCCATCCGCATCACCGGCAACCGGCGCATTGAAAACGACGCCATTTTGCGCTACATCCGCACTAAGCCCGGCGACGCGTACCATCCCAAGCAGCTTTCCGACGATTTGAAATCCGTCTATTCCATGGGCTACTTCGAGGACATCCGCGTGGAATACACGGACAACCCCGAGGGGAAGATCGTCACCTTCCACGTGGTGGAAAAACCCACCATCCGCAAAATAAAATTCAAGGGCAACAGCGTCTTCGAGGATCAGGAAATTGCCGATACACTGGATATTCAATCGGGCTCGATTCTGAACATTTTTAAAATCCAGAACAATATCGCCCGCATCGAAAATCTTTACAAGGAAAAAAACTACCACAACGTGCAAATCGACCACCGCGTGCAATCCCTGGACAACAACCAGGGCGATCTCATGTTTGTCATCGAAGAAGGGGAAAAGATTCGGATCACCCGGGTTATTTTCGAAGGCAACCGCGCTTACACGGACCGGGAGCTGAAGCGGCGGATCAAAACCAATGAAAAAGGCTTTTTTTACTGGATCACCACCTCGGGGGAGCTCAAGCGTGAAGCGCTGCAGCAGGATGCGTTGACGCTGGCGGACTTCTACCACAACAACGGCTATATCGAAGCCAAAATCGGTGAACCGGAAGTGATTTTCATGGACGGCGGGATGACGGCCACACGAAGAACCCCCACCCGCGACCGGCTCAGCGGACTGCCTTTGACCGAATACAATGAACAGGTCATTCACATCATCTTCAAGATCGATGAAGGGCGGCGCTACAAAGTGGGGCAGGTGGATGTCAAAGGCGATTTGATCGAGGAAAAGTCTGTGCTGTCGGCGGATCTCAAGATTTCGGAAGAAACCTACTACAGCCGTGAAGTCGTGAGAAACGACGTGCTCACGCTGACGGACCGCTACGGAAACGAGGGCTATGCCTATGCCGACATCTTTCCCAAAATCGACCGGCATGAAGACACCCTGACGGTGGACATCACCTACAACATCACCAAAGGCAAACAGGTCTATTTCGAGGAAATCGTCATTACCGGCAACGCCAAAACGCGCGACAAGGTCATCCGTCGGGAGCTGGATGTCTACGAACAGGAGCTCTACAGCGGCAAAGGTCTGAAACGGGGCATCCGCAACCTCTACCGGCTGGATTTTTTTGAAGACATCCGGGTCGACACCCTGGAAGGCAGCCGGGACGACACCATGCTGCTGAAAATCGAGGTCGCGGAAAAGCCCACCGGCTCCTTCGCCCTCGGCGGCGGCTACAGCAGCGTGGAGTATGCCTACGGCACGGCATCCGTCACCCAGCGCAACCTTTTCGGCCGCGGGCAGGTGTTGAATCTGAACGCCACCATCAGTGCCAAATCAAGCACCTACACCCTTGGCTTCACCGAGCCCTGGCTGTTTGACACCCGCGTCTCCGCCGGTTTTGATCTGTACCAGCAGCAAAGGGACTACGACAGCTACGAAAAAGAAAGCTTCGGCATTCGGCCGCGGCTGGGCTTTCCGGTCGCCGACTACACGCGGCTCTATTTTTCCTATCTGTATGACATCAGCAATGTCTACAACATCGCCGACGATGTCTCCAGATACATTGATGAAATGCAGGGCAGCAACGTCACCAGCAGCATCACCACAACCCTCAAGCGGGATTCGCGCGACCGGGTGTTCAACGCCTCGGAAGGGTCCCTGAACAGCGCGGGAGTAGAATATGCCGGCCTGGGCGGCGACATCAAATTTACCAAATACACCTGCGAATCGGGATGGTTTTTTCCCCTCATCGGTGATACGATCGGTTCGGTTCACGGGGAAGCCGGCTATGTTCACGAAAACGAAGGCGGTCTTCTGCCGGATTATGAACGGTTTTACATGGGCGGCATGCACACCATCCGCGGCTTTAAATGGCGGGATATTCACGCCGAGGATGAAGACGGAGAAGAAGTCGGCGGCGACAAGAAGCTCCAGTTCAACTTCGAATGGATCGTTCCGCTGATAAAAGAAGCCGGAGTGGTCGGCGTTCTGTTCCTGGATGTCGGCAATGTATACGGAAAGGGCGAGCCGATTGATCTGAGCGACACCCGCGAAGGGGGCGGCGCCGGCTTCCGGTGGTATTCACCGGTGGGCCCGATCCGGCTGGAGTACGGCTGGATTCTGGATCCCCGAAATGGGGAAAGCACCAGCGGCCGTTGGGAATTTGCCATCGGCACCGTGTTTTAGCGCATCTGCTCCGGCAATGTCGCCTAAAGATCGCCGCCGCCGGCTGCGCGCACCCGGATTTATCAGATCAGAAACGTTCATGCATCGTCATTAGAGGACAATCCCGACGGCTCGCCAACAACGCTGATTCATGTTCAGCTGCCGGCCATCGGGGATGAAAATTTCGAAGTTTCAGGCAAGGAAAGGAGGAATCATGTCCAAGATAAGGTTGACCGTCATTGCCGTCGCCGCGCTCCTGATGTTTCCGTTTCCGGCAGCAGCGGCCGACATCGCCAAAATCGGCGTCGTCGACGTTCAGAAAATCCTGCTGACGTCATCCGTCGGCAAACTGGCCAAAGCGAGTATGAACAAAAAGGCGCGTGAGATGGAAGCTTCCCTGAATGCGCGGAAAGAAGAGATCGACAAGCTCAAGGAGGAGCTCGAACGCGAGGCCCTGGTGATGAGCCAGGAGAAGCGCGAAGAGCGGGATCGGGAGATACGCATAAAAATCAACGACATAAAATCTTTAAAAAATCGATACGAAGAAGAGCTCAAGGCCATCGAAGGCAAGGTCGTGCGGCGCATTCAGAAAGACGTGGACGACATCGTGCAGGAAATGGGCAAATCCGAAGGCTATCTGCTGATCATATCCAATCCGGTCGTGATGTACGCACCTGCCGCCATTGATTTGACAGATGAACTGATCGAGCGGTATAATAAAGTTTTTGCCGAACAGGGCGGCACCATCGATATCGACAAACTGGAATAACTTTTTTTTGCCGGCGCTACCGTCGGCGGTGGAGCAGCCGATTTGATGAAGAAGGGAATCTTTCCGCGGTTGCAAAGTGGAAAATTAAATCACAAATCTCACATGGCTCGCAATGCCTTGGTTTGGCGTTTCGAATTTAAGATAGGAATCAGTTTCATTTGAGGCGATCTTGACATACCAGAAGTGTACACATGACAAAGGATGACACCGGCGCCGGCGCCGGAAAAACTTCCCTGACCCGCATCGCCGAAATGGTGAACGGCGTTGTCGTCGGCGACCCGGCACGCCTTATAACCCACGCAGCCCCTTTCGATGCGGCCGAATCGGATGCCATCACCCTCGCCGCCGAGGAACGGTATCTGAAAAATATCGAACGCACTGCCGCCGGTGCGGTCATCGTCCCCCGCGGCGCCGACGGCGGTAAAAAAGATCTCATCCGGGTGGACAACCCGCGGCTGGCCTTTGCCGTTGTCATGACTCACTTTTTCAAACAGCCGGCACCGGCACCCGGCGTGAGTCCCCGGGCGGTTGTCGGTCCCGGTTTTGCGTCGGGCGGAGACGTCAGCATCGGTCCCGGCGCCGTGATCGGCGCCGATGTGACCATGGGAGACCGGGTGGTGGTGCACCCGGGTGTTTTTGTCGGTGACGCGGTGTCCCTCGGTTCGGATGTGACGCTGATGCCCCATGTGACCGTCCTGGAACGCTGCCGCATCGGCAGCCGGGTGCGCATTCAGGCGGGCACGGTGATCGGCTCCGACGGCTTCGGCTTTGCGCCCGACGGCCAGCGCTATTTCAAAATTCCGCAAACCGGCATCGTCGTCATCGAGGACGATGTGGAAATCGGCGCCAACAACACCATCGACAGGGCCACCTTCGGACAGACCCTGATCCGACAGGGGGTGAAAACCGACAACCTGGTACACATCGCCCACAATGTGGTTGTCGGCGAAAACAGCGTCATCGTGGCCCAGGCGGGTATTTCCGGCAGCGTCACCATCGGCCGCCACGCGGTCCTGGCCGGCCAGGTGGGTATTTCCGGCCATCTGACGATCGGCGACAATGTCACCATCGGCCCACAGGCCGGCATCGCGAAGTCCATCCAAAGCGGTGAAACCATTTCCGGGACACCGGGGATCCCGCACCGTCTTTGGCTGCGGGTGCAGCACATCATCCCCAAACTGCCGGAACTGAGCCGGAGAATCCGTCGACTGGAAAAACAACGCAGCGGCACACCGCAATCGTAAAACTGCTGCGCGAGAGGTGGAAATGATCACTTGTGACATCCGCAAAATAATGGCTTATCTGCCGCATCGCTACCCGTTTATCCTGGTCGACCGCGTGCTGGATCTGGTGCCGGGCGAACAAATCCGCGCCTTGAAAAACGTCACCATCAACGAGCCTTTTTTCCAGGGGCATTTTCCGGATCTGCCGGTGATGCCCGGGGTCCTGATCATCGAGTCCATGGCGCAGACCGGCGGCATTCTGGCCTTTGAATCCGCGCCGGAAAAAGAACGCGGCGTGCCGGTGTTTTTTACGGCCATCGACAAGGCACGCTTCCGGAAGCCGGTCACGCCCGGCGACCAGCTGATCATGACGGTCACCGTCCTCAAAAAACGCTCCAATCTTGTCAAAATGGCCGGTGTCGCCAAGGTGGAAGACAACGTCGCCGCCGAGGCCGAGCTGATGGCCGTTTTCGGGGAAGCCCCATGATACACAAAACCGCAATCGTCGATGCCGGCGCCGAAATCGGCGCTGATGTGGAAATCGGCCCCTACTCCATCATCCGGAACAACGTCATTCTGGGGGACAACACCCGGATCGGCTCCCATGTCGTCATCGAGCCCTATGTCCGCATCGGACCGGACTGCCGCATCTTTCAGTACGCCGCCATCGGCGCGCCGCCGCAGTCCCTCAAATTCAAGGGCGAAGAGAGCTTCATCAAGATCGGACGCGGCAACACCATCCGTGAATTCGTGACCATTCACCGCGGCACCGCCTTCGGCGGCGGCGTGACCGAACTGGGGGAAAACAATTTCATTATGGCCTATTCGCACATCGCCCATGACTGCCGCGTGGGCGATCATGTGGTTTTGTCGAACAATGCCACCCTCGGCGGCCACATCACCATCGGGGACTACTCCATTGTGGGCGGCCTGGTGGCGATCCATCAATTTGTCAGAATCGGCGCCTACGCCTTTATCGGCGGCAAGTCGGCGGTGGTCAAGGATGTACCGCCGTATGTGATTGCCGCCGGGGACCGGGCCCGCCTGCACGGCCTGAACGCCGTAGGACTGAAGCGCCACGGCTTTTCGACCAGCACCCTGTCGGCGTTGAAAAAAACTTACCGGTTGATCTTTCGCATCGGGCTGACGCTGAACGAGGCCATCGAACGCGTGTCGGCCGAAGTCGAAATGGTCCCGGAAGTCGTCGATTTCATCGCTTTCATAAAAAACTCGCAGCGGGGGATTACCCGTTGAAGGCCGTATAACGGACGATGCGCATCGGACTTATCGCGGGGGGCGGACAGTTCCCCCTTCTTTTTTGCAAAAAGGCCAAACAGGCCGGCTATGCCGTGTTCGCCGCCGCCTACGTGAACGAGGCCGACGATGCGTTGAACCGCCTGGCCGATGCCGTCGAATGGATGCACCTGGGTCAGCTGAACCGCCTGATTCGGTTTTTCAAAAAAAACGGGGTGGAAAGCGCGGTCATGCTGGGCGCCATCACCAAAAGACGCCTGTTCAGAGATGTACGACCGGACATGAAAGCTATTTCTCTGGTGAGCGGACTGCGCCATACCCATGATGACGGTCTGCTGCGGGTGTTTGCGGACTTTCTGCAGAAAAACGGCATCGCCGTGCAGCCATCCACCTTTCTGCTGCCGGATCTGCTGGCCCGAAGCGGGCGCTGGACCCGCGCCCGGTGGCCCCGCTCCGCCAAAGCCGACGCCAGGTTCGGATGGTCGATCGCCAAGGAAATCGGACGGCTGGACATCGGCCAGTGTGTGGTGGTGGAAGGCGGCACCGTGCTGGCCGTGGAAGCCATCGATGGAACCGACGCCGCCATCGCAAGAGGCGGCCGCCTCGGCAGCGGCGAGGCCGTCGTGATCAAGGTGTGCAAACCGATTCAGGATGAGCGTTTCGACGTGCCGGCGGTCGGCCGGCAAACCATTGAAACCATGCAGCAATCGGGCGTTCGCTGGCTGCTGCTGGAGGCCGGCAGAGCGGTTGTGTTCGACCGTCCGGAAATGATTGCGCTGGCCGACAAACAGGGCATCGGCATCACCGCCCTGGATACCGCCGGGCTGGCTGGTTTTTAGGGCCGCGGCCGGTGGAGCTGCGTAGGATTTCATCATGAAAAGCGTACGGGTCGCCGTGGTCGGCGCCGGATATCTGGGGCGGTTTCACGCCGAAAAATACGCCCGCATGCCGGACGTGACGCTCGTGGGTGTGGCGGATGTCAATCCGCAGCGGGCGGCGGTGGTCGCCCGGGAGACCGGCAGTCGCCCGTTTACGGACTATACCCGTCTGATCGGCCGTGTCGACGCGGTCAGCGTCGTGGTTCCCACCCCGCTGCATTTTGCGGTGAGCCGTGATTTTCTGGCCAACCAGGTGGATGTCTTTATCGAAAAGCCCATCACCACGGATCTGGACGAAGCCGACGAACTGATCCGCCTGGCGGCGGCCGGCGGCCGTCTGATTCAGGTAGGCCACCTGGAACGATTCAACCCGGCGCTGCTGGCGGCGGGCGGCATGCTGCAGCGGCCCCGCTGCATTGAGACCCGGCGGATGAGTCCGTTCCGAAAACGGGGTACGGAAGTCAGTGTGGTGCTGGACCTGATGATCCACGACATCGACATCGTGCAGAGTTTTCTGGCGGCGGCACCGGTGGAAGTGCAGGCCGACGGGATGCGGCTGATGTCGCCCCGCATCGACTGGGCCCATGCCCGTCTCCGTTTTGCCGACGGCTGTGTGGCCCACCTCTCCGCCAGCCGCATCGCCGCCGACAGCCAACGGCGCATGACACTGCTTCAGGATGCGCATTGTCTGACGATCGACTTTGCCGCACACGAAACCGTGATCGTCAAAAGGCCGGCCGCGGGCGGCATCCCGGAAAGCGCCCCGCCGGAGATAAAGCGCTTCCCCCCGGGAGACGCCCTCTATGACGAGCTCACCGCCTTCATGGCCGCCGTGCGGCAGCGCACCCCCCCGATCGTCACCGGAGAAATGGGTCGGCTGGCGCTGAAAACAGCGCTGCAGATCATGGCATGCATCCAGGCCGGAGAGGACCGCGGCACCGGCGACACGGACGGGAACGCAGCGGGATGATGGACGGCGGATCGCAGCCACGGTGCATCATGATCATCGCCGGCGAGGCCTCGGGAGACCAGCACGGCGCCAAGCTGGTCAAGGCCGTTCAGCGACGTGCACCGGATACGTTTTTCTGCGGCATCGGGGGGCGGGCCATGGCCCGGGCCGGCGTGCGGATTGTCGTCGACGCCGCCGCCCTGTCCGTGGTCGGCATCACCGAGGCCGTCGCCAAAATCGGCACCCTTCTGAGCGGCCTGTCGCGGGCCAAGCGGTTGATGGCAGGCCTGCGGCCGGATCTGTTGATTTTGATCGACTTCCCGGACTTCAATCTGCGGGCGGCCGCCTTCGCCCGCCGCAACAACATCCCGGTCCTCTATTATATCAGCCCCCAGCTGTGGGCCTGGCGGCGTGGCCGCGTCAAAAAAATCAAAGCGCTGGTGGACCACATGGCCGTGATTCTGCCGTTCGAAGCCGAATTCTATGAGCGGCACGGCGTTCCGGTGACTTATGTGGGGCATCCCCTGTTGGATGGCATTCACCCGGCCCCGCCGCCGCCCGGAGCCTCGGAAGAAAACGGCGGCGGGACATCCGCGCCGGTCCTCGGACTCCTGCCGGGTTCACGCGACAAGGAAATCAGGCGGCACCTGCCGCTTCTGTTGGATGCGGCGGCGATTTTAAAAAAAGATTTCGCGCCAATGCGTTTTCTGGTTTCGCAGGCGTCGTCCGTCGATGGGGGCGTGATCCAACGCATCGTCCAGGCCCACCCCGTCAAAGAAGCCGTCGAGATCCTCGACGGTCCGGTGGAATACGTCCTGCGGCGCAGCCGTCTGGTGGTGGCCGTGTCCGGAACCGTGACTCTGGAAGCCGCCATTGCGGAAACACCGACACTGATCGTCTACCGGGTTTCCCCGGTAAGCTATCTTCTGGCAAAAACCCTGGTGAGAGTCGATCACATCGGCCTGATCAATCTCATCGCCGGTGAACGCATCATGCCGGAACTCATCCAGCAGGATGCCTCGGCGGCAAACATCGCCCACCGGGTGGCGGCGCTGATAAACGACCCGAACGCACTGGCGGAAATGAAGCAAAAACTGGCCGCCGCCGGGAAGCGCCTCGGCCGGGGAAACGCCTCGGACCGGGTCGCGGACATCGCGCTGCATCTCTTAGGGCACAAAGACCGACCATGACACCTTTGAAGATTCCCGGGTTGCGGGACCGGCACAAACGCCTCCTGCGGATGGCCAAATCCCACTGGGTGCGGCTGTCTCTGTCCATGGGCTGCATGCTGCTCATGGCCGGCGCCGCCTCGGCCACCGCCTTTCTGGTCAAGCCGGTTCTCGACGACATTTTTTTCAAAAAGAACCTCACCATGCTGAAGCTGGTGCCCCTGGCGGTGGTTGTCGTCTATTGCGTCAACGGCTTGAGCCGCTACGGCCAGGAATACCTGATGAGTTATGTCGGCGAAAGCATCATCAAAGATCTGCGCAACCAGCTTTACGACCGCATCCAGGACCTGTCGCTGGCCTTTTTTTACCGCGAAAAAACCGGGACCCTGATGTCGCGGATCATCAACGACGTTCGGATCGTCAAGACCATGGTCTCCACCGCCATCACCGGTTCGCTGCGCGACATCTTCACCATTTTCGGGCTGACCGGCGTCATCTTCTACCGCGACTGGCAGCTGGCCCTTTTGGCCACCGTCATCCTGCCGTTCGCCTATTATCCCGTCCTGGAATTCGGGCGGCGCACCCGCAAAGTGAGCACCGGCTATCAGGAGGCGATGGCCGACATGAATGCTTTTCTGCACGAGACCCTGGCCGGCAACAAAATCATCAAGGCCTTCGGTACGGAGCCCTACGAAAAAAAACGCTTTCACAAAAGCGCCGAACGACTTTTCCGGCTGGAAATGAAGGCCGTCAAGTACCGTGCCCTGACCTCGCCGGTCATGGAAACGCTGGGCGGCATCGGCGCCGCTTTTGTCATCTGGTACGGCGGCTACAAAGTCATTACGGGCGCCTCAACCCCGGGAACCTTTTTTTCCTTTCTGGCGGCGGTGGTCATGCTCTACGGACCCGTCAAAAAGCTGGCCAAAGTCAACACGACCCTTCAACGTGGTCTGGCGGCGGCCGATCGCGTCTTCGACATTATCGAACTCCAGCCGGAAATCAAAGATCCGCCCGCTCCCAGACGGCTTTCGCCGGGCAACCACGCGGTTGATTTCCAAGATGTCGGCTTTGCTTATGAGGATGCAGCGGTTCTTGCGCACATCGACCTGAGCGTCGCACCGGGGCAGATCGTGGCCATTGTCGGCATGAGCGGGGGCGGCAAAACCACTCTGGTCAACCTGATTCCCCGCTTTTACGACGTCCGCCAGGGGAGCATCGCCATTGACGGCATCGACATCCGCCAACTCGCCGTGAAAGACCTGCGCCGTGAAATCGCCATCGTCACCCAGGAACCGATTCTGTTCAACGACACGGTCGCCAACAACATCGCCTACGGCAGACCCGACACCCCTGCAGACGAAATCAAAAAGGCGGCTGAAGCGGCCTATGCCATTGATTTCATTCAACGCTTTCCAGAAGGATTCGACACCAACATCGGCGAGCTGGGAACCCGGCTCTCCGGCGGCGAGAAGCAGCGCATCTGCATCGCCCGGGCGATTTTGAAAAACGCCCCCATCCTGATCCTGGACGAAGCCACCTCCTCTCTGGATGCCGAATCGGAAATGCTGGTGCAGAAGGCCCTGGAAAATCTCATGCACGGCCGCACCACGTTCGTGATCGCCCACCGCTTGTCCACCATCGGCTATGCGGACCGCATCGTGGTGATCGCCAACGGCCGCATCGTGGAAAGCGGCGACCAGGAAACGCTGCTGGCGCGCCGGGGCGCGTTCTACAAGCTGTATCAGATGCAGATTACCGGCAACGCGTGATCGGGTTTCGGAGGGCGGAGGGGGGAGGGCGGAGGTCAGAGGTCAGAGGGGGGATGAAAAATTTTGAATTTTGAATTTTGAATTCCGTATCGGAATCGGCCCTGACCGACAAAGGGATGCAAGCGCCGAGTGCCACGTCTCAAAAGTTGTGTTCTAAAGTACCGAGCACGTGCACGAGCACGTTTACGTGTACGAAGAACGGTCACGGCAGGGGCAATTTAAAATTCATAATTGCTTTACCCTCGAATCCTTGCCACCCATCCTATCCCTTCATCCGCCCCGACCGCCATTTGAGCTGCCACACGCGGTAAACCGCCTCCAGGACAATGCGCCGGGACATCTTGGAACGACCGCGCCGCCGGTCCTCGAATACGATCGGCCACTCGCGCCAGCGGAAGCCCTGCATTGCTGCGCGGTATTTCAGTTCGATCTGGAAAGCATAGCCTTCGGAAACCACGGCGTTAAGGTTGATCTTTTCCAGCACCGCCCTGTTCCAGGCATTGAAGCCGCCGGTCAGGTCCCGGATTGGAAGCCCTAAAACGATCCGTGCATAAAGAGAGCCCAGCCGTGAAATGGCCAGACGCCCCCATCCCCAGCCGCGCACGCCGCCGCCGCACACATAGCGCGAACCGACGACGAAATCGTACCGCCGGAGCTGATCCATCATTGCAGCGAGGTGGCGTGGATGGTGGGACAAGTCGCCGTCCATCTCCACCAGCACCGTATAGCCCTGTTCAAGCCCCCATTTGAAACCCTCGATGTAGGCCGTCCCCAGTCCGCGTTTGCGGTCGCGGACCATCAGAAAAAGACGGCCCCGCCATTTTCCCCGGGCGAGCCGCCGCACGACGCCGCCGGTGTCGTCCGGTGAGTTGTCATCCACCACCAGGACGTCCGGCGCCGTGCCCGCATCACAAGCGGTGCGGAGGGCCGCCAGGCAGTCTGCAATGTTGGCGGCTTCGTTGAACGTCGGTATGACGATCAATGGACGCGATGGATTCAAAATGCGCGGACGTCTCCTTTATCGGCCGGCTGCCAGTGAAGGCCGCCTTTAAAACCCGTTGCGCGGTACAAAAAATAGGAGGCCGCCGGTTCGGCGGCGGCGGGGCGGGCATATATGTCCACCCGCTCCGGCGGCGCAACGCTGGCGAATATAAGGCGCAGACGCGCCAGATCCTTGGCGGATGCCCGACCGATCCCCACCGCATCCCATCCCAGTACATCGGCATCCGCATGCCAGGTGTCATAGGCGTTGGGTCGTTTCCAGCGGTTGACCGCCCGGGTTTCGGGTCGGCCGGGCATGTAAAACGCCAGCTGGCTGGCGGTCTGATAGTTCATGCCGAAAACAAAGGTCCGGTCCGGGTCGGGCATGGCCGTCAAAGCGAGGTGCGCTCTGCGGGCCAGACGATTCCAGCCGCCGGTTTCCTTTGTTAAACGATCCATGCCTGCGGGGAGGGGCACCAGGGGACAATAAAGCTGCAGCAGCAAAAGAGCGCTTAAAAGGGCGGCGCTGCCCACGGCCCAGGGCCACAACCTTTTTAAAAAGCGCTCCGCCCGCGTCCGTGCCGCGCTCTTTCTTGCCTGTACGGCATAGTAAGCGCAGATAACCGCTGCCGTAAGGTAGCCGCTGGCCGCCCAGTTGCCCTCCACCCGGGTGTGCAGGCTCAGCAGCAGAAAAACACCCACCACCGGGAAGGAGGTGAAAAAGAGATACGCCGGCACCCAGCAGCGGTTCCGCTCCAGGCGCGAAAGCGGCCGGAACCAGATAAAGAGCAGCATCACAAACACCACCGGCGTCAGCAGTGCGGCCTGTGCGCCGATGAATTCAAGCAGCGTATCAAAGCGCAGTACGGCCGCCCGGTCGACGCCGCCCTTGTACGCCGCATGGCGGAAGGTGTACCAATTGTTATGGGCATTCCACCAAACGACCGGCGTAAACAGCAGCACCCCGACCGCCAGTCCGATCCAGGGACCGGCGGTGGCCAGTCTGCGGCGGTGGTCGGCGTGGAAAAGCCCCCAGGCGAAAATGAGCGGGGGCAGCAGAACCATGGTGTACTTGCTCAAAAGGCCGATGCCGAACCACGCACCGCCCAGCAGCCACTGCGTCCGCGCACCGTTTTCATAGGCCCGCGCCAGATGGTAGACCGCACCGGCCCAGGCGGCCATTTGCGGACTGTCCGGGGTCGCGATGAGGCCGGCGGCGTTGAGACCGAGGATCCCCTGACTGAGCAGCGCCGTGTACCCCACGACCCGCGGCGCGAACCATCGCCGGGCGATGGCCAGAATATAGGCGGACGCAACGCCCAGGGCGGCGACCGCCGGCAGCCTTACAGCGGTTTCGTTGTGACCCAGCAGCAATGTGCTCAAGCGGATGCACCAGGCGATCATGGGCGGGTGGTCATAGTATCCGGCGGCCGGATGCCGGCTCCACTGCCAGTAGTAGGCTTCGTCGGGCACCAGCAGGAATGTGCCCGCGTAGAACATCCGGAAAAGCGTGGCCAGCAGGAGCACGCTCCAGCCGACCACGGCCCAGTTTATCCATTGCCGGGAAGTCATTTCTGCACTTATCGCATGAATCGTGATACTTTTCAACAAAACGCAGCCGTCGACGCGTTGAAGTCATGCCCGCGCCGATGATAAAAGGTTGAAACCCTGTCAAAAGCTGTATAGACTGATGAGGGAATTGATTTCGATCCCGATTTCGATTTCGATCCCGGAGAAAGAAAATCCCAACAAACCCAACGAACGCAATAAACGCAATAAACCCTTGAACCGTCATGAGAAGCAGCGCCATTGTCAACCGCTATGTCATCAAAGAAATGCTGGCACCGTTTGTGGTGAACCTGTCCTTCTTTTTGTTTATTTTCATGATGACCAAAATCCTCGACATCACCAACTACATTGTGAACTACCGCATCAGCCTGCTGTCGGTGCTCATGGTGATGCTGTATTCGATTCCCTTTTTTCTGCAGTTTGTGATTCCCATGTCGATCATGGTCGCGATTCTGCTCACACTGCTGCGCATGGGCGGTGACAATGAAATTATGGCGCTGAAGGCCGGCGGCGTCAGCATCTACGCGTTTCTGCCGCCGGTTGTTTTTTTCAGCGCCCTCGGTAGCGTGCTGACAGCGCTGGTGACGATCTACGCCGTCCCCTGGGGCTTTTCCTCCGTCCGCGATCTGACGCACCGTCTGGCGGCCTCCAGTGTTGAAATCGGCTTAAAGGAACGCACCTTCAACGACGCCTTTGACGGGGTGATGCTGTACGTCAACCGCATTGAACCCGGCACGCGGCGGATCCGGGACATCTTCATCGAAGACAGCCGTAATCCAGAGGCCGTCAGCACCGTCGTCGCCCCCCGCGGCCGCCTGTTCACCGAACCGGAAAACATGTTATTCCGGCTGCGCCTTTATGACGGGGTCATCAATCAGGTCGATCTCGACAGCCGCCGGGTCAACATCGTCGAATTCCAGCACTACGACTTCAACCTGGACCTAAAAAAGGCGATGGGCCTTGACAAGCCGCGCCGGCGGCATCGCATGGAAATGCGTCTGGCCGAAATGCGGGCATTTCTGGCAACCGAAACAAACCGCGACCAGCGCTACTACAAAACCAAAATGGACTATTACAAAAAATTTTCCATTCCCGTGGCCTGCCTGGTGCTGGGACTGCTGGCGCTGCCGCTCGGCTACCAGTCCAGCAACACCCGCCGATCCTACGGCCTGGGGCTGGGGTTGTTTTTCTTTCTTGTCTACTACGTTATCCTGACCGCCGGCTGGGGCTTCGGCGAGTCGGGGGCCTTCCCCGCCGAAATCGGGATGTGGCTGCCCAACATCGTCATGGGGGCGCTGGCGCTGAATATGCTTTACCGAACCGGCAAAGAAAAACCGCTGCTCCTCGAAAGGACGGGCGACCGTCTGGCCCGGGGGTTTCAGCGGTTCCTGCCGCGGCGTAAAAAGGACCGGACCGTCGGCGAAACAGAGCAAAGCCGGCGACATTTTTAGACCATGCGCATTGTCCACCGATACCTGATTCTAGAAATTGTCAAAAAATTCAGCATGCTGCTGCTGGCGGTGGTGAGCATTTACCTGGTGGTGGATTTTTTCGAAAAATCCGACAACATCTTGGAAGCGGGGCTGCCGTTTTCACGGGCGCTGATCTTTTTTCTGCTGAACATCCCCTTCATCGTCTCTCAGATCATGCCCGTGGCCATTCTC
>Ga0180429_10001851_pt1 | contig 17751 bp, 17 predicted proteins | sample SS_ome_FD_132428 | JGI IMG/M metagenome (GOLD analysis project Ga0180429, IMG submission 132428) | Hypersaline lake sediment archaeal communities from the Salton Sea, California, USA - SS_1_S_1 metaG | ecosystem: Environmental > Aquatic > Non-marine Saline and Alkaline > Hypersaline > Sediment ...
AGAAGACTCCCGACAAGAAGACTCCCGACAAGAAGAGTCCGGACAAAAAAACGACAGACAAGAAAACCCCGGACAAGAAAACCCCGGACAAGAAGCCGCCCCTCAAGAAGCCGCCACCCAAAAAGGCTTCGGCCAAAAAGGCTCCGGCCAAGAAAAAGAAGTCGTGACCTTCCCGGTCCGGTGACGGTCCCGGGCATCCCACGAGCACACCACGTCGCGCACCAGGGAAGGCCCCCATGCTGCATTTGTACGACCAGATCGACGAAGCCACCGCCGCCATTGCCGCTGCATGGCCCGAGCAGCCGAAGGTGGGCGTGATCCTCGGCAGCGGCCTCGGAGGCGTTGCTGAGCGGGTCACCGACCGGGTGGAACTTCCCTATTCTGAAATTCCGCATTTCGCCCGCTCCACGGCCGAGGGCCATGCCGGCCAGCTCGTCTGCGGCCGGCTCGAGGGCGTGCCCGTGCTGGTCATGGAGGGGCGGATGCACGCCTACGAGGGCTATCCCCTCGACCAGATCACCCTTCCGGTACGGGTTCTCGAGCGGCTCGGCGGTGAGTTGCTGGTGGTCACCAACGCCTGCGGCGGCATGAATCCGCACTACCGGGCCGGTGACATCATGGTCATCGACGACCACATCAACCTGATGCACGACAACCCGCTGATCGGGATCAACGATGAGCGGCTGGGGCCGCGATTTCCCGACATGTCGGCCCCCTACACGCCGGCTTTGATCGACCGGGCGCTCGAGGTGGCGCGGGCGGAAAACTTCGTGGCCCACAGGGGTGTGTACGTCGCGGTGACCGGGCCGAACCTCGAGACCCGGGCCGAGTACCGCTTCCTGCGGACGATCGGTGCCGATGTGGTCGGGATGTCGACGGTGCCCGAGGTGATCGTGGCGGTCCATGCGGGGCTGAAGGTGCTCGGTCTCTCGGTGGTCACCGACATGTGCCTGCCTGATGCCCTCGAGGTGGCGACCGTCGAGAAGATTCTGGCGGTGGCCCGCTCGGCGGAACCGAAGCTGCGGGCGATCATCACCGCAGCAGTTCGCGATGCCGGCGACGCGGAGCTGTAGCGGGGCGGGACCGTCGGGCCCGTGACCCCGGCAAGGCAGCAACTCCACGGCAACCATGTTTGATCCGGTCCGCGGTCAGCCCGACTTTCCCGCGCTCGAGCGGCGTGTGGCCGACTGGTGGCGGGAGGAGGGCATCTACGAAAAGTCGCTCGCCCGCCGTGAGGGGGCCACGCCGTTCGTGTTTTACGAGGGCCCACCGACGGCCAACGGCCGTCCCCATCCGGGTCATTGCCTGACCCGCACGATCAAGGATCTCTACCCGCGCTACCGCACGATGCGGGGCGAGTATTGCTTTCGCAAGGCCGGCTGGGACACCCATGGACTGCCGGTGGAGGTGGAGGTCTGCAAGGAACTCGGCATCCATTCCAAGGAGGAGATCGAGGCCTACGGCGTAGAGCCGTTCATCCACCGCTGCCGCGAGAGCGTCTGGCGGTACATGAAGGAATGGGAAACCCTCACCGAGCGGATCGGCTTTTGGATCGATCTCTCCGAGGCCTATGTCACCTACCATCGCCGTTACGTCGAGAGCGTCTGGTGGGCCCTGGCGGCCCTCTTCGATTCGGGCCTGCTCTACAAGGGACACAAGATCGTCTGGTGGTGGGCCCAGGGTGGCACCGCCCTTTCCGCCGGTGAGGTCGGGCAGGGCTACCGCGAGGTCGCCGACCCGAGCGTGTTTGTGGCCCTCCCGCTTGTCGACGAGGCCGGCCGGGCGACCCTCCGCAGCCTGGTGGCCTGGACCACGACCCCCTGGACGCTGCCGGCCAACCAGTTTGCGGCGGTGCGGGCTGATCTCGACTATCTCGTGCTCCGCGAGGAGGCAGGCCAGCGGGAGTACGTCGTGGCGGCGGCCCTCGCAGGACCGCTGCTCGAGAAGCGGGCCAAGTCGGGCGAGCCCCCGCTGGTGGAGGTCGGGCGGATTCCGGGGGCCGAGCTGGTCGGCGCGAGTTACCTGCCCCCGTTCGACTGCTTTCGGCCGGCTGGGCCGCCGCAGACCGCCCCGCTCGTCGCCGGGGGAATCGAGCCGATCGCCTGGCGGGTGGTGGCGGCCGACTTCGTGACCACCGAAGCGGGCACCGGCATCGTCCATGTGGCACCGGCCTTCGGCGAGGTCGACCATGCTGTGCTCGTCGCCGAACGGGCCAGGTTTGCCGAGGGTCAGGGCCCCGCCCTGCTCAACCCGGTGGCCCCCGACGGATGTTTTACCGACGCTTTCCCCTCGGGCTCCGGCCGCTTTGTGAAAGACTGCGACCGCGACATCACCCGCGAGCTGCGGTCGCGTGGCCTGCTGGTCCACCAGGAGCAGTATCGCCACGACTATCCCTTCTGCTGGCGGGCCGAGAACGACCCGCTGATCCAGTATCCGCGGGAGAGCTGGTTCATCCGCACCAGCGAGTTCCGCGAGGCGATGCTCGCCAACAACGAGCAGATCGACTGGCTGCCCGGCCACATCAAGGAGGGCCGCTTCGGCAACTTCCTCGAATCGAACGTCGACTGGGCCCTCTCCCGCGAGCGGTACTGGGGCACCCCGCTGCCGATCTGGGTCTGCGAGACGACCGGGCGGGCCGAGGCGATCGCCTCCTTCGACGAACTGGCTGCCAAGCCCGGGGCCGCGGGAATGGAGGTTTTCGATTCCGCCCGCGAGGCCGACCCCACGCTCTCGGAAGACCTGCGGGTCCACAAGCCCTACATCGATGCGGTGACCTACGACTCACCCTTCGCCCCGGGGTCACGGATGCGGCGGGTGCCCGAGGTGATCGACTGCTGGTTCGATTCCGGGGCGATGCCCTTCGCCCAGTGGGGCTGGCCGCACCACGGCCACGAGGCGTTTGCCGCGGCCTTCCCGGCCGATTTCATCTCCGAGGCGATCGACCAGACGCGGGGCTGGTTCTACAGCCAGCTCGCCACGAGCACCCTGCTGTTCGCCGGCGAGTCGCCACCGCGGCTGCCTGATGGCGTCAGGCCGCCGGCTGCGACCTACCCGCAGCCCTTTCGCACCTGCATCGTGCTGGGCCACATGCTCGGCGAAGACGGCCAGAAGATGAGCAAGAGCCGGCGGAACTACAAGGAGCCGGCGGCGATCTTCGACACCTACGGAGCCGACGCGCTGCGGTGGTTCTTCCTGGCCGGACAGCCGCCCTGGACGAGCATCCGCTACAGCGAGCGGGCGATCCGCGAGAGCATCCCGGAGTTTCTCTTGCGGCTGTGGAACGTCTACTCGTTCTTCGTGATCTACGCCCGCATCGACGGCTTCGATCCTGGCGGTCTGGCGGAGAACCCCGGCCGGCTCGACCATGCCTCCTTTGCCGGCGCGAAGGGCTTTCGCGAGGTTGGCCAGCGGAGCGAACTCGACCGCTGGATGCTCTCGGAGCTGCACGCCACCGCCCGCGCGGTGGTCGAACGGATGGACCGCTACGACCACTATGCCGCCGCCGGCCGCCTGCACGAACTGGTCGATGCGGTGAGCAACTGGTTCGTGCGCCGCAGTCGCAGCCGCTTCTGGGCTCCGGGCCGCGCCGATGGCGGGCCCGAGAGTTCGGCCGAAAAGCTCGATGCCTACTGGACGCTCTACGAGTGCCTGCTCGAGATTGCCAGGATGGCGGCGCCGTTTGTGCCCTTTGTGACCGAAGAGATCTGGCGGAACCTGGCGGTGGTGCCCTTCGCCGGGCGGGCCGAACAGAGCGTGCATCTTTGTGACTATCCGGCCGGCGAATCGCGGCTTCTCGACGAGGATCTCGGCCGCCGGATGGCGATGGTTCGGGAGATCGCGTCCCTCGGCCGCTCGGCGAGGGCCTCGGCCCGGCTCAAGGTCCGTCAGCCGCTGGCCAAGGTGGAGCTGATCCCCGCCGCCGACACCTCCGCAGACGACCTGGCCTGGCTGGAGTCGCATGCAGGACTGATCTGCGACGAACTCAACGTGCAGTCCTTCGAGATCTGCGGCGAACCGGACCGCTACATCACCCGCAGCATCCAGCCCGATCTCAAGCGGCTCGGGCCCCGCCTGGGCAAGGATCTTCCGAAGGTTCGCGAGGCGATCGCGCGGGCCGACGCGGCCGCCCTGCTTGCCAGCCTGGCCCGCGACTCCGCGGTGACGATTCCCGTTGCCGGTGCGTCAGGCGGCACGGTCAGGCTCTCCGCGGACGAACTGATCGTCCGCATCCAGGCCCGCCCCGGCTGGGCCGCGGCCGAAGGGGCCCGGGCGGTGGTCGTGATCGCCAGCGAGCTGACGCCCGAACTCGTCGCCGAGGGGCTCGTCCGCGAGGTCGTGCACGCGGTGCAGTCGCGGCGGAAGGCGCTCGACCTGGAGTTCACCGAGCGGATCGAACTGGCCTTCGAGACCGACTCGGCAGAACTGCGAAAGGCCCTCGAGCAACACCTCGGCTACGTGGCAAGCGAAACCCTGGCGGTCGCCGCCGGCTTCTCGCCACTGGCCGATGCCAACCGCGAAACGCTCCTGATCGACGGCCACCCGCTCTCGGTCGCCCTGCGGCGGGTCGGCCCGGAGGCCACGCCGTGAACGCGACCTGCAAGCAGCCTCTGCGGCTGGCGGTCTTTGCTTCCGGCGGCGGGCGGTCGCTGGCAAATCTGCTCGAGCGTGTCTCCGAGGGACGTCTCGCCGCAACGATCGACCTGGTGGTGCTCAGCCGGGCCGACGCGGTCGCCGGGCAGATCGCCCGTGCTGCGGGCGTGGCCACGCTCGTGGTGCCGCCCGAAGGGCCTCGGGAGTCGTGGAGTGGGACGATCTTCGCCGCCTGCCGGGAGCGGGCGATCGACCTGGTGGTGCTCGCCGGCTTCGTGCACCTGCTGGCGATTCCGGAGGATTTCACCGGCCGGGTGATCAACATCCACCCCTCGCTGCTGCCGGCCTTCGGTGGCCGGGGCTTTCACGGGATCCACGTGCATCGCGCGGTGATTGCCCGGGGCTGCACGATCTCCGGCTGCACCGTGCACCTCGTCGACGACGAGTACGACCACGGGCGGGTGCTGCTGCAAAAGGCGGTGCCGGTGCTGCCCGACGACACCCCGGAATCGCTCGCGGCGCGGGTCTTCGCCGCGGAGTGCGAGACGCTGCCGCAGGCGATCTCGGCCCTCGCAATCCGCCCCCTGCCGCCGGCTGCGGCGGAGGGGCGATAGCGCGGCACAACGCCCTCGTGCTCCCCCGGACGCACGCAGGGTTTTCGTGAACTAGGCTTGCCGGAGGCTTCCCGGAGAGGCCGCAGGGTCGGGCCAGACCCTCAACTCGACCAAAAAGAAGGAATTTTTTCTTTTTTATGAGCGAAGTCTATCAAACAATGACTGAAAAAATTCTTGAACTGCTTGCTTGCCGACACAATTCAGTCAATACTGGATGGGAAAGCAGCGAATCCATGCAGCCACACCACCGTCGCTCCCGGCTTGTCGAACTGATCCGCGTCCGCGGCTTCGCGGCGATTGACGAACTCGTCGCGGAGTTGGGGGTTTCGGAGTCGACCATCCGCCGCGATCTCGACGCCCTCGAACAGCAGGGCGAGGCACGCCGGACCCATGGCGGGGTGCTCTATCGTGGGGGCCTGCCGCGGCTTGCCGAGTTCGACCATCGCCAGCCGACCCACTGGGCCGAGAAGCGGGCCATTGCGGCGGTCGCGGCGGCGAGGATCGCCGACGGAGAGACTGTGCTGCTCGACGGTGGCACCACGACCTACGAGGTGGCCCGGCTGCTTGTGGGCCGGCCGCTGCAGGTGGTCACCAACAGCCTGCCGGTGGCCAACCTCTTCGCCTCGGAGTCGCCCAGCGAACTGGTTTTGCTCGGTGGCTATGTCTCCCCGAAAACCGGCGTCTGTCTCGGGCCCTACGCGAACGAACTGCTCGGACGCCTGCATGTCTCCACCACGGTCCTCTCGGCGGCGGGAATCGCCGAGGAAGGACTTTTCAACGCCCACCTCCTGCTTGCCGAGACCGAGCAGGCGATGCTGCGGGCGGCCGGCCGGGTGATGGTCGTCGCCGACAGCTCCAAGTTCGGGGTTCGCAGTCTCACGCTCGTCTGCGGCATCGAAGAGATCCACGAACTGGTGGTCGACGATTCCCTCGACGAGGCCTGGCGATCGCGGATCACCAAGGCGGGTGTCCATCTGCTGACCGCCACGGTCCCCGAAGAGGCCCTCGCTGACGACACACGCCTGGAGGCCCGGCCCGCATGAACACCACCACACTCGACCGGGCCGGCATCGAGCGGATCGTTCGCGAAATCGTTCTTTCCGACAGCCGCCCCCCCTCGGCCACGCCCCTGGAAAACGGCCTGCCCAAGCTGGTGGTGAGCATTTCCGCACGCCACTGCCATCTCACCGATGAACACGTGGAAAAACTCTTCGGCCCGCAACGCCGGCTGACCCCGATGAAGCCGCTCTACCAAGACGGCTTCTTCGCGGCCGAGGAAACGGTGATGGTGGTCGGCCCGAAGCGGAAGATGCTGCCCACCGTCCGTGTCCTCGGCCCCACCCGGCCGAAGTCGCAGGTGGAGCTGGCCTTCACTGACGGGATTTCGCTGGGGATCGATCTGCCGGTGCGGGCCAGCGGCAAGATCGCCGGCACCCCCGGCTGCGTGCTCGTCGGCCCGGCAGGCGCCGTCGAGCTTTCCGAAGGCGTGATCCGGGCCGAGCGGCATGTCCACATGAGCCCCGCCGACGCGGCGCATTACGGCGTGGCCGATGGTGACCGCATGAGCCTGGCGATCAGCGGCGGCTGCAGCAGCGTGTTCCGCGATCTGCTGGTGCGGGTCGATCCCGCCGCCAAGCTGGAGGTCCACATCGACACCGACGAGGGCAATGCCGCCGACCTCGACCATGCAACGGAGGTGGAGCTCTTCCGGCAGCGGTGAGCCGGTCGTGCGGGAGAGATGACAAATCATGATCGGTCAGCCGGCGCGTGCCGGCGCGGTCGCCCGGAGGGCCCCACTCCGGGAGAGAGAGTGGAAAGAACAGGAGCATCTGATGGCCAAGCAGAACGAAGCCCTCGGCATGATCGAGACGAAAGGGTTCGTCACGCTCGTCGAGGCGGTCGACGCGATGATGAAGGCGGCAAACGTCACCTTCCTGGGATGGGACAAGATCGGCAGCGCCCTGGTCACGGCCTTTGTCGCGGGTGACGTGGCGGCCGTGAAGGCGGCCACCGACGCGGGGGCCGCTGCGGCCGGCCGCATCGGCGACGTGGTCAGCGTGCAGGTGATTCCCCGTCCTCACGAGGACCTCGAGATCGTGCTGCCGGTGACGACCGCCGGCAGTGTCTGAGTCACAACCCCTTTTCAACAACCAAGAAAGCAGGATTTCCATGAACACGGCAATCGGATTGATCGAGACCAAGGGCCTCGTGGGCCTCGTGGAGGCCACCGACGCGATGGCCAAGGCGGCCAACGTGAAGGTGCTCAAGCGAGTCAGCATCGGCGGGGCGTTCGTGACGACCGTCGTGCAGGGTGATGTCGGCAGCGTCCGCGCCGCGGTCGAGGCCGGGTCGAATGCGGCCCAGCAGGTGGGCGACCTCGTGGCCAGCCACGTGATCCCCCGCCCGGCCGAGAGCCTGACCGCCGCCTTCTTCAGTTAGCAGACTGTGGAAAAAGGCCATGGAAGGCTTTTTTCACGGGCAGTTCGTCGTCGGCCGACACGTGTCAGGCCATCGCTTCGGGAAGGATGCAGCAGGTGAAAATCCTCGTCGCCAACCTCGGCTCCACGAGCTTCAAGTACCGACTCTTCGACCTCCCTCGGACCACCGGGGAGGCAGGAGATGGCGGGCTGTGCGGGCGTGAACTCGCCCGCGGCGGCGTGGAGCGGATCGGTGCCGCTCACAGCCGCGTGTATGCGGCGCTGGGGGGTCGGGCCGTCGAGGAGCAGCTGGCCGTGCCCGACCATGGCGTGGCCCTCGAGAAGGCCCTCGGCCAGCTGGTCGGCGGGGACGGCCCGCTGGCGAGTCTCGAGGAACTCTCGGCGGTCGGCTTCAAGACGGTACATGGCGGGCGGCTGGGCCGCGACCTTCCCGGGGGGGTGGGACTGGTCACTCCCGAGCTGCTCGAGGCGATGGAGGAGGTGGCCGCGGTGGCCCCTGCCCACAACCCGCCCTACGTGAAGGCCATGCGGTCGCTCGGCTCGCGGTTTCCCACGGTGCCTCTGGTGGCCGTCTTCGAGACCGGCTTTCATGCCACGATCCCCGACCGCAACGCGGTCTACGCGGTGCCGGATGACTGGGTTGAGACACACTTCGTTCGCCGCTGGGGATTCCACGGGGCGAGCCACCGTTATCTCGCCGGCCGCCTGCGCGAACTGGCCCCGCGAAGGGGCCCCGGAGCCCACCGGGCCCTCTCCTGCCACCTCGGCGGGTCGAGCAGCGTCTGCTGGCTTCGTGACGGCCGGAGTGTCGGCAGCTCGATGGGCATGAGCCCGCAGTCGGGCCTGCCCCAGAGCAGCCGGGCCGGCGACCTCGACCCCTTCGTGCTGCTGCATGTCGCGCGACGGACCGGCCGATCGATCGAGGAATTGCTCGAGGAACTCTCCAGCCGTGCCGGGCTGGCCGGCATGTCGGGAACCAGCGGCGACATGCGGGACCTCGAACAGGCGGCCGACGCCGGCAGCGATGCCGCCCGCCGGGCGATCGACGTGTACGTCGCCGCGATTCGCCACTGGCTCGGCGGCGGGCTGGTCGAACTCGGCGGGCTGGATGCGATCGGTTTTGCCGGCGGCATCGGCGAAAACGCGCCGCGGATCCGCCATGCGGTCTGCGAAGGACTCTCCGAGTTGGGCATCGAACTCGACGAGACGCTCAATTCCGCGGCCGATACCGGCGAGCGGGCGATCCACTCCCCGGGCAGCCGCGTGGCGGTCTGGGTGATTCCGACCAACGAGGAACTGGTGGTGGCCCGGGCCGCCCGGGATCTGCTCGACCACAACTCCCCTGATTCAAAGATCGACTGACGGGCCATCCCCGCTCACCGCATCCCACCACACACCCCCAGCCAACCCCGGAGTTTTCCGATGTTCATCGCACGCGTCACCGGCTCGGTCGTGGCCACCCAAAAGGCGGTCGCCATGACCGGCCACAAACTGCTGGTGGTGGAGCCTTACCGGCTCGACCAGGAGGGCCGCGACCGGCTCGTGCCCACCGGCCGGACCTTCATCGCGGTCGATGCCCTCGGCTCCGGCGAAGGCGAGTTTGTGCTGGTCACCCAGGGCTCGAGCGCCCGGCTGACCCCGGAGACCAAGAGCCTGCCGGTCGACGCGGTGGTGATCGGTTTGGTCGACACCGTCAACGTGGAGGGCCGCGAGGTCTTCTGCAGCCGCTGATTCAACGAGGAGCCGCCCATGCCTGCCGCCAGCCCAGCCCTGCCACCTGAGCGAATCGCGTCGATCGTCCGCGAGGTGATCGACCAGCTCCAGCTTGCTCCTCAGGCCCACAGCCCGCCCGGCCACGGTGTGTTTGGCGGGGTCGAGGAGGCGGTGGCTGCCGCGACCGACGCCTTCGCCGAACTGGAGCGGGCGGGAATCGAGGGCCGCAGCAAGGCGATCGCCTGCATCCGCAGGATCGCCATCGAGGAGGCTGCGGAGCTTGGGCGGATGGAGTTTGAGGAGACCGGCATCGGCCGGCTCGAGCACAAAATCGAGAAGCTCGGCGTGCTCGGCGAGAAGGTGCCGGGGGTGGAGTTCCTCAAGAGCGAGGTCTTCAGCGGCGACCACGGCCTGGCCATCGTCGAGCAGGCCCCCTTCGGCGTGATCGGCAGCATCACACCGGTCACCCACTCCCTGCCGACGATCCTCTGCAACGCGATCAACATGATCGCCGCGGGCAACACCGTGGTCGTCAACCCGCACCCCAGCGGACGACGGATCGCGGCGGAGGGCGTGCGGAGGGTCAACCGCGCGATCCACCGCGAGACGGGCATCGACAATCTCGTCTGCGTGATCGCCGAGCCGACCCTCGAGACCGCCTCGGCCCTCTTCGCCCATCGCGGCGTGAAGCTGATCTGCGTGACCGGCGGTCCGGCGGTGGCCCGGGCGGCCCTTCGCTCGAGCAAGCGAGCGATCGTGGCCGGCCCCGGGAATCCGCCGGTGGTGGTCGATGAGTCGGCCGACCTCGACCGGGCCGCCCGCTCGATCATCCAGGGAGCCGCCTACGACAACAATCTTTTGTGCATCGGCGAGAAGCAGGTTTTCGTGGTGCAAAGCGTGTTCGACGCGATGACCGCGGCGATGGAGCGGGCCGGGGCGTTGCAGCTCACCGCCGGGCAGGTCGAACGGCTCACGTCGCGGGCGATCGTGACCGTTGGCGATGGCGACGACCGCCACGAAGTCCCCTGCAAGGACCTCATCGGCCGCGACGCGGCGGTGCTCGCCGGGGAGGCCGGAGCGACCGCCCGCGAGGGGCTGGAACTGGTCATCGGCGAGACCGACCTGGCCAACCCCTTCGTGCCGGTCGAGCAGATGATGCCCTTTCTGCCGTTTGTCCGCTGCCGCGACGCCGAGGAGGCGATTCAGCGGGCCCACGAGAGCGAGCACGGCTTCCGCCACACCGCCGTGATCCATTCCACCAACGTCCGCACGATGACCCGCATGGGCCGGCTTCTCGACACCACGCTGTTTGTCAAAAACGGCCCGAGCGTTGCCGGGCTCGGCCTCGGCGGGGAGGGCTATCTCTCCTTCTCGATCGCCACGCCCACCGGCGAGGGCGTGACGACCCCGGCCACCTTCACCCGGCAGCGGCGATGCACCCTCGTCGATGACCTCCGCATCCTCGGCAGCCCCGAAGCCATTGACTGATCCCGACCCTTCCCGACCGATCGAGAAACCGACGACCCCACGATGCAGCTCGCCCGCGTGATCGGCTCCGCCACCGCCACCGTCAAACACGCCTCGCTGGAGGGCCGGCGACTGCTCGTCGTGCAGCCGCTCGCCGCCGACCGTCGTGCCGCCGACGGCGATCCCCAGCTGGTGATCGACTGCGTGGCCGCCGCGGGCGGTGATCTCGTGGTGCTCACCAGCGACGGGGCGATGCTTCGCGAGCTTCTCGGCAGCGACCGCACCCCGGCTCGCTTCAGCGCGATCGCCCTGATCGACCCCGACTCCAACCGCGGGGACGCGTCATGAATGATCGCCATGGTGGCTCCGCCGAGGCGGTTTTCAACGAACGGGTGGTGAGCCTCGCCAACGTGCGGAAGCTCGCGGCGGGCACCCGCTGTCTGCATGTTCCGGCAGCCGCGGTCGTGACTCCCTCGGCCCTGGAGCACCTTCGGGATGCCGGCATCGAACTGCGGCGAGCCGCCGCGCCATCGGCGGGCGGCGGCCCGGCGGCGGCAACGCTCCTGGTGGCCGCTGCGGAGGTGTCGGCCGCGGCCGATGGCCTGGCGGCGGGGGTGGTTCGCGGTGTGCCGTCGGGCGAACGCCTGCCCAGCGTCGGCCTCGCCGCGGCGATCGCGAGCCTGGCGGAGGCCGCCGCCCGCAACGGCAGCCGGGGGTTGCTGCTTTCTTCGCGGCCCGCGTCTGCCGCGGTGCTCGCCAACCGCCACCGCAGCCTGAGGGCGGTGATCGCCGCGGATGTCGCCGGCGGGCTCGCCGCAGCCGCGGAGTGCCGGGCGACCCTGCTGGTGGCCGACCCGCAGCGTTTCTCCGGGGCGAGCCTGCGACGGCTGGCCGTGGAGTTCGCCAAGCAGTCCCATGCGGCTTTGCCCGACGACCTCGCCGAGGCCAGCCGCCCCTGCGGCTGCCGTGGCGGCTCGCCGAGCGCGGAGGCCGACCGATGAGACTCGGCCGCACCCTCGGCACCGTAACCCTCTCCCAGGCCCACCCGGGAATCACCGGCGGCGTGTTGCGGCTGGTGGTGCCGCTTTCGCTCGACAGGCTCTCCGCGGGCGACGGGCCAGCCGAGCCAGTGGTCGCCTGGGATGCTCTTGGCAGCGGCGACGGGCAGCTCGTCGCTTTTTCCGAAGGGAGCGAGGCGGCCCAGCCGTTTCGCCCGCAGATGCGGCCGGTCGACGCGTCGATCGCGGCGATCATCGACACCCTCGACCTCGAGCCCGAGGCCCTCCACGCCCCGGAGTCACCCGCATGACCGGCACATGCCGCACGGCCGCCTTCGCCGGAAAACTTTTACCGATCGGCCGCGACAGCCCGACCCGAACCATGTTGCAGAGTTGAACAGCACTTCCCCGCAGAGGACCCCACCCATGGCCATGCACACGACCAGCCAGACCCGCCCAGCGACGCCCCCGCTCTCCAAGCTCAAAGAGGAGATGTGCGACATCGGTCGCCGCATCTATGCCAAGGGCTTTGCCGCCGGCAACGACGGCAACATCTCCTTCCGGCTCGGCCCCAACGAGGTGCTCTGCACGCCCACGCAGATCTCCAAGGGCTTCATGAAGCCGGCCGACTTGTGCATCGTCGACATGGAGGGCAACCAGCTCGCCGGCCAGCGAAAGCGTTCCAGCGAGGTGCTGCTGCACCTCACGATCATGAAGGAGCGGCCCGACGTCAAAAGTGTGGTCCACTGCCATCCGCCCCATGCCACCGCCTTCGCGGTGGCCCGCGAGCCGATCCCGCAGTGCGTGCTGCCGGAGGTCGAGGTCTTCCTCGGCGACGTGCCGATCACCCGCTACGAGACCCCCGGTGGCCAGAAGTTTGCCGACACCGTCAAGCCCTTCGTCCAGCGGGCCAACGTCGTGATTCTCGCCAACCACGGCACCGTCAGCTTCGGCGAGTCGATCGAACGGGCCTACTGGTGGACCGAGATTCTCGATGCCTACTGCCGGATCCTGATGCTTGCCAAGGACCTCGGACGGGTGACCCACCTCACGAAGGACCAGACCAAGGAACTGCTTGACCTCAAGGCCCAGTGGGGCTTCACCGATCCCCGCCTCAGCGACGAGCTGGCCAACTGCGACATCTGCGGCAACGACGTCTTCCGCTCGAGCTGGTCGGAAACCGGCGTCCAGCGGAAGGCGTTCGATGCCCCGCCTGCGATGGCCGGCTCGGCGGCGGCCGGCGGCCAGCCCGACCAGGAGGCCCTCGTGAAGGCGGTCACCGAGCAGGTCTGCCGGCAGCTGGGGATCACCACCAGCTAGCCGCGGCCCGGTCAAAGGCAAAACAACAGACAGGTTTTCCACACGACTCAGCCCACGGAAATTCCCATGAAAGTCGGCATCATCGGCGGCGGCGGCATTGTTGGATCCTCGGCGGGCTTTGCCCTGCAGCTTGGTGGAATTGTCTCGGAGATCGTGATCGTCGATGCCAATGCCGACCTGGCCGACGGTCAGGCCCTCGACATGCTCCACGGCACCGCGGCGGTTGCCGACCAGCGGATCACCGCCGGTGGCTACGAGTCGCTCGCCGACGCCGACCTCGTCTGCATCACCGCCGGCCTGCGGCGGAAGCCCGACGAGAGCCGACTGGCTCTGATCAATCGCAACGTCGAACTTTTTCGCACGATCCTCGCCGGCTGTGTCGCGGCCGGCCTGCGAAGTGATGCGATCGTGCTGGTGGTCAGCAATCCGGTCGACATCCTGACCGTCCTTGCCGAACAGGAGCTCGACCTGCCCGCCGGCCATGTGATCGGCCTGGGCACCCTGCTCGACACGCTGCGTTTCCGCAGCCTACTGGCGATGAATCTCTCGGCTCCGGCCACGCAGGTGTCGGCGGTGATCCTCGGCGAGCACGGCGACAGCATGGTGCCGATCTTTTCCAGCGCCAGCGTCGCTGGATTGCCGCTGGAGAAGTATCCCGGCTACACGGCAAAGCTTGGGGCCGACACCTTCGCCCGCGCCAAGACGTCCGGCGCCGAGATGATCAAGAAGAAGACCGGTGCCGGGTTTGCGGTGGGTGTCTCGATCGCGGAGGTGATCCACGCAATCGCCCTCGACTCGCGACGGATCCTGCCGGTCTCGACGGTGCAGCGGGGCTGCTACGGCCTGCGGAATGTGGCCCTCTCGGTGCCCACCGAGCTCGGCCGCGGCGGTGCCCGGCGATGCCTCGAGATCGAACTGTGGCCGAAGGAACTCCAGGCCCTACGGCGAAGCGGCAGCGTGCTGGCCGAAACGCTTGACAAGGTACTCACGCGCTAGCTTCCCCCGGGGAAAAAGCCCTCCATCGGCCGCTCGTCGGTACGAACCGGCTCGATAGACCCGACGGTCTGGCCACGCCGCGTGCCCGCATGCCGGCTCGCCCCATCCTGCCTATTCTTTTCTGGATCGACTCCCGGATCGACCCCCGGATCGATCACGCCCCACGACAAAGTCAGCCGGGGCTCCCCCAGGGATCAGGCCGCAAGCATGCAGCACGACACCACACCCCGCGAAGGTCGGGGAACGATTCTTGTCACCGGAGCCACCGGCTATGTCGGGGGCAGGCTCGTGCCGGCCCTGCTGGAGGCGGGGTATCGCGTCCGCTGCCTGGTGCGGGAGCCCCGGAAACTCGACGCCCGCCCCTGGCGGCACGACGAACGTCTGGAGGTGGTCGATGGCGACCTCGCCGAACCGGCGACGATCGGTGAGGCCCTCCAGGGCTGCCAGGCGGCCTACTACCTCGTGCACTCGATGGTGGCCACCGGTGGCCGCTACGCCGAATCCGACCGCGTACTCGCCATCAACTTCGCGGCCGCCGCCCGCACTGCACAGCTGCCCCGGATCATCTACCTCGGCGGCCTCGGGGAGATGGGGCCCGATCTGAGCGAGCATCTCCGCTCCCGCCGCCAGGTCGAGGAGGCGCTCGGCTCGACGGGAATTCCGGTGACGAGCTTTCGGGCGGCGATGATCATCGGGGCCGGGTCGGCATCGTTCGAGATTCTCCGTTACCTCGTCGAGCGTCTCCCGGTGATGATCACTCCGCGCTGGGTCACGACCGAATGCCAGCCGATCGCGATCAGCGATGTGCTCTTCTGGCTCGTCCGCTGCCTCGAGGTGCCGGAAACGGCGGGCCGGCCGCTGGAAATCGGCGGTGCCGACGTCCTGCCTTACCGGGAACTGATGCAGATGATGGCCGCCGAGCTGGGGCTCTCTCGGCGAATCATTCTGCCGGTGCCGGTGCTCACACCCCGGCTCAGTTCGCTGTGGATCAACCTGGTGACCCCGGTCTCCTACAGGATCGCCCGCCCGCTCGCCGAAGGCCTGCGAAACAAGGTGGTGGTCACCGACGACACGACGTGCAGCCTGATGCCGCACCAGCCGCTCGGAGCCCGGGAGGCGATCCACCGGGCGCTTGCCAAGGTCGAGGGCCACGCGGTCGAGACCCGCTGGAGCGTGGCCGGGCCGGTGCCGGGCGATCCGTCGTGGGCCGGCGGAACCGTCTTCACCGACGAGCGATCCGTCGAGATTGCCGCCGACCCCGCGAACGTCTACGCCGCGGTCTGCCGAATCGGCGGCGGCAACGGCTGGTACGCCGGCGACATCCTCTGGCGGCTGCGGGGCTGGCTCGACACCCTGGTCGGCGGCCCCGGCCTGAGACGCGGGCGGCGGCATCCTGAGACCGTCGAGTTTGGCGAAACGCTCGATTTCTGGCGTGTGGTCGGCATCGATCGCGATCGCTCGCTCTCGCTGCGGGCCGAGATGATCCTGCCTGGTGATGCCCAGCTCGACTTCCGCATCGAACCGCTCGAGCACCAGCGGGAGCAGCCTCTGACGCGGCTGGTGATGACCGCCCGCTACCGGCCCCGCGGTCTGTTCGGGCTGCTCTACTGGTATGCCGTGGTGCCGCTGCACGAGCTGGTCTTTGGCGGCATGCTGCGGGGCATCGCCAAAACGGCCGAGGCGATGCGACGGACCGCCGAGGTCGCCGAGAGCCAGCCACCGCCGCGTGACGAGACGCCCGGCTACGGGCGGGCCAGGCTCTGGCTGGGGATGGCCGGTGTCGGCACGTTCGTCGTGCTTGCAGCGACGGGCCTGCTGCTGGGCCTGCCGGCGCGGCTGCTGCCACCGGCCGACGAGAGCCTCGGCCGCCAGGTGCTGGGACTCGTCGGATTCGTCATCGCCTATGCGGTGATTCAGATCCCGTTCGATCTGTTTGGCGGCTATCTGCTGCCGCGGTGGTATCACCGGCAGCATCCGAGCCTGGGCCGATTTGCCCTCGGGTTGGCGCGGGGTGTGGCCGTGCACGGCGGGATTCTATTTGCGATCGCGGTGGCCCTGCTTCTGGCGGGACGGGCCGGTGGTGTGCCGGGAGTGATCGCCGCAGGAGCGGTCGCGATCCTGCTTCTGCTGCGCGGGCGTGTCGCTGTGGCAACGGCGATTGCGGACTTGGAACTCACACCAAGTTCACCGGTGCTCGGCGAAGAACCCGGCCTGCCCGGGATGCCGACCTACATGGTCGAGTCCGTCGACGAGGGCTTTACCGGCGGCGTGGTCGGGGTGTTCCGGCCGCGGCTGCTTCTCTTGCCGATGCGGTGGCGGGAGATTCTCGATCCCGAGGCCTTTGCGATTGCCGTGCGGCGGCGGCAGACGGCGGTCCGCACCGGCAGCTGGTGGCGGGGGCGGCTGGTGGCGGCCGGATTCACGCTGCTTGGCATCAGCGGAGCCGCGGTGATTGTCGGGGGCCTCCGGCTGGGCACCGCGGAGGGAATCGTGAGCATGAGCTTGCTCTTTACGCTCTGGTCGTTTCTCGGGCTTTTGACCCTGCCGACGCCGAGCCGTCGTGGTGTGGCCGAGGTCGACAGCCTGGTCGTGACGGGATCGGGCCGCGAGGCGCTCGAGCGGACGATCACGCGGCTCGACGACCTGCAGGACCGTGAGCGGACCAGGCCGCCGGTGATCGAGACGATCTTCCATCCGGTGCCGAGCGTGCAATCACGGCTCCACGGGCCCCACACAACCGGCGTCAAGGGCTGCTGGGATGCCGCCCGTACCGCGGTCTATCTGAATGCGGCAGGACTCGGCCTTCTGGGCCGGGCCGTGCACTGCAACAGCGGCCGGCCGGCCCTCTGGGCCCTTCTGCCGATCGACTGACAGCCCGCTGGGGGTTGAAAACGGCTGGCTTCCTGGTGGGCGTGGCTGTCGTGGAGAGCGGGTCGTCCGGGCCCGGCGGCTTACCAGGGGGCTGGCTTTTGGTCGGCTGGGCCGGTTGCGGCGCAACCGGCCGACGCCGGTGCGGGACGCACCGGCCTACTTGGGGACGCACCGGCCTACTTGGGGACGCGCCGGGTTACTGGCGACGCGTCGGGTTACTGGGGACGCGTCGGGTTACTGGGGACGCGTCGGGTTACTGGGGACGCGTTGGATTACTGGGGACGCGTCGGGTTAATGGCGAAGTGCTTGAGTGGAAAAAGGTCATGGAGGGCTTTTTCCACAGGCAGTCAGGGCGACGGGCTGATTGTGAGTGCGAGGCTGCCGTCGTTGTCGGCCAGGCTCGTCCAGTCGTCGCGGCAGCGGAGCACGAGATCGCCGGCGGCCGGAGCGATCAATTCCGCCTCCTCGCCAAGCTCGATCGGCGACGAGAGCCGGTAGACACGCACACCCTGCCCATCCTCGGATGACTCGAGCACCGCGGCCATCAGCTGGCCGCGGCCGGCCGCCCCGCCATCGGCCGATACCGCCTCAGCGGCCGGCGATGTCTTCCAGGTTCCCTCAGCAGCGACCCGGTAGCGGCCGCCCTTGGCAAGCACCACGCCGGCCGGCTGCCAGCCACGGGCCGCCTCGACGGTGGCCTTCCGCGAGCGGCCCGGCCGCAGCTCGACCCCCTTTTTCCTCCAG
>Ga0180429_10001852_pt1 | contig 17746 bp, 16 predicted proteins | sample SS_ome_FD_132428 | JGI IMG/M metagenome (GOLD analysis project Ga0180429, IMG submission 132428) | Hypersaline lake sediment archaeal communities from the Salton Sea, California, USA - SS_1_S_1 metaG | ecosystem: Environmental > Aquatic > Non-marine Saline and Alkaline > Hypersaline > Sediment ...
GAAATCAGGTTTTTTTGTTCTGATCAAGGCCGCCCAAGGGTTTTCGGCGAGGCGTACTCATGTACGCCGCAGCCGTAAAACCCGCGGAGAACGCCGATCAGGGCAAAAAAGACGATTTCTGTTGGGATATCATTTGAGGCCGATGTTCCAATTCCAGAGCCCCTGCCGGGCCTTCAGTTTGACCGTTCTGGGCACGGGCTCCTGCAGGTGCACCAGCCACTGGTAGCCGGCCTTTTCTAATTGCGGGCGTTGATCGCTGAGATCCAGCGGCCAGTTCGGGAAGATCCAGATATTGTCGTCATAGCGACGCGCCCAGGCCTCTTCCCCCCGCGGGCTGGCAAAGGGATGCCGGGTGTCGATGGTATCCGAGATCACGCGCGACAGGCACAAGGGCCACATCCCGGTCAACACCACCCCCAGAGGCAGAGGGCTGAGGCGCGGCAGTTCCAGGAAGGCCTCCCTTCCCAGCTCCGGACTGACAAAGGCGCCGGAAAACCCCGCCTGCTTCAAGGCCGCCAAAGCCAGGGGATTGGCCAGGTTGCAGAACGGGCCCGCCCACAACTGCAGGTCTTCAGGGCGTTCGAAGAATCCCGCCTGCCAGGGGGCGTTGAGTACGAATTGACGGGCACCGCCCTTCAGAAGCCGGGCAACCAAATGGGTCGTTTCCGCCTCGGAAGCCGGCCAGAGAACCGGCGACAGCCACCACCAGACGGATGCCATGGCCTTGGGGGCGGTCTTCTGAATCGTCTGCGGGGAAACCCACAGGCCTTTCGCTCCCCTGCCACCCGATCGCGTGGCCGCGCGGGAGACGATCATGTCACGGGCCGGACCTTTTTGGAATCGACGGGCGGCCGGCATGCGCACGTCGCTGAGTTTATTGTCGGCTCGCGGTTCCGGGATCGACCGCAGCTCGGTTTCCAGATCTTCCAGCAAGCGATTCAGCCCGGGCTCCCGTCGATCGGTGAGAAACACCGGCATTTGGCGTCCAGCGGCACCCCGTCGGCCGGGCTTGAAGTTCAGCCGCCCATTGCGGGATACGGGTTGACGCACCCTAACGATGGTATGTCCGGCGTCATCCTCGTAGCCCACCCGCAGTACGTCACCCGCCAGCAAGGGCTTCCTGGGAACGATATAGGGGTTGTGAACCGGCCCTTTCACCGTTCCGATCACCAGGCCGGAGCCCGTCGGTGTTTCCGGTTGGAGCGGAATCTGAGGCCGCTGGGGCAAGAACCGGTAATGGGTGGTGGGGCGCCCCAGCGATTGTGCCAGCAGTTGCAGGGCCTCCCGTTTCTTCTGGGGGTCGTGCCCTTCGTCGCGCAGCATGCGATAGGCCATCACGGTGTGATAGACGTAATGGGGGCCTTTTTTACGCCCTTCGATTTTCCAGGTTTTCACCTCGGGGATCGTTCGCAGCACTTTGACCAGCACGTCGTGGCTGAGATCGATGCAGGAAAAATGGCGCTGGGGGCGGTTGCGCTGCTGATACTGGCGGCGGCAGGGCTGCACGCAGCGCCCCCGCAGCCCGCTCTTGCCGCCCAGGAAGCTGCTCCAGTAGCAGCGCCCCGAAACGCTGTAACACAGCGCGCCATGGATAAAGACCTCCAGCCCCAGGCCATCGGGACAAGCCGCCGCCATGGCACGAATCTCGTCGATGTCCAGTTCCCGCGGAACCACCACCTCATTCACACCCAGATGGCGACGGATCCAGCCCAGGGATTTTGTGAATCCGGCGTTGGCCAGGGTGGAGAAGTTGATGGCGCCCGTAAAGCCCTTCTGCCGCGCCAGGTCGATCATGGCCAGATCCTGGACGATGAGGGCATCCGGCTGAACGGTCCGCACCAGATCCTGCAGCAGTCCGGCGGCCCGAGGTAGATCATCAGCCGTCAACATCGCATTGAAGGCAGTGTAAACCCGCATCCCCTTGCGGTGGGCCAGTTCGGTCAGGACCGCCAGTTCGGGGATGGTGAAATTCTTGGCTTCCGCGCGGGCCGAATAGCTTTTGAGACCGCAATAGACCGCATCGGCCCCGGCCGCCAGCGCCGCCAGGAACGAGGCTCGGTTGCCGGCCGGTGCCAGAATCAGGGGCGGCGGGGTGTGGATTTGATCAGGGGTCGCCATCGGTGTCGGTGGACCTCGCATTGTTTAAATGGACGTTGAAAGACCCTCGGCGGGTCGCGACCCGATCGGCCGCCGATCCAGCTGTCCCCTTATGGGAGTTCACCCTAAAGGTCAAGCCACACTACCGACCAAAGATACGGGCTATTGGCGACCTCGTCAAAGGTGGCGGGAAAAGATGGACAGCGCCCCATGCTGTGTTATATTTCATTCCACTTACGCTTACGCATTTTGAGTTGATCGCGGCAGCAGTCGACGGAACAGAAAGGAAACAGGCATGAAAATCGCAGTCAGTGGCAAAGGCGGTGTCGGCAAGACAACTTTTTCTTCGCTTCTCATCCGCTCGTTCAACGAGAAGGGCAAACATGTGCTGGCCATCGATGCGGACCCGGACGCCAACCTGGCGGCGGCCCTGGGCATCGAGGGCGCCGACAAGATCGTCCCGATCTCCGAAATGAAAGATCTGGTGCATGAACGCACCGAATCGCAGCCGGGATCCATCGGTGGGTATTTCAAACTGAATCCCAAAGTGGACGATCTGCCGGAGGCCCTCTCGGCCCGGCTGGAAAATATCAAGCTGATGCGGTTAGGCGGGGTTAAAAAAGGTGGCGCCGGCTGCATCTGCCCCGAAAGCACCCTCCTGCGGGCCCTGATCACCCATGTCGTACTGGCCCGGGATGAAGTCGTGATAATGGATATGGAAGCCGGCATCGAACATCTGGGACGGGCCACGGCCCAGGCCGTGGACAAGCTCATCGTCGTGGTGGAACCCGGACGCCGCAGCATCGACACGGCCCGCAACATCCAGCGCCTGGCATCGGAAATCAACCTGAGTTCCATCGCCCTGGTGGGCAACAAGGTCCGCGGTGAAACCGACCGGGCTTTTTTCAAAAAGCACTTGTCCGACTTCGAAATCCTCGGATTCCTGCCCTATGACGACCGTCTGATCGAAGCCGACCTCAACGACCGGTCGCCCTTCGACACCGAATCTCCCGCTGTCGATGAAGTCAAAGCCATCATTGAAAGGCTCTAATGCGCAGAGGTCCGTTCCCACGGCGCCGGCGCCCCCGCCGGCCCGAACCCGAAGTCGACATTCAGGCCGGCGCCGACCGGCGCCTGACATCCGTGTTTGCCCAGATCGGCGTTCCGGCGCAGACGCCGTTTACACCGGACGCGTTCCAGCGCGAAGCCGTGGACGCCGTCCGGCAGACCGACTGCCTGGTGACTGCGCCCACCGGGGCCGGCAAGACCTGGATTGCCGAACAGGCCATCCGGCAGGTTTTTGAAAACGGCGGGCGGGCCTGGTATGCCTGCCCGCTGAAAGCGCTGAGCAACGCCAAATTTGCCGAGTTCGCCGACATTTTCGGCGCGGCCCATGTCGGCATCCTGACCGGGGACCGCCGGGAGCAGCCGGAGGCCCCCATCATTATCGGCACCACCGAAATCCTGCGCAACCAGCTTTACGACGCCATGCACACCGGCATCGAACTGGAAACGGATTTTGTCGTGCTGGACGAAGCGCACTTTCTGGGGGACTACGACCGGGGCGTGGTTTGGGAAGAGATCATGATCTACCTGCCGACCCGGGTGCCCCTGCTGCTGCTCTCCGCCACCATCGGCAACGCCAAGGAGATCGCCGATTGGCTCTCGGCCATCCGGCGCAGGGAATGCCGCCTGATCCAGGAAAGCCAGCGACCGGTGCCGCTCTATCCGCTTTATTTCGCGCCCTCCGGCACGTTGCTGCCGTTGGTTTCGGCCACGCCCAAGGGTAAATCCCGCCTCGACAAAAAAGTAAACGATCTGGTCAACCAGAAGAAAAAGCCGTCCTTGGGCCCTCCCTGGGGGCTGCCGCCGTTTGGCGACATGCTGGACGTGCTGCGGACCTACGATCTGCTGCCGGCCATTTTCTTTCTCAAATCACGGGCCGACTGCGGCAACGCGCTGAAGCGCTGCATGCGCAACCGCATTCGGGATGACGAACGGAAAAAGGCCCTGTCCCGCCGGGCGGACGAGCTGTTGGACGCCAGTCCGCATCTCCAGCAGCACAAGCAGCTCTGGCATCTGCGCAACCTGGGCATCGGCGCCCACCACAGCGGTCAGCTGCCGGCCTGGAAACTCCTGCTGGAAACCCTCATGAGTGAAGGCTTGCTGGATGCCGTCTTCGCCACGTCCACCGTTGCCGCCGGTGTCAATTTTCCGGCCCGCACCATTCTTTTCCTCAATTCCGACCGCTTCAACGGCCAGGCCTTTGCGCCCCTGACGCCCACCGAGTTTCATCAGATGACCGGGCGGGCCGGCCGGCGCGGCAAAGACAAGATCGGTTTCGCCATCGCGGTGCCGAGCCGCTTCATGGATGCCCGCCTGGCGGCCCGTCTGGTCAGTGCACCGGCGTCGGATGTCACCAGCCAGATTCGCATCAACTTCTCCATGGTGCTCAACCTGCTGCTGTCCCACTCCCCCGACCAGGTCGAGGGGCTCCTGAAACGCAGTTTCGCCACCTTTCAGCTAATGCGCTCCTTCGGTCCCAAAACCCCGCAGCGCATGCTGGAGCAGAGTTACCGCCACCTGTGGGACGCCTTCCGGCACCATCTGGAATTTCTCCAGGACCACGGCTATGTAGAATCCGACGGCCGCCTGACGGAAGACGGCACCTGGGCCTCGCAGTTGCGGGTGGATCAACCCCTGCTGATCGGCGAAGGATTCCGCCGCAAGGCGTTTCCCGAAAACGACCCGGCCATCCTGGCCGGCATCATTGCCGCCTTCGTCAATGAGCGGGAGTGCGACGACCGGCTTCCCAAAAAATACTTGCCGCGCCCCCTGACCTCGGCCTACCAGCGGGTGCGTAAATCCTTAGCCCCCCTGGCGCGGCAGATGCACGCTGAAGGCTTTCCCTTCCGTCCGCTCTACCTGCGTCCGGCCGCGGTGCTTTACCAGTGGGCCCGGGGGATGGACTGGGAAAAGGTGGTCGAGCTGTCCGAACTGGAGGAAGGCAACCTGGCCATGTTGATCCTGCGAACCGCCGACAATCTGCGGCATATCCGCAGCCTGGCGCAAGTCTTCCCGGATGCCGCCGCCACCGCCGCCACCGCCGTGGAAGCGATCCTGCGCGACCCCGTCATCACGGAATTGTGATACGCACCTTAGCCGCCGTCGTTCATTCCCGATGGATCGCACAAACATGGTTTACTAAATCTTCAAAATGGATATATTAAACCATCATCTCCATTGCCAAACACCAAACCGACATTCGTCAATCGCGCCAGGGAAGCTGCAAAGCCAAACACTGACCCCCAGGCATCGCTGGAAGGGAGAAGATATGCGCGCCGCCATTTACGAAGCCTTTGAAGGTCCCATCACGGTCCGCGAACTGCCGGATCCCGTCCCCGATGGGGACGGCGTGGTGATCCGCGTCGCGGCCACCGGCATCTGCCGCAGCGACTGGCATGGCTGGATGGGCCACGATCCCGACATCCGCCTGCCCCACGTGCCCGGACACGAATTGGCCGGCGTCATCGAAGCGGTCGGCCGCGATGTCACCCGCTGGCATCCGGGTGACCGCGTCACCCTGCCGTTTGTCTGCGGCTGCGGCCGCTGCCTCCAATGTCAGAACGGCCATCACCAGGTCTGCGACCATCAGTTTCAGCCCGGCTTTACCCACTGGGGGTCATTTGCCGAGCACGTCGCCGTGCGCTATGCCGATGTCAACCTGGTGCGGATTCCCGAAGTGATTGACAGTGTGACCGCGGCCAGCCTGGGCTGCCGCTTTGCTACGGCCTACCGGGCCGTCGTGGCCCAGGGACGCACCGCCCCCGGCGAGTGGGTCGTCGTGCACGGCTGCGGCGGCGTCGGTTTGTCGGCCATCATGATCGCCAACGCCATTGGCGCGCGTGTGGTGGGCATCGACATCAAGAAAGAAAAACTCAACAAAGCCCGCTCGGTGGGCGCCCGTGCCGTGATCGATGCCTCACGGGTTAAAGAGGTGGTCCAGACCATCCGGGACATTACCCATGGCGGCGCCCATGTGGCCATCGACGCCTTGGGCAGCCCGACCACCTGCTTCAACGCCATTGCCGGTCTGCGAAAACGCGGACGCCACATCCAGGTCGGACTGATGCTGGGCGACCACAGCACCCCGCGCATCCCCATGGACCAAGTGATTGCCAACGAACTGGAAATACGTGGCAGCCACGGCATGCAGGCCCATTGCTACCCGGAAATGCTGGCCATGATTGCCGCCGGCAAACTGCAGCCGGCCATGCTCATCGATAAAACGGTGGACCTGGAGGAGGGCCTCCGGGAGTTGCAAGCCATGGACCGTTTCGAAATGACCGGTGTCACCGTTATCGATCGATTCTGAAATGACCCTGGCCCATTTAAAACCCGCCGTACCCAAACACTGGCTGATCGCCATCGCCGGCCTGGTCTGGTCGGGGGCCGGCGGCATGCTGTGCCACCTGGCCTGGGAATGGCTGCGCCCCCTGCCGCCCCTTCGCATCACCGGTCTGGTGGCCGCCGGGCTTGTTCTGGCTCTGGTTCTCCACCGGTTCATGCTGGCCCGGATCGCCCGCCGCAATATGGACCGCATCTGCACCTATGCCGAACGCGGCTGCGTGTTCGCTTTCCAGGCCTGGCGCAGTTATCTGATCATCCTCGTCATGATTGTGGCAGGCTCGTTTTTACGCCACACGATGATTCCCCGGGAGTTTTTGGCCAGCCTCTACACCGCCATGGGCGGCGCCCTGATCCTGTCGAGCCTGGCCTACTATTTTCTTTTCTGGCGCGTCCAGGTAACGGGCGCGCCCTGCCCCGCAAGCGAAGACGAGCGATAAGGCGAAACCGCCACGGGCGCCATCACGGTGGCCCCCATGCCGGTTTTCGGGAAGACCTGCATTTACCGCTGCAGTTGTGTGCGGGAGTGCCCGAAGACACCATCCGGGCCGATCTGTCAGGTGCTGAAACGCGGATACGCGATCGCGTGAAGCCGTTTGATGAGCAGCCTTTACGTCAGATTTTCTATGGTTCCGGGGCGTAACGATCTTGCCGGTACGCATCGATTAAATGGCCGCCGGCCTTATCACCCTGGCCGGGGATAGGGGCCCCTGCCTTTTCAGCGCATGCAATTCTTGCAGATGCCGTCCAGACGAACCTCCACCTTGTCGATCCGGCCGGGGAACGTCTTCCCAAAGGCATCACTGTCCAGGGTCAGGCTCTCGGGGTTGAGACACTCCATCTGGCCGCAGCGCTTGCAGTAAAAATGGGGATGGGGGCGGTGGTGCTCATTGGGCGCCAGGCCGTAATAGGCGGCGCGTCCGCCGGTGCTGATGCGCTCCACGAGGCCGTGCACCACCAGCAGATCCAGGATGCGGTAGACCGTGACACGGTTGATGGCGGCCGAACGCTGAAGAGTCTGGAAAATATCCGCGGCGGAAAGCGGGTAACTGTTGTTGCCGATCACTTCCAGCACCCGCCGACGGTTATCCGTCACGTCCAGCCGGGATGCTCTCAAAAGGCTTTCATAGTCGCATTGCAGGCACATCAGGATTCCTTTGTCCGCGTCATTTCAGGCAATCGGTCCGGATGCGGGTTTCACAACCCAGCGCTCCGCCAGCAGCGCGATGAAAAACGCCGCGCCGGCCACCATGATGATGGACGCGCCGGACGTCAAATCAAAGGCATAGGACAGCCACAAGCCCGCCACCGTAAAAAGGGCCCCCAATACACTGGAGCCCACCATCATCTGGAAAAGCGACTGGGCATAGCGTTCGACAATAAACGGCGGGATGGTGAGCAGGGCAATGACCAGAATCAACCCCACCACCTGGATCACCATGACAATCGTCACGGCCAGCAGGCCGATCAGCGCGAAATAGAGCGCGTTGACCGGCACGCCCCGAATGCGGGCAAATTCTTCGTCATAGGACAACGTCAGCAAATCCTGGTAGAAAACCGCCACAAAGCCGGTCACCCCCAGACCCGTTCCCAGCATGATCCACAGATCCGCGGCCGGCACCGTCAGGATGCTGCCGAAAAGATAGCTCATGAGGTCCACGTTGTAGCCGGGCGTCAGGTCCAGAAGAATGATACCGGTGGCCATCCCTACGGCCCAGATGACACCGATAATGGTGTCGGCCCGGTGCCGGGCGCGCAGCGTAACCGCCGCCATTACTAGGGCGGCCGCCAGGGAAAACCCGATCGTGCCCACCAGGTAGGGCCAGCCCATGAAAAACGCCAGCCCGATGCCGCCGTAAGCGGCATGTGCGATGCCGCCGGAGAGAAAGACGATGCGGTTGGCCACCACCAGCGTGCCCATGATGCCGCAAATGATGCTGGCCAGCAGACCGGCGGCCAGAGCATGGCGCATGAATTCAAAGTGCAGGGCATCCAGCATGGCATCAGTCCTCGTGGTGTTGGAGCACCCGGTGCGGCAGGCCGTGGGCCACAAGTTCGACCGGGCAGACGTTTTCCACCGTGCAGGGGTACATGGATTCCATCATCTCGCCGGTGATTTCGGCCTGATGGTGATAGTGGAGGCGTTTGTTCACGCAGGCCACCGATTTGACATACGTCGATATGACCAGCAGGTCGTGGCTCACGACCATGATGGTGACGTCCCGATTCAAGCCCTTGAGCATATGGAAAAATTCCGCCTGGCCTTTGGTGTCGATGCTGGCCGTGGGTTCATCCAGCAGCAGCAGCCGGGGCTGGGTCACCAGGGCTCGTGCGATGAAAACCCGCTGGCGCTGGCCGCCGGAAAGCTCGCCGATGCGGCGTTTGGCGTAGGGCGCCATTTCCATGCGTTCCAGTGCCTCCAACGCATCCCGCCGGTCCTGGGCGGTATGACGGGCCCAGCGCCGCCGGGGATCGAGCTTGCCCATCAGCACCACGTCCAGGGCCGTGATCGGAAAGCGCTGGTTGATGTGCACGTCCTGACGCACATAGCCGATGTGGTGGGACGCCTCGCCGGGGCTGTTGCCCAGAACACGGATCCGCCCCGTGTCCGGCTTGAGCAACCCCAGCAGCAATTTCAAGAGGGTGGTCTTGCCACCGCCGTTGGGGCCGATGATGGCCACAAAGTCTTCCGGCGCAATCGCCAGGTTCACATCCTGGAGAACGGTCTGTCCGTTGTAGGCAAAGGAAACGTTCTCCACTTCAACAATCGTCGAGTTCATGCAAGATCCTGTTCTATTGCAGAGCGGCTTCAAACTTGCCGGCCACCGCACGCAGGTTCGTCAGCCAGTCCAACGCCAGGGGGTCCGCAAACGTGACCTGCCCGCCGATTTCCCGGGCCACCAGTTCGGCGCGTTTGACTGAAAACTGGGGCTGGACAAAGACAACCCGAATCCCCTGGGTCCGGGCGTTTTCAATCATGACCTGGAGCTGCGCCGGTTTGGGATCTTTGCCTTCGATCTCGATGGGCACCTGCTTTAGGCCATAGGCCTGCGCAAAGTATCCCCAGGCCGGATGAAAGACCATGAACGGCAGGCCTTCCTTCCCGGAAAAAAGGGTTTTGAGGTCACGGTCCAGCGCATCGATCTCATTCACAAAACGGCGGTAATTGGTTTCATAATTCTTGCTGCGACCGGGATCCGCCGCCGTGAGGGCGTTTAAAATCGTGCCCGCCTGCAGCCGGACCAGGGGCGGCGACAGCCAGATGTGCGGATCGAGTATACCATGCTCACCGCGCTCGTCGCCGGGGTTGCCGGCATGGTGTGCATCCGCTTCATGGTGCGCCTCCTCGGCATCGTGTTGGTGCGCCTCTTCGGCATCATGGTGGTGCGCCGCCATGGGGATTTTTTCTATCCCGTCATCCGTGCGCACCAACGTCATGGATGGATTGGCCGCCATGATTTTATCGAGCCAGACGGTTTCAAACGCCACCCCGATGGAAAAGTAGAGGCGGGCGTCGGCGAGCGCCGTCATCTGCCGGGGCCGCGGCTCGTAGGTGGCCGGACTGGCGCCGGGCTGCACCATAACCTGGACATCCACATGGTCCCCGCCAATCTGTTGCACGAAGTATTGCTGAGGCAGGATGCTGACAAAAACCGGCAACCGGTTCTCTGCCGCAATTCCCGGAATCGCGATTACCACAAGCAAACATAGGGATAAAAGGATTTTCCATCGATTCATCGAAACACCTCCGAAATGGTTATAAGAGACCCCGGCGGGGTCGAACGGTCTATGCAACTTTATTGCACGATGGATCGAATTTCAAGAGGGGTGCTTCGGGAAAAATGCGTCTGGCCTCTTCCCGCTATCGCCAGTCCTGGGCCTCCAGATAGAGGCGCAGATCCGTCGCCGTTCTGAATTTCTTCACGATCAGGGAGCGTTTGAGACCGCAGCAGATCGCCTTGACCGTTCGGGGCTGCCTGGCATAGCGCCGGCGTCCGCCCAAGGCGTCGTAGAAAAGACGGATGCTGCTGCAGATATCGTCCTGGCGGTTTTCACGGGTGGCCCGCCCCCGGTTGAACAGATCCAGCAGTCTCAGTTCAAAGGTGAGGCCGAGCCGCTGCACCATGACATTTTCCGCATGCAGGTCGCCATGGTATTCGCCCAGGGCGTGAATACTCTCAATGCCAGCCGCCAGACCGTGCAGCAGGTGGATGCCCTTGAAAACCGTCAGGCGTCGCCCCGGCAGCCGGGCCAGATAATCGGCCAGAAGCTCCCCCTCGACGTATTCCGAGATGAAGGCGGTCAGGGGTGTGCCGTTGTAGGGGATCTTCTCGAAGGTGTGGTATTGGACAAGAAGCGGGCATGACCGGAGTTTGTGCAATTTTTTGGCGTAGACCACCGCACTTCGGTTGTTGGGATTGCGATGGGGGAAAAAAATCTTGGCCGCCCGCTCGATGCGGGTGCTCAATTCGCGAATCTTGTAAACTTCGCTCTCCCAGCCACGGCCGAGACAGGCCAGAACTTCATATTTTCCGGCCAAAATGCAGCCGGGTTGAAAATCGAAGGTTGCGATCATCATTCACCAGGTCGTTCGTCTGTATGGTCAGGGTCTATTGTCTTTCAACGTTAGCGATCAGAACCATTTTTAGCGGTTCTTTTTTTTCTGCGCTCCGGCTGGATGATCAGCAAATCGCCGTCATAGGTCAGGATGCCGAGCATGATGGCGCACACCAGGCGGTCGATGGCGACGGCGTAGTGTTGGTTTTCCGACATGGGATTGGGCAGGAAGGGATCGGCCACCAGGGCGCGGCGGGTTTCCCGGCTGTATCCGGCCAGCACGACGAAATGGCCGCAGGACGTGCCGCGGACATCGTCATAGATCACCTGACCGTCGACTTCGTACTCCCGAGCCGAACCGTAGAGATAGGTGGCGCTGAGGCCGGTCAGGATGGGAATGCCGCGCTTGAGGTAGCTGCGGAGAAGGTTGGCTGTCAACACGTCGAAACGCAGGCGCCCCCCGAGCTCGAGGTATTCCAGATAGGCATCCGTGACGTTCTTGAAGCCCGGCGGCCCCTGTTTGACGTCGCGCTGCCGCCGGAGCCGGATCACGATCTCCGCCGGCGGTAGGCCGGCCCAGGTGGGGTCGAAAATCTGCAGGTTGTAGGGAATAATCGTGGCCCGGTAGCCGCGCCGCAGGGCGTGGCTGGCCAGATAAACCGAAAGCGTGCCGCCGCCTTCGATGGTGGGCACTTCAGCGATGATCCTGGACAGATCAACCGGGTCTTCGAAATAACGGTAAACCGCATGCAGACAGGTGGGACCGCACGTCGTGTTGTCCGGCTGGGGACGGATGTCGAAATGGAAACTCGTTGTCATGGGTCGTCCTCAGGACAAGTCTTAGCGACCGGTTATCACAAAAAAACCGGACGGTTGTTAAACCGCCGGTATCGAATCATGCCGGGTGGGGGCGTGCCGCGTGGCGCAAAAAACCGCCTCAGCGGCCTAAATCGTGAGCACGCGAGGCAGGGGTTTGATGAACGTCTGTCGCAGGCTGTAGGTGTAAGCCCCCTGGGTGGGGATCATCAGAATATCACCCGGCTGAATGTCCGTACCAAAATACGTATACCCCCAAACGTCGTGCGGCGTACAGAGGGAACCGAGGATATGGCAGGATTTTTCCTCCAGCGAGGGGCGGGTCAGGTTGAGCACCGGAAAATAGTCGCTTTCGAAACGTTCCCAGCCGATGGTGTTGGTGCCGGCATCGGTGATCACGAGATCCGGCGCTTTTTTGTCCACGACGGTCAACAATAGGTGAACGGCATCGTTGCATATCCAACGGCCGGGCTCCAGGCAGATGCGACAGTCGATCGTCGACAGCAAGTGGGTGTGGATGGCGGTGCTCAATGCCTCGGCAAAGGCTTCGATGGGGACGGCCGGCAGGTGATAATGAGCGTGCGGGCCTCCGGCAGACCGGCCGAAGGCCTCGCGCTGCTTTCCCTCCGGCGTGCCGGCCGCCTGGAGCCACTCGCCCTGTTCCGGCCAGTACCCGCCGCCGATATCGATAAAGGTCAGGGCGGCCTGATCCGCCGCCGGCAAATCCGCCAGGACTTTTCCCAGGGAAGCGATAAACGCCACCTGGGGTTCCGGCGAAAGGTTCCAACTGGTGTGAAACTGCAGCCCCGTCATGGTCAGGTGGGGATGCCGGCGAGCGGTGTCCAAAAACGCCGGCAGATCCTGCAGGGGAATGCCGAATTTGCGCCACAGACCGGTGGGGTTCACCGTCAGGCGCACGCCGCAGCGCACCGTGGTGTCCATTTCGGCCGTCAGTGCCGCCAGGCGCTCCAGTTCGCCGAAGCTGTCCATCAGGATCACCACCCGATCGGCATGGGAAACCGCCAGGCGCAGTTCGTCAACGGTCTTTCCCGGACCGCTGAAGACAATGTCGGGGGCGCCCAGGTTCAGGGCCATTTCCAGTTCCAGACCGCTCGACACATCCAGCCCGAACCCTTCGTCGATCAGGACGGCGGCCACGTGGGGGTGGTTGTTGCTTTTGACCGCGAAGTAAAACGCCACCTCGGGCAACAGCGGCTGGAAAGCGTTTTTCATGCGGGTCGCCCGGGCCCTCAATATGGCAGACTCCTGAAGGTACAGCGGGGCGGGATGTTTTGCCAGGACTTGTAAATAGGTCTCCCGGCGCTCAAAAAATGAGCTGACAAACGTTTTCAGGCGATCCGGCGCCAGCCGTGGCGACGGGTCGGTCGTTGGCGGGCCCCCTTCCGGGGGCAATTGGGAAGCGTTCATCGGCATTCGGCCTCGGGCCTGACCGTGATCGTCAGCTTGTCGCAAAGTTCCCGGCACTGGGCGCCCACGTCCTTTCCGTCATCGGGAACAAAAATGACGTGGCCCAGCAGCCAGGCGTCATAGTCTTCCGGCGGCCGCCGGATGCGATCTCCCGGGCGGCGCAGCAGGTGGACTTCCCGCACACGGGGATCGCTGCGCAGCACGCGGTCCTCGATACTTGCAAGCGTGCCCGCCTGCCCGGCGTGCAGCCGCAGCCCCACCATGGGCGGATGGGATGCCGGCCGCTCCCATGCGAACGGTTTCTGCCGGGCAAAATCGAGCATCAGCGACAGCGTATCCAGTGCGTAGCACCGGCGTACCAGTGCCGGCAGACAGTCGCCCCCGGGACGCGGCGCCAGCTCCAGCAGCACCATTCGCCCCTCATGCACGATGAAGTCGAGCATACAGACGGCCCGCCGAATCCCCAGAGCGGTAGCGCTGCGGTAAAGGGTTTCCTCGAACGCATCGGCATCGATGGCCTCGGGCCAGACGCCCGGCAGGATATAGGCTTTGGCCGTCCCGAAGGGGTCTTTATCAAAAAGGACCTTGCGGGCGATGCGCATCAGCCGGACACGGCCGTCTTCCAGTACGAAATCGCAGCTGTATTCTTCACCGTCGACGAACGCCTCGGCGATGATATCGGGGGTGTCCCCGGCGAACGGTTGATAGAGGCGGTGGGCCTTTCGGCGGGCCAACCCCTGGACGATACTGCGGTAATACCGCTCACAGTCCCGTTCGCTGTCGCAGCGGAAGATGAACTCGCTGCCGCTGCCGCTGAGGGGCTTCAACACGCACGGTCCGCCCGTTTCCCGGAAAAAGCGAACGGCATCGGCAGCCGATCCGATCTTGCGCGCGGCGGCTGTTGCGAGGCCCGCTTTTTGCCAAAGGGTTTTACTGCGGAATTTGTCACGGCAGTTGGAGACCGACTGAACGCCGGGGTAGGATAAACCATAGGCGCCGGCCAACCGGGCCGCCAGTGCCATCGACTCGCAGTCATAGCACACCACGCCATCCAGCGTGAGTTGCCAGGTCTCCAGGTGGCGCACCAGTGCCTCGAGCACCTGCCGCTCATCGGTCAAATCACACAGGAGTTCCTCATCCGGGAGAGCCGGCGGTTCTTTCGCCTCCCGCCGCACCGCGGCATCGGTTAAAAAAAGCGCCTGGCCCGGCCGGCGCCCCCGGATCCATTCAATGTAGTCGGCGGTCGTTCCGACGACGAGGACTCGCGCTTCAACCGGCGGCACAGATGAGATCCGATGTGCAGACCGGTACGCCGGCACCTTCGATCGTGATGAATTTCGACATTTTATAAAGTGGTCGGGACATCAGGTGAAACCGGTTTTTCCAGTTGAATTCGCCGCACAGGAAATCGACCTCACGCAGACGCTCACGGCAGGCCCACTCCAGGTGGTGAAAATTGATCAGCTTGGCAATTCCCGTAAACTCCCGGGCGGCACCCCCCGCCACCACGGTATACGTGCCGTTCCAGACGGCACCGATATCCACGGCCGCCAGTTCGCCCCCCACGAGCACCGACGTCACCCGCAGCAAATCATGCTTGCGCAGCCAGATGACGAGATCTTCAAAAGCGTTCAGAAAACGGGGATCACTGAAATAGGAGTCGGTCCGGAAAGCCTCCAGGTTCAGGCGAAACAGCCAGTCCACGTCCGCCAGGCGGTCGTAACGGAAGGTTACCCCCCGCGCATGCAGACGATCGGTTTCGCACCGGATCTTTTTGCGGGTTTTCCCGGAAAATTCTGCCAGATAAGCGTTAAAATCGTAATTGTAATGGGGCGGTCGAAAAAGATAGCCGACTTCGTCCACGGTGATCGAAGCCCCCGTCGGCATATAGCTGTCCGGGTGCAGGTACCGCACCTGGGCCACATCGGGAACCGCTTCCCATAAGGCCTCGAAGGCCGCTTCGTCCTCCGCCAGAACACGGTTCTGCTCCAACCAGGTCTTGCCGTGCCACAATTCTCCGGGGAAGTGTCCGAAGTAGTGTTCTTCATCGATCCAGCTGAGCGCCAGCATGCCGCAAACGTCTCCCTGCCGTTCCGCCACAAGAAAATGCGGGTCATGCTGAAACTGCCGCTGAAAGGCTGCCCTCACCGGCCAAAAATCAAAAAGGCATTTTTCCGGCCAGTATTGCCGCCACAGGTGCTGGATTTCTCCCAGGTCCTTGCAAACGCGGACGTCAGTCATTGGACGATCTCCCAATCGTTAAGTAATACGTTCGGGTTGTCTGCCTCATTCGCCCCGGTCGGGCCAATAGTCATCTTTGATGGTCTTCTGACGATGGGAACGTTTGCCCGAACGCTTCGCCCGGTGGCTGGCCCCATTGTCGTCATCGTCGAGATACCTGAACTTCGTTCGTTGAAAACTCTTTGCAGGGATGACACTTTCGTTTTCGTGACGTTCGTCGTTTTCCTGCCAGTTCATTGGAACCGCATCTCCTTGGTTGATGGTCGTTGGAATGGTCGTGATGCAAACCATGAACATTAAGCATATTGCGTGCCACTGGCAAATAATTCTATATATGATTGAATTTACTGTTTTATTTATATTTTACACCCACCAGCGGCCACTTTTTTAGCTCATTTTAAGTATAAAATTGCTTATTTTTAATTTTTTCTGTATTCATATACCGCTTTTTGACCCTTAGCTGGTGGGCGCTCTCCCGAGACCGTTTTACCTGTGGCATATATGAATTATATATGATTTATTTTAAGCTGTTATAAATTTTTTATTTTTATCCTAAACAAGGTCGAAAAATATTTTTCGGTATTATTTTACTTATTTTAATATTAAAGACCGCCACCACTAACGGTCAATACCGGCAAATATTTACCATAAAGGGAAAAACATCGATGCTGATTCGTGTGGGGTTGGCGATTAAAGACAAGGGCCTGCAGCGGTATCTTGAAAAGAAACTGGCGGATGCCGATGTCCGCGTGGAGGTTTGCGGTCCGCCTCGCCAGGTATGGCAAAATACACTGCGCAGCGGTTTCGACGTCATCGTTATCAGTGAAAATTTCGTTCTTCGCCCGGTTGACAACGGCATCGCCATCCTCAACGAACTGCCGGAAAGCCCCACCACGGTTATTATTTACGACAGCGATTCGCTGGAAGAACATGCCCATCTATCCGCCGCCGGGGCCGACGTCGTGCTTTACGCCGGTCTTTCCAAAAGCAGTCTTTACGAGGCGATCGATACGGCCCTGGAGTCGCGGCGCCAGTTCATTCAGCATAAACGCTACGACCGCCGGGGCGTGGTCGAACCCAAGATATCCGATTTTGTCATGGAAAGTCCGGCCATGCAGGTTTTCATGGAGGAAGTCCACCAGGTCATCCCCAGCGACTCCCCCATTCTTTTGACCGGTGAAACCGGCGTGGGCAAAGAACACCTGGCCAAGGCCATCCATGCCCAGAGCCCCCGCTCGGTGGGTCCCTTCATTTCCATCAACATGGCGGCCATGCCCGAGAATCTGCTCGAAAGCGAACTGTTCGGCCACGAGCAGGGTGCGTTTACCGGCGCGGTCCGCTACCGCCGGGGAGCTTTCGAGCTGGCCCACGGCGGAACGATTTTCCTGGATGAAATCGGTGAAATGCCGCTGCATCTCCAGACCAAGCTGCTGCGGGTGCTGCAGGACTATGAAATCAAGCCCATCGGCGGCGAGAAGACCATCGAACTGGATGTCCGGGTGATTGCCGCCACTAACCGGGACCTGGAAGAAACCGTGGCCCTGGGGACATTCCGCCAGGATCTTTTCTATCGGCTGAGTGTGCTGATGCTGACCATCCCGCCCCTGCGTCATCGACGGGAAGACATCCCGGCCATGGTGCGCCGTTTCGCGACCCTCTTCCGCTACAAAATCGGCCGCGAGATCAGCGGGTTTTCGGAACAGGCCCTTAACGCCCTGTGCCGCTATGACTGGCCGGGCAACGTGCGCGAACTGATGAATGTCATCGAGCGGGCCATGCTTTTATGCCGCAAAACGGAAATCGGCATGACGGAATTGCCCAATGTCTTCCATGGCGATGCCGTGGCCGAGGGTGCGCTTTTACCGGGTGTGTCGCTGGAGACAGGTGATATGCTGAGCAAGACCTTGCCGGAAATCCAGCAAAACGTCATGGAGCAGGTGGACCGGCTCTACCTTGCAAAGGTCCTTGCCAAGACAGGAGGGCGCGTCAATCAGGCGGCCCGGATCGCCGGCATCCATCCCCGCGGCCTTTACAATAAAATGAAACGCCTTGGTTTGCGGAAAGAAGATTTCAAACCCTAACATCCTGCCCCGGAGGTCTGTCGTGAAGCATCTTGCTGTCGCTCTCGTGATCGCTGTGATACTGGCCGTTAGTGGCTGTTCCCCCGAATACGCCGAAGATGCCGATGGTGCCGGCTTCA
>Ga0180429_10001855_pt1 | contig 17732 bp, 9 predicted proteins | sample SS_ome_FD_132428 | JGI IMG/M metagenome (GOLD analysis project Ga0180429, IMG submission 132428) | Hypersaline lake sediment archaeal communities from the Salton Sea, California, USA - SS_1_S_1 metaG | ecosystem: Environmental > Aquatic > Non-marine Saline and Alkaline > Hypersaline > Sediment ...
ATGTCGATTACGCGGCGATGAGCCGGACGGCACACGACCTGATCGGCCGGTTCGCCCATGCCCGGTCGGTGCACATCACCGCCCCGGGCGGCACGGACCTCGTGATCGACATCACCGGCAGGCCTTTCCTCACCGATGTGCACGCCACCGTCGAGATGGGCTGCAACCTGCCCTGCGGCGAGATCTACAACGCGCCCGTCGAAAGTGGAGCCGACGGTCTTCTCGTGGTTGACGGATCGATCGGCGATGTGGGCAACGTGGACAAGCCGCTCTTCATCACGATCAAAGAGGGCCGGATCGACACGATCGAAAGCGAGGATACCGCCCTACTGGCGGAGGTCAGAAAACTGACCAACATCGACGCCGAGGCGAGCCTGCTCGGCGAACTCGGTATCGGCGTCAATCCCGGCGCCAAGCTCACGGGCAACCTCCTCGAGGACGAAAAGGCCTACCGCACGGCGCACATCGCCTTCGGCAACAATGAGGAGATGCCCGGCGGCCGGAACACATCGGCCACACACCGCGACTTTCTCTTTTACGATCCCACCTTCGAAGTGACCTTTGCCGACGGATCGTCGAAGCTGCTCATCGAGAAGGGAAAGTTTCGTATTTAGAAGGAGCCTGCCCGACTTGGAATGCTGGAAAGTGGGATTTGAGGTCGGAGGTGGTGAGGCCTCTCCATCTGCTCAGTGCCCGCCTCCGCCATAGCCGAGTCCTCTGAGGCTCTCCTTGAGATCGTCGGGAATCGCGCCCTCTCGGGCCGCAGATGCCGATTGGAAGGCGGCTCGCTTCCGTTCCGATTCCTCGAGCAACGACTCGAGCGTGGTGATCATGCGCGCGGCGATCTCCCTCTTTTGCGTGGCGAGATCGTTCTTCTCCCCCGGATCGACGGAGAGGTCGTAGAGCGCGTGGCGCTTGCCGATCACGGCGCCCGACAGATCGTAGGGTTTGTCTTTCGACCACTCCCTCTCCTCGATCACGATCAGCTTGTAGTCGCCGAGGCGTAGCGCAAAGTGCTGGGTGTAGCCGGTCTCCTTCGAGATCTGGGAGAGCTCGATGAGTGCGGGGCGGGACTCGGTCTCGCCGTTGTCGATCGACGGGCGGAGCGATTCTCCTTCCATGACGTCGGGGATTTCCAGTCCGGCGTAATCGAGAAGGGTGGGAGCGATGTCGTAGATCCTGACCGGCGTGTCGATCTTTTTGCCGCCGCCGATCTTTGCCGGACAGCTCATGATCAACGGAATCCGCACCGAGACCTCGTGGAGGTTGTTCTGATGGCAGATCTCGCCATGCTCGAAAAACTCCTCGCCGTGATCGGAGGTAATCACAACGAGCGTGTTGTCGAGAAGGCCGGGCGAAAAGCTCTCGATCTGGTTGAAAAGGCGGCCGATGTTGGAGTCGACCCAACCGATCTCGCCGTCGTAGAGGGCGCGGAGCCGATCGAGGTCAGCGCGCGCCATGCGGGGATTAAATCGCGAGTCGCTGGTGACGCCCTTGCCGTCGACCCATCCCGAGTAGGGCCGGCCGTAGAGGGAATCGTAGGGACTGGGCGGCAGATATTCGTTGTGCACGTCGAAGTAGTGCAGAAAAAGAAAAAAGGGCTCCGATCCGTTCTCGCGGACAAAGTTCATCGCCGACTCGCTGACCTTCTGGCTCGTCACCACCTCGGCGGCGCGAAAATCTTTGGCCGTCTGTGCGGTGTTTGCGCCCATCATGGTTCGCGCACCGACGTAGATATCGAAGCCCCGGTTGAATCCGAAAAAGCTGTTCAGATAGGTACCGGAGAAGAATCCCGCCGTCCGGTATCCACTCTCCCCGAAGATCTCGGCGAGCATGGGAAGCGTTGTGGGACGGGGCGCGTGATCGTGAATCACGCCGTGAATGCGGTCGGGAACACCGGTGAGCAGAGCGTAGTGCGCGGGCAGCGTCCACGACGTGGAGCTCACCGCGTTGGTAAAGGAGACCCCCCCCTCGGCGAGCTTGTCCACAAAGGGCGTCGTGCTCCGGTTGTTGGGGCGATGGCCAAAGAGCCCCATCCTGTCGGGCCGCAGCGTGTCGATGGAAATGAGGATCACGTTCAACGGCCGGTCGGGCTTGAAGGCCAGATAGGCGCCGGCAGCGGCGGCGAGGACGATGAGGGCGCCGAGTGCGATTTTCGCGAAAGGAAATGAGTTTTTCATCGGTCGACCAGGAAGACGTCAGTGGTGAACATCGGAATCATTCAATTATAGGCCGCCATCTTCGGCGGAACAAGCCACGATGGCCAGCTCGATCTTGAGAACGCCGTAGGCAAGAATCTCCGTGCTGAACGCGCCCGGCTCGAGGCCGAGCTCGACGGCGAGCTTGTTCATGAGATTGCCCAGCGGGGTGGCGGCCGGATCGGCGCCCGAATTGAGCTCGTAACACGCCTCGTCTCCCTCGCAGTGGCTGACGATCAGCGCCTGCCGTGTTTCCACGTTGGCGGCATGGTCGACCACGATGGCGCGGATTTGGGACAAGGCGGGAACGATGTCCCCCGTCATCTCGGCGAGTACGGCGCGCGCCGCCGTCGCCGGGCCGTCGAGACGCGGCAGTTCCTTCCTGTAGACACGCTTGATGACCAGTTCCCCCTTGGCTTCATCGAAGAGTAGGTGAAAATTGGCCGGATCGCGTCCGGGGAATCGTTGGGACAGGTAGAGTGTGTACGCTTCGCTCCTCGCGCCGCGGCTGATTCCCTTGAACTTGCGAAATCCCTCGAACTGAAGGCCGCCCGCCTCCTCTCTCACCTCGCCGTTGAAATTCTTGATGAAGGGAAAGAGGCGCTCGAGCACGTCCTCCCCCGGGAGCCACGACCGGTAGCGGCGCTTGAGGCGGCGTTCGGCGTCGACCTCGGACTTGATCCTCTCGGAGAGCCGCGCGTAGTCGTCGTCTTCGGGAATGCCGAAAAAATCGAGGATGATGGAGAAGAGATTGCCCGGTTCGGCTTTCTCGTGGAGAAAGCTCGTCTCCTGCTTGATCTCGCCCTCGAGGCTTTCGAGGAGTTGTGCCAGCCGCTCCGGCCGATCGGCCGCCTCCTCGAGGAGTCTCTCCCACTCGTTCGGAGTCCGCCCGCTTACATTGTCTGCCATGCCCGGTCCGCCATGGGTGTTTCTTTCTGGCCCACACTCTTTTCACTCCAATCGTCGCAGGAAGGAGCGGGATTGTCATGAAAAAACCCCACCCCGCGCGCGGGGTGGGGAACCTCCTATTAGAAGGACAGAATGTCGCCCGCGCCCGGGACCTTCCCGGGCGCGGGCCGATTTTTCGTCTACTCGATCACCTCACCCTTGATCACCTTGAGAAGGGCGCCGGCCGGAACGGCACCGACCTTCGCGGTCTTGCTCGGCTTGTATCCCAGCGTGGGCGGAGCGATCGAATCGTCGATGGGCAGCTCGGTTTCGAGCTGGGTGAGGATGCCCGGGTCGGTGACCTCGGCCATGACCAGCTCTTCCTCGGTGCCCTTGATCACGTACTCGGCCGTCTCTTCCCCCGCCTCGGTCAGCTCGACTCCGTCCTTGAGGTTGAAAGCGGGCGTCCAGTCCCCTTCGTCCTCATCGAAGTACCAGGGGATCATCACGTCGAATCCGTCCCACTCGAGGCGGAACTGTTTGCCGTCGTTGGTCGAGTCGGCGTTGATGTCGTTGTCGGTCGTGTGCGTGTAAGCGAGGCGCAGAGGGGCATCGAAAACGGCGAACTGCCCCTGGCCGTCGTAGGCGGTGGAGAACTGGTTCCACTCGTTGGGACCGGTCTGCCAGCAGTAGAACTGGGCCGACTCGTGAATCTCCCAGCAGTTCTGCTCCGTGTACGAATCGTCGGTCGTGAGCTGGCCCATGTTGTAGCCGCAGTTCTCGAACCACGTCCCATCGAGATCGAGATCCTCGCCGAGGATCACTTCAGCGCCCGACGCATCGTCCTCCTTGATCACGAGCTCGCTCGCGTCGAAGAAGTAGTGCTTCTCCGTGGGCGCGTTCATCCAATAATTCGCCTCGTTCTGGGGGGCGTCGTCGATCACCTGCTGGGTGATCGGCGCATCGAGGGCGAATCCCCAGTAGTAGAGGTCGAGGTCGGTGGCCGTACCCGGATTGACGGTTTCCTCCGTGTGGTAGTAAACCGTGTCTTCGTTGGCGGGCGTCAGGTTGCCGAGAGGCAGCCACGCTCGGAGCGCCTCGCACCAGCCGCCGTCCCATTCATTGGTGAATTCGTAGAGCTCGGGCGTCTCGAGGTACTCGATCTGGCCGTTCTCCCAGTTGCGCACGCCGAGCTTGAAAAAGCTGTCGATCCCGTCCCAGGCGACGATGAGGTCTTCCGAGTTCTCGTTGTCCCAGACGGAGAGCTCGAGCTCTGTCAGGTCGCTCAGGAGACACTCGGTGCGCGTGTGGAGAGTCAGCTTGCCGCCCACCTTGACCAGGGTGTACTCCTCGTCGGTGTCGACGCGCGTCACCGTGTCGCCGTCCTCGCAATCGATCCCGTAGGGGATCCACATGCCCCAGTAGCCGAGATAGCCGTAGCCGCCTTCCTCGAAGCGGATCGGGAACCCCGAGCTCCTGTCGACGGCGTCGCCCGAGTCCTTGTCGAAAAGCTTGTAGCGGAAGATCCTGTGGCTGAGGTCGTTCTTGTCGAGCACTTCTTCTTCCTGGGTGTCCACGTCCTGGAACTTGAAATAATCCTCGTTGTAGGCGAAGTAGAAGGTCTCCTCCTCGAGCTCCTGGGTGTCCCAGTCGGTCTCGGCGTAGTAGACGTAGGCGTTGCCCTCGGTGAGATCGGAGTTGGCAATGACGCGGCACTTGCTCGCCCATTCGTAGGTGAATCCCTGCTCCTCCTCCTCGCCCACGTCGATGACCTGCACGACCACGTTGCCCGATTGGTTGGCGGTGACCGAAATGGCCATGATGAAGAGAGGATCACCCGGCATCGGATTGCCGTTGGAGTTGAGCGGATTGCCCTTGAAGTGCGCCTCGAGCACGCCGCAGGGGTACTCCTCGCTCACGCCCTCGTGGACCTCGAAGTAGCCCCTGATGAGCATCGCCTGGCCGCCGGGACCGTCCTCTTCCTTGACCCAGATCTTGACGATCATCGGCTCCGTATTGTCCTGGCGCGACACGTCGACGGTGATCTCCATCAGATCCTCGGTCTGGGAGGAGCTGTTCGAATTGCCGCCCTGGCTCTCCTGGCTGTCGCCCACCGACTGGACGAGCGCCTTGTAGGGCCCGTCGTTGATGAAATCCTCATAAGCCGTGTCGGCCACGATGCCGAGAATGTCGTTGACCATCTCGAGGGCGTCGGTGTCGTCGAGCCAGGACATCTTTTCCTGGTTCGTGTAATCCGTGTCCGGATCGTCATACCCGGCCGGTGCGTTGAATCCGCTCTCGCCCGTTTCGCCGTCGACCTCGGAAAGATCGATCGAATCGGGCAGTTCGAGAGCCGTCCCGGTGGCCGCACCTGCGCCGCCGCCATTTCCGCTGCTGCCGCCGCCGCCGCAGGCGGTGGTCAGACAGACCGCGCCGAGAGCGACCAAAAAGAAACCGATAAATCGTCCTGTCCACACTTCCGAGCCGATCGGCGTGAACGCGTTTGAGATAATTTTCCGCATCTCCCTTTTCCCCAACAAGTTACAAAATTTCTGCACTGGTTGACTCCTGATACCCACAGAGAACCTACCCGTTCTGTCTCACGTCACAGTTTTTCTTTGGGAATTCACCCTTGTTCCCTTTCCCACGTTACTCCTCGAACAACTAATCAAATCTCTTTAATGGTTTTTCGTGTATTTCGTAAGCAAAATTACCTGGATTGATATAACCAGTTAAATCAGAGGGAATTGGCTCATCAATAAATATTAATGGCGTTTGTCGAGCTGCGAAGGGGCGGGTTCGAGCGTGGCCTGATGTTCGGCCGCGATCCTAATGATCTGGGCAATCACATCGGGATGCTTGCCGGCCACATCGAATTTTTCGGACGGATCCCGTTCGAGATGATAGAGGGCGGGCGGATCGTGAGCGGTCGGCCCCTTGCCGTAGCCGGCCTGGGTGATGAAATGGGCCTTCCACGGGCCGTGGCGCACGGCCATGAGACGCGTCCCCCGATAGAAAAAGAAGGTGTCCCCTTTCGGGCCGGGCCGGGCAAAGAGGAGAGGCGCCATATCCCCGCCGTCCAACGGGCGGTCTCGCGGGAGCGGCGCGTGGGCGAGCGCCGCCGCCGTGGGAAAGAGGTCGAGGGTGGACGCCATGTGGCGGCAGACCGAACCCGCCTCGATCGCGCCCGGCCACCAGGCGAGACAGGGGACGCGCATCCCGCCTTCCCAGGTGCTCCCCTTGCCGCCGCGAAGGAGACCGGCCGAACCGCCGCGCAGCTTCTGAGTCAGCCACGGCCCGTTGTCGCTCGTAAAAACGACGAGGGTATTCTCGGCCAGGCCCGTGTCGCGCAGGGTGTGAAGAATTCGGCCCACGCTCCAGTCGAGTTCCTCGACCACATCGCCGTAGAGACCGCGCAGGCTCTGATTCTCGAAAGCGCTCGAAGCAAAGAGGGGCACATGGGGAAAGGTATGGGCAAAGTAGAGAAAGAAGGGACGTTCCCTGCGCCCTTTGATAAAGGCCACCGCCTCCTCGGTGTAACGCCGGGTGAGCGTCTCCTGCACGGCGGGCTCCTCGACCGTCTCCTCGCCGCGGAGCAGCGGGCAGGGTTTCATGTCGTTGCTGTAGGGGATCCCGAAGTAGTGGTCGAAGCCGCGCCGCGTGGGCAGGAACTCGGGATGGTGGCCGAGATGCCACTTTCCGATACAGGCCGTGTCATAGCCGCGGTCGCGCAGCAGGGCGGCCAGGGTGATCTCCGACGCCGGCAATCCCCCGTGAGAATCGGGAAAGAGGACGCGGTTCCTGTCGCTGCACATGCCGCTACGCAGGGGAAGACGGCCGGTGAGAAGCGCCGCGCGACTCGGTGTGCAAACCGACGCGGCCGTGTAGAACTCGGTGAAGCGCATCCCCTCGGCCGCCATGCGGTCGAGGTGTGGCGTGGCGATCGTGGGGTGGCCGAAGCAGGCGAGGTCGCCGTAGCCGAGGTCGTCGGTGAAGATGATCACCACATTGGGCTCGCCGTCCGCCGGACGGTTTTCGCCCTCCGGCGGACGGCCTGGAAGCGCCGCGCAGCGACTGAGCGCGAGAGGCAGTGCGGCCCCGCCCGCGACGTAGAGGCTCGTATCGCCAAGGGCTTTCAAAAAGGCGCGTCGATCCATTGTCGTCCCCCTTCGAGGCGGGCCGGCCGTTGCTGTCTGCCCGGCGCGAGCGCCACGGCGGCGCCCGCGCCCGGGCGGGGCGTTAGGCCCCTACTTGAGGCTCGGCTTGCTCTTGTCAGGATAATCGGGACGCCCGGGAATCTCGACAGGATTCTTCTTGATCATGCCGGTGACGACCTCGATCGCCTTGTCGAGCTGACTGTCGGTCCCCTTGAGCACATCGGCCGGCATGTTGATCACCTCGATGTCGGGCTCCACGCCGCGCCCCTCGATGCTCCACTTGCCGGTCATGTCGTAGTGGCCGAACTGGGGCGGCGTGGTGGTGGCGCCGTCGACGAGGATCTGGTGCGGCTCGATGCCGACGGCGCCGCCCCAGGTGCGCGTGCCGATCGCCGGACCGAAACCGCGGATCTTCCACGCCTCGGAAAAGATCTCGCCGTCCGAGCCGGTGTCGCGGTTGAGGAGCAGAACGAGATGGCCGCGGAAGGTGCGCTCCGGAGTGGGGCTCGGCTTCCCCTCGCGCGGCTGGTCCATGGTGTTGATCTTGCGCTCGAGGCGGTCGATGATCTGCTTGCTCGTGAAGCCGCCGCCGTTGTAGCGCACGTCGACGATCAATCCGTCCTTGTAGTGCTGGGGGTAGAAGGCCTTGGCAAACTCGCTCAGGCCGTTCCCCATCATCCCCGGGATGTGAATGTAGCCGACCGTTCCGCTGGTGAGGAAATCGACGTAGGCACGATTGTTGTTCACCCACTCCTTGTAGCGCAGCGCGCGCTCGGAACGGAGCGTTTCGACGAGGTATTTCTTTGCGCCGTCGAGGGTCGGCGCCGAATTGTAGGTAATCTCGATCACCTTGCGGCTCTTGTGTTGCAGGTACTTGAATATGTTGTCGCCCTTGTCGATCGCCACGCCGTCGATGGCGAGGATGAAGTCCCCCACCTTGACCGGGCAGCCCGGCTCGAAGAAGGGCGAGCGCGCCCCGGCGTCCCAGTTGTCGCAGGCGATGATCCTGTCGATCCGCGGATAGCCGCTCTCGTGGGCGGCGTACTCCACGCCGAGGTAGCCCGTGCTGATCCGGTCGGCGCCGCGCGGCGTGTCGCCGCCGCCGATGTAGGTGTGGCCGGCGTTGAGTTCGGCGATCATCTCGCCGATGAGGTAGTTCACATCGGACCGCGAGCCGCAAAAGGGCACGAACTTGCGATACTTCTTTCCCACCTTGTCCCAGTCGAGACCGTGCATGGCGGGATCGTAGAACCAGTCGCGCTGCACGCGCCACGCCTCGTTGAAGATCTGGAGGAACTCCTCCTTGCGGTCGATCTTGATGTGCACGTCGTTCAGCGCGAGGCGGCCGTCGCCCACCTTGGCATTGCCCGTTTTGACCACGCCGAAGGTCGAGCCCGCCTTGTAGATCAGGTACGTGCCGTCCGCCGAGAGGTGGTACTGGCTGATGGCGCCGATCAGCGTGGAGTCGTCGCCGCCGGCGAGATCGAACTTGTGCAGGTCATGACAGCGGGCGGCCGTGTCGTCGCCCACGTACTGGTACTTGAGAAACTCGTCCTCCGTCTTGGCCAGATAGACGAAGCCGCCCGGCACCGATTCGAGCCTGAAGTAGTTGCCCGCCGCCACGGGAGCGGCCACGATCCGCCGAGAGAAATTCTCGGTGGTGATCTCCACCGCGTCGGAGCGCGAGACGGCCTCGGCCTCGTCGCTATCATCGAAAAGATTCTTCGGGCGAAAGGGCGTGGGATCGCCCTCTTTGAGGATGACCATGTAGGGCCGTGTCATGTCGAGGAAGATGTGGTTCTGATCGACAAAGCCCATGATCGGATCGAAATCGCGGTTGGACAAAAAGAACAGATAGCGGCCGTCGCGGCTGAAGGACGGGCTCCAGTCTTTTGTCATGGGAGAGGTGACGCGGAAACGCTCCTTGCTCTCCACGTCGTAGAGAAAGATCGACTGGTAGAGCGACTGCTCGAGCTTGGCATAGGCCACCCACTTGCTGTCGGGCGACCAGCAATAATCCTGGATTCCCCAGTCGTACCAGCCGTCGTCGTAGTCGCCCCGATCGACGATGGTGATCGCACCCGAGTCGACGTCGACGAGATTGAGCTGCATGAACTTGTCGTGGAAGAGGAGCGCCTTGCCGTTGGGTGCGAAGAGCGGCCGCTCGCGGAACGCCTTGCCGCCCGTGGTGACCTGCTTCCATTCTCCCTCGCCGCGCGGGCAGCAGAGGTAGAGCTCCTCCTCGCCGGTGCGGTCGGAGAAGAAGGCGACCGTCTTTCCGTCGGGCGACCAGGCCGGATTCTTTTCGCGCGTGGCCGAGGTATTGGTCAGGTTGTAGACGATCCCTTCATCGACGGGGATGCTGACGATCTCGCCGCGGATCTCGATGGCGGCGCGTGCCCCCTTGGGCGAGACGGCAAATCCGCCCGTGTAATCCCCGGCGTCGACAAAGGCGGGGCGCACATTGACGCCGTCGCTCGGAATCCCGATCGCAACCTTGACGGTTTTCTCCGTGGCGAGATCGAGGAGGTGGAGCGTCTCGGCGTACTGGAAGACGATGTGGCCGGGACCGAGGGAGGGGTACTTCACGTCGTAATCGTCGTAGAAGGTGAGGCGTGTGATCTCTTCGCTGTCGAGATCGTACTTGAAGAGATTGAGCGTCCCGTCGTCGCGGTCGGAGGTGAAATAGATCGCGCCGCCATGCCACATGGGAAAGTTGTCGGTCCCCTCGAAGGTGGTGATCCGGTCGAAGTCGCCCTTGGCGAAACCGCCCACCCAGATATCCTGGGCCGTGCCGCCCTTGTGGCGCTTCCAGTTGCGGAACTCGCGCGAGCCGCGATTGTAAGCCACCTTGGCCGCATCGGGCGAGAGCGACGCCAGCCCGGCCCGGTCGACGGGAAGTTTCTCGGGCATGCCGCCCGTGATCGAAACCTTGTAGAGCATGTCGGCGCGCGACGGATATTCGCGCGACGAGCGGAAGAGAATGTGCTTGCCGTCGGGAAACCAGCCGAGGACCAGATCGGCCGCCGGATGCCAGGTCAGCCGGACCGGTTCGCCGCCGCCCGCGTCCATGACGTAGACGTCGTTGCCGCCGTCGTAACTCGCGGTGAAGGCGATCTTCTTTCCGTCGGGGCTGAACTTGGCGAAAACCTCGGTCCCCTCGGAACGCGTGATGCGCCGGGCGCTGCCGCCTTCGAGGGGCACGACCCAGAGATCGCTCTCGAAGGTGAAGACGATCTGGTCGGACGAGACATCGGCCATGCGCATCAGGTGGGATTCGGTCGACGCCGAATCAGCCCACGCTGCAGGCGAAGTAATGAAGAGGAGCATCAATGTGGGAAGAAGACGCCAAAACATGGGAAACTCCTTTCGGAAGAGTCGGGGGTGCCCGATTTGATGGGAAGTCGAACGACCCCCTAATTAATCAGCCCTCTCGGCGTGAGGCCAACAAAATCTGGAGGCTCTCCGCTCCGTGAAAAGCGGCTCGACCGATGAGTTCCCGCTCGTCCCCGGAATCGGTCGATTCACACCGCTGATCCGGTGGGTTGACACCACGGATGGGTGGATGAACACCACGGTTTGGTTGAAGTGTCACTCGATTTTTTTGAAGCGGTCAGTCGGAAATGGTCGCCTTGTTCTTGGCGTAGTACGAGTCCTGTCGGGGTGTGATCAGCCCCTTGGCCACATCGATGTAGACCGTCTTGGGATCTTTGAGGTACTCCCACCGCGCCTGAAAGTTCCAGAAGGCGTCGTCGGAACACTGCTCCTGATCCCACTCCACGTACTGCCTGAATACGATGTAGGCCTCGTTGGTGTTGCTCGAGCTGTCGCCGCCGATTGTGGGCGCGTCGATGTCGTAGATCTTGTCCTCGGCGTCGGGCGTCTCGTCGACGCACAGCGGCTTGGAGTGATCCTTCGTCCAGCTCGGCCACTTGGGATAGCAGACCTTGTCGGCCCAGCGGTATCCCTTTTTCTGGCGGAGGAATTTCCATCCGCCCTTGACGATCTGATTCACGCCCTTGGGTGTGAGCGTTGCAATATGGGCCGTCTTTCCCGCCCCCCGGCTGTTGTTGGCCCAGTGGCATTCGCCGAGTTTCTCCGTGTTGTCGAAGATCTTGAGCTTGGCGTAGAGATCCTTGTACTTGGGCGAGTTGGGCGGTGTGGTGTCGCTCTTGGAGCAGAGCGTCTCGACCTCGGCCCAGAGGATCCACAGGTCGGCGTGGTCGGTCTTGCCTCCGAGCTCGGCGACGACGTGATACTTCTTGCTCGCCGCGCGCGACAGCCTGCGCTTGTTGGGTTCGCCGGCGATCGCCTCGCCCGCGTCGCCCGACCACTTGATCTTCTTCCACGCCTTCTTTGTGTTTGGATCGGTAATGGCCGTGACGATCACCGGGTCCGAGTCCTTCTTCACGGCGGCCCAGTTCTTCGGTTTCACGATCCCCGTCGTTTTGGCCTCCTTGCTCAGCTTGAGCTCGACGAGCTTGGGCTCCTTGTCTCCCTTGAGGCGCCACGTGGTCTGGCCGCTCGATTTGGAGAGAGCGTGCACGAAGGGGATGACCCGCTCCGCGTCCCCCTCGACGGGAAGGGTGACCGTCTCGGGTTCGGTGAACGCCCAGAGGCCCGTGCCGTACTTGCTCGTCGCCGTCCCTTTACCCGCCTTGGCCGTCACCGACTGGAAGGTGCCGCGCGGCGTGAAGGTGAGCACCTTGTCCTCGATCCAACCGTCGAGGATCAGCTCGCCCTTGACGAGCTCGGCGGCGTTTCTCATCTCGAGCGCGCCCGTCCCCTTGGCGGGACCGTCCTTTTCTGGAAGGGGAAACTCGGCGCGGCCCGTCATGGTCGTGGTTATTCCATAGGTCGTCCAGCGCGCGTCGAACTCGAGAACCCACATGTTGTTCGTCATCGGGTAGAGCGTGGTGTCGACGGGCGCGATCTTGACCACGTTCTGGCCGCCCGATAGGGTAAAGTGCGACGTGCATTTCCCCCCGCCCACGCTGTGCGTGGCCGACGTGGTCGCCCCCCCCTTGCGCTCGATATAGGTGTCGACGGGCGCGGGGATCTCGGGATTGAAACTGCTCTCGTGTTTCATGCTCATTCCGGCGGCCGACATGGTTCCCCTGATCGGAAACTCCTTGCCCGAGAAGCGGAAGATCAGATTGGGGCCGTCGCGCTTGCCGGTGACCGACACCTTGCCCGTGCCCGACGCGGAGCTGCTGAAGTTGGGCCCCTTGGCCGATTCGGTCACCGACATCGTGCCCTGACCGGTGAGCGCGCCCCGGGAGTTGATCGACAGGCTCACCTGGCCGGCGATCGTGTTGTGCAGGCTCACCGTCCCGTAGGGTCCGGAGTTGGAAAAGCGCATGTCGGTGGTGAAATCGAGCGTCCACGTTTCAGGCTGATCGGCGAGAGCCAGATCGGCGAAAAGCGCAAAGAGGGCAACGGTCATGATCACGACAGGGAGTGTTATTGTGTTTTTCATGATACTCCCCTTATCGGAATCCGGGCTGCTATTACTCGAGGGCGATCTCGATGGTGTCGAGGAGGGTTTTGCGGTACCAGTAGTTGGGGTTTTCGGGGTGTGTTTTTTCCAGCGCCTCGCGGGCGAAGCGTTCGGCTTCGGCGTAGCGGGCCTGCGACTTGTAGAGAGCCGCCACGAGGGTAATGGAGTTGAGCAGCGAGGGGTGATCGTCATCGGCGTAACAGCGAAAGCGTTCCACCGCCTTCAGGTAGTGGGCGATCGCATCGTTTGAACGGCCCATGTGGCGGCAGACCTCACCGAGCTGAAACTCGGCCACCGCCATGCCGAGCGGATTATGACCCGTCGCTTGACGCTGAAAATCGAGGTTGAGCTGAAAGCAACCCAAGGCCTCTTCGTACAAACCTCGTGCCCTGAAGATCGATCCCTCGACCGTCACCAGACCGCGGCGGAGCGGGCTGTTCTCATCGGAGTGGGTCATCAGATCGTCCAGGATCGCCTCGGCTTCGTCGAGCCGATTCATCCCCACATACTGGTTGGCGAGTTGATACTTGAGAAACTGGGTCTGCATGTGGTTCTCGCCGAAGTTCACACGCGCCTCGTCGAGCCGCTTTTCGTTCCGGCCGATGAGCTCGAGCGAATAGGGATCGGCCTGATTGACGCGCCCCAGCATGGTGTAGAGCGTTGCGAGCGCCTGGATCGTGTTTTCCGTGTCTGAATGGTCGTTGCCCAGAAGGCGCCGGCACCGCTCCAAGCAGTCGAGCAGGATCGGCTCGGCCAGAGCGAGCTGCTGGCTGTCGACGTAGATCTGCCCCATGTGCATCATGTAGTGGATCGTCTCGGGATGGTCGTCGCCCAGTTTTCTGTAATGCTCCAGAAGCTGCCCGAAACAGGATTCCGCGTCGGCGAGCTTTCCCTTCTGGCGAAAAGAGATCCCGATCGAGTGCAGGGTGCGCATGGCGTAAGGGTGATCGTGGTCGAGCGCGCGGCGGCAGCGCTCGGCGCACTCGGCCAGGTGGAGCTCGGCCTCGTTCGGTCTACCGAGCGCCTCGCACGTCTCCCCCACGTGCATCATGAAATGCAACGCCTCGGGGTGATTGTCTCCGAGAGCGTTGTAATGCTCGAAGAGCTGTAGGTAGAGGGGCTCGGCGTCGGCGTAGCGGCCTTGAGACGACCAGATGTTGCCGAGGAGGTGCATGACGCGGAGCGTGTCCTCGTGATCGCCGCCGAGCATGGCGCGGCTTTTCTCCAGGCAGTCGACAAGAAGTTCCTCCGCCTCGTCGTAACGATAAGTGCGGAGGAGCAGCTCGCCCACATGAATCGTGCCGTGGAGCGTCTCGGCCGTGTCGCCCCCCTCCATGCGGCGGAACGCATCGAGCGACTTGTTCAGCAGCCGCTCCGATTCGGTCGTATTGCCGAGGATTCCCTGGACGAGCGCCACGCTGCGCAAGAGCTCGGCCTGAAGACGGGGTTGATCGGCCAGCTCCGACTCGACCGCTTCCACGTTCCGCTGGATCAGCTCGTAGGCGGTGATGTCCTCCCCCTTGGCGTGGCAATCGTAGAAGTCGGAAAAGATCGACTCGAGGTAGCTCGAGACGCTTCTGGCCACGGCGGCCTCTTCCTCGGCGCGGAGGAGTGCGGCGTTCTTCTCGCCGAGGGCGGCGTCCTTGGCTTCGAGTGCGTCTTGCTTTTCCAAAAGGGCGGCGTTTTTGTCGTCGAGTGCGGACTGGATCCGCAACTGGGCGCGTTTGGCCTGAACGGCGTAAACGATCGGCCCGCCGATGACGAAGAGCAGCAGCAGGCTGACGAGAGCCGAATAGGCCGGGTACCGCCGGATCAGACGCGCGGTGCGTGTACCGATACCGGCGGGCGTTGCCAGAATCGGACGGTACTCGACGAAGTTGAGCAGGTCGTCGCGCAACGCGCCGGCGCTCTGATACCGCCGGGCGGGATCCTTGTCCATGGCGGTGAGGCAGATCGTCTCGAGATCCCTCGGGATGAGCCGGTTCTGAGAGCGCGGCGAGGCAGGCTCGCGCGCCACGATCTTGCCGAGCACCTCTTGCGAAGTCTTGCCGTCGAAGGGCCGGATCAAGGTGAGCATCTCGTAGAGGGTGACGCCCAGGGAGTAGACATCGACGCGGTGGTCGAGCGCCGCCCGCCGCGGCGAAGCCTGCTCGGGCGCGATGTAATGGGGTGTTCCCGAGAGCTCGCCCGTCACAGTCAGTGAGGGCAGGCCCTCCTCGCGCGCGAGACCGAAATCGGTGAGCACCACGCTCCCCTTTTCGCGAACGAGAATGTTGGACGGTTTCACATCCCGGTGGATCACGCCCCGATCGTGGGCATAGTCGAGCGCCTTGGCCACACTGGCGATGATGCGGCAGACCGCCTCGATGTAGGGCCTGTTCCAAAAGTCGTGGAGAAGGATCTCCTCCTCTTTCGGCTCGTCGCTCGATCCCGACTGCGCCTTCGTCTTCTGGAGCGTTTCGGCCACGGCGGCGCCGAGGTGAAAGCCGTTGAGCGACGCGGCGCTCTCGAAGCAGAGCCGCTCGATCACCCGCGACAGGGGCGCGCCGTCGACGAGCTCCATGGCGAAGTAGTGGTTCCCGCCCTCCTCGCCGACAGCGAAGATGTCGACGATCCCCGGATGCTCGAGCTTGGCCGCCGTCGACGCCTCCCTCTGAAAGCGCGCCACCGTCGCCTTGCGAAGGGTGAGGTGCGCGGGGAGGACCTTGAGTGCCACGCTCCGATCGAGCGACTCCTGTCTCGCCTCGTAGACGACGCCCATGCCGCCGCGGCCGATCTCGCGGATGATCCGAAAATCGCCGAGCGCCTCGCCGGTCACTTCCTCTTCGGTGGGATGCTCCCCGAGGGGAACGCTCAGCGGCATTCCGTCGCCCGATTCGAGGCAGGTGTCCATGGCAATGAACTCCTCGATCCGGAGCCTGAGCTCGGCGCGGCATTCGGGATAGTCGCGGCAGAAGGCGTCGACGTCGAGACGCTCCCCGTCGAGCCAGGCGTCGCAGAACGCGGCATAGGCCGAATCGAGCCGGTCGTGGTAGTCGTGAACTTCTTCGCCGTCCGTCATCCTTGCTTCTCGTCGGAGGGTTTAAATCCGATGGCGGCCTCTATCTCGCCGCTCTGCAGGTTGCGCACCGTCTCGATCAGGTTGTTGAGCGCGCGGAAATATCTCTTCCGGGCGCCTTCCTTGGAGAGACCGAGATGATCTCCGATATCCTGGAAGGTGAGAGACTTCCACTTTCGGAGAATGATCACTTCCCGTTCGTCCGAGTTGAGGAGTTCGATGCCGAGCCGCGCCCACGCTTCCTGTTCCTGGCGCTGCACGATGCGGCTCGGTGTCTCCTGCCGCCCGCGCGGCGGATCGAGGTTGAGCAGCGTGTCGGGCGGCAAGGGTCTCTCCTTGGCCATATCGCGGCGCTGGGCGGTGAACCAGGCATACTTGTCGCAGATCGCGTTTTCGATGATCTTGCAGAGAAGGGCCCGGAACTGGTTGTCGTTGGAGAGCTTGATCCGCGGCCCGTGCTTGAGAAACTGAACGATCGCTTCCTGGACGAGGTCGCCCGTGTCGGCCTTCGAGCGGCGGAAGGCGCCGAGTTTTTTGTGAACGTAGGACTGGATCCAGGGCAGGTGGCGTTCGAGAACCTTGGCCACGTCTTCGTCGCCGATCTGCTCCCAGTTGGGGAGAAAGGGTGAGTCAGGCGTCACGGGAGTGGTCATGGCACCTGCCGATCCCGCGTCTCGCGCCCTGTGGGCGAAAGCGTCTTTTCAACAGAGTCGACCCACCTCGGGTTCAACCTGTTCATTCATGTTGAAAAAACAGAACAAACCCCGGTCCACGGATCTTGGCGATATTCTGATTTATCTCGATGGCTCACGGATATATATAACCATTTTTACATTTTGAAATCAAATAACTAGTTTTGTCGGTTGTCAAACCGCGCTTTGTGCCGGTTTTAAGTTGGAGCTCCATTTTGGAAAGGGCGGCGTATTTTTTTTGAGATGCGCCGCGACGGGCTCCCCCTGACCCGGGGGGGGTGTGACCCAACAAGACACCTTGATAAGATTGAAAATCCCCCATGGTCGATTCCGAAGCACTCATGAACGGCTTGCTCCAGCTCGGAATGAGCGAACGCGAGTCCAAAGTTTTCCTCGCCCTCTTTGCCAACCGCGGCGCGTCGCTCGCCGATCTCCAAAGACTCTCGGGCCTGAGACCGAACAAGGTCTCCGAGATCGTGGGCAGTCTCGTCCGCCAGGGTTATTGCAAGGAACGAAAGGTCGGCAAGAGGCGCTACTTCGATGTCTTCGATCCGCGCGTTTCGTTCAATACTCCCCTGAACAAGCTCCAGGAGCAGATCGACAAGGGGCAGGAGTTGGCCGCAGAGCTGGGACGGCTCTTCTCGGAAGGCGGCAAGGTCAAGAAGACACTCGATTACTTCGTCGACATACTCCACGGCAACGACAACATCCATCACAATTACTGCAAGCTCATCGAGAACGCCAAGGAGGAGATCCTCGCCATCGTACGCCCCCCCTATGCGTGCGACGCCCCGGAAAAAGTGGAGGAGCAGCTCCGCATCTATGACGACTTCATCGCGCGCGGCGGCGTGCTGCGCTGGGTGTTCGAGATCGGCACGCCGGGCCAGGCGGACGCCACAAACGCGATGATCGAACCGCTGATCGATCGCGAGATCGACGTGCGCGTCTCCGAAAAGCTCCCCATGAAGATGATGATCTTCGATCGGCGCGAGGTGCTCGTCATGCAGGAAGAATCGATCAGCCTCTCGGCCGAGCTGACCATGGCGCGCATGAGGCACAATACGATCGCCGCCGCATTCCGCACGCTCTTCATGTACTTCCTGAACCAGGCGACGGCTTACGAAACCTGGAAAGCGGAGCGCTCGGGACAATCGGCCGACCAGTCGCCGATCGTGCGGGCAAAAGGCGCAGGCCGTAAACAGGCCGCCCATCAGCGGAACGCGGGATTGTAACCGTCGG
>Ga0180429_10001858_pt1 | contig 17721 bp, 12 predicted proteins | sample SS_ome_FD_132428 | JGI IMG/M metagenome (GOLD analysis project Ga0180429, IMG submission 132428) | Hypersaline lake sediment archaeal communities from the Salton Sea, California, USA - SS_1_S_1 metaG | ecosystem: Environmental > Aquatic > Non-marine Saline and Alkaline > Hypersaline > Sediment ...
GAACTTTGACCTGTCGGAAATCAACAAGGAGATCAATGCATTCTGGAAAAAGAACGGGATCTTCGAAAAATCCGTTGATATCCGCAAAGGTCAGCCCAGCTTTGTTTTTAATGAGGGCCCGCCCTCAGCCAACGGTAAACCCGGCATCCACCATGTGATGGCCCGGGCCATCAAAGACATTTTCTGCCGTTACAAAACACAAAAGGGATTTCAGGTAAAACGCAAAGCCGGCTGGGATACCCATGGCCTTCCTGTGGAACTGGCGGTGGAAAGCTCCAAGGGCATCACCAAGGAGGATATCGGTAGTAAGATATCCATTGAAGATTTTAATGCAGCCTGCCGCAAGGATGTAATGAAATATACCCAGCTCTGGGAGGAGCTCACCGATGTCATGGGCTACTGGATCAATATGGACGATCCTTACATTACTTACGAAAACAAATACATCGAATCGGTCTGGTACCTGCTTAAGGAACTGCATAAAAAAGACCTTCTCTACAAGGGATATTCCATCCAGCCCTTTTCGCCTGCTGCAGGAACAGGATTGAGCACCCACGAGCTTAACCAGCCCGGGTGTTACCGCGATGTGAAGGATACAACCGTTGTGGCACAGTTTAAAGTGCAAAAGGATAAGCGTTCCGCGTCCCTTTTGGAAAGTACTGATACGGACCTCTTTATACTGGCCTGGACTACTACTCCCTGGACCCTGCCTTCCAATACGGCTCTGACCGTAGGTGCCAAAATAGACTATGTTCTGGTGCGTACCTTCAATCCGTATACTGGTGTTCCGGTAACTGTGGTTGTTGCCAGGGACCTCATGGGATCCTGGTTCCCGGAAAAGGATGCTGAACTTTCCCTGGAGGAATATGAAGCAGGCAGCAAACATGTACCTTTTAAGGTGATAAAAAGCGTCAAAGGAAAAGAACTGGAAGGTCTGAATTACGAGCAGTTGCTCGATTGGGTCAATCCGGGCGAAAAAGCATTCCGCGTAGTATGTGGCGATTTTGTGACCACCGAAGATGGAACCGGAATAGTTCATACAGCACCTACCTTTGGAGCCGATGACTACCGCGTTGCCATGGCCAATGATATTTCAGCCATTCAGGTACTGGATAAGGATGGCGTACTCCAGCCCCTGGTGGACCGAAAAGGTCGTTTCTATCGCCTGAAGGACCTGGACCAGAATTTTGTCAAAGACAAGGTGAACCTGGATACTTATGCTGACTTTGAGGGGAAGTATGTCAAAAACGAATACGACGATAGTAAGGAGGAAAACGATCCTACCACCGACGTGGATATTGCGGTGCAGCTAAAAATGGAGAACAAGGCCTTTCGCATTGAAAAGCATGTGCACAACTATCCCCATTGCTGGCGCACCGATAAACCCGTTCTCTACTATCCGCTCGACAGCTGGTTTGTGCGTACCACAGCCATGAAGGAAAGAATGATGGAACTGAATAACACCATCAACTGGAAGCCCGAGTCGACGGGAACCGGAAGGTTTGGGAAATGGCTGGAAAACCTGGTGGACTGGAACCTCAGCAGGGCGCGTTACTGGGGAACTCCTTTACCTATTTGGGTTACCGAGGACAAAAAAGAACAAATTTGTGTCGGTTCGGTGGCCGAACTGAAGCAGGAAGTGGAAAAATCGCTTGCTGCCGGATTTATGGAAACCAATCCTCTGGAAGCTTTTGAGGAGGGTGATTTCTCCGAAGAGAATTACAACATTTTTGACCTGCACCGACCCTTTGTGGACGATGTGGTGCTGGTGAGCGCTTCGGGACAAAAGATGTTCCGTGAACCGGTGCTCATCGATGTGTGGTTCGATTCGGGCTCGATGCCCTATGCTCAATACCATTATCCCTTTGAGCACAAAGACGATTTTGACCAGCTCTTTCCCGCCGACTTTATCGCCGAAGGGGTCGATCAGACCCGTGGCTGGTTCTTTACTCTGCACGCCATTGCCACCATGTTGTTTGATAGCGTTTCTTACAAGAACATCATTTCCAACGGCTTGGTCCTGGATAAGAGCGGAAATAAAATGTCCAAGCGTCTGGGCAACGCGGTGGATCCCTTTGAAGCCATTGAAAAACACGGTTCCGATCCACTCAGGTGGTACATGATCACCAATGCGCAGCCCTGGGATAACCTGAAATTTGACGAGACCGGAGTGGACGAGGTAAAAAGGAAGTTTTTCGGCACCCTGTACAATACCTATTCCTTTTTTGCGCTTTATGCCAATGTGGATGGTTTTACCTATGAAGCTGGAGAAGTTCCTGTGGAGGAACGTCCTGAAATTGACCGATGGATCATTTCCTTATTACACTCGCTGATCAAGGAGGTGGAGCAGCAATACGATATTTTCGAGCCTACCCGTGCAGCCAGGTTGATTCAGGATTTCGTGAACGAAAACCTGAGTAACTGGTACGTACGCCTGAATCGTAAAAGGTACTGGGGCGGGGAATTCGATACGGATAAACGTGCTGCCTATCAGACCCTTTATACCTGCCTTGAGACGGTTGCTCAACTGGCGGCGCCTGTGGCTCCATTTTTCATGGACAAGCTATTTACAGATCTGAACAGCATTACCGGGCGACATGATGTAGAATCGGTTCATCTGGCCGATTTCCCCAGCTATGACGAAACACTGATCGATACCGCTCTGGAATCCCAGATGGATATGGCTCAGAAACTCAGCTCCATGGTCCTGGGCTTACGCAGAAAAGTAAATATAAAGGTAAGGCAGCCCTTGAACCGCATGATGCTGCCTGTGCTGGACCCATCAGTCCGGGATCAGGTTGAAGCGGTCAAAGCTCTGGTTCTTAATGAGGTAAATGTGAAAAACATAGAGTACATTAGCGATACTGCCGGCATCCTGGTGAAGAAGATCAAGCCCAATTTTAAAGCCCTTGGTCCTCGTTTCGGCAAGCAAATGAAGGAAGTGAGCGCGATCATCAATGGAATGGAACAGGAGGAGATCGCTGCCTTTGAAGCAGCCGGTTCTCATGAGATTACCCTTGGAGGAGAGGCTCTTTCACTGAATTTGGATGATGTGGAAATAGTCTCTGAAGATATCCCCGGCTGGTTGGTGGCCAACGAAGGAAGCCTCACCGTTGCTCTGGATATCAGCCTCACTGAAGAGCTACGCAAAGAGGGTATGGCCCGGGAGTTAGTTAACCGGATCCAGAATATTCGCAAGGAAAGCGGCTTTGATGTGACGGATAAAATTGAGGTGCTTATTGAGCGACATCCACTGCTTAGTGATGCCGTGGAATCTCATGGAGATTATATTGGATCACAGACTCTTGCCAGGTCGGTTTCTCTTGCAGACAAAATGGATGAACAGATAAGTAAACGCATTGATATAGACGATGATGTCTTTATAAACATTCAGGTGACAAGGGTGAACTAAGGACAGTCAAAATCATTAAAATTATTGTATATTAGGCAAACGAAACAAGAATCATTATGGCTGAGAAAAATAGGTATACAGACACGGAGCTGAAAGAGTTCAAAGAGCTCATCCAGCAGAAGCTTGATAAGGCCAGGGAAGATTACGAATTATTGAAATCGGCTATAACCCAGAGCGAAAGCAACGATACCCAAGATACTTCTCCTACCTTCAAGGTGCTCGAAGAAGGTGCTGCCACACTTTCCAAAGAAGAGGCTGGCCGGCTGGCCCAGCGACAGCAGAAGTTTATTCAGCACCTGCAAGCGGCTTTGGTGAGAATTGAAAATAAAACCTACGGTATCTGCAGAGAAACCGGTAAGCTAATCTCCAAAGAAAGGCTTCGGGCAGTACCCCACGCCACCCTTTGTATTGAGGCAAAATCCAGGCAGTAAAATACCCACACTGCTGAAGTTTTACTATGTCCCTTACCCGGAAATCCATACTCATTATCCTGGTGATTCTTGTGGCTGATCAGACGCTTAAGATTCTGGTAAAGACCCACATGACCTTGTATCAACAGATACCCTTTCTGGGTGACTGGGGAATTCTTCATTTTGTGGAAAATAACGGGATGGCTTTCGGGCTAAGCCTGCCTGGCAGCCTGGGAAAAATTCTGTTGACTTCCTTCCGGATCGTTGCAGTAGTGGCCATTGGCTTTTATCTCCGCCGCCTGATCAGCCTCAAGGCACATACCGGACTTATTCTCACCCTATCCATGGTGATGGCCGGGGCCCTTGGAAACATCATCGATTCGGTATTCTATGGATTAATCTTCAGCAGCAGCAGTCCGGTGGCAGCAGCCACCATGTTTCCTGAAGGTGGTGGTTATGCCCCCCTCCTGCATGGCAAGGTGGTGGATATGTTCTATTTCCCTGTGATCAAAGGCAATTACCCCGACTGGTTCCGCGGAGGATCTTCTTTCATTTTTTTCAGACCTGTCTTTAACATTGCCGACTCAAGTATTTCTGTAGCTGTAGCCATTATTCTTCTTAATCAGAAGCGCTTTTTCAGGCACATCGAAGATAAGGAAGCAGAAAAGCAGGTCGAGGAGAAGGTCGAAGACCAGACCGAAACCAGCGAAGTTTAAGTCTCTTTTTTTCCTAAAATGTGTGTGTCCCGCGATTGGAAAATCTCTGTGGATCCTGCTCCGCAACTTATAATTGTCTTCATGCCATTGTCCACGGGGGCTCCTGTTTTTAAAACTTTGTCCTTGGCCAAATGATAAATATTGCCCGAGGTGGGATTGGGTCCTGTGGGTACAAATACAGTGATGATTTCTCCCTGGTCGTCGGTAATAAATCCAGTCATCAGAGCACCCGAATTAAAAATGTCCACCAGAACCACTTCTTTGAAAAAGGAACGGTTCTTGCCAAAGAATTGCTGTACGGTTTCCTTGGCCAGTTTGTAGCCGGGAACCTTTACCAGGTATTGATCCTCCACCTTATTCAGGAAGACCCTCAGCCGGGTACGTACAACCAGACCAATAATGAAGAAGAAGAGCAAGACCGCGGTAAAGGTGATTACATAAAGTGCGAACTTGAAATATGGATTTGGGTCCGGGTCCTGCAGGAGCTTATCCACCAGAGGTGTAAGGTTTCGCCCAATAAGGTTGATCACCCACCTGAATAAAAGGACAATAAGAGTCAGTGGAGCCAGGGCCACCACACCCCCGATAAGGGTGGTCCTGAGAAAATTCCGGAATCGCTTGAAGATATTGATTTGCATGGCATCTGATATTATTTTGACTCACCTGGCAACTAAGAGCGAGGATGCGTCTATTAATTGTTTAAATTTAATACTCTTTAAAAATAGCGATGATGTTCCTTGTAACCATACTTATGTCCCTATTTCTGGCGGGCTCACCCGGAAAGGAAGTTCCGGCAAATCAACACGACTTTAAATTTGTGGCCCACAGGGGTGCTTCCTATCTGGCGCCGGAAAACACCCTTGCCTCCATCCAGCTGGCCTGGGAACTGGATGCCGACGCAGCCGAATGCGATGTGATGATGTCTTCAGACAACAAGGTGCTACTTTTTCACGACAAGAACACCAAAAAACTGTGTGGACAGAGCCATGTGGTAAGCGAAACCCCCTGGGAAATCCTGGAAAAGCTGGAGGTGAAATTGCGCGACAGCAACCGGCCTGAATATAATGGAGAGACCATTCCCCTGCTGGCCGAAGTGCTTCCGACCATTCCGGAAAACCGCATGCTGGTTATCGAGATCAAAACCGGACCGGAGATACTTCCCTATCTCAAAGAGGTGGTCGAAGCCTATCAGAACTCCGGAAAGATCTCCTTCATAGCCTTCGATTTTGAAACCATCGTAGGAGCCAAGGCTCTCTTCCCCCAGGTTCCGGCCTACTACCTCTCCTCCTTCCAGGCCAACATTAATAAGAACTTCGAGGCTATTGTAAGTAAGAAATTAGATGGGGTGGATCTTAGACATGCCATCATTAATAAATCCCTGATGCAAAAATGTGAGAACGCCGGATTGGAGGTTTGGTGCTGGACAGTGAACGATCCGGAAACAGCCCTGAAGATGAAAGAGCTTGGTGTGACAGCTGTCACTACCGACCGGCCCAGGTGGCTGAAAGAACAAATAGCTACAATTAATTAAACTCTATTTAATATTGATTGTTTTAATTTGCAGTTCCTTATAAAATCTATACAAATGAAAAAAGTACTTATTCTTTTCATGGGCATCACGCTGATGGCCTGTTCAACGCTTGAAAGCCAGGAAAGCCAAGCAGAAAAACCAAGGCAAATTATACTTCTGATCGGTGATGGCATGGGCCTTTCTGCCGTATCAACAGGTTTTTACTACGGAGATCAGCCTTCTGTTTTTAAGAGGTTTACCCAGATCGGTCTGCAGCAAACCTCAACTGCCAAAGAAAAAGTAACCGATTCTGCCGCCAGCGGAACTGCTATGGCCACCGGAACCAAAACTTACAATGGTGCCGTGGGTGTGGATACTACAAAGACAGCCCATAAAAACATTGCAGAAATAGCCGCCAGCCTGGGCTGGAGCACCGGGGTGATAGCCACTTCCACCATCAGTCACGCCACACCTGCATCCTTTTATGCACACGTGGAACAAAGGGGCATGGAGGAAACGATCGCCTCGCAGCTTCTGAATTCGGAAATCGACTTTTTTGCAGGTGGTGGTCTGGCCAAATTCTTAGTTCGTGCCGATTCTACCAGCCTCTTGCCCCTTGCAGAAGAAAAAGGATTTGTGCTTGATACCAAACAACTGGCTCAGCCCGGCTCACTGGAAGCAGATAAAAAATATGGTTTTCTCTTGGCCTTTGGAGGCATGCCACCTATGACTGAGGGTCGGGGCGATTTTCTGCCCGATGCCACCAGCCTGGCCATCAGCCATCTCTCACAAAATCCCGAAGGATTTTTTCTGATGGTGGAAGCCTCACAAATAGACTGGGCCGGTCATGCCAACGATTTTGATTACCTGGTGGGTGAAATGCTCGATTTTGAAAAGACCATTGCCGCAGCTCTCGACTACGCAGACAAAGATGGAAATACCCTGGTTATTGTAACCGCCGATCATGAAACCGGTGGTTTTACCCTGGGTCCCCAGGTAAACGAAGAGAGTGGATACGGAAACTATGCAGAGCTTGGTCCAGTGTTTGCCACAGGAAATCATTCGGCCACACTGATCCCCGTGTTTGCCTATGGCCCCGGAGCTGAAAACTTCCAGGGCGTTTACCAGAACACCGATATCTTCCACAAAATGAAGGCTCTGGTTAGCGGGGAGTAAGCCTTCTCCCAGAGCGGTGAGATAAAACGCGGAAAGGTGATTTTACCTAGCGTTGTATGATCCCGTAAAAGAGTACGCGGATCAGGTCCTCCATCAGTTCTTCGCGGTCGCTGACGTGTTTGTCACTCAGCAGAAGGGGTAATTCCAGGCCCTTCATCATGGTGGAGATGGCTATGGCCCCAATTTCAGAACTGGTCAGTTTGAAGAATCCCCGCTTCATTCCCTCATCCAGGATTTCCCTGACCACCTGACGTTCTTCTTCTTCGAAATTACGCCTGATCTCCAGGATGAAATCCATGTGGGACAGAGATTCTTCATTGAGAGCGGCATAAAAGTTTCCCAGGGTTTTCACATAATGTAGCCTGAAAAGCATATAAGCCTTCAGCCTCTCCACAGGAGAATCGTGTTTTTTAATGATCCGGTCAAGACGCTCCTTAAGTTCCCAGGCTTCCTTTTCCACCACAGCTCTGAAAATTTCTTCCTTGCTGCTAAAGTAGTAGTATATGGAGCTTTTTCCCTTCCGGGAAACCTCAGCAATTTCCTCCATGGTGGTTTTTTTGAAACCATTCCTGGTAAAAATCTTGCGGGCTACTCCCACAATGTGATTCCTGACCTCTTCCTTTATAACCACCATGAGCTTACGATATTACTGCACTACCGTAAAATTACGCTTCCTGTTCCAGATCTACAAGCTTATAGTCGAGCTGCCTGCGGGACAGGTTGGCTGTAACCACTTCTACCTTTACCTCGTCGCCAATCTCAAACTTTTTGCCTGAGTGGCGACCCACAATGGTATATTCCTCTTCGTCGAATTCATAAAAGTCATCGGCAATGCTTTTGATGCTTACCATGCCTTCGCATTTGTTCTCTACGATCTCCACGTAGATGCCCCAGTCGGTCAGACCCGAAACCACTCCGTCAAATTCCATCCCAAGTTTGTCCTGCATAAATTCCACCTGCTTGTATTTTATGGATGCCCGTTCGGCCTCCACAGCCCTGCGCTCCATTTCAGAGGCATGCTGACAGCGCTTTTCGTAGGTCTCTGCATTTTTGGATTCCCCCTTCTCCAGGTAGTGGGCCAGCAGCCTGTGTACCATCAGGTCTGGATAGCGTCTTATGGGAGAGGTAAAGTGGGCATAGTCTTTAAAGGCCAGCCCATAGTGCCCGATGTTGTTGGTGGAGTAACGGGCCTTGGCCATGGAACGCAGTGCCATCATCTCCACCACATTCTGCTCCTTACTGCCCTGCACGCTATCCAACAGCTTGTTCAGAGCTGAGGAAAGGCGCCTTCCGCTTTGTTGCGGATTCAGGTTATGCCCAAACTTGGTTATAAAACGGGTAAAAGAATCCATTTTTTCCGGATCGGGCACATCGTGGATCCGATAGACAAAGGTCTTGCCCTCCTGCTTCTTTCCCTTGGGTTCGGCAGGACTAATCTCTTTTTCATACTTCCCTCCCCGGCTGGCATAAGCTGCCACCCTCTTGTTGGCCAGAAGCATAAATTCTTCAATGAGCCAGTTGGCTTCCTTTTGCACCTTGAAATACACGCCAGTGGGGGTGCCGTCTTCTTCCAGGTGGAATTTAACTTCCTCCCTTTCAAAATTGACGGAACCATTTTCAAAACGCTTCTCTTTCAGAACCTTTGATATTTCGAAAAGCTTTAGCACCTCTTCCTTCATATCTCCTTCGCCAGTCTCAATAACCTTCTGGGCCTCTTCGTAAGAGAATCGTCGGATGGAATGGATTACGGTACGGCCAAACCATTCATCAAGTACTTCACCGTTTTCATTCATCTTAAACACAGCAGAGAAGGTCAGTTTATCCTCATTAGGGCGAAGTGAGCACACCCCGTTACTCAGTTTTTCGGGAAGCATGGGCACCACACGGTCTACCAGGTAAACCGATGTGGCACGGTCGAAGGCTTCGCTGTCCAGTACCGTTTTGGTTTTCACGTAGTGTGAAACATCGGCAATATGAATTCCCACTTCCCAGAGGCCATTCTCCAGTGGTTTAAGTGAGAGAGCATCGTCAAAATCCTTGGCGTCGGCCGGATCAATGGTGAATGTGGGGGTCTTTCGGAAATCCCTTCGCTTCTTGATTTCTTCCGGGCTGATGCCGTCCGGTATCTGTTCGGCATAAGCTTCCACCTCTTCGGAGAATTTGTAGGGTAGCTCAAATTCGGCCAGTATGGAGTGCATCTCCGTATCGTTCTCCCCGGGAAAACCCAGGATGTCCACAATTTCCCCAAAAGGGTTTTTGGCCTTTTCAGGCCAGTCAATGATTTTTGCAATGGCCTTCTGGCCATGCTCCACGCCTTTTAATTTTTCCAGGGGAATGAAAATATCAAAGGGCATCTTGCGGTTGTCGGGAAGCAGGAAGGCATAGTTACGTGAAATCTCCACGGTTCCCACGAAGCTGTCCCTGGCCCTCTCCAGGATTTCCACGACCTCTCCTTCCGCACGGTTTCGTTGTTTTCTGGCCGGGAAAACGAAGACCTTGACCAGGTCGCCGTCCAGCGCGGTTTTCAGATTGTTCCTGGCAATAAATACATCATCGTCGGAGTTTTCCGAAACCAGGAAGGCATAGCCATGCTGGGTCATATCCAGGGTCCCTGTTTTATACCCGGCCCTGCTGCGCAGGCGGTATCTTCCCAGCTCGACCTGTTCCAGTTGTTTTTTCTCCACCAGTTCGTCCAGGGTCCTGGACACAAGGTTCCTCTGGTTCTTATCACTCAGGAAAAGCAACTTGGAAATCTGCTTGTAATTGTAAATCTTTTTGGGGCTTCTTCCAAAAACGCCCATGATAAGCGCGGTGGCCTGTTCGCGCGATAATTTATCCTTGCCCCTTCTTTTACTTCTTCCCATAGTTTCTTGATGTCTTGTAAGTCTTAAATTTACTAATTTTGTCACACCATTCTGCTTATCCGGAATTACTTATGAGTAACAAGCTGCATATATACAATACCCTGACCAGGAAGAAAGAAAAATTTGATCCCATCAATCCTCCCTTCGTGGGTCTCTATGCCTGCGGACCCACCGTATATGGCGATGCACATCTGGGCCATGCCCGCCAGGCCATCACCTTCGATGTGCTATACCGCTACCTCCTGTACCTCGATTACAAGGTGCGTTATGTTAGGAACATCACCGATGTGGGTCATTTAGAAAACGATGCGGACGAAGGAGAAGATAAGATCCTGGTAAAGGCAAGGCTCGAAGCCCTGGAACCCATGGAAGTGGTCCAGCATTATATGAACCACTATCACCTGAATATGGCATCGCTGAATGTGCTGCCCCCCAGCATTGAACCCCGTGCCAGCGGACATATTATCGAGCAGCAGGAACTCATTGGTAAAATCATGGCTGCCGGATATGCCTACGAGGTGAATGGTTCGGTTTATTTTGATGTAAATGCTTATAACCAGAACCATCCTTACGGACAGCTTTCGGGCAGGAAGGTGGAAGACCTGCTTTCCAATACCCGTGCCCTGGACGGACAATCGGAAAAAAGGAATGCGCTGGATTTTGCCCTTTGGAAAAAAGCAGATCCGGCTCATATCATGCGCTGGCCTTCCCCCTGGAGCGAAGGTTATCCCGGTTGGCACCTGGAATGTTCTGCCATGAGCACCAAGTACCTGGGAATGCAGTTTGACATTCATGGCGGGGGCATGGACCTGCTTTTCCCGCATCACGAATGTGAGATTGCGCAGAACGTGGCAGGTTATGGCGCACCCTCGGTTCGTTATTGGATGCATAACAATATGATTACCATCAATGGACAGAAGATGGGGCGTTCCCTGGGGAACTTCATCACCCTCGACGAGCTCTTTGCAGGCGATCACAAACTGCTGGAGCAGGCTTATGGTCCCATGACCATTCGCTTCTTCATCCTTCAGGCCCACTACAGAAGCACCCTTGATTTTTCCAATGAGGCCCTACAGGCTGCAGAAAAAGGATACCACCGTCTGATGAAAGCCATGGAGCAGCTGGATGCACTTAAAGCGGGAAATGAAAGCTCCTTTGATGTGACTTCTTTAACCGATCGCTGCCATAAAGCCATGGAGGACGACATGAATACTGCCATGCTCATCGGCCATCTGCTCGGTGCTGTGACTCAGATCAACAATCTGGCAGAAGGAAAGGAAAGCCTTAGCAAGTCCGATCTGGAAAGTCTGCGTAGCCTCTACCATTCCTACGTTTACTCAGTCCTGGGGCTCACCCCTCCGGAAGCTTCGGGAACATCCGATGAGATTACCGGTCATTTGATGGAGCTGATCCTGCAACTCAGGCAGGAAGCCAAGTCGAACCGTGATTTTCAAACCGCTGATCGCATCCGGGACGGACTTACTGACCTGGGAATCAACGTAAAGGACCGGAAAGATGGAGCTGATTGGGAAATCCTCTGAAATTAGCATCGGGAAACTGAAGCTGGGCGGGGAACAAAACGTTCAGATTCAATCCATGACCAATACCGACACCAATGATGTTCAGTCATCGGTGGATCAGTGTATCCGGATGATTCAGGCAGGTGCGTCCCTGGTCAGACTGACCACCCAGGGAAAAAAGGAGGTGGAAAGCCTGGCCAGGATCCGTGCTGAACTCCGCCGTTTATCCCATGACACTCCCGTGGTGGCTGATATTCATTTCAAGCCCGGTCTTGCTCTTTTTGCAGCCGGTAAGGCAGATAAGATCCGGATCAATCCGGGCAACTACCTCAGGGGCTCAAGCCCTGACAAGTTGCTCCCGGAATTGCTGGGGCTTTGCAAAGCACACGGAACAGCCATCCGCATCGGGGTAAACCACGGCTCTCTGGATGAATCCATACTGGAGAAGTACGGCGATACGCCGGAAGGGATGGCGGAATCGGCCATGCAGTTTTTACGCGTGTGTCAAAAACTATCCTTTGACAGAGTAGTGGTATCCATGAAATCCAGTAATCCCAGGGTCATGGTTCAGTCGGTTCGTCTGCTGGTGAAAAAAATGGAGGATGAAGGCCTTTCCTATCCCCTTCACCTGGGAGTTACTGAAGCCGGAGATGGTCCGGAAGGCCGTATCAAATCGGCTGTGGGTATGGCTCCTCTGCTGCTGGAAGGAATGGGCGATACCCTCAGGGTTTCTCTCACTGAAGCACCGGAAGAGGAAATGCCGGTAGCGGCCGCTATCGCAGCGCTCTTCCCAAAACCGGAAGAATTACCTTATTTACGTTTTCATAAACTTAGCTGGGATCCTTTCCGTTTTGCCCGGAGAAAAGCCGTCTCGCTTGCCGGATTAGGCAAGGGCTCCAGGGTGCGCCTGGTGAGTCATGAACCTCCCGATCCGTTGGTGGACATGAAGCCTGATTCCCTGGCAGGTCTCACTTTCGGTTATGAAGAATGGCTTCAGGATCCTGCTCAAATGGAGGATGGTTCCAGGATACTTCTTTTGGAACAAGGCTCTTTGAGCATCCAGGAAATCAAGGCACGTCTGAACCACTTTTGCGCTCAGAATACCCTTTGCCCCATTGTTTTCAAAACGAATTTTTCAGCACAGGATCCGGAGCTAAGCCGGCTGAAGCTTGCCGGTGAGCTTGGCTTTCTTCTTGTGGATGGTTGCCTGGATGGCCTATGGATTGAACATGCCTCTATTCCCACCTCCATGATCAACGAAACCCTGCTTATGATCCTGCAGGCTGCCGGAGCACGCATCAGTAAAACCGAATACATTGCCTGTCCTTCCTGCGGGCGAACACATTTCGATATACTTTCCCGTCTGAAAGAGATCCGGGAAGCCACCTCCCATCTGACCACACTGAAGATTGGTGTCATGGGCTGTATCGTTAACGGGCCCGGGGAAATGGCTGATGCAGATTATGGTTACGTGGGTGCCGGACCAGGCAGGGTAAGCATTTACAAGGGCAAAGAAGCCGTGCTGCGAAATATCCCGGAAGAAGAATCGCTGAACGCCCTGATAAAGATCATGAAAAAGGAAGGTGACTGGTCGGAGCCCTGACCGCCTTCAGACTACCACCTGGCAAAGGGGGTCTCCACGTGGATAAAAATTCCGTGCTCGCCGTAACGGTTGATGGCATAGTCCACCCTGAAAACCAGATCGTAGTAAGTGACAAAATCAAAACCTGCTCCTGCGGAAAACTGCCAGGTGTTCACCATGGTATTGGTGGGGTCAGGAAAGTCGCTGTTCACATAGCCAGCATCGGCAAAGACATTGAAATAGAGCGCATAATGAATCTTATTGAACTGTTTCATCCCCAGGAATGGTACCGTAAAAGTGGAGGGTTTAATTAGTTCAAGTTTCAAATTGTATTTGGAAATCAGATAGTCTGTCCCATCAAGGACATAATCTTCATAAGCACTCATAAATTCTCTGTAACCCAGGCCCCTGTTCATCAAATGCGGCGGTTGTTTTTCTGTACCAAATCTGAATTTGGAGGCATTGTTAAAGTACAGCCGGTTGGCCAGCTTCTGGTGGTACATCAGTACACCGGTAAAGCGGAAAGCCGGGTAAGCAAAATCCGAGATCAAACCCAATCCGATTTGTTCAGCCTTGATTTTTACATTAAAGCCTTCCAGGGGATAGATTTTAGAATCGCGGATATCGTAGTTAAAGTTATAGGCCAGTACGAAGTAGTTTAGCCGGTCCCTCCCATCACCCAGGTAGTTGGGGTTCACAATGGCCACGGAATCGGTCACCTGGTAATCGAAATACTGGACCTCCATGCTGTGGGTGGTAAAATGCTTTCGCCTGTAAGTGTATTTGGTGAAGGCATTAAAGCGGACCTGTGTGGGTGTGTCCATGGGCCTGTATTCCACGGGTTTGTTATGGCGCGTAGCAAGGTATACCACATTCTGCTGATTCATGTTGAAGCCTGCATTCAGGCCGTGTCGCTGGTTTTTACCCAAATTTGGATAGGAATACGCCAGGGCATATTCTTTGATATAGCCCAATCTTATTTTTGCGGAAAGCAAGTCGTTCCTTCCGGTGAAATTATGCCAGTTCAGCCATAAACCGTAGTTGATTTTCTCCCATTCTTTGTTTTTAAGAAAGGTGCTGAAATTTCTTCCTGCATATTCCAGGATTGGGACCGGCCAGATATACCAGCGCTCTGTAACTTCAATGTTTACATCTATATAACTGTCTCCCAGGTGAGTAACCCCAAATTGCACAAAATTGAATAGTTTCAGATTCAGAAGATTGTCCTTGCTTCGCTGCAGAAAGGGCAGAAGATCCATTTTTGGCAGGGTATCGCCCACCGAAAATACCAGTTCCCTGAAAATAATTCGATCCTGGGTTACGTTATTGCCCTGTATAAGAATATTATTAATGACCAGTTTGTCATCGGCAATTTCCAGATTTTCCTGAGCCAGAATAATTGTTGCATAACCTAGCAGAAAACAGATCCACACCACTTTTAACGCCTTTGCCATATGCATCATGCTCAGGGATGCAAGGTAATAAATTATTTAAACGTATTTTTGAATACAAAATATCCGACATGAGAGCAATATTCATCCTTTCCCTGTTTTTTGTGCTGCTTATTCCGCTAAGCGCACAATCCCATGTTCACAAGCTGAATACTCCTTTTGAACAGCTTAAAGTGGTTGGAAATATTCATTTACTCCTGCTTCCTGCCGAAACCAATTACCTGGAATTTGAGACGAGCTCTTTTCCTGAATCCCTGACAGTGGAGCAGGATCTCAGCGAGCTTGTTATCAAAAGTAAAACAGAGCTGAAGCAGAAGGAGGCCATTGAGGTCAAATTATACCTCAACTCTCTTTCCGGATTGGAAATTATCAGGGGAGCTGTAGTACGTTCGGGTGATACACTTCGTTTTAAGACCCTCAACCTTAGAGTGGATACGGGCGCTAAAGCTGAGTTCTTTTTGGTCTGTGATGCTCTGAAAGCCAGGGTTAACCAGGGATCGGACATTATACTTTCCGGCCACACCCGCAGTCTTGAGGTCACAGCCAACACGGTGGCTAATTTTCTTGGGTACGAGTTTCAGGCTGAAAATGCCTTTGTGAAGTCTGCGACTGGAGCCCAGGTGAAGGTAAAGGTTAGCGGGGTGTTAAATGCAACCGCCTCGGGCAAAGCATTTATTGGATACGATGGCGATCCGGATAAGAAGGAATTTAGCACAAGCCTGGGAGGAAAGATCAGTCCCCGGATCTAATAAGACCCTCGGCCTGTTTCAGGTCTGCCGGAGTAGTGATCTTGATATTTTCCCGGTTTCCCTCCACCAGTTTTACCTTTCCGAACAAGGATTCATAAACGGAAGCATCGTCTGTAAAGGCCGGATCATTAAATTGCTCATAAGCCTGCTTAATCTGGTCGGATAAAAAGACCTGAGGGGTCTGAACCCTGCGTAAAAGGGACCTGTCAATCCTTTGAGATACTTCATTTTCGTGGAGAATGCGTACCGAGTCCTCCATGGCAATCACCGGGATCCCGCTTCCGTGTTCCAGCGCTGATGTGTAGCATCGATCCAGGGTAGACAGGCTTACCAGGGGCCTTACTGCATCGTGAATCCCCACCACTCTCTGCTCTGCGATCTTCATCAAGCCATTTTTTACGGAATCGTACCTGCTTGTTCCTCCCTCTGCAAGCAGAACCGTTTCCACCCAGGGAAAACTCTCTTGTATGGTATTCCAGTAATTCCGGTGGGAAGGGGCCATCACCACTACGATTTCCATTTGGGGATCAAAGTGCAGGAATTTTTCAAGCACATGCACGATTATCGGTTTGCCGGCCAGTGTCAGATATTGTTTTGGGATCTCTCCTCCCATGCGGAGGCCTGCCCCTCCAGCCACTACGACTAAGGCCCTTTTCATTTGAAATAGCTGTCAATCAGTTCCATTACCGTGGTCCGGTCCAGGGGTTTTGTCACGAAGTGGTTGCATCCCGCCAGCAGGCTTTCTTCTTTTTCTTCGGCCATAACAAAAGCCGACTGGGCAATGATGGGCACCTTGGTGTTAAAAACCCTGATCCTGCGGGCTGCTTCAATGCCGTTTACTTCCGGCATCTTGATATCCATAAGAATCGCATCGGGGTTCAGGTCACGGGTAAGTTCCACCACTTCCTGGCCATTACGGGCCCGGTGTACCACCGCACCCGTCTGCCTCAGCATTTCCCTTACAAAAAGCCAATTCAATTCTTCATCCTCGGCCACAAGGATTTCTCTGCCCTTCCAATTATAGCTTTTATTGGAAATCAATATGGTGGAATCTTCTACGGGGTCCTCCACCACAAGCGGCAGGGTAAAATAGAAAGTGGTTCCCTTACCCATGTCCGATTCTACCCACATTTCACCTCCCATCAGATTGACAAGGCTTTTGGAAATGGGTAGGCCCAGGCCTGTGCCGGAAGGCTGAAGACTGCGTTCCTGGTTCACCTGTCCGAATCTGTCAAAAATGAGTTTGATCTTGTTGTTAGGGATGCCTATGCCCGTATCACTCACAAAAAACTCAATGTAGCGGTTCTGGGTCAGTGTATAGCCAAACTGAATCTGTCCCTCCTGGGTAAACTTGATGGCATTCCCAATGAGGTTATTGAATACCTGGCTCAGGCGGAAGTCATCTGTAACAATGGTGAAATCGTGGGAGTCATTTCCTTTTTTCAGGTTAAAGGCCACCTTTTTTTGTCCGGGAGCGTCGCCTCTGATGCGATGAAAAAAGGAGGAGTATATCTCATCCAGTATTCCATTAATCTTAACCGGTTTGTTGGATATTTTCAGCTGTTCCGATTCAATTTTCGAGATGTCGATTATGTCATCAATGATATTGAGCAGCTGCTGGGACGAATGATCAATGTGTTTCAGATATAGGTCTCTTTTTTCCTCGCCCAGATCCGGATCCCTTAATAGGTTTGCAAAGCCCAGGATACCATTCATGGGTGTCCTTATTTCGTGCGACATGTTGGCCAGGAAGGAAGTTTTTAGCCGGTCCGATTCCTTGGCCTTGTCACGTGCCTCTTTCAGTTCGTTTTCTATCCGCATCAGATCCGAAACGTCCTTAAAAAGCCCCATAACCATAGTGATCTCTCCCCGCTTGTCCCGGATGGGTATTTTAGTCTTTTCCAGCCAGTAGCCATCCACCTCATCGTCTTCGAAATAGATGATTTTATTTACAATGGGCTTGCCGGTCTCCATGATGGTGCGGTCCTCTTCGGTCATCTTTCTGGCTACTCGCTTGGAGAAAAAATCCTTGTTGCTTTTACCCACAGCACGCTCTGGTTCTTCCACCCTCAGCAGCTTAGCCATCATCCGGTTTACCCTGATATATCTGAATTTTTGGTCGGTAAAAAAAATACTGAATGGCATGCTGTCCAAAAGAACCTCCAGGGTTTCTTTTTCTCTCTGCAAGGCCTGCAGCGAACTGTTTTGATGGCTAATGTCTTCCTGGAATCCTCCTGTACCAATTACCTTCCCCTCCTCATCGGTGACGGGGAAGTGCACTGACTTATACGTCCTTTTGTCCAGGGAAATAGTCGATTCCTGAATTTTTCC
>Ga0180429_10001859_pt1 | contig 17717 bp, 16 predicted proteins | sample SS_ome_FD_132428 | JGI IMG/M metagenome (GOLD analysis project Ga0180429, IMG submission 132428) | Hypersaline lake sediment archaeal communities from the Salton Sea, California, USA - SS_1_S_1 metaG | ecosystem: Environmental > Aquatic > Non-marine Saline and Alkaline > Hypersaline > Sediment ...
GGGGACCGTTCTCGCCGGCCGGGACGGCTCGGCCACCGGAGTCTCCGCGATCGCGGTGGCGCGGGCCGACGCGGAGAAGGCCGGCGCGGTGACAACGGTCGACGATGTCGACGCGGAGTACGGCCGTATCACCAGTGTGCTGGCCCTTGGGACGATGATCTCCGGAGCGCCGGGAGGCAACTACGGGATCGGCGCGGGCGCGGTGTCGGTGACCGTCCAATAGCACCGGCCGGTGTGTCAGCCCCGTCTCGGCGGGGTCGGTGTTAGGGTGAATTTCCGTGGGTCGGCAGGCCCCAACCAGACCTTGCAGAGTTGTTTGGTCTGGCCAGAACAAAGTCCTGCGCCGTCATCACGGAGGCCGCTCTTGCCCGCATCGCGCAAGCATCCCCAGGCTGCGACCAAGCATCTCTTCGTCACCGGCGGCGTCGTCTCCTCGCTCGGCAAGGGCCTGACCGCCAGCAGCCTCGGGCAGCTGCTGATATCCCGCGGGCTCCAGGTCACCATGCAGAAGCTGGACCCGTACCTCAATGTCGACCCCGGAACCATGAACCCGTTTCAGCACGGGGAGGTGTTCGTCACCGAGGACGGCGCCGAGACCGACCTCGATGTCGGCCACTATGAGCGGTTCCTGGACCGGAGCCTGTCCGGCTCGGCGAATGTCACCACGGGTCAGGTCTACTCGACGGTCATCGCCAAGGAACGTCGCGGTGAGTACCTGGGCGACACCGTTCAGGTGATCCCGCATATCACCGACGAGATCAAGCGCCGGATCACCGCGATGGCGCAGCCCGACGCGGCTGGAAGGCGACCGGATGTCGTCATCACCGAGGTCGGCGGCACGGTCGGCGATATCGAGTCACAGCCCTTCCTGGAAGCTGCCCGTCAGGTTCGTCACGAGGTCGGTCGGGAGAACTGCTTCTTCCTTCACGTCTCGCTGGTGCCGTACCTGGCTCCGTCCGGTGAACTGAAAACGAAACCGACCCAGCATTCGGTGGCGGCGTTGCGCAGTATCGGCATCACCCCGGACGCTCTCATCCTGCGCTGCGATCGGGACGTTCCCGAGCCACTGAAGGAAAAGATCGCCCTGATGTGCGATGTCGACGTCGACGGAGTCATCTCCACCCCGGACGCGCCGTCGATCTATGACATCCCCAAGGTGCTACACCGCGAGGAGCTCGACGCCTACGTGGTACGACGGCTCAACCTGGCGTTCCGCGATGTCGACTGGACCACGTGGGACGATCTGCTGCGCCGCGTGCACGAGCCCCGGGAGACCGTCCGGATCGCTTTGGTGGGCAAGTACATTGACCTCTCCGACGCCTACCTGTCGGTGGCCGAAGCCGTCAGCGCCGGCGGGTTCGCACACCGGGCCAGAGTGGAGATGCGCTGGGTGCCCTCCGATGACTGCGAATCCGACGCCGGTGCGGCCGCGGTGCTCGATGACGTTGACGCCGTGCTCATCCCGGGCGGTTTCGGCATCCGCGGGATCGACGGAAAAATCGGTGCCATCCGCTACGCGCGGCATCGTGGTCTGCCACTGCTGGGCCTCTGCCTGGGACTGCAGTGCATCGTGATCGAAGCGGCCCGGTCGGTCGGGCTGCCGGAGGCGAACTCGGCCGAGTTCGACCCGGCCACTCCCGACCCGGTGATCTCTACCATGGCTGATCAGCGTGACGCGGTCGCCGGTGCGGCCGATTTGGGCGGCACGATGCGACTGGGCGCCTACCCCGCGGTGCTCGAGCCGGAATCCGTTGTAGCGCAGGCGTATCAATCTACGAACGTGTCGGAACGCCATCGTCACCGTTATGAGGTGAACAACGCTTACCGGGACCGTATCGCCGCGAGCGGTCTGCGGTTCTCCGGGACCTCGCCGGATGGGCACCTGGTCGAGTTCGTCGAGTACCCGGCCGACGTGCACCCTTTTCTGGTCGGCACTCAGGCTCACCCCGAACTCAAGAGCCGGCCGACGCGGCCGCATCCCCTGTTCGTCGCGTTCGTCGGCGCCGCACTGGACTACAAAGCCGCCGAACGCCTGCCGGTGGAGATGCCTGAGCAGCACCCGAACGGCAGCCAGCAGTCGGACAACCCAAGTGAACCTGATGCGTCCGGACTCGATGCGTCCGGACCCGATGCGAGACAGTCGCTGGCTGAACATGCCCGTGGCTGACCATCATTTCGAGATCGTCTCAACCGAAACCGCCTTTCGCGGAAAAATCCTGGCTCTCCGCACCGACGAGGTCCGGATGCCCGACGGTGAGACGGCCATCCGCGAGGTTGTCGAGCACTTCGGTGCGGTAGCCGTCGCCGCGGTCGACGACGAGGAACAGTTGGCCATGATCTATCAGTACCGGCACCCGTTGGGTCACCGGTTGTGGGAGTTGCCCGCCGGTCTACTCGACGAAGCGGGGGAGGACCCGGCCGCCACTGCCGCCCGCGAACTGCGCGAGGAGACCGGACTGGTTGCCGCGAGTTGGCGAGTGCTGATCGACGTCGCCTCCTCTCCCGGGTTTTGCGATGAAGCAGTTCGGGTCTACCTGGCACGGGGGTTGCGGCATGTGGGCCGGCCGGAGGCCGAGCATGAGGAAGCCGACCTCACGGTGCACTGGCTGGGCTTGCGGGATGCCGTCGACCGGGTGCTGTCCGGCGATATCGTCAACGCCACCGCCGCCGCCGGAGTGCTGGCCGCCCACGCAGTGGTCGTCGACGGCAGACCGACTCGTTCCATCGACGCCCCGTGGCCCGACCGGCCGTCGGCGTTCGCGGCGCGGAGCGATCGATCGTGACCACATGCCGCGCCGACTCCGCGGACCCCTCCGCCGCCGTCCGGCCGGTGGTGGACGGGCAGGTGCAGGGATATCTGGACCATCTCACCATCGAGCGCGGGGTGGCCGCGAACACCATCAGCTCCTACCGGCGCGATCTGCGGCGCTATGTCGATCATTTGACGGCACGGGGTGTCGGCGATCTGCGGGATGCCACCGAGATCGATGTCAGCGAATTCCTGGTGTCGTTGCGCCGCGGCGATCCAGATACCGGGGCGACCGCGCTGTCGGCGGTGTCGGCGGCCCGGGCACTGATCGCGGTACGCGGTTTGCACCGTTTCGCCGCCGCCGAGGGCATGATCGACCTGGATGTTGCCCGGGCGGTCAAACCGCCGACCCCCAACCGCCGGCTGCCCAAGAGCCTTCCGCTCGATGAGGTGCTGGCGCTGCTCGACGGTGCCGGCGGGGATGCACCCGCCGACGGCCCTCTGCCGCTGCGAAACCGCGCACTGTTGGAACTGTTGTACTCCAGCGGCGCCCGGATCTCCGAAGCGATCGGCCTCGACGTCGACGATGTCGACACCAAGGCACGATCGGTGCTGCTGCGCGGCAAAGGCGGCAAGCAACGGCTGGTGCCGGTCGGCCGGCCGGCCATCGCCGCGCTGGATGCCTACCTCGTTCGGGGGCGTCCGGACCTGGCCCGTCGCGGACGCGGCATCCCGGGGATCTTCCTCAATGCCCGCGGCGGTCGATTGTCACGGCAGAGCGCCTGGCAGGTGCTGCAGGACTCCGCCGAGCGGGCTGGAATCACCGCCGCGGTATCCCCGCACACCCTTCGGCACTCGTTCGCGACCCACCTCCTCGACGGCGGCGCCGATGTTCGGGTGGTCCAGGAACTGCTCGGCCACGCCTCGGTCACGACGACACAGATCTACACTCTGGTCACAGTCAATGCTCTGCGTGAGGTCTGGGCGGGAGCACATCCGAGGGCGTGACCCGGGGGCGCGATCGAAGCCCTTAATGACCATGCCGGCCCGCCGGGCGCGGGCCCCCCGATAGACTCTGCGCCGATGTTCGCCACGCCGCCGATTCTTCCCATCCGAGCGGCCCTTTCAGGAGTTGAGGCGTGACCGACGAACGCGATGACGCCAAGATCGGGCCCACCGGTCGTCCAGGCCGGGCGATCCCGGTGCCGGCGCCGTTGACCAGCCACGGACCGGCCGTGGTGATCTCGATGTGCAACCAGAAGGGCGGGGTGGGCAAGACCACCTCCACCATCAACCTGGGGGCGGCACTGGCCGAGTACGGCCGCCGGGTGCTGCTGGTGGACCTGGACCCGCAAGGCGCACTGTCGGCTGGTTTGGGGGTGCCGCACTATGAACTGGCCAACACCGTGCACAACCTGATGATCGAGCCACGCGTCGACATCGAGGAGGTGCTGATCCCCACCCGGGTGGAGGGGCTGGACCTCATCCCGAGCAATATCGACCTTTCGGCAGCCGAGATCCAGCTGGTCAACGAGGTAGGCCGGGAACAGACCCTGGGCCGCGCACTGCGCCCGGTGCTCGATCGCTACGACTACGTTCTCATCGACTGCCAGCCGTCGCTGGGGCTGCTGACCGTCAACGCGCTGGCCTGTTCGGACGGGGTGCTCATTCCCACCGAATGCGAGTTCTTCTCGCTGCGCGGGTTGGCGTTGCTCACCGACACCGTGGACAAGGTACGTGACCGGCTCAACCCCAAGCTGACGAGCAGCGGCATTCTGGTCACCAGGTTCGACAGCCGCACCGTCAACTCCCGTGAGGTCATGGCTCGGGTGATCGAACGCTTCGGTGACCTGGTCTTCGACACCGTCATCAGCCGGACCGTCCGATTCCCCGAAACCAGCGTCGCTGGCGAACCGATCACCACCTGGGCGCCGAAATCCGCGGGTGCCGAGGCATACCGCGCGCTTGCCCGCGAGGTCATCGACCGCTTCGGTAAGTGAGCATGCGCCCAGCGTCCGAGGACGGCGCCGACCCGGGCCGCGAAAAGGGCTTCCGGGTCCGGCTGACCAACTTCGAGGGCCCGTTCGATCTGCTGTTGCAACTAATCTTCGCCCATCGACTCGATGTCACCGAGGTCGCGCTGCATCAGGTCACCGATGATTTCATCGCCTACACCCGCGAGGTCGGCCCCCAGCTCGAACTTGACGAGACCACCACCTTTCTGGTGATCGCTGCCACCCTGCTGGACCTCAAGGCCGCCCGGTTGCTGCCGGCCGGGGAAGTGGAGGACGCCGAAGATCTGGCCCTGCTCGAGGTCCGCGATCTGCTGTTCGCCCGGCTGCTTCAGTACCGGGCGTTCAAACATGTCGCGGAGATATTCGCCGAACTGGAGCAGGCCGCGCTGCGCAGCTATCCCCGGTCGGTGGCGCTGGAGGAACGGTTCTCCGAGTTGCTGCCGGAGGTGATGATCGGTGTCGATGCGCACAATTTCGCCGAGATCGCCGCCGCGGTCTTCACACCGAGGCCGGTACCTGAGGTGGGCACCGACCACCTGCACGCCGCACGGGTGTCGGTGCCGGAGCAGGCCGAGCGGATGTTGGAGGTTCTGCAGGGCCGCGGCGTCGGGCAGTGGTCGTCATTTTCGGATCTGGTCGCCGACTGCTCGGAGCCAATCCTGATCGTCGGGCGGTTCTTGGCGCTGCTCGAGCTCTATCGGGCCCGAACGGTAGTATTCGAGCAATCCGAACCGCTTGGTGTACTGCAGATTTCGTGGACCGGAAACCGCATGGTGAACGAAGAACTGGTAAGAGCCGAGTGGGAGGAGCAGGTTCAACCGTGACCGAGCACACCGTGACCGAGCACACCGTGACCGAGGACAAAGTGACCGGGGAGATCCTGGATCTGGGGCCCGACGGCGAGGAACTAGCCCGGGTGCTGGAGGCTTTGCTGCTGGTTGCCGACTCTCCGGTGAGCGTCGAGGCACTGGCCTCGGCGACCGAGCAGCCGGTGCACCGGGTCACCGAGGCGCTGCAAAGCCTGGCCGGGCAGCTGACGGACCGGGACAGCGGTATCGACCTGCGGGAGGCCGGGGGCGGCTGGCGGATGTACACCCGGGCCCGGTTCGCCCCCTATGTCGAGCGGCTGCTGCTCGACGGCACCCGGACGAAGCTGACCCGTGCCGCACTCGAGACGCTCGCGGTGGTGGCCTACCGTCAGCCGGTGACACGGGCGAGGGTCAGTGCCGTCCGCGGGGTCAATGTCGACGCGGTCATCCGGACGTTGGTTGCGCGCGGACTGATCACCGAGTGCGGAACCGACCCGGACTCCGGCGCTACCGCATTTTCCACCACGGAGCTTTTCCTGGAGCGGCTCGGATTATCGTCACTGACCGAACTGCCGGATATCGCACCATTGCTGCCCGATGTCGACCTGATCGACGACCTCAGCGACAGCCTCGACAACGAGCCGCGTTTCGCCAAGTTGGCCGGACCGTCCCGATCTGCCGGCCCCGCTCCGATCAATGTCGACACCGATGTCTGAGCCCGACCGCGAGCGGGGGCACGCCGCGGAAGGTATCCGTCTGCAGAAGGTGCTCTCGCAGGCCGGGATCGCCTCCCGGCGGGTCGCCGAGCGGATGATCACCGACGGCCGGGTCGAGGTGGACGGCCGGGTGGTGTCCGAACTGGGTACCCGTGTCGATCCCGAAACCGCCGAGATCCGGGTTGACGGCGCCCGGGTCGTCGTCGACGACTCCATGGTCTATCTGGCGGTGAATAAACCGCTGGGTGTGCATTCGACGATGTCTGATGACCGGGGCCGGCCTTGTATCGGGGATCTGGTCGAGCATCGGGTGCGGGGTAACAAGAAGCTCTTTCATGTCGGCCGGCTCGATGCCGACACCGAGGGGCTGTTGCTGCTCACCAACGACGGCGACCTGGCGCATCGGTTGATGCACCCGTCCTTTGAGGTGCCCAAGACCTATCTGGCAACCGTCGCCGGATCGGTGCCTCGCGGCCTGGGCAAAACCTTGCGGGCCGGGATCGATTTAGACGACGGACCGGTGAAAGTGGACGATTTCGCCGTGGTTGACGCCGTTCCGGGCAAGACCCTGCTCCGGGTGACACTGCACGAGGGTCGCAAACGGATAGTGCGGCGATTACTGGCGGCCGTCGGTTTCCCGGTGCAGGCCCTGGTACGCACTGATATCGGTTCGGTGGCACTGGGAGAGCAGCGGCCGGGCAGCATTCGGAAGCTGACCCGTAAAGAGGTCGGCGAGCTGTATCAGGCTGTTGGCCGGTGAACAAGATAGCGGCCAACAGCGTGACGATCGCAATCGACGGGCCGGCGGGAACCGGAAAGTCCTCAGTGTCAAGGGGTTTAGCGCGGGCGCTGGGCGCGCGTTACCTCGATACCGGTGCGATGTATCGGATCGTGACTCTGGCGATGTTGCGCGCGGGAGTTGATTTGGATGACCCCGAATCCGTCACCGCGGCATCCGAGGTGCCGGTCTCGGTCAGTTTCGATCCGGATGTCGAGTACGCATATCTCGACGGTGAGGACGTGACGGCACACATTCGCAGCGACGAGGTGACCAGGGCCGTGTCAGCGGTCTCGGCGGTGCCCGCGGTACGCGCACACCTGGTGGCGCTGCAACGTGAACTGGCCGGTGGGCCCACCAGCGTGGTGGTCGAGGGACGCGATATCGGCACCGTGGTGCTGCCGGAGGCCGATGTGAAGATCTTCCTCACCGCCACGGCGGAGACGCGGGCCCGGCGCCGAAACGACCAGAACATCTCCGTGGGTCAGGGTGATGACTTCCAGACCGTGCTGGCCGATGTTCGTCGTCGGGATCATCTGGACTCGACCCGGGCGGTGTCGCCGCTGAGGCCAGCCGATGACGCCCTGATCGTCGATACCAGCGAGATGACCCAGGCCGAGGTTATCGGCCGTCTGCACGATCTCGTCGAACAGCGAACGAAGGCGGTGCGATGAACGGGGACGGCACCTGGTCCGACGAGAGCGACTGGGAACTAACCGGAGAGCAGCAGGCCGAGGACGCCTCGGAGCGAAGCGGTCCGCCACCGGTGGTAGCCGTGGTCGGCCGGCCCAATGTCGGTAAGTCGACCCTGGTCAACCGAATCCTCGGGCGACGGGAGGCGGTCGTGCAGGATCTGCCCGGTGTCACCCGGGACCGGGTGTCCTACGACGCCTCATGGACCGGCCGGCGTTTCGTCGTCCAGGACACCGGCGGCTGGGAACCCGACGCGAAGGGGCTGCAGCAGCTCGTCGCCGAACAGGCTGCCGTGGCGATGCGGACCGCCGACGCGGTGATCCTGGTAGTCGACGGCCTCGTCGGAGCCACCGCCGGTGATGAGGCGGCCTCGAGGAGTCTGCGCCGCTCGGGCAAACCGGTGTTCCTGGCGGCCAACAAGGTGGACAACGAGAAGGGTGAGGCCGATGCGGCGGCTCTGTGGTCACTGGGGTTGGGAGAGCCACATCCGATCAGCGCGATGCACGGACGGGGCGTGGCGGATCTCCTCGACGATGTGGTTGCAGCGTTACCGACTGTGTCGGCGGCCGAATCGACGGGCCGGGGCCCGCGGCGGGTCGCACTGGTGGGTAAACCGAACGTCGGTAAGAGTTCGCTGCTGAACCGATTGGCCGGTGCCCAGCGTTCGGTGGTGCACGATCAGGCCGGAACGACCGTCGACCCGGTGGACTCGCTGATCGAACTCGATGGCCGGATGTGGCGCTTCATCGACACCGCCGGTCTCCGTCGCAGAGTAGGCCAGGCCAGCGGCCATGAATTCTATGCGTCGGTGCGTACCCGCAGCGCCATCGACGCCGCCGAGGTGGTGATCGTGCTGATCGATGGATCCGAACCGATCACCGAGCAGGACCAGCGGGTGCTGTCCATGGTGATCGAGGCCGGCCGCGCTCTGGTGCTGGCCTTCAACAAGTGGGATCTGGTCGACGAGGACCGCCGATTTCTGCTCGACCGCGAGATCGACCTGCAACTGGCCCAACTGCAGTGGGCGCCGCGGGTCAACATCTCGGCCCGGACAGGTCGAGCGGTGCAGAAACTGGTGCCCGCCATGGAAACCGCGCTTGGTTCGTGGGATACCCGGATCTCAACCGGGCAGTTGAACAACTGGCTCAAGGAGATCATCGCCGCGACACCGCCACCGGTGCGCGGGGGAAAACAGCCGCGAATCTTATTCGCCACTCAGGCGGCCGCCCGGCCACCGACCTTCGTGCTGTTCAGCACCGGGTTCTTGGAAGCGGGCTACCGTAGGTTTCTGGAACGCCGATTGCGAGAGACCTTCGGGTTCGAGGGTTCACCGATCCGGATCAACGTCCGGGTGCGGGAGAAGCGGAAGGCCAAACCCCGCTGACGTCGGCGTATCAGCTAGCGCTGCTGCTCCCAGTGCATGATCCCGCTGTCGGCCAGCAGCGAGAGGTGTAGCTGCCCCCCGGAGAGCAGGTAGGTCCGGACACCGCCGAGTGCCGCGGCGACCCGGCTGTCGTCCGATGGCTGCGGGCACATCATCCGGGTCAGTGCGATCGGTCCGAATGTCAGGGTGCCCGAGTCGGGCGCCGCGGCGGTGGACTCCCAGCCGGCGCTACCGCGGTTGCAGTCGACCTGGAAGGTCGCCTGACCGTCGTCGCCGAAGGTCACGGTGTAGCGAGACGGGTCGTCGATGGTGGTGTCGGGCTGCTCGGCCGGTGCCATCGACTCGATGTTGACCAAACGCCACGTGGTCCCGGTCAGCGGATCCGACGCCGCAGCCGAGCCGCAGCCGACCCCAACCAGAGTGACGACGACCGCCGCCACAGCCCCCGGCGCAACTCGCATAGCGGCGAATCTACTCCAATGCCGAGGGGCACTGAGCGGCCTCGACGCTGATTCGGTGATACTGACGGGATGAGTCTCACCGACGCCGAGCTGGCGGCCGATCTGGCGCAGGAGGCCGGACGACTTCTGCTCGCGGTGCGTACCGAGGTCGGGCATGATTTCCCGCCGGCGCTGGGTGACGCCGGTGATATCCGGGCCAACGCGTTGCTGCTGCGCCGGCTGGGTGCCGAGCGTCCGGCGGATGCGGTTCTCTCCGAGGAGGCCGACGACGACCTCAAACGATTGCACGCTGACCGGGTGTGGATCATCGACCCGCTCGACGGCACCCGAGAGTACTCGATGCCGCACCGAGCGGACTGGGCGGTGCATGTGGCGCTCTGGCAGCGCACGTCCGGCGGCGACGGCTCTATCACCGCCGCCGCGGTGGCGCTGCCCGCTCTCGGCGAGGTGCATCGCAGCGACACGGTGAGCGCTCCTCCGCCCGGGCCCAGCGGACCGATCCGGATCACGGCCAGCTCCAACCGGCCGCCGGCGGTGCTGTGGCTGTTGCGGGACCGGCTCGACATCGAGTTCATCCAGATCGGCTCGGCAGGCGCCAAGGCGATGGCTGTCGTTCGCGGCGACGCCGACGCTTATATCCATGCCGGAGGGCAGTGGGAGTGGGACTCGGCTGCACCGGCCGGCGTGCTGCAGGCCGCGGGGCTGCACGCCACCCGCCTCGACGGCTCCCCGCTGCGCTACAACCGGCCCGACCCCTACCTCCCTGATCTGCTGATGTGCCGGCAAGAGGTGGCGGGATTGTTGCTTGACGCCATGTGGTTGGCGAGCTGACGTGCAGGCCTGGCGCGGCGTCGACATTCCCGAGTTGCCCGGACGCGGGCCGCAGCTCCGGCTCTATGACACCGCCGACCGGCAGGTGCGGCCGACCGCGCCGGCTGAGACGGCCACCATGTACGTCTGCGGAATCACCCCCTACGACGCCACCCACCTGGGGCATGCCGCCACATATCTGGCCTTCGACCTGGTTCACCGGGTGTGGCGGGACAACGGACATCGGGTGCACTACGTGCAGAACGTCACCGATGTTGACGACCCGCTGTTCGAGCGGGCCGCCCGCGACGGCGTGGACTGGCGCGATCTGGGCGCCCGGGAGACCCAGCTCTTCCGCGAGGATATGTCCGCGCTGCGGGTCTTGCCCCCGCAGGACTACATCGGCGCAACCGAGTCCATCGACGAGGTGATCGAACTCGTCGAGAAGCTGCTGGCCACTGGCGCGGCCTACACCGTCGAAGATCCGGAGCACCCCGACATCTACTTCCGGGCCGATGCGACAACCCAATTCGGCTACGAGTCCAACTACGACCACGACACCATGATGCGGCTGTTCGCCGAACGCGGCGGAGACCCGGAGCGGACCGGCAAGGCCGATGCGCTGGACGCACTGCTGTGGCGCGCGGAACGACCGGACGAACCCAGCTGGCCTTCGCCCTTCGGACCCGGCCGGCCGGGCTGGCACGTCGAATGTGCCGCAATCGCGTTGAGCCGCGTCGGCTTCGGATTCGACGTCCAGGGTGGCGGCAGCGATCTGATCTTCCCGCACCACGAGTTTTCCGCAGCACACGCAGAATGCGCCACCGGCGAGCGACGATTCGCCAGGCATTATGCCCACGCCGGGATGATCGGCTGGGAGGGGCACAAGATGTCGAAGAGTCGCGGCAATCTGGTCCTGGTCTCACACTTACGGGCCGCCGGCACGGATCCTGCAGCCATCCGGCTGGGGCTGCTCGCCGGGCACTACCGCAGCGATCGGTTCTGGAGCGACGCGGTGCTTGCCGAGGCGAACGAACGACTGCGGCGGTGGCGTGCCGCAACCAGCCTGGCCACCGGGCCCGACGCCGGTGACCTGATCAGACGTGTCCGGCGCTACCTCGCTGACGACCTCGACACTCCGAAAGTCCTTGCTGCCTTTGATGGCTGGGTAACCGATGCGCTGGAGTACGGCGGTCGCGACAGTGCGGCCCCCGAGACGGTGGCGACCGCGGCCGATGCGCTGCTGGGAATCAGGTAACCGATGAATGGGAGCGTCTTGAAGATCTGGATCGGACTCCTCGGCGCGGTGCTTGTCGCGGCACTGGCCGGTTGCGGCAGCGGGCAGCGGGCCGCGAAAACCGAATCCGAGTCGTCCTCGCCGGCGCCGGACGGTCCCCTCACCCCGGATCATACCCGGGCCATCGCCAAGGAGGCCTACATCTACGGGTTCCCGATGGTTGACAGCTACCGAATCCAGTACTCCTATTTCATCGACCCGAGCAGCACCGAGTACAAGGGTCCGTGGAATGAAGTCCACAGCGCAGCAAGGGTTTTCATGCCTGAAGACACCACGGTCCAGACGCCGAACTCCGATACCCCGTACTCGATGCTCGGCGCGGATCTGCGGGCCGAGCCACTGGTGCTGTTCGTGCCGCCGATCGACGGGGACCGTTACTACTCGCTGCAGTTCATCGACGGCTACACCGCCAACTTCGCCTATGTGGGCAGCCGGACCACCGGCAATGACGGCGGTGTATTCCTACTGGCAGGTCCGGACTGGACGGGAGAGAAGCCGTCGGGAATCACCGAGGTGATCAAGGCCGACACCGACTTCGTGCTGGTCGCCTACCGTACCCAGTTGTTCGGGCCGGACGACCTGCAGAACGTGGAGAGGATCCAGGCCGGCTTTCAGGCCGAGCCCCTGTCGAGCTTCGACAAGACCGATGCCCCGCCTGCCGCTCCCGCGATCGATTGGCCGATGCCGCTGACGGCGGAGGACCAGAAGACCTCGCTGCAGTTCTTCGATCTGCTCGATTTCCTGTTGAGGTTCGCCCCCACGTTGGAGTCGGAGAGAGACATCCGTGCCCGGTTCAGCTCGATCGGGCTGACCGGTGACCGCACCTTCAACTCCGAGGCCCTCAGCCCGGAGATGCAGGAGGCTTTCAAAGCCGGGATGGCGGCTGCCTGGGCGGAGTTCACCGCTTTCAAGAAGGATCAGATCGACACCGGTCGGGTCACATCTGGCCGGCTTTTCGGGACGAAAGAAGAGCTCGACGGCAATTACCTGTATCGGATGGCCGGAGCGGTGATCGGCATCTATGCGAACTCCAACGCCGAGGCCATGTATCCGGTGCTGTCCACCGACTCCGACGGCGCGCCGCTGACCGGCACCGACAAGTACACCCTGACCTTCCCGGCCGGTCAGTTGCCGCCGGTCGACGCGTTCTGGTCGGTGACGATGTACAAACTGCCGGAGTCACTGCTGGTGGACAATCCGATCGACCGGTATGTCATCAATTCGCCGATGCTGCCGGATCTGGCCACCAACCCCGACGGCAGCCTCACCATCTACGTCCAGAACAGCCCGCCGGAATCCGACAAGACGTCGAACTGGCTGCCTGCTCCGCCCGGACCGTTCACCGTCTTCATCCGGCTGTACTGGCCCCGGGCGGAGGCACTCGACGGGACCTGGCAGCCGCCGAAGCTGGTCAAAGTCAGTTGATCACGGCCGCTCTACAGGGCGGCGACACCGTAGCCGCCGACCTGCCCGCTGAGGTAACGCAGCTGGTCGGTCGACGAGCCGAAGGTCTGCTCGATGGCCGTGAGCCGGGCGGCATAGTGAGCGATCGGGTACTCGGCGGTCACCCCGATGCCACCGTGCAGTTGGATGGACTCCTGCGCGATGTGGCGTCCCGACCGGCCGATTTGAAGCTTGGACCGGGCGGCCACCATCGGGTCGAACCGCCCATCGGCCACGCACACCGCGGCGTAGAGGCTCATACTGCGGGCCAATTCCAGCGAGACGTACATATCGGCGGCCCGCTGCGTGAGGGTCTGGAAAGTCTTGAGCGGGACGCCGAATTGCTTACGGGCTTTCAGATAGTCCGTCGTCAGCCGCAGCGACTCGTCCATCGCGCCGACCGCCTCGGCGCACAACGCCGACTGGAATCGGATCACAGCGGATGCGATGGCGGCCGTGGCGTCCCCTCCCGCGCCCAGCGGTTGGGCGGGGGCATCGCGGAATTCCACATCGGCTCCGCGCTGGCCGTCGAAGGTCCGGAACGGGTGGCGGGTGACGGCGTCGCCATCAACCAGGAACAGGCCCGCCCCGCCGCCGGGAAGTGCGGCGCTGACTACGAGCACGTCGGCGCCGTCGCCGGCCAGCACCGGGTTCTTGCGCCCATTCAGCGTCCAGGTATCACCGTGGCGGGTGGCATGGGTGGACAGTTCGGCCGCACCACGTCGTCCCGGTTCGGTGTGGGCGAAGGCCAGCAGTCGCTCGCCGGATGCCACCCCGTCGAGTAGGGCGCGCTGTTCGGGGGTGCCGTGGGCGGCGATCACCGCACCCGGTATGAGCGCGCCTGCCGCCACCGGTTCGGGCGCCAGTCGCCGGCCGATCTCGGTCATCACCACCATCACCTCGGTCGGACCGGACTCCTCGGGCTCGAAGCCGAGGCCCAGGATGCCGATCTCAGCAAGCTGGCTCCACACATCACGGCTCCAGCCGAGATCGGAATCGATGACCGTGTTGCGGCTCTCGGTGTCATAACTGCGTGACAACACCTCCCGCGCGGTGTCGGCGAGCATTTGCTGCTCTTCGGTCAGGTCGAAGTTCATGGCCGACTCACAATCCCAGGATCGTCGAAGAGATGATGGTGCGCTGAATCTCGTTGCTACCGCCGTAGATCGAGGTCTTACGGTAGTTGAGGTACTTCGGCGCGGCGTGCTGCGCCCAGGCCGGTGAGTCGACCGCATCGGGTGCCCCGGACGGCAGACCGTCCGGCCCGGCCACCTCGACCAACAACTCGGTGACCGCCTGCTGCAACTCGCTGCCGCGCAGTTTCAGGATCGACGAGGCTGGGTTGGGCTTGCCGGTGCCCTCATCGCCGCTGACCCGCAGTTGAGTCAGTTCGAGAGCCAACAGCTCACTTTCGATCTCGGCCACCCGGGCGGCAAAAAGCGGATCTTCCAGCAGGGTGCCGCCCTGGCCGGAGGGGCCGACCGGAGTCTTGGCCGCGCGCTCCTTGACGTCGGCCAACCAGGCTTTAGATATGCCGACCCGCGCGATCCCACTGCGCTCGTTGGACAGCAGGAACTTGGCGTAGCTCCAGCCCGCATTCTCCTCGCCGACGAGTTGGTCGGCTGGAACCCGGACATCTTCGAAGAACACCTCGTTCACCTCGTAGCTGCCATCGATCAACTTGATCGGGCGCAGGGTGATACCCGGCGTGGACATCTCCAGCAGGAGAAACGAGATACCCGCCTGTTTCTTGGGGGCATCCGGATCGGTGCGGGCCAGGACGAAAATCCAGTCGGCATATTGCCCCAGCGTGGTCCAGGTCTTCTGACCGTTGATGACATAGTGGTCGCCGTCACGCACGGCGGTGGTGCGCAACGATGCCAGATCCGAGCCGGCCTCCGGCTCGGAAAATCCCTGGCACCACCAGATGTCGAGATTCGCAGTGGCCGGCAGGAACTTCTCCTTGAGTTCTTGCGAACCGAACTGCGCGATCACCGGGCCCACCATGCCGGCGTTGAAGGCAAGCGGTTCCGGCACCCCGGCGAGCCGCATCTCGTCGGCCCAGATCTGATGCTGGAGCGGCGTCCAGTCCTTCCCGCCCCACTCGACCGGCCAGTTCGGTACCGCCAGACCAGCCTTGTTGAGGATCTGCTGGGTGGTGACCATGTCCTCGGGATATCTGAGCGCGTCGTTGCGCGCGCGCTCCAGAATCTCAGTGGGGATCTGGGTGGTGAAGAACACGCGTAACTCGTCACGGAAGGCGGAGTCGGCTTCGTTCAGTGCCAGTCTCATGACAGCACGGTAGCGCAGGCCGACCAACCGGTCGGCGGACTATCGGATCTAGCGGCCCCGGCGCCGCAGATAGCGCTCGAATTCGGCTGCCAGCGTGTCACCATCCACCTTCGACAATGCCTCGTTGACGTCGATTTCTGCATCGCCACGGGCCTCCAAACTGGCCACGTAATCGGCGATCTCCTCATCGTCGGCCGTCATTTCGGTGACCGCGAGTTCCCACTCCTCGGCCTGCACCGGCAGGTCGGCAAGTGGGACTTCGACGTCGAGGGCGTCCTCGACCCGACGCAGCAGCGCTACGGTGGCCTTCGGGTTGGGGGGCTGGGAGACGTAGTGCGGCACCGCCGCCCAGAAGGTCACAGCCGGGATGCCGGCCGCCACGCAGGCGTCCTGGAACACCCCGGCGATGCCGGTGGGCCCCTCGTAGCGGGACTCCTGCAGGCCGAAGAATTTCGCCGACTCGGGGGAGTAGGCCGCACCGGACACCGGGACGGGGCGGGTGTGGGGGGTGTCGGCCAGCAGCGCGCCGAGGATGACCACGGTGTCGACGTTCAGTTTGTCCGCTATCGACAACAGTTCCGCGCAGAAACTGCGCCACCGCATATTGGGTTCCACCCCGTGCATCAACACGATATCGCGCTCACAACCGGGCGGTCGGCAGTGCGAGATCTGCATCGATGGCCAGACCAGTTCTCGGGTGACGCCGTCGACCTGCCGGATCACCGGACGGTTCACCTGATAGTCGTAATAGGACTCGTCGTCGATCTCGATGATCGGCTGGGCCTCCCAGATGGCGTCGAGGTGCTCCAGCGCGTCGCTGGCGGCATCGCCGGCGTCGTTCCAGCCCTCGAAGGCGGCTACGACGACGGTCTTCTGGAGCTCAGGCAGGTTGGGGCCCTGGGTACCGTTGAAGTTCCACGCCGTCACGGCTCCAGCCTAAGCCCTGCTCGCCGGACGGCGAGCCGCATCAGAGCGGCTGTCGGCTCCGGGGGACCGCTTTCGCTCGCTGATCGGTTGAGGACGTAGACTCGCATGGTCGAGAGGCGTTGCAACGGTGCTGGCTACATGCCGGTATCCGCCACGCTCGGCGGAGTTAAGGACGCCTTCCGCAGGGAAGGAATGTGTGTGAGCGCTGACGTCCAAACCGCTCAGGCCGCTGGGGCTGCTGAAACCTTTGTGCCGAACATCCGTCCCGATTGCACCGACGAACTGACGGCAACCCTGGGCCGACGGATCATGGTGATCGACGGTGCGATGGGTACGGCGATCCAGCGGGATCGGCCGGACGAGGCCGGCTACCGAGGTGAACGGTTCAAGGACTGGGCAAGCGATCTTGTCGGTAACAATGACCTGCTCACCCTTACCCAGCCGCAGATCATCGAGGGAATTCATCGCGAATACCTCGAGGCTGGGGCGGACATCCTGGAGACCAACACCTTCAATTCGAATGCAGTCTCGCTCTCCGACTACGGCATGGCGGAACTGAGCTACGAGCTGAACTACGCGGGTGCCGCATTGGCGCGTCAGGCCTGCGACGAGTTCAGCACGCCCGCGAAGCCCCGATATGTCGCCGGGGCGCTCGGGCCGACGACGCGAACCGCGTCGATCTCACCGGATGTCAACGATCCGGGAGCCCGCAACGTTTCCTATGACCAGTTGGTCACCGCCTATCTCGAGGCGGCCAACGGCCTCGTCGACGGTGGGGCCGACCTGATCATCATCGAAACGATCTTCGATTCGCTGAACGCCAAGGCCGCGGTATTCGCCGTCGAGACCCTGTTCGAACAACGCCAGCGTCGGTGGCCGGTGATCATCTCGGGCACGATCACCGACGCGTCCGGACGGACCTTGTCCGGTCAGGTCACCGAGGCGTTCTGGAACTCGATCAGGCACGCGAAGCCGATCGCGGTGGGCCTCAACTGTGCCCTGGGCGCGCCGGAGATGCGGCCTTATATCGCCGAGATGTCCCGGATCGCGGACACCTTCGTCTCCTGCTACCCGAACGCCGGCCTGCCCAATGCTTTCGGCGAGTACGAGGAGTCCCCGGAACATCAGGCCGGCTACCTCGCCGAGTTCGCCGAGGCCGGCCTGGTCAATCTGGTAGGTGGCTGCTGTGGAACAGCGCCACCGCATATCGCCGAGATCGCCCGAGTTGTCGAGGGCGTGCGGCCGAGGCAAGTGCCGCGTATTTCCGTCGCCACCCGGCTCTCGGGTCTGGAGCCGCTCAACATCACCGCGGACTCGCTGTTCGTCAACATCGGCGAGCGCAC
>Ga0180429_10001861_pt1 | contig 17713 bp, 16 predicted proteins | sample SS_ome_FD_132428 | JGI IMG/M metagenome (GOLD analysis project Ga0180429, IMG submission 132428) | Hypersaline lake sediment archaeal communities from the Salton Sea, California, USA - SS_1_S_1 metaG | ecosystem: Environmental > Aquatic > Non-marine Saline and Alkaline > Hypersaline > Sediment ...
ATCCGGCTCATCAACTATCTCGGTCGTCTTCGGAACCCGAACAACGAGGTGGCCGAGAGGGTGTGGATCGAGCGTCTCGCCCGCGAGGTGGGGGAGGCGGGAGGAGAGTCGTTCCTCGTGAAGGCGCGCAGTTTGCGGACCCGCAACTTCTACTACAGCCGGCGTGACGGCGTGATCTACAAGGAACTCGTGGACGATCTCGGACCCTATCCCGCCTTGAAATGAGTGACTGGTGGCGACAGGTGGACCGCTTCTGGAACGGCGGGATCGATGACCGGGTCTACGGGTGGCTCCGGATGGGGTTTGCCGTCGTTGCGTTTCTCAATGCGGTCCACTGGTTGTCCGCGTCCGACGAACTGCTGAGTTCAGCCGGCATCAACTCGCTCGAAGCCGCATCCTCCTCGCCGCACAAGTGGGCGGAGATCTCGATATTCGTCCTGGTTCGAGATCCGGTCCTGGTCAACGGATTGATCGGGATCGTCGCCCTTGTCCACGTCCTGCTCTTTTTCGGCGTCGGGTCTCGTTGTTGCCTCGTCTTTTCGCTCTACTGGCATGTGTCGTATCAGAACTGGGCGGCCCTCGGGACGGCAGGTTGGGACAGCGTTCTCGGCAACGTGTGCTTCATCCTGATGGTGAGTCCGACGGGGAAGTCGGTTCGGCCGGGAGCCTGGATCCGGTCTCTCCTCACACGACAAGGTGGATCCGTTTCCGGTCCCGGTAACCTGCCACCCCTGTTCTCTCCTCGCTACGGCGTCTACCTCTTGCGCTTCCAGCTGTTTCTCATCTATTGGGTCGCGGTCGTGACCCGGTTTCCCGACGAATACTGGAAGAACGGCGATTCTTTCGGCTATTACCTTCTCTCCGACTTCTGTTGGTTTGGAGGTCCCTGGGTGCTGGAGGCGACGTGGTTGGTCCGGACCGCCACCTGGGGCGCCCAGTTCGTCGAATTCCTGATTCCTCTCCTCCTGCTCGGGCGCCGCACCTGGAAGGCAGGGTTCGCGCTGGGTTTTCTCTTTCACCTGGCGCTGGCGATCACGACGACCAACCTGATCCTGTTCTCCCTGTCCATGATGATGATCTACCTGGCCTTCGTTCGCTTTCCGGAGACCGGTGCGGACGAGCCGTCGTGATGGGAAGAGAGATCCGCCCATGGCACAATCCGGAGAACCGGATCGAGTCTTCCGGGTGAGGTGGCTCCTGGCAGATCATTAAGCACACCAAAATATCAAGGCCGTAAAGTTAATCATTGGTTACATTACTAATCACTAATTTTTTCTGTTTGATAAATTATCAAAATTTAGATTCTATTTGTGAGAAACGGCTCAATTCCACTTTCTTGTCATGTCAGATTGTGGTAACTCATTCGCATGACGCGAATGGGGATTCCCGGTAGCTCTGTCGCCCTCGTGGCGGCGGCGTTCATGATGTCCGGTTGCTTGACCAAGAAGAAGCCCGAGGTGGCGGAAACGACCGCCGCGCCGCCTCCGGCCGCCTATCCGGCCGGTGAACGCGACGTGTCGGATGCGCCGCCGGCAGCCGGAACCTATGGCGCGGCCGATGCCTCGCTTGCGGCACCGCCGCCGTCCGAACCCGAGCCGTTCAAGCTGCGGGGCGACGAGACCCTCGTGACCCACAAGATCGAGAAAGGTGACACGCTTTCGGGGATCGCCTCTCAGTACGGCACGTCGATCAGCCGGATCCAGGCGGCCAATGGGATGTCGGGCACCAAGATCATCGCCGGCAAGACACTCGAGATCCCCACCGCGCAGTCCACCGCCCAGACCCTCGCTTCGGCCGATCCGACGGCGACGGCGCCGGTCCCACCGACGTCCCCGCCCCCGGTTTCGGTCCCTTCCGTCCCTTCCGCCGCGCCGCCCGCGTCGACTTCCTTTTCGGGGCGCTCTCCCGCTTCCCTGGCACCGCCTCCCGCTCCTCCGGCGGGCACGGCGCCCCGTCCGACTTCGCCGATCGTTCCCTCGACGACCGCGCGCCCGCCGTCCAGCTCGGGCTCTTCATCCGGCTACAACAGCGCTCCGGCCGGCGGTTCCGCCTTCCCGACACCCGACTTCGGGGGCACCGGGCTGCAGTTTTCCGACTGAGGCAGGATCCGGCAGTCGCGGCAGGCGAGGTAACTGCTCCCCCGGCATCTTCTTCACTCGGTATGGAAGCGAACACGGCCCGCAGAGTGTTGCGTGGAATTGCGTTTGCCGGGATTCCCTTCGGGGCCGCGATGGCCATTCCCGTCTTCTTTTTCTCCGGTGGAATGCCGGCCCTGGTCGGAGGGGTCATCGCGGGGGGCTTATTCGGTGTCGGGATCACGCTCTTCGCCGAATACCAGCGCCGGCGCATGGAGTGCAGGGGCGGCGTCTTCGAGGGGGAGGCAATCGTGTTCCAGGGACCCGCGAATCATTTCCGGAACCGTGAAGGCCGGGGCGGCTGGCTCGTGCTGACGAAGCGCCGGCTGGCATTTCGCTCCCACGGCAGCAACTTCCAGAACGAGCCGGTCGATCTGGCGATCGAGGATGTTTCGGGCGTGTCACCGGAACGCACACTCGGGCTGGTGCCCAACGGGCTTCGTGTCGACCTTCATGACGGGAAGAGAGAAAAATTCGTCGTGACGGATCGCCGCCGATGGATCGACGATCTCTCGGGACTCGTGGGCGGGGAGAAAGGCGGGGAGAAAGGCGGGGAGGAGAGCGGGAATCGCGAGCCGGTACCGACCGATCCGTGACGCCCGTTTTTCTTCGATAGGCATGAGTGCATTCATGATTCGGGTCGGGATCATCACGGTGTCCGACCGGGCTTCCGCCGGGGAGTACGAGGATCACGGGGGACCCGCTCTTCGTGCGGCCTGCGAGGAACGAAACTGGGAGGTGGCCGCCGAGGCGGTCGTTCCCGACGAGCAGGACCGCATCTGCACGGCGATCCGCGGTTTCTCGGCCCAGGGGTGCGGGCTCATTCTCACCACAGGCGGCACCGGAATCGCTCCCCGTGACGTCACGCCCGAAGCGATCCGCTCCATCATGCGAGTCGAGATTCCCGGTTTCGGGGAAACGATGCGCATGCGGTCGCTCGCGATCACGCCCAATGCGATCCTCTCCCGCAGTCTGGCGGCCGTCGTCGATTCATCGCTGGTGATCGCTCTGCCGGGGAAGCCGAGCGGTGCGGTGGAATGTCTGGAGTTCGTCGAGGGGGCGATCCCCCACTCGGTCAAACTCTGCCAGGGTGTGCCCACTTCGTGCTGAGGCGGCTTTTGCCGGAGGAAAAGCGCGTCGGATTCGATTGGGGAAACGCCAGGGGAATCGTAACGGGACTCTACGCCGTGTCCTCCTCGACGCTGGGCTCCGGTGCGTCCCCCGTCTTGCGTCCCGTGGAGCGTTTCCTGGCCGGAGGAGGAGTCTCCGGTGCGGGGCGGATGGCATCGCGGATGTCGCTGCCGCTCGGTTCCTGGAACAGCCGCAGATCGAACTCCGGGGCCACCGCGTAGAGGTGGTCGAAGATGTCGGCCTGGATCTGTTCGTAGACGGCCCAGTCCTTGCGGGCACTGAAACAATAGATCTCGATCGGAAGGCCGCGACCGTCGGAGGCAAGCTGCCGCACGATCAGGGTGAGGTCCTGGTTGATGTCGGGATGGTGGCGGAGATAGGCCTCGATGTAGGCCCGAAAGGTCCCGACGTTCGTCAGCCGGCGGCCGTTGACGCGATTCTGCGAGCGCCGCCGGGGGAGTTTCTTGTTTACCTCGGCCACCTCCTCTTCCTTCTGCCTCACGTAGTCCTCGATGTGTTCGATCTGGCGAAAGCGAGCCAACATGCTGCGGTCGCAGAGGCGGATCGAATTCACGTCCACGAGGAGGGAGCGCTTGATACGCCTTCCCTCACTGAGTTGCATTCCGCGCCAGTTCTTGAAGGGCTGCGTGATCAGCGAATAGGTCGGGATGGTGGTGATGGTCTTATCGAAGTTCTGGACCTTCACCGTCGTCAATCCGACCTCGACGACAGTGCCGTCGGCGGAGTGGGAGGGCATCTCGATCCAGTCGCCGGTCGAGAGCATTCGGTTCGACGAGAGCTGAACGCCCGCGACGAAGCCGAGTATCACGTCCTTGAAGACGAGCATCAGCACGGATGCGAACACGCCGAGTCCTCCGATCAGGGCAGCGGGGGAGCGACCGAGCACGGCGGATATGGCCACGATGAGGGCGAGAAGGACGAAGACGAGCTTGGCGACGTCGACGAAGGCGCCGATCTCGAATTTCGCGGAAAAGGACGTACGCCGGTAGAATACGTGTCCCGCGTTGATGAGAGAATCGACGACGAAATAACCGGCCACCACGATGTAGAGCCGGGCGAAGGTGACGAGAGCGGTGGCGATACCGGGAGTGCTCTCGAAGAGTCCCGGAGCGACGATGTGAATCATCAGCGCCGGCACCAGGTGGGTGATCCAGCGAAAAACGCCGTGACCGAAGAGGTCGTCGTCCCACTCGAAAGGGGTCTTCGCCACGGCTCGGTGCGCCCAGCGGAGCAACAATGGGCGCACGACCACGTAGAGCAACCACGCGAAGAGGAGGAGCGCGGCGACGAGGACGAGTACGGTAAGTGGCTGGGCGAGGGCGGACGGGATCCAGGCGACGGAGTCGAACCAACTCGTCAGCTCGTCCGCCAGGCCGGCGGCGCTCTCATTGAGCGGACTGATCGATTCGGCGACGGCGGAAAGGGGAGGTGGGGTGGTGTCGCCCGAAGGGGCGGATTCGCTGGCGTCCATGGTCGGGTGGGACGAAACGGGATCCGTCCGTCCACCGATTACTGGAAAACGCCCGGCGATTCCGTCAACCGGAGAATTCCCTCGCCCTCTACTCGGTGATCACGATGCCGCGTTCCCGGATGATGCCGAGGCGGTGCAGTTCGAGGATGTAGTTGTTCGCATCGACCGGGGTACGAAACCAGCCCTGCGTCACGACACGATGGTGACCGCGTTCGTCGCGGGGGAGGACCGTTGTCGGGACACCCTGGGAGGTGAGGTGGCGGGATACGGCATCGGCGCCGGCCGGATTGCGGAACGCGGCGAACTGCGCACGGTATCCTGCTTCCCCATAGGTGACTCCGGGTTCGACGGAGGCAGCGGATGCCGCGGCGGGTGGCCCGGACGAGTAGGTAGAAGGGGAATGGGATGGCGTTGATGCCCTCGCTGGCGGAGTGACCGGGGCGGGAGGCGTGCGGGCCGGTGTCGGGTTGTAGGAGTAGGCCGAGTTCGCTGTCTGGGCGGAAAGCAGCTGGACCTGCGCCTGCTGTCCCGTTCGCGGGGTATAGGGAGCGTAGACGCCGGAGCCATCGTACGAGGCAGACTGTGCCTGTGCCGTCGTCGCGGGTTGAGTGTAAGCCGGAACCGGACGCGACTGGGCGGGGGCGGCGTTCGCCACCTGTTGCCGGGCCGGGGCGGCGGCAGGATTCGGGCGGTAGGCCGCGGGCGCCTGGTACGAAGCCGGAACGGTGGAAGCCGCTGCGGCGGGATGACGGGCCGGCGGCCCGGCGGCGGCAGTGGCCGGTTGATATCCGTAGGCGTTGCTTGGGCTCTGTTGCGCCTGTTGCGCGGCGGAAGCCGGGGTCCCCGACTGTGGCCAGGAAAGCACGTGGATCGTCACCGGGGCGAGACCGTTTTCGACCATGTCGAGGTGCTCCGCGGCCGCCCGGGAGAGATCGATGTGGCGCTTCTTGTGATTCTGCCGGTCGTTGATGCGCACATCGACTGCGCGTTGATTCATCTGGTTGGTCACCCGGACGATCGTTCCGAAGGGAAGCGTGTCGTGCGCGCCGGTGTAGGCGCGCTTGTCGTAGATCTCGTAGTTGGCGGTCGTGAGTCCGTGGAGATAGTCAGCGTAGTAGGATGCCGTGCCGCGTTGGTATTCCTGGGCTTCGGCGAAAGGAAGGGCCAGGAAGAGCGGAAAGAGAAAAATAAGGGCCGGTCTCATGCCGGAACAGTTAGTGCTTGTAAAAGTTTCCTGGATTTCCGCAACTGTTGCAATTTGTTTTTTTAAAATAATCAAGATTGCGAAACAATCTCCTCTTCCCTGGGGAAGGCGACCGTTTCGTTCGGGCCAGTGATCGCCCGTCAGCCCTGGGTGGGCTCTCGCGATGGACTGGCGAGACGATACCAGGCCAACAGGATGGCTCCGAGGGCGACGAGCAGCCAGAGTGCCCAGCGATCGTCCCGGAGGGTGCGGTCTTGTGCGGTTTCCGTTTCCTCCCGTGTCAGGCGTCCTCCGGATGCTGCATGGGAGAAGTCGGCCTCACGCGTATCGGCGAAATGCGCCGCCCCGTCGATGAGAAGGACGTCATCCTGCTGCACGCGGAAGAATCCCGGCGTGCCCGGAGCGCGAAGGATTCTCGCCTGCTCCAACGGAATCGAGACGCGTTCCTCGCCGGTCATGAGAAAGAGCGGGCTCGATTCTCCGTTGCGACGGAAGGTCGGTGCGAGGGCCTGATCCAGTTCGAAATTCCCTGCCAGGGGCGCGATCTTGTCGCGGCGCACCGATTCGGCGAAACGGTGCACCAGCACGATGAACGCAGGCAGGCGGGTCACGTTCGAACCGGGTACGTCGAAATTGAAGACAAGCTGGCGGGAGCCGTCGTCGCGCGTTGCCAGGAAGATGAGGGGACGGTCGTCCTGCCAGAGAAGGACTTCGGGAGATTCTCCGGTGGGAAAGCCCGGGGACTTCCGGGGGAGCAGCCCCTGCCAGTTCAGGCCTTCCATCAGGGGATGATTCGTCGCGACGAGGGCCCCGTTCGAAAAACCACCCGGGTTGTTTCCGGGATCGACGCAGACGACCGCCTGCCCGGCGACCGGATCGGGGGCGAGGGGATTGTAGGCGCTGAGGGTCAGATCGGGGGGGGCACTGCTCGAGGCGGGCCGAACGGATTCCAGCGTGCGAAGAATCGCATCGAACTCGCCGGAAAGCCGCTCCGAGTCGCGCCGGGCCACGACGAGAGGCTTGGCGCGCGGCACGATGGCGGGCAGCCTGTCGTCGAGCGTGAAGCGGTCCGGTTGCAATTCGATCCGGATCCGGTCCGCATCCTCGGGAAAACGCCCTTCCAGGATCCTGGTCTCGCCGGCTTCCAGTTCGAGGGTTCGGGGTTCGGTGCGGCGGTTTCCACTCGCGAGGATCCATTCGCGCGTCTGGTCTTGCGTACCGTAGTTGCGGATCGTCGCCCTCCAGAAAGGAGGATCCGAGGTCGCGTCGATGGCGACGCCGGTGAAGCCGACGTTCTCGAGCGGACGTCCCACGCTGAGCACCTGGGCGCCGAATGGGGCTTCCTCGATTGCGTGGTCGGTGAGGAAGAGAACGAGTCCGCCTTCGCCCGCGACGCTGCGAGCGGCCCTGAGCGCGGCCTCCGCCTGGTGAGCGGACCGGCGGGGTTCCCAGTTTGCAAGCGAGGCCACGAGTTCGTCCAGGTTCGAGCCGTGGTAAAGTGTCTCGCCCTCGCGGTGGGATTCGACCAGAGTGAACTCCGAGGCGATTCGCGGGCGGAGAAGGGGGGGAACCTCCTGCTGCAACGATATCATTGCCTCGTCGCGGAAGGCGGCCATCGAAGCGGAACAGTCGACCACGATGGCGATCCGTTGCACGGCGCCGGAGCGTTCCCACCGTGGTGCGGCCAGGACCCAGGCGAGAAGGAGCGCGACCAGGATCTGCAGCCAGAGAGGCAGCGACTGGCGGATCCGCTCGAACCGTTTTCCTCCGACGCTTTCCTTGTCGAGGGTCTCGAGGAGAAACAGGGTGCTGACCGGCAGCTCGACCGACTGACGCTGGAGAAAGTGGATCAGTACGATCGCGGGAATCGCGAGGAGGGCCCAGAATCCGGCCGGATTGGCGAATGTTTCGGGAAACATGGGGCGAGTGGTCAGAGAGAGATCGCGCCGAGTGCGATGGCCTCGTCACGAAAGGCGGTATCGAGTCCGCCAAGGCAAGGGATTCGGGCAACGGGGATGCGATGGCGAAGACCCTCGGTCTTCCACAACTCGAAGTGCCGCGTGTAGGCCTCGCGGTAGCGTGTGAGCGTCGAGGGGTCGATTCGATGGGGATGTCGCCCTCCGCTTTCGCAATCGATCAGGTCGTAGTTGCCGTCCCAGTCCGGGTTGGCCTCGGAATCGCTGAACGGCGCCCATACCGCGGCGCGTCCCTTGCTCCGGGCCAATTCGCGGACCGGTCCTCCCGGATCGCCGGGATGCAGGAGATCGCCGATCAGGACGCGGAGCGATTGGGGACGAAATGGCAGGGGAGCGAGGTTCGGCGCCGCGGCGGGAGAAGATGCGGGGAAACTCGCGAGGAGGCCGGTCCAGTGGTGGGCCAGCACCTCTGCCGGTTCGAGCGCGACCGCATGTTTGCCCTGGACGAGGAAGACGGTGGCGGATGCCCCGGCCCTGAGCGCGGCGAAGACGGCGAAATAGAAGAGTTCCAGGCTGCGTGCTTTCTTCGCGGGCAGGAAAAACATGGAACCGGTGACGTCGAAGACGATCTCCACGAGGGGGCGCACTTCCTCGCGGTAGAGTTTCATGGAGTAGTCACCGGTGCGGGCGTAGGCCTGCCAGTTGATGTGGCGGGGATCGTCACCGGGTTGGTAGATGCGATGATCCTGGAAATCGAGAGAGCTTCCCGTGCCGGAGCCGGCGAGTTCGCCCGCACTTCCCCTCCAGGTTCGGTCACGGAGGGGAAGCAGAAAGTGATCGGCCGCGACGCGAGCGGTCCCGGAAGCCGAACGGAGCTCGTCGTCTGGGAAAGCGACTGTCCTCATTCACCTGGAGTCTCGGATGATGACGACTCGCCTTCGTCCGGACCGGGTTCCCCGGCCACGTGACTCGCCTCGCGCCCGGGTCCGCGGTAGAGAGCGGCACCAAGGGCGACAACGTGGTTTCGCCCCCGGATCAGCGCGAGGAGAAGGGGGGCGCTCATTCCCACGAAGGAAACGACCACGAAGTAGAGCGATTCGTCGATCCGTCCGTTGAGGTTGCCCAGGAGAATCAGCGAAGGGAGGGGGAACAGGTAGAAGGCAAACTCTTCGAAGTCGTTCGAGGCCTCCACTGCGATCATGGCCAGCACGGTAAAGACAAGGAGGCCGACCTGGATGAAAAGGTAGACCCCGAAATGATGCTCGGTATCGGTTCGGCGGGCGAACCCGATGTGGATCAGAAGGAGAGGAAACGTTACGATTCCCCCGAGCGAGAAGGCCGCGATCCAGGGCTCCAGATCGAAGATGTCGCCCGTTCCGAACTGGCTGATCTCGATCGCGGCGACACCGGCGGACCACGCGACGAAGGCGAAGGAGACGAAGAAGATCCCCGTGTGCCATCCGGGGGTGAAGAGAAAGGCGAGGGGGCGAACCAGCATATTCCGACGGAAAGGACGCGCCACGGTGGGGATGAGCGGCACGGGTTCGGTCAGGGCATCGATGGCCGCGATCGCGAGGGCGAGGCCGGCGAGAAGGACGGGAAGGTCATCGAGACCGAGGAAGTGGAAGGCGATCGCAGCTGCTGCGAAGAGGAAAGCACCGCCCCGCTTCCGGATCGCGAGATTCTCCGAGCGCGGAGCGATTCGGCTGGCTCCGATGGTCAGGAAGAGGTAGGTGCCGTAGGCGGCAGTGAGCAGGAGGAGACAGGTCGAGGTCACGTCGAAGGGCCGGGTGCCTCCGAACATTCGCCCGAAGACGATCGCCGGACCGAGGGTCGAGAGCAGAAAGAGACCGAGGACCGCGATCACGACGCGCACCAGGGTGGAACGAAAGGCCGATACGCCGATCGCGACCGCACTGAGAAAACAGGATGCGGCGGTGAGCAGCGCGACCGAGGCGAGGTCGGTGATAAAGTTCACGCCACCGAGGAAATAGCGCATCACGAGGTAGGGGACCACGGTCACGACGAGGAGCACCGTCTGGGCGTTGAGGGCGGTCCATTTCCCGAACGCGATCCGCCAGGCGTCGAGCCGGGTCAGCTGGATGAGTTCGATCGTGTTGAGACGGAATTCGGAACTCAATGCCCCCAGACCGCGTAGGGGCTGCACGAAGATGAGCGTGACGTAGACGAAGAACCAGAAGAAGCCGTTCGAGTCGTCCGACTCCGAGGACATCGCCGCGAAGAGGACACACAGGATCATGAACAGCTGGAGCAGGATGAAGGCGGTGACGAAGAGATTCGTCCGCATGCCCTGGCGCAGTTCCTTCACCAGCATCGGGCTGAACCAGTTCGGGAAATCGGAGAGGGACGGGCGAGGGGCGGGATCTCTCCCGGCGATCTCGGCAGGGGCGGATGGGGAAGCCATGGTGGGATGGGAAAGGGGCGCCTGCTTCAACTGACGATGGGAGTGCCCTCGGATTCGAGTTGGCCGAGGATCTCGATGAACGCGTCCTCGAGTCGCGCCTGCTCGCGGTGAAAGTCGACCACGGTGAGACCGTCCTCGATCATTCTCCGGAGAACGCCCGCGATTCGCTCCTCTTCGTGGGATTCGATAATGAGGCGGCCCCCGTTCTTCGAAGCGTCCTTGAACGCGACGTCGGGCGCCATCTGGGCCCAGGATTCGAGCTTCTCGGCGCCTTCCGCCAGCGTGACGCGCACGACGGTCACACCGTCGCGTCCGCGCCGTAATTCCTCGGCGCTGCCATGGTGGATGATCTCTCCCTGGTTGATGAAGAGGAGGGAATCACACATCTCTTCCAACTCGGAAAGGATGTGCGAGCTGATGAAGACGGTCTTGCCCTCTTCGGCCAGGATGCGGATGAGGTGCTTCAATTCGACCCGGGCCTTGGGATCGAGGCCCGCCGCGGGTTCGTCGAGAATGAGAACGGAGGGATCATGGATGAGGGCTCGTCCGAGGCAGAGACGCTGGCCCATGCCCTTCGACAGCTTGTCGACGAGTCGCTCCGAGAGCGAGGCGAGGTCGGTGAACGCCATGACTTCCTCGACGCGCGCCTTACGTTCCGCGCCGGAGAAACCGAGGGCGCGGGCGAAGAAGTCGAGATACTCCAACACGGTCATGTGGGAGTAGGTGCCGTAGTGATCGGGCATCCATCCGAGGACGCGCCGAACCGAGGCGGGATCCTCGACCACGTCGAAACCGGCGACACAGGCTCGGCCCGCGCTGGGATAGTCGAGCGTGGCGATGATCCGCATCGTGGTCGTCTTCCCCGCGCCGTTCGCGCCGACGAATCCGACGACCTGCCCCGGCTCGACCGTGAAGCTGATCTCGCGAACGGCGTGGATGCCGGAGAACCAGCGCGAGAGCCGGGTCACTTCGATCGCGGGTGCCTGCGATGATGGGGCGCTCATGGGGCAGGGGAGGTCGCGGTTGCCAGTTCGGGGACGACCCCGGTGAGAATGACCGCCTCCGTCTTCCAGCGGATGGCCTCCTTGGTGTCGAGGAGCAAGTCCCCGGGCGTGGTCGCGAGCGCGAACCAACGTCCGGGTTCTTTCCCCAGGTCTTCGACCTGTTCGCGGAGGGACTCCGAGAGGAGCCGGGAGTGCTTCGAGATCCAGCGCGAGGTCGCGCTCTCGCCCCCGGGCTCCAGGGGAACCGGAGTGCCGGGATCCGCTCGCGTTCCCTCCGGCATGACGAAAACTCCGCCGGAGGTGTTCACGATCATCTTTTCGACCGGATAGCCGAGGCTGGAAAACAAATCGGGAGGCGCTCCGTCTCCGGTCTCGCCACGAAACTCGAGTCGGGCCCGGGCCGGAAGGGCGGCGCGGATCCGGTAGCCCTGGTCGTTCCGGCTGCGAAAGAAATCCCCCTCATACCGGCTTCCCGAAAAGCGCAGATCGCCGAGCGAGCCGCGGTCCCGCGAGAGCGGGTTCCAACGCGATTCGGGAAGGCTCACGGGTGCGATCTCGATCGTTTCCTGCTGCGAGAAACCCGTTTCGAAGACGAGGCCGGTTCGCGTGACCTGTTCCTGGGTCAGGTAGAGGCGGCGCTCCTCCCCCCCTGCCTGGAGATCGGCCAGGGCCACCCGCATTCCGATTCCGCCGAATCCGTCCTGGAGCAGGATGATCGTCGCCATCACCACCACCGCGCCGAGCGAGATCAGGGGCGTGGTGAGGAAGAGCCTGTGGCGGCGTCCGGGCCGGGCCAGGACGAAGAGATTCACCGGCGCGACGATCACCGCGAAGCCGAATAGGAGGAGAAAGACGATCAACACATTGAAGCGCCTCTCGCCGAAGCGAGCGAACAGCGGCCAGCCTTTTCCGTAATCCCGTGCCAGGGAGTGCTCGAGGCGGTGGACGGTATGGTAGTGATTCACGAGTTCGCGGGGGAGTTCCTCCCCGTTCCACGTGGCGGCCCGTATTTCTCCGAGAGACAATGAGTGGACTCGCCAGCCGAGCCGGGTCTGTCGTGCCGGAGCCGATACCGGGGCCCCGGGTAGGCCGGGATCGAAGGACGGGTCGGTCGAGAAGATGTCGCAGCGCCCTCCGAGTCGAACCCACTCGAGGATGGCCTGCCGGACCCCGGTGGCGAGCCCCTTCCATGACTCCTCGTCGAGCAGGAGAACATCGAGGGCCGAATAGCCGCGCCAATCCGCCGGCAGATGTGAAGGGTCGAAGGAGGAGCCGAAGGGCTGATCGCCGTGATTGAGCTCCTCCTTCCTTTCCCCGAGAGGAATCAGGTTGCGGCGCGCGAGCGTCCGAGACATGGCGAGAACGGGCCAATCCTCGCCGGCGTTCACCGAATTCGATCGTCGAACCGGGTCGAATCCCTCCGCAACCGCGGAATAGGAGTGCGGACGGTAGCCGCTCGAGGCGGTGAATGCGGGCGGAACCGGGACGATCACGGTGGAGGTCACCGAGGACCCGGCGGGTACCTCGATGCGATGGATCGTCTCATAGTTCAGGGAACGCCATGAACCTCCCTCCTCGAAATAGAGAGTCCACGTGCGGGATGTGTTCGTGCTGTTGCGGATCGTGACCCGGTAGGGGAGAGCGCCGGCGCGGGCCAGGGTGCCGACGATGCTCTCGATCTTCACGGACGTCCCCTTTCTCTCCCTGTAGTCGTGATCGAGCACGACCTCCTGAGCCGCCGCGGTGACAAATCCGGCGCAGAGGCATGCGGCGATGCCGGCGGAGAGGTGAGGGGCGGACATCGGCATGGGAGGGATACGCGAGGGAAGAGAGGGGCCCTTTCAGGAATCGGATTCGCGGAGTGTCGCGGGCACCTCGAGAGGCTGGTGGGGAACGGAGGCGAGAATCTCCTCGACCACTCCGCGGGCCGTGAGTCCGTCGATTCGCGCCCCGTAGTCGAGAACGAGCCGGTGCTGCAGGACGGGCACGGCGACTTCGTCGACGTCCTCGAAGCTCGCGTTGATCCGGCCGGCGATGAGCCCCCGTGCCTTGGCCGCCGAGGCGAGGGCGAGGGCGGCGCGTGGGCTCGCCCCGTATTTCACTTGTCGTGCGGCGCCCGTCTCTCCGGAGTGGGTGGCATCGACGAGTCGGGCGATGTAGTTCGCGACCACATCGGGGAGGTAGATGCCCCGCACGCAGTCCATCATCGCGAGAATCTCGTCCCTGGTCAGCACTCGATCCACCTCCGGCTCCACGCCCATCTCCCGGTTGGTCACGATCTTCTCGAGAGTGGCCGGGTCATTGCGCGGGACCTCCAGCTTGAACAGAAAGCGGTCGAGCTGGGCCTCGGGCAGCGGATAGGTGCCCTCGAGTTCGATCGGGTTCTGCGTCGCGAGAACGAAGAAGGGAGGCGGGAGATCGTGGGTTTCGCCGAGCACCGTGACTCGCCGCTCCTGCATCGCTTCGAGGAGAGCCGACTGGGTCTTCGGAGAAGCGCGATTGATCTCGTCGGCAAGGACGAGATGACCAAACAGGGGGCCCGGCTGGAAGACGAACCGGCGCCCGGCCTCTGTCTCCTGCAACATGGGATTGCCGGTGATGTCTCCGGGGAGGAGGTCCGGGGTGAACTGGATGCGCCTGTCCTCGAGGGCGATCGCCTTGGCGAGCCCTTTGACCAATTCGGTCTTGCCGAGGCCGGGCAGACCCTCCAGGAGAAGATGACCGCGAGCGAGGAGCCCGGTCACGGTCAGCTCGATCAGTGTCTCCTGGCCGAAGAGAACGCCATTGAGCGCTTCGATCAGCCGTCGGGCGGCGGCTGCGTGATGCTTCACTTCGGATTCCTCGACCGGCATGACCGGATTCAACAGGGGGCCGAGCCATTGTGCAAAGCGAAAAAGGCGACGGACCGGCGAATTTGGAGATTTCCCCGAAACAAGCGGTTGATTTTTCCGCGATCGAAGGTAACAAGGTTGTTTCTCGCGCGAAATTTCCCGCGCCGCCTCCCGAAACCCGGTTGCAGAAGATGGTCAAGATCAGATTGAGACGCGAAGGTACCAAGGACCGCCCCTATTACAAGGTGGTGGCAACCGATTCCCGTGCCCGCCGCGAGGGACCCTACATCGAACAGATCGGTACCTACGATCCGATGAAGGACGACAACAACGTCGACCTCGATCTGGAGAAGGTGGACAAGTGGCTCGGCAACGGGGCCCAGCCCTCGGACACCGTCCGCAGCCTGATCAAGAAAGTGCGTGCCGCCTCCGCGGAGTCCTGAGGCGCGGCCGGTCGACGGCTTAGCACAGGCAGGGTTGGGGCAGCCGGGGAGACCTGCCCCCGGTCCCGTGATTCACTGGTCTCCCCACTCGTTCAAACTCATGGAAGCCGCTCTCGCCGTTCAGGAATACCTGGAATACACGATCGTTCAACTGATCGAGCATCCGGAGAGTGCGAGCGTGATCCACGAAGAAAAGGAAGGCGGCCACCTTTTCCTCATCCGGCTCCATCCCGACGACACGGGACGGGTGATCGGGAAGAACGGGAAGACGATCAAGGCGATCCGGAGCCTCGCGATTGCGTCCGCCCAGAAGCACGGGATCCGAGTCGACGTCGAACTCGAGGACGACGAGTAGATTTCCTGCGTTGTCTCCCGTCCCATTCTCCGTAGGCGCGCGCTCCTGCTGCCATTCTCGGGTGGGGGACGGGCCAGCTTCGATGCGGGCACTCCGCCCCGGGGCGCGTCAGGCAAAAATCCGGGAATGAGGTGAATTGGGTCTTTACGCCGGCATTCAGACTGGCGTAGGATTTCCCCAGCGCTGCGGGAAGAGTCCCGCCGACCTTCTTTTACCCACAGAAAACACCTATGAAACTCCGCTTTGCCCTCCTTCTGGGAGCTCTCACCATCGTTTCGTTGTCCTCCCATGTGCAGGCTCAACAGGTCCAGGTCGGCGAGATCGATGTGAAGATCGAGTATGACACGCAGAAGACGCCGGCGTTCGAGGCCGGGGGCGTGAAGGGCAAGGACATTCCCAATCCGCTGGATTGGCTGGAAGTCGAAGTCGAGTTCGAAGTGGATGCCCGCCCGAACGATGCGGTCATTCCCGATCTCATGTTCCGCTATCACATCGCGATCGAGTCGGATTCGGGCCAGACCCAGGTTCTCACGGGCGACGTGAAGCACGTCAACGTCGTGGCGGGAGAGGAGATCTTTTCGGTCGCCTACGTGTCGCCCTCGACGCTCGGAAAGATCACGGGTGATTTCCGACGTTTCCAGCCGAGTGCGGTCAAGTCGGTGGCCGTCGAGGTATTCTACGGAGGTGTCCTCAAGGGTGGCGACAGCACCGCGGGAAGCGGACGCTGGTGGGAGCAGCTTCCCAGCAGTCAGGGTGTGCTTGCGAAACACGAAACGCCTTTCGCTCTCCTCTGGCTCGATCGGTACGCGGACGTCGAACAGACGCGCTAGGAATTTCCCGGATTGTGTCCGCCAAGGCGGACCCGTTTCTCGGACCGGACCGCGGTGGCGGCTCGGAAGGTGAGTTTTTCTCACGAAAGTCTTGTCAAAGTACGAAAAATCGAATTAATCCCTCCGGGACCCGGCGCGAAGTCCGGGCGTATGTTGCACTGTCATGGCGGAAGAACGCATTGTATCGCTGAGTCTGGGATCCCAACAGGTGTCGGGAGCGGTCTTTTCGAAGACACCTTCCGGAGGGTTGCGCCTCGACAGGTTCGAACGGTCCGAACTGGTGGGTGATCCCGCGAACGATGACAGTCGCGAGGGACAGCTGAAGATGGCGACGAAGCAGGTCGCCGGGGCCCTCAAGCTGAAGGGCGCCAAGATCTCCTACATCGTCCCCTCCTTCCCGGTTCTGATGAAGTTCGCGAGCCTGCCCGCGCTCGACGGCGAGCAGGTGGACCAGATCGTGGAATTCGAGGCACAGCAGCAGGTGCCCTACCCGATCAACGAGGTGGTCTGGGGATACCAGCTCGTCGGCGACGAGGACGATGTCGAGGTGGAGGTGATTCTCGCCGCGGTGAAGTCGGAGGAGATCGACGAACTCGATGCGCTCATCCACGACGCGGGAATGAAGTCGAGGGGAGCCGAGATTTCACCCGTCGCGATCTTCAACGCCCTTCGGTTCAATTATTCCGACGTCGAGGACACGATTCTGCTCATCGATATCGGGGCGCGGACGACCGACCTGATCTTCATGGAGGGCAACAAGGTCTTCATCCGGACGATCAAGATCGGTGGTGCGGACATCACGAAGGCGATCGCGAAGGAATTCGGAACGCAGTTTGCGGACGCCGACCAGCGGAAGATCGCCGACGGATTCGTCGCACTGGGTGGCCCCTACGCGGATCACGAGGATCCCGAGATCGCGGGAATCTCAAAGGTGATCCGGAATTCGCTCACCCGGCTGCATTCCGAGGTGATGCGGACGATCAATTTCTACCGGAGTCAGCAGGAGGGGAGCGCCCCCGGAGTTGCCCTGCTCGCCGGCGCCACCTCGAGTCTTCCTTTCATCCGTGAGTTCTTCGCGGAAAAGCTGAACATCCCGATCGACTACTTCAACGCCCTTCGCAACGTCACCGTGGGCAAGGCGGTGGACCGCGATCAGATCGCGATGAACGCCCACAACCTGGGCGACCTGGTGGGAAGCGCCCTTCACCAGATGGGCGACGTGCCGGCGAAAATCGATCTCGTGCCGGAATCCGTCCGGCAGGAGCGCGATCTGGCGAAACGGAAGCCCGCCCTGGTCCTCGCGGCAGTCGCCCTCGCGGCGGTTCTCGGGGCGATCGGGTTCTACTTCGACCGGGCGGCGGAGATCGCCAGCGAGCGGGAGGCGGAGATCACGGACAAGGCGGACGAACTCAAGAAGTACGACGGAGAAATCAGCGACCTCAAGGATGCGATCGAGGATATCGATGCGCAGAAGGGTCCTTTCGTCGAAGCGGTGCGCCACCGGGCCTATTGGGTGCGGGTGTTCAACTACCTGGCGACCAAGATGGAGAGCGACCTCATCTTTCTCACGGTTCTCGAGCCCCTCGCCGACGGCGTTCCGGTGATCGGGGACCTGGACGAGGGTCTCGTCGAGCCGACCGGGCAGAGTCAGGACCAGGTGATCGGGGCTTTTTCTGTCGAGGGACTCTGGAGGGAGAATCCCCGGGGATCCCAGGTCGTCTACGATTACTTCGACCAATTGAAGAAGGATGCGGAGGCGAATCCGCAGGCGGCGCCGTTTGATCTCTCCGAGACCGATATCAGTCAAATCCTGAAGGTGACCGCCGGCACCGACGATACGCATTACGCCTACCCCTGGCAGATGATCCTTCCCCTGCCGGAGTCGAACCAGGTGAAGTTCACGAAGTAAATCCGCGAATCACGTCCGCGAATCACGTCCGCGAATAG
>Ga0180429_10001862_pt1 | contig 17709 bp, 15 predicted proteins | sample SS_ome_FD_132428 | JGI IMG/M metagenome (GOLD analysis project Ga0180429, IMG submission 132428) | Hypersaline lake sediment archaeal communities from the Salton Sea, California, USA - SS_1_S_1 metaG | ecosystem: Environmental > Aquatic > Non-marine Saline and Alkaline > Hypersaline > Sediment ...
CCTTGAAATAGTCCCCGAAGGAGAAGTTGCCCAGCATCTCGAAGAAGGTGTGGTGGCGCCGGGTACGGCCCACGTTCTCCAGGTCGTTGTGCTTGCCCCCGGCGCGGACGCACTTCTGGCTCGATGTGGCGCGGGCGTAGTCCCGCTTCTCCTTGCCCAGGAAGACGTCCTTGAACTGGTTCATCCCGGCGTTGGAGAAGAGGAGCGTGGGGTCCTTCGCGGGAAGCAGCGATGAGGACCGGACGACACGGTGATCGTGGTCTTCGAAGAAATTCAGGAAGGCCGCTCTGATTTCGTTCCCCGTCATGGTGCATCCTCTCCAGATTCGATGATCCGCGTGCTTCCGAATACTTTGGCCAGTGTGGATCCCCGGTAACCCCTGCCCCTCAGGCGCCGGGAGAGCCTGGCGCGCTCTGCGGCGGGGGAGGGGGCGGCGGGATCGATGCCCCGGCTCTGCAGATAGGCTCTCAGCGAGTCGATTTCCCGTTCGTCGGCGATGGCGTCTTCCGGAAGGGAGATCCCTTTTCGGCGAAGCCGGTCTCGGATGGCCAGTGCGCCAAAGCCCCTCTCCAACTCCCACCGGACAAAGGCCTCGGCGAATCGTCCGTCATCGATGAGGCTCTTCCGGGACAGTTCCTCCCGCTCGCTTTCGATGTCTTCGTCGGAGTACTCCCGCGCGGCGAGCTTCTGCCGCAGTTCTTCCCGACTGTGGTCACGCCTCGCGAGGAGGCGCAGGGCCGTTTCGCGCGCGGTGAATCTGCGAGCCAACGTCGATCAGAATTTGACGAAGGGGGACTTCTTCTCGTCCTCTCCCTCGGGCTGGCCGGAGATGCCGTCCAGCGGGAGCCCCTCGTTGCCGCCGGGGGCTTCCACCGACTCCATCTGCTCCGTGGCGAAGGAGGAGGTCGAGTGGACGCCCTGCACCTTGAGTTTGAAGTCGTCGGGGTTCGTGGCGCGGCGGAGGGCCTCCTCCAGCGTGATGAGTCCGGCCTTGTACTGGAAGAAGATGGACTGGTCGAAGGTCTGCATCCCGTACTGGGAGTAGCCCTGCTCAATGAAATCCCGGATGAGCTTGGTCTTTTCCTTGTTTTCCACGCAGTCTCGGATGGTGGCGGTGTTGATCATGACCTCGGTGGCCGGGACGCGGCCGGCGCCGTCGGCCCGCGGCATCAGCCTGAGGGAGATGACCGCCCTCAGGACGGCGGCGAGCTGCAGCCTCACCTGCTTCTGCTGGTGAGGCGGGAAGACGGAGATGATACGGGTGATGGTTTCGGTGGCGTCCAGGGTGTGCAGGGTGGAGAGGACCAGGTGGCCCGTCTCCGCTGCCATGAGGGCCGTTTCGATCGTCTCGTAGTCACGCATCTCGCCCACGAGCACCACGTCGGGATCCTCACGAAGGGCGGCGCGCAGCGCCGAGGCGAAGGAGCGGGTGTCCACGCCGACCTCCCGCTGGTTCACGATGGATTTCTTGTCGCGGTGCAGAAACTCGATGGGATCCTCGATGGTGATGATGTGTTCCGTCCGGTTGGAGTTCACGTAGTCGATCATGGCGGCCAGAGTCGTGGATTTTCCCGAACCGGTGGTCCCCGTACAGAGGATCAGGCCGCGCCGCTCGCTCGAGATCTTCTCGAGGACGAGGGGAAGCTGCAGATCCTGAATCGTCTTGATGCCGATGGGAATGACGCGGGCCACGATGCCCACCGTTCCCCGCTGCTGGAAGATGTTCACGCGGAACCGGCCCAGGCCGGGCACCGAGTAGGCGATATCCAGGTCGAGCTGCGTCTTGAATTTCTCTTTCTGTTTTGCGTCCATGATGGAGAAGGCCATGGCGATCGTGTCTTCCTGCATGAGCCGTTTGCTGTCCACCATGGGGGAGAGGTGTCCGTCCACGCGGATGACGGGATGGGAACCCACCTTCAGGTGAAGGTCCGATGCTCCCCGGTCGATGGCGGCCTTGAGCAGGTCGTTGATATGCATGGTCTACTCCGTTTGATACCTAGGGATTCACGGGCGTGAGCCAGCCGTACTTGTCCTCCCGCTCTCCCTTCACGTATTCGAGATACCGCGTCTGGACCTTCTCCGTGATGGGGCCCCGCGCACCGGATCCGATGGCGATCTTGTCCACCGTGGCGATGGGCGTGATCTCCGCGGCCGTGCCGGTGAAGAAGATCTCGTCGGCGAGGTACAGCATCTCGCGGTTCACGTGTTGCTCGATGACTTCGATGCCCAGCTCTTCGGTCAGGATCGTCTTGGCGCACTGGCGCGTGATGCCGGGCAGGATGGCGCATCCCAGGGGCGGCGTGACCACCGCGCCGTCCTTGATGACGAAGATGTTCTCGCCGGATCCCTCGCTCACGTTCCCGTTCACGTCGAGGGCGATGCCCTCGGCATACCCGTTGAGGATGGCCTCCATCTTGATGAGGCCTCCGTTCATGTAGTTGGCCGCGGCCTTGGCCATCATGGGCAGGGTGTTGGGCGCGCACCGGCTCCAGGTCGCGACGCAGACGTCCACGCCCTTGGCGAGGGCCTCGGGCCCGAGATAGGCGCCCCATTCCCAGACGGCGATGGAGAGGTCTACGGGGTTGTTGAGCGGATTCACGCCGATGTCCCCGTAGCCGCGGTAGACGATGGGACGGATGTAGCATTCGTCGATTTTGTTCCTGCGGATGACTTCCAGGCAGGTCTCGCAGAACTCGTCGAGGGGCATTTTCGGGTCCATGCGGTAGATCTTGGCCGAATTGTAGAGCCGCTGGATGTGCTCCTTGAGCCGCATCACGGCGGGACCGTTCTTGGTGTTGTAGCAGCGGATCCCTTCGAAGACGCAGGTCCCGTAATGGATCACATGGGAGAGGATGTGGATCTTCGCATCGTTCCACGGGACGTACTCCCCATTGATCCATATCCAATCGACTTTCGGTATACCCATATCAGCCCCCTTCTGTTGAATACCCATTATACGGGTGCGCCGCGAGGGCGGTCAATATTCCCGGTCCATCTCGATACCGCTGCGCAGGGCCGGCGCCGCAATCGCCGGCGCGGTCCCGGGTTACCGTTTCCTCGTTTTCCTGCGGGGTTTGGGGGAGTCAGGATCGGGCTGCGAGACCAGTTCCGCCTCCTCCATGAGCTTGCCGTGCCGACCCAGGGAAACCGGATAGGCCCCGTCCACCTTCTTGCCGATGTGGATCATCTTGTTCTTCTGGGCCTCCGAGAGGAAAGCCTTGAACTGGTCGAATCCGTAAGTCTTTTCGTCGAAGGTGGGGCTCAACTGGAGGATCTTCTGCTTCAGGGTGGAGGAGTTCACGGGGCGGTCGGCGTCCTCGAGCAGGAGCACGGCCCGGCGCAGCACCGTGAAGGCCGATTCGATGTCCTTCGGGTCGGCGTCCAGCGGGGAGGCGCCCTCCTCGGCCTTCTCCCCCCTCACCTTGGTGGCCGGCTCCTCGAGGTTCTCGTAGGCCAGGTACTCGTTGCAGTTGCGCTTCACCACGGACGAGGTCGTCTTGCGCATGCCGATGATGAACACCTTCTTGTTGTGCGCCTGCAGCCGGTTGATGAGGGGAAGGAAGTCGCTGTCGCCGGAGCAGATGGCGAAGACGTCGATGAAGGGGGTCGTGAGGCAGGCCTCCAGGGCCTCCACGGCGAGCTGGATGTCGGCGCCGTTTTTGTCGCCTCCCGCGTGGATGGAGGGCCGCTCGACGAGATCGACCCCGTATTCGGCGAGTGTCTTTCGGTACTGGGAGAATCTCTGCCAGTCTCCGTAGGCCTTCTTCATGATGATGATGCCCTTTTCCCGAAGGGCGTTCAGGATGCGGGCGATGTCGAGCTGCCCGTTGTCGAAGTCGATGAAGAGCGCGATGCGCGGGACATCGTCCTGGTCGGAAATGCGCGTCATGGTTTCATACCTCCGTATATCGCTATCATAATGCCGCGAAGGACCTTCGGGCCAGCCTCGCGGGCTTTTTCATTGAGCGGTCCGTTCTTTCTTCTCCCGGGGATCTGCGGGTTCGGCCTGCAGGCCGTCTTCCGCCTGGTCTTCGGGATCGAGCTTCTCGAGCATTCTCTCACGAATGACCTCGATCAGCGCGTTCCTGTCTTTGTAGTTCCTGCCGTCCGTGGAAACCGGCTCCAGGACGGTGACGCGGATCACGCCCGGTTTGATGCAGAAGGCGCGACGGAACTGCACCCGCCGGCTGCCGTTGATGACGATGGGAACGACGGGGATTTGCAGCTTGATGGCCATGACGAAGGCACCCTTCTTGAAGGGGAGGAACCCCTTCTTCGTGTTGCGGGTACCCTCCGGGAAGGCTCCGATGCTGATCTCCCGTTCGAGGATCATGCGCTCGGTGTCCTCCATGATTCCCCGGGCCCTTGCGGAGTTGCCGCGGTCGATCCTTGGGAACCCGGCGGCGTGGAGAGCCCAGCCGAAGATGGGAATCCGGAAGAGTTCCTTCTTGGCGAGGAAGCGGAAGTTGACGTGCCTGAGAAGCCTCGCAAGGACGAAGATATCGAAGTTGCCCTGGTGGTTCGCCACGAAGACCTGAGGGACATCCTTCCGGATGTGCTCTTCCCCTTCGCACTGGATGCGAACGCCCGCCACGCTCATGATGATCGTCGACCAGAGCCAGCCCAGCCACAGGGCCGTTCGGCCTCCGCGCACGGGGGCCGTCACGATGGCGATGGGGGCGAACAGGAGGACGAGGGCGATGGTGACGAAATGGACCAGTAAGCTGCGAAGGTAGTTCATGGCTGATGGGGAGGGGCTCCTCCTTCTCCTCTTGTAGATTTTGAAGGAACCGGGCCCACTGTGACAGAGAACGGCTTCGGACGCAACTTGCGCGAAGAGGGGAATAGGAATTACCCTGAATACCTTACAGTTGCCTGGAGGTGAACATGAAGCGCATCGCTCTCGCCGTCGCCGTTCTCTCGATCCTTTTCACAGTCACCCAACCGGCCGGGGAAGCAGACCGCTCGGTGAGTGTATCCAGGGGAACGCCTCTGCATCTCGCCATCGTCATCGATTCCTCGGGATCCATGACCCGCAGCGACCCGGAGGATCTCAGGAAGACCGCCGCTGCATTCATCGTAGGGCGGCTGGGAGACGACGATCGGGCAACCGTCGTGGACTTCGACCACGCTGCGCGCGTCCTGGCCGACGCGACCTCCGACCGCAAACTGCTCCAGAAGGCCATCGACGCCATCGACTCCGACGGGGGAACCGTGATCGGATCGGGCCTCGACGCGGCCTTCATGAGCCTCTCCCGCGAGCCCGAGGAAGAAATCGTGCGCGGCGTCATCCTCCTGAGCGACGGGCAGTCCGCCGGAGAGCACCGGGACCAGGAGGTTCGCTTCGGGGAAGAGGGCTGGCCCATCTACACCGTAGGCCTCGGGCAACACGCCGACAAGGCCTTCCTCATCCGGATCGCCCAACGCTCGGGCGGGGAATTCTATGCGGCCAGGACCGCGGGCGATCTCGAGGGCATCTTCGGCCTCGTTTCCGCCTTCTTCCGCGGCGAGAGGCCGCTGCGCCTCGTCCGCGACGAGGTGAAGCGGGAGGAAGAGAAACGATATCCCTTCCACGTGGCCTACGATACCGACCACATCTTCGCCCACGCCGTGTGGAAGGGGGGGCGGCCGGAAATGCTCCTCGCCGATCCCTCAGGCTATGAACATTCCCTCGACGAAGGGGGACGGAACTCGGCCAGCATCGAGATCGAAGGCCCGCTGGCCGGTGAATGGGCCGTCGTCGTGACGGGGGAACCGGACCTCGGCGAAAAGGCTCGTAGCGCCTTCCGGATCCTCGTGGCAGGCCCGGGCGGGGAGAAGATCGACGTCCGGGGACTCGACGCCCTCGGAACGGCAGGAAAGCGCTGGAGCTTCTCCGCGAAACTGCCCGAAGGCGACCTGAACACGGGCACGGCCCGGATCACGCTCCCCAGCGGGAAGACGGTGGACGTGGAGGGGACCGCCGACGGCGAGGGCGGTCTGGCCTTCGACTTCACCGAGGTGAAGGGGGCGGGGGACTACGAGGTCGAGATCATGCTCACCGGACAGACCTACACCGGCGACGACGTGACGCGCACCGTCGTCAAGTCCGTCCACGTTCCCAAGAAGCAGCAGCGAAAGCCAAGCCGGTAGCGATTTTGTCGTAGTATTGTCACTGCGAGGCCGCGGAGCCGAAGCCGCGAACGCAGTGTTGCCGGCCCGCGCCAGTGTGGATGGCCGTACAGGCACGATGCATCGAGATTGCTTTAGAGAGGCCCTGTGAGGGGATCCCTCGCAATAAAGGTAAAGGGAAAGGCCGGGCGATGGCGCCCGGCCTTTTTCTCCCGAACTCATGGATGCGCTCAACAGCCGGCCGGGCGGCGCCGATCCGGAACTGCTGCGGATGATGCGGTCCCCGTACCGTCAGCGGGCGCCCATGGCCTCCGTCGGCTCCGTCGTAGCCTGCAAGGTGGATGCGTCTTACGGCGCCATCGGCGTGGGCGATCTCCTCACGACCTCGCCCACGCCGGGCCACGCCATGATCTCCTACGACAAGGAGCCGGGCACCATCGTCGCCAAGGCCATCGAGGCTCTGGGAGCGGGGAGAGGCACAATCCGGGTCCTGGTCATGTTGAGGTGAGGAGCATCTTCCTGGCGCCCCCGCCTCCCTCCGAGAAATCCCGAGGGTTCCAGTAAACGATTTGTCGATCGGCCCGGTCCTTCCAGGAAACGGGTCGCATGGTGCCGGGCAGGCAACGAGATCCGAGGGAGGACGCCATGAGAACGAATCGAATCTGGAGCACAGTCGCGTTGGCCCTTTGGCTTCTCGCGGTGGCCGGATCGGCGGCGGCTCATGATGCCAACCAGATCATCGATGTGAGTCCGAACAGCGCCGATCGCGGGACAACGGGCCTGACCGTCACCTTCACATTGGACAGCGACACCCCGCCCCCTCCGCCTGCCGGAATATTGCCCGACAGCGTCTCCATCGGCGCGATGGAAGGAGCCTCCATCAGCCACGACGGCCAATACGTGGTAACGGCCGTCTTCGACATCCCGGCGGGGGAGTCCCTGGGCGCCAAGGATTGCGAGGTGATCTTCACCGTGCCCCCGAGCACCACCCTCGCCTTTTCGCTCACCGGAGGGTTCACGGTGACGGCCTCCGACGCCCCCCCCACGATTTCGGAAGATCCCCGGTCCCAGTGGTTCCGCTCGGGCGATCCGGTGACCCTCTCCGTGGAGGCCACGGGCACGGAGCCCATGGACTACGAATGGTACAGGGACGATGCGCTTCTTCCAGGCGGATCCGGGCAGAGCTACGCCATCGCCGAGGCGACCATCGAGGATGCCGGGGACTACCACTGCATCGTCAGCAACGTCTTCGGCAGCGACACATCGGAGTCGGCCACGCTGACCCTCGATCGAAGCGTGCCCGTCGTCGAGGCACCCTACCCGGTCATCGACACGATGCAGGCCCTGTGCTACGACGATGCCTCCTGGATCGCCTTTCCGGAAACGGGAGAGCCCTATCACGGACAGGATGCGCAGCATGACGGATACCTCGCAACATACGCCCTGAGCGCTGACGGACTCACCGTGGACGACCTCGTTACGGGCCTCACGTGGACGCAGACGCCCGACACCGACGGCGACGGCGACATCGACGCGGACGACAAGGTCACCTGGGCCACCGTGCAGAACCATGTAGACGCCCTCAACGGGGCCGTCACCGGGGGCTACGATGACTGGAGACTGCCCTCCATCAAGGAACTCTACTCGCTCATGGACTTCCGGGGAGAGGATCCCAGCGGCTATCAGGGGACGGACACTTCGGGCCTGGCCCCCTTCCTCGATACGGCCTATTTCGATTTCGGCTACGGGGATCAGGCCGCCGGCGAGAGGATCATCGATGCCCAGTTCGCCTCCACCACCCTCTACGTCTCGACGGTCATGGGAGGCCGGCAGGCGATGTTCGGCCTCAACCTCGCCGACGGGCGGATCAAGGGCTATCCGACCGACGACAACGGGATGGGCGCCAAGGAGTTCTACGTCCTCTGCGTCCGCGGCAACGCGGGCTACGGTGCCAATGATCTCGTGGACAACGGCGACGGCACCGTGACCGACCGGGCCACGGGCCTCATGTGGGAGCAGCCGGACAGCGGGGTCGCAATGACCTGGGAAGCCGCCCTGGAATATGCAGAAACTAAGAACGCTTCGGCATACCTCGGCTATAGCGACTGGCGGCTGCCAAGCGCCTCCGAGCTGCAGAGCATCATCGATTACACCCGCTCGCCCGACACCACTTCATCGGCGGCCATCGATCCCGTCTTCTCGACCACGCCCTATACGAACGGGAGCTGCGTTTTCGACTTCGACTGGTACTGGACCTCCACCACACACGCCGACAGCCAGGGTCATGGAACCTACGCGGCCTACATCTGCTTCGGAAGGGCCTTGGGCTACATGGAGAATCAATGGATGGACGTCCACGGCGCGGGAGCACAGCGCAGCGATCCGAAGGACGGAAACATGAGCGGCTTCACCGCCCTCGACTGCGGCTACTACCACGACACGGCCCCCCAAGGCGACGAGGTGCGGCCCGGCCACACAGTCCGGCTGGTCCGCGGCGGCAACGGGCCGCTTCGGGGCGATTTCGGCTTCGCTCCCGAGGATCCCACCACCGTCGATTCGATCACCTTCACGGCCATGGCCTCGGGCGGTACTTCCCCTTACGGCCTCTCATGGGACATCGCAGGAACGGCCGCCGAGGGGGTGTCGGTTCAGCAGGCGCTGCCGATCGGAACCCACACGGTCGTGCTGACCATCACCGATGCCGCGGGCCTGGAGTCCACGGTCACCCGGCAAATCACGGTCGCTTACCCCAGGCCCCCCGGCGTCGTGCCCGTGGAGAACGACCGCGAGGAAACGGATCCCGTTCTCCTTTTCAAGGATGCCGAAGATCCCGGCGGCATCGATCTCACCTTCGATGCGGCTACTGCGTTTATTCCGAACTCTGCGAATAGAATTTGAGAGCCGAAGAGCAGTGTGATGAGATTTGCCGGAATGAATATATGGTATTATAATATGGCCGGGAGGCCATACGATGGGATTGCTGAAGAGGACGTATTCGCTGCCCGAGGATGTTCTTAACTCTTTTGAATCGGTCGTCTCGAGAGGAAGGCGCAGCGCCGTCCTGGCATCGCTGATCGAGGCATGGCTGGAGGAGCGGCGGCTCAAGAAACTGCGTGCGGATATCGTCACCGGATGCCGTGAGATGGCCGGGGAGTACCTCGAGCAGGAAAAGACCTACCATCCCCTCGAGGAAGAGGTGGACCGTGACCGCTGAAGCGCCGTTCAGGCGAGGAGACGTGGTCTGGGTGCGGCTGGATCCGGTAAAAGGTTCGGAGCAGGGGGGGCGGCGTCCCGCGCTGATTCTATCTCCCGATCTGATCAACGCCCATTCGCCGGTGGTGCTGGCGGCGGCCATCACCTCGAAGAAGACCGAGCGCGTGTTTCCCTTCGAGGCGCTGGTGATGCCTCCCGAGGGAGGCCTGCAGAAGCGTTCCAAGGTACTGCTCATGCAACTCCGTTCCCTCGACAGGAGGCGCCTGGAAGGTGTTCTGGGGAAACTGGCCCCGGAGACCATGAACCGCGTGGATGAGGCGCTGCGGATCGCTACGGGGCTCGTGCGCCTGTAATCCGGTCATCAAAGGGGAATCGTGAACCGGAAGGTGGACCCCTCGCCGGGCTCGCTCTCGGCCCAGATCCGGCCGCCGTGGGCTTCCACGAAGAGGCGGGCGATGTAGAGGCCGAGGCCCAGGCCGCTTTTTCCGTAGTCGTTTTCGAGGCGGTTGAATTTCCGGAAGAGGAGGGGCAGGTGCTCCTCGGCGATGCCGGGCCCACGGTCGGACACCGAAACCACCGCATGGCCCTCCTGAGCCGTGAGGGCCAGCCGAACCACCTCATCGGGTGGTGAGTATTTCATCGCGTTGCCGAGGAGGTTCGTCACGATTCGGGAGAGCAGTTCTGGTCCGGCCTCCACTTCGATGGGTTCCTCCGGGGCTTCGATCCGGATCCGCTGAGGTCCGATTGCGTCGCCCAGTTCCGCGACCAGCTCCCTCAGATGATCGTGAAGGTTCACCCTCCGCTTTTCCGTGGGCACCTGGCCGCTCTCGATCTGGGTGACGTCCACGAGGTCGGAGATCATGGCCTGCATCCGGTCCGCATTCCGCTGGATTTTTTGGATCAGTTCGTCAACGGGAGGCAGCTTCATGCCGGGCCTCCGCCGCGCCTCGGCCAGGAGGCCGGCGTATCCCTGAAGGGCCGCGAGGGGCGTCCGGAGGTCATGGCTCACCAGGCGCAGGAGATCCTCACGGTGGCGCTCCGCCCGCTTTCGGTCGGTGATGTCCACGAGGACCTCGAGGATGGCTTCCCGCCCCTTGAAGAGAAATCCGGTGTGGTGGATTTCGACGAATCGACCGCCGAACACGCCGTCCACCTCGGTCCGCAGCGTCCTGCCGTTTTCGAGGTTCCCGGCGAGAAGGGGACAGCAGTCGCACCGTTTCCCGTCGTCCCGATAGAGGCGATAGCACCTTTGCCCGACCGCCTCCGAGCCCAGCTTCGCCCGCAGGCGATCGTCCGTCCAGAGCACGTTGGCCTCCCGGTCCACGACGGAGATGCCCATGGGAATCGTCTGCAGCATGGTCTCGTTGAAGCGGTTGCTCTCTTCGAGCAACGAGAGCGTCCGGCTGTTTCTCAGCGCGATGGCCGCCAGCTCCGCGAAAGCGCCGGCGATACGTGCATCCTCTGCGGTAAAGCCGCCCTGCTTATTGGCCAGGCCCATGAGACCGATGGCCTTCCCGTCGAGGATGAGGGGCGCAAAGAGAACGTTCCGGAGCGGGGCGTGTTCGTCGGGCAGGTACTTCGCGTGTCCGCTTTGGGCGAAATCGTTCTCGTAGACCACCTCGCGACGATCGTAGGCGTCGGCTCGAAGCCCACGGACCGGCATGGGCAGGTCGGGATCCACGGAGCAGGGGAGGCCGCCGGGGTCGAGGAAGAGAAGGTCGTTCTCGCGGCCGTCTTCCGAGAGGAGCGCCACGTAACCCGCCCGTGCGCCGACGAGCGCCTTGCACTCGTCGAAGATGGCCCGGGCCGTCTTCGGGAAGTCGTTCGTTTCGAGGATAGCCCGTGAGGCCGCGAGGAGTGCCTCCACCTCGGCTTTGCGGCGCTCGATGCGGCGCGTGATGGGGCGCGTCATCCGAAGGAAGAGGTGGGTTCCGACGAGCAGCGTGACGATGTTGCCGAGGAGGGCCAGGAGACCCGCCTTGACGAAGGGGGCTCGAATCTCGGAGAGATCGATCTTTGCAACGATGCCGAGGTCCAGCTCGGCCACGGGCTCGTGGGCGGCAAGGACGCGGACGCCGCGGTAGTCGAGGCCGACAACGGTGCCCGACTTTCCGCTCAGGGCGAGGCGCATGGGCTCGGCCAGCTCAGAGTTGCAGGGAACGGGTTCGGGTCGATCGATCCCGGAATGACGGTGCCGCAGCAGGAAGACCATCTGGTCTCCTTCCAACCGTGCCAGGCAGAACTCGCCCGTTTTCCCGAAGCCCCGGAAGTGCTCGCGGGCGTCCGCCACCTGGGCGATGGTCCGGGCCTCGGCGATGTCCCGATCATCGCCGGCGCGCTTTCGGTCGTGGCGCGCCACGGCTTCGATGAGCCGGGCCTGGCTCTGGGCCGATTCCGCCAGCCGCAGCCGCTCCTGCCCCAGAGAGACCCGGTAGAGGACCACCACGGCGATGGCCACGGCGACGAGGGACACCGCCGCCATGAGCCCCGCCAGCAGCGCGAAGTTCCTGCTCTCCCAGTTCCGCCCCTCGGCGAGGGATGTCATCGATTTTCTCCCGGTTCCATCCTGGGCATCCTTCTCCCGTTGCGACGACGGGACATCACCCCCGGGGAATATTAAAGCATGAAAAGGCGATCAAAGTCGTAAGTGAATATTCCGGATCCGAAACGACGGGGCCAAATGGCGCGCGATCCGGTATCGGCGGCGGCCTTGCTGCACGTATTCCTGCATCCGAGGCGCCGGTGCATCCGTGAACAATCCGCTTCAGAACCGGGAATCCGCATCGCGGGCGGGGGTCGTGTTTCGATTTCGTCGTGAAGCCGCAATAAACCACCCGCCCCGCCGCCTTGTCTTGAGAGTATTCGTTCCGTAGGGAGCGATGGGCCATGAGGGGATCGCATGACGGGAAGGCGCGAAAAGATGATGAGGACGCTATGCGGAGCGGCGGCCCTGGCCGTCCTCGGCGCCCTCGGCGCATTTCTGCCTGCACGGCATGCGGTTCGCTGCCCGGCCTTCGTCGAATCCTCCCGGGTCTTTACCCTTTCCTCCGCCGACCCGACGCTGGTGAGATGCTTCCTGACGAGCGGCGCCTCGGCGGGCGGCCCCAGGCTGCTCAGCCAGCGGGTCATCCAGTTCGAGCGCAGCGATCTCGTGCGGTTGGAGGTGGTGCCGTCATTCGGCGCCGGGGATGAGATCCGGGAAGGCACGCTCATCGCCCGTGTCGTCTCGCTGAGAAACGGGCGCCGTTTGGAGGAATTGTCGTCGGCGGTCGAGGCCCTCGACGCGCGTCAAGAACTCCTGAGCGCGGGATCCACCCGGGAGGCCGTGGAGGAGGCTTCACGCCGCGTCGCGCTGGCCCGGGCCATGGAGGCAGCCGCTCGGACGGAGTTGTCGCGTATGGAATCCCTCTACGCCCACAGGCTGGCCAGCGACGCCGAAATGGACGCCATTCGCCAGGAGGTGGAGGTCCAGCGCCTTCAGACAGAGGTCGCTGAGGCCGAACTCGCCACCGAACGGGGTTCGGCACGGCCCGAGGCGCTGGCCGAGATCGATGCCGAGAGGGATGCGCTCCTGGCCTCCATCGCGGAACTTCAGGCGCTCAAAGGCGAAGAGGAGATCCTGAGCCCCATCTCCGGACTGGCCGAACTCTCCCTCGATGGGAGCGAACTCCGGATTCATGCCGTGGAGACGATCTACCTCAAGGTGCCCGTCCCCGTGGCGGATCGGGAGCGCATCTCGCTCGGCGCCCCGGCGGTCTTCACCTCCGAAGCCGTCCCCGGGGGGCGCTTTATCGGGGAAGTGGCCGACAGGGCCCCCGGCATGGCCATGGTGGGGGAGCGCTGGGTGCAGTGGGTGAGCGTCCGAGTGGCCAATCCGGATCGGAGGTTGCGCCGGGGCATGGTCGGCGAGGTCACCTTCGGCGCACCCAGGGGGGGAAGACTCTTCCAGGCTTCCTTCCCGGGGGATGTGCCATGAGCCGGGTGCCGCGCGAAGGACGCCGCGAATTCAAGTTCGTGATCCCCCTCGAGAGGAGGGAGGAACTGCTGGACCTTCTTGTCACCCGGCTCGTGCCCGATCCCCACGGACGGGCTCTTCCCGATGATTCCCTGGGGTACTGCGTCCATACCCTGTACCTCGACACGCCCGACTGGACCGATTACTTCGACCGGCTGAGGGAGCGGCGCATCCGGAACCGCCTCCGGATCCGGACCTACGGGCATCCCGGCGACGGCGCCCCGGTCTTTCTCGAGAACAAGCGGAAGAAGGGGCCCTGGGTCGTGAAGCATCGCGCCCGGGTCTGCGACGCCGATACCTGGCAGGGCCTTCGCGAGGAGCGGCCATGGCGGGGCCTGGCCGCAAAGGCATCTTCCCGGGAACGCTTCGCCGCGAAATGCTTCTGCTCCCTCGTGGACGGTCAGGGGCGTCTTCCCGTCTCCGTCGTCCACTACGAGCGGGAGGCCTTCGTTTCGCCCCAGCCCGGCAGCGACGTGCGCCTCACGCTGGACAAGGACGTCCGCGCGGCGGCATGGCCCGGGGCCACGGACCTCTTTCACGATGTAGACTCGGTGCCTCTGATTCCTCGGGACTGGATGGTCCTAGAGTTGAAATTCGGTCGAACCGCGCCCGGCTGGATGGCCTGGCTCACGCAGATTCTTCGCATCTCCGTGGTCCCGGTCTCCAAATACGGCCTCAGCATCGTCCACGGGCCCCGCAAGGGACAAAACCACGAAATCCGATATCTGACACCCCATCCCCTGTTGGAGCACGCATGGACGGCATGACCGCCTTGGACTGGGAAGGCTTCCTGGGCCCCGTATTGAATCTCCAGACGGCCGAAATCGTCACGAGCCTGCTCACGGCCCTCGCCCTGGGCTTCGTCGTCTCCATCGTCTACCGCTTCTCCGTACCGGGAAGGGTGCTGTCCCCGGCGCTGCAGTCGTCTTTGATCCTCCTGGCCATGGTGGCCGCCATGGTCATGATGGTCATCGGGAACAACCTCGCGAGGGCCTTTTCTCTCGTGGGCGCATTGGCCATCATCCGGTTCCGCACGCGGCTGCGGAGCCCCTGGGACATCACCTTCATCTTCCTCTCCCTGGCAGCGGGCATCGGATGCGGCGTCTTCGCCTATCGCGTGGCCGTCCTGGGAACGATCCTGACGGGTCTGGCCGTTCTCGCCCTGCAGGTCATTCCCCTGGGCGGCGGGCGTTCCGACCGGATCCGCCACCTGCGCTGCGACGTGGCCAGCTTCGAGGGCATCGACGGCCGGATGGAGGGGATCTTCGATCGATTCCTCAAGCGGAAATGGCTCATGGAATCCCGCTCGCTCCGTTTCGGCGAGAGCCTCTCTTTTCGTTATCGCATCGAACTCAGGAAGGTGGAAGACGTGGCGCCCCTCATGCGGGAGCTGGGGGCCGTGGAGGGCGTCGAGCGCGTCGTCCTCGATCTCGGGGAAGACGGCGCCCCCGAGGAATGATGGAGGAAGACGATGAAAACGAAGACGGCTCCGGCCTGGATCTGCATAATCCTGTTCTCCCTGCTCGGGCACCTCGATACGCCCGCCGACGAGGCGGAAGCCTTCTTCGGCACGGAGACGGTCCACGAGATCCGCATCACCTTCGAGGATCCGAATTGGTATCCAATTCTCCTCGAAAGCCATGCGAACGACCCGGAGGATCCCTACTTTCCGGCCCGATTCGAATACGGGGATCTCGTGCTCGATCCCGTCGGCGTGCGGTTCAAGGGGAACTCGTCCTTCGGCATCAACACGCAGAAGAAGTCCTTCAAGATCGACTTCAACCGCTACGATGAGGGAGAGGAGGAGACCACGTTCTTCGGCATGAAGAAACTCAACTTGAACAACGGCTTCCACGACCCCTCCCTGATGCGGGAAGTGCTGTTCCTGGAATTCGCGGGCCGGACGACCCCCGCCATCCGGGCCGCTCACTCCCGAGTCGTCGTCAACGGCAGCTATTGGGGGCTGTACGTCGCGGTGGAGCAGATCGACAAGACCTTCATCCAGTCCCGCTTCGGCTCCGAGGAGGACGGGAACCTCTTCGAGGGAGAGGCCACGGGGGAGGAGCCCCAGTCGGCCTTCGGATCGGATCTGACCTACCTTGGACCCGATCCCGAGGACTACGCCGGCCACTACGAACTCAAGACCAACGAGGACGAAAACGACTGGTCCCGATTCATCCAGTTCGTGGATGTCCTGAACAATACTCCCACGGTCGAGTTTCCCACAGCCATCGAGCCTCTCTTCGACGTTGATGCATGGCTTGAGGATTTATCGCTCAACATCCTCTACGTCAACTTGGATTCCTATTGCGGATCGGCCCACAATTACTACCTGTACGACCGCGACGACACGGGCCGGTTCACCCACATCCTGTGGGATCTGAACGAAACCTTCGGGTCCTTCCAGATGGGCATCGCGCCCTACGAGGACCCCCTGGAACTGGATCCCTTCTGGATGCCTCAGATGCCTCCCCAGCAGCCGGCTGCCGAGCGTCCGCTCATGGAAAGACTCTGGGAAGTGGACGCCTACTCGAGGGACTATCTGAGAAAGCTCGCCCGCATGCTGCGGGAGGGATTCGACGAGGCCTCCTTCCAGGCCCGGATCGAGGTGCTGGCGGACCGCATCCGCGAAGACGTGGCCGCAGATCCGAACTATCCCTACAGCATGCAGGACTTCGAGACGAACCTGACCGACGACGTGCAGGCGGGCAACCGGCCCATCTACGGCCTGACGCACTTCGTGAGGGTCCGCGCGGCCTTCCTCGATGCCCGCCTCGACGAACTGGCCGAACCGAGAGACCTGCGTTTGAACGAGGTTCAGACCGTAAACACGGCCACGCTGCAGGACGGGCAGGGAGAGTTCGAGCCCTGGGTGGAAATCACCAACCTGGGGCCGGGCCGGCTCTCCCTCTCGGGCCTCCATCTATCGGACGATGCGGGAGATCCCACGAAATGGACCTTGCCGGACCTCGAACTGGACGACGGCCTCTTCAGAATCCTCTTCCTGGACGGCGAAGCCGGCGAGGGCGCAGACCATGCTCCCTTCCGTCTCGAAAACGGAACTGGAGAACTGATCCTCTCCGACGGAACGGGGGCCATCCTGGACCGGGTCTCCTTTCCCGAAATCGGCTCGGACGAAGCATGGGGACGCGCCGTCGACGGGGTAGGAGACTGGCAGGAGGTGAATCCTCCCACGCCCGGGGCGGCAAACGTACCCTGGTGGCCCGGCCAGGCGGTGCGCCTCAACGAATTCATGGCGGACAACGACACGGCGCTGCCCGATCCCGACGGAAACGGGGGATACCCCGACTGGATCGAACTCTACAACCCGGGGCCCGACACCGTGGATCTGGGCGGATTCACCATGACCGACGACCTCACGCGGCCCGAGCAGGTCGTGCTCCCGGACGGTCTCACGCTGGAGGGAGGCGAATTCCTCGTGCTCTGGGCGGACAATGATTCCGACCAGGGGCCGAACCACCTCGACTTCAAGCTGAGCGCCGGCGGGGAGGAGATCGGCCTCTTCGCCCCCGACGGGACGCCCGTGGATTCGGTGACCTTCGGGGCGCAGGAGCCCGACGTGAGCATGGGCCGCGTGCCGGACGGGACCGGCGCCTGGCAGGTGCTGGACACCTTCTCGCCGGGAACGCCCAACGATGACGGACCCGTCTGCACGTTGGAATGTTCCGCCCAGGCCGATCCGGCTTCGGGAGAGGTACCCCTGGAGGCGGTCTTTGCCGCGGAGGTCGCCGCCGAAGGCTGCATCTCCGATCCGTCTTGCTTCTGGGAATTCGGTGACGGAGAGACTTCCGATGCAGCCGCACCGACGCACATCTACGGCACGGAGGGAACCTACGGCTGGTCCCTCACCGTGACGGCCGACGGCGTCACCTGCACCGCCGGCGGAACGATCCAGGTTTATGGAGAGGAGGGACCCTCCGGCGACTGCGACGGCGATGGATCCATCTCCATCGGGGAGGTCCAGCGGGCCGTGAACATGTTCCTCGGCTTTGAGACACCCGGCTGCGGCGTAGATGCAGACGGGAGCGGCGCCGTGTCGGTGGGAGAGGTCCAGGCCGTCATCAACGCCTACCTGGGTGGCTAGCCGGCTCACCCCAGGCCGGCGAGCTTGCTGCGGACATCCGCCGTTGCGGGATCTTCGGGACCGAGCGCCTCCTCGAAGACGGAGAGGGCCCGTTCCAGGTGGGCACGGGCCTCGGTCTCCCGGCCCCGCCGGGCTTCCAGTGAACCCAGACCGTACAGAGCATATCCGACGTGGATGTGCTTCTCGCCGAGGGTATCCTCCCATACGGCGATGCTCCGGCGGTAGAGGGCGACGGCCTCGCCGGTCCGATTCCGCTCCGCGCAGA
>Ga0180429_10001864_pt1 | contig 17700 bp, 13 predicted proteins | sample SS_ome_FD_132428 | JGI IMG/M metagenome (GOLD analysis project Ga0180429, IMG submission 132428) | Hypersaline lake sediment archaeal communities from the Salton Sea, California, USA - SS_1_S_1 metaG | ecosystem: Environmental > Aquatic > Non-marine Saline and Alkaline > Hypersaline > Sediment ...
CAGCGAAACCGCAAACAGCCCCACCACCGCCAGAGAAAGACGCCGTGGCGTCACACCCCGCACCCGGTACACCACCAGCAGAACCACATATGCCAGCCACGTCACCATCGCCATGACGATGTGCCCGCTCGACCCTCCCCGCTGCTGCATCAAAAACCCCATCGCGACCCCCGCCGTGAGAATCAACACCCCCAGCAGCGTCAACCTCGCCATCGAGTCCAACAGCGAGCGCGCCGGAGGGAGATTCCGAAACAACGGCCCCCGCGGATGATGCTGCTTCAACTTCCGGTTCAACACGAGAAACATGAGGGCCGCAACCGCCGCCAGCGCAAACGCCCCATACGCAAGCACCGAGAACGCCGCGTGAGCCTCCGCCCATCCATCCACCTCGACCACCCGCTCCGGATCCGCCTCGAACATCCCCAACCCCAAAACCAGCCCCTGAAAAACCGCCACCACCGGCGCCGTGAACAACCCCAGCAACGAAAGCCGGTAAGCCGGCCCCACCACAAGGTAAAACAACACCAGCGACCACGACAGAAACACCAGGACCTCCCCGCCGTCCGCCAGCGGACATCGCCCACGCTCCGCTCCCCGAATCCCCAGAACCCAGAGCTGGCAGAAAAAAGCCAGCGCCATCAGCACCAACGTCCAGCGGCTGCGGCGGCCATGCCGGACCGCCTGCAAGCCCGTCACGCCGGCCAGCACCGCCAGCCCCGTGGCCCCTGCCAGCAGCCATTCCACCATACCCCCCTTCCTTGCGCCCGTCCGATCATTCATGCAAGTGAAACTTCGCGGAACCTCTTTCCGCGTTTTTGCGGTTTCGCAATCCGTTCTCAGCACGTAGACCACTTCCATGTCCGACGCCGACGACCTTCGCGCCGCCATTCGAGACGTTCCCGATTTCCCTAAACCGGGCATCACCTTCAAAGACATCACGCCAATCCTGAGCGACCCCGGCCTGTTCCAGGCCGCCATCCGCCTGCTTGCCGAGACCGCTCACGGCCAGGCCATCGACAAGATCGTCGGCATCGACGCCCGCGGCTTCATCTTCGCTGCCGCCGTCGCCGACCGCCTCCGTTGCGGCTTCGTCCCGATCCGAAAAAGGGGGAAACTCCCATGGCGCACCCGCGAAGCTTCCTACCAGCTCGAGTACGGCGAAGCGGTCTCCGAAATCCACGAGGACGCCGTCGCACCCGGCGAAAAGATCCTCCTCGTCGACGACCTGCTGGCCACCGGCGGAACCGCCGCCGCCGCCGTCCGCCTCCTCGACCAACTCCACGCCGAGATTGTCTCGGTCTCATTCCTCATCGAACTCACCTTCCTCGAGGGCCGCAAGAAGCTCGGCGACCACCTCGTCACCTCGATCGTCTCCTTCTGAGCCCGCCGCCCGGCGGGGCTTCCAACCCGCAACCCGACGACCGATGTCCTTCCCCTCCTACTCGAACAGCCTCCTTCGATTTCCGCAACTGGGTTTCTCCCTCGACTTCTCGCTCATGGATATTCCTTCGTCCTTCCATGACGAAATGAGCGCGCACATCGCCAAAGCCTTTGCCGACATCGAGGCGCTCGAAGCCGGCGCCGTCGCCAATCGCGACGAGCAGCGCATGGTCGGGCATTACTGGCTGCGCAACCCGGACCTCGCCCCGAACGAGCAGATCCGCCGCGCCATCACCGAACCCCTCGCCGCGCTGCGGACCTTCGCCGCCGACGTCGAGTCCGGTCGATGCGCCCCCCCTTCCGGCGGCCGCTTCGAGAATCTTCTCGTCATCGGCATCGGAGGCTCCGCCCTCGGCCCGCAGCTCGTTTACGACGCCCTCCTTCCCGCCGCCCGGATGCGCACCTTCTTCCTCGACAACACCGACCCCGACGGCTTCGACCGCACCCTCGCAGCCATCCCGGACCTCTCGAGAACCCTCACCCTCGTCATCTCGAAATCCGGCGGCACCCCCGAAACCCGCAACGGCATGATCGAGGCCCGCGCCGCATACCAACGCGCCAGCCTCGAATTCCCGCAGCACGCCGTGGCCATCACCGGCGAGGACTCGCCCCTCGCCACCGCCGCCACGGCCGAGAAATGGCGCGCCCGGTTCCCGATGGAAGACTGGATCGGAGGACGCACTTCCGTCACCTCGACCGTGGGACTCGTCCCGATGGCGCTCCAGGGACTCGACATCGATGCCTTCCTCGCGGGAGCTGCCGCCATGGACGAACTGACCCGCCTCCCGGTGGCCGCCCGCAACCCGGCCATGCAGCTCGCGCTTGCCTGGTATCACGAAGGCAACGGCCGGGGCGAACGCGACATGGTGGTGCTTCCCTACAAGGATTCCCTCCTCCTCTTCTCGCGCTATCTCCAGCAGCTCGTCATGGAGTCCCTCGGCAAGCGCCTCGACCTCGACGGCCGGGTCGTCCATCAGGGCCTCGCCGTCTACGGCAACAAGGGCTCCACCGATCAACACGCATACGTCCAGCAACTCCGCGACGGCTTGCACAACTTCTTCGTCACTTTCATCGAAGTCCGGCAGGAACGATCCGGTGATCCCCTCGAAGTGGAATCCGGCGTCACCTCCGGAGACTACCTCCAGGGCTTTCTGCGCGGAACCCGCAAGGCCCTCCACGAAGCCGGCCGCCGCTCCCTCACCATCTCCCTCCCCGAGGTCACCCCGCATTCCCTCGGCGCCCTGATCGCCCTCTTCGAGCGCGCCGTCTCGTTCTACGCCTCCCTCGTCAACATCAACGCCTATCACCAACCCGGCGTCGAGGCCGGCAAGCGGGCCGCGAACGATTTCCTCGATCTGCTGCGCCGGGTCGAAAATGTCCTCACCTCCTCGCCGCAAACCGCCGAAGCGCTCGCCAAGACGCTCAGCCCCGACCCGGAGGACGTCTATCACGCCCTCGTCCACCTCGCCGCCAACCGCCGGGCCCAAATCACCGCAGGCGACTCCCCCGCCGCCGACACCTTCCGAACCTGACCTTTCTCCTGCGATCGGTGGTTTCATTTCGGCGCGATTGCTTCACATTACCCCCGTGCCCCCCGACTTTCTCCTCGATCACGCCCGCGCCGACCTCGAACCCGTCCGCCACAACGGGCTTTCCCGCTCCGAGCGTCTCGTCGTCTACAAGGATTTCATCGAGCGCGAAGAGGCTCGTATCCGCGAACGGCACGACGCCGGAGACGGCGGTTGCGAAGTCGCCTCCCTTCACGCCCGCCTTATCGACATCGTCATCGAGTCGCTTTTCAACACCGCCCTCTTCAAGTGTCCGGGCGCAGACCCGATCGCCCTCGTCGCCAACGGCGGATACGGGCGGGGCCTCCTCAACCCCTCCTCGGACGTCGACCTCCTCTTTCTCCTCTCGAAGCCGTCGAACAAGCTCCCGAAGGATCTCGGCGGAGCGGTCGAGGAGGTGCTCTACCTGTTGTGGGACTGCGGCTTCAGGGTCGGCCACGCCACGCGCTCCATTCCGGAGTGCATCCGGGCCGCCCGCAGCGATCCCATCATCCGCACTTCCCTCTTCGACGACCGTCTCCTTGCCGGCCATTCCGAACTCTTCGCCAAATTCAAGCAGCGCTTCCGCCAGGAGTGTATCGACAAGGACCGCGCCACGTTCTTCAAGGAACGGCGCGAGGACATCCGCCAGCGATACCGCAAGCACTCCTCCACCGTCTTCCTTCAGGAACCCAACCTCAAGGAAAGCCCCGGCGGGATGAGGGATTACCACAACCTCCTCTGGATCTCGGACGCCCTCTTCCAAACCCGCGACCTCCGCGTCCTGCAGAAGCACGGGCGGCTTTCATCCGGCGCGGTCGAAGAACTCGAAGACGCCTTCGACTTCCTCCACCGTCTGCGAAACGCCCTCCACTACCACACCGGCCGCGCCACGGACATCCTCACCCTGCGCCTCCAGGGCGTCGTCGTCGATCTCTTCGAATACCAACACCCCGCCCTCCTCCGCCGCATCGAGAACCTCATGCGCGATTACTACCGCCACGCCCGCAACATCCACCAATACACCCACAGCATCTTCGAGATCGCCGAAATCGAAACCGACATCACCAAGCCGGTCCGCCTCCCGGCATGGCTCCCGCTCCCCCGCAAGACCGAATCGTTCGACGGCTTCACCACCGCCAACGGCCGCCTCGAAGCCGCCGGCCCCGACATCTTCGACGAGGATCCGGCCCGCCTCCTGCGCCTTTTCCTGCACTGCCAGCAACGCGCGGCAACCCCCGCCCCCTCCCTGCGCAAACTCATCAAGGCCAACTGGCAGCGCATCGACAAGTCGTTCTGCTACGCCAAATCCAATCGCGAGACCTTCCGCACCATCCTCGAACACAAGGGGCAGGTCGGCCAGATCCTCCGCCTCATGCATCGCTGCGGCGTCCTTGGCCGCTACATCCCGGAGTTCGGCGCCCTCGACTGCCTCGTCCAGCACGAGTTCTTTCACCGCTACACCGCCGACGAACATACCTTGCGCTGCATCGAGGAACTCGATGCTCTCCTCGATTCGGACAAGCCCCCCGAGCAGCGCTACCGCCAGCTCTTCATCGACATGGAGGACCCCTACGCCTTCTACCTTGCGCTTCTCCTCCATGATTCCGGCCGCGCCGAGAACGTCCGCCAGCACATCGACGGCTCCGCCCACCTCGCCAACCGCGTCTGCCGCCGCCTCCAGATCAGCGGCGGCCGGCGCCGCCTCATCATGTTCCTCGTCGACCACCACCTCACCCTCTGGCGCTACTCGACGCAGAAGAACATCGACGACCCCGACGTGGTGGCCGGCTTCGCCGCGCAGATGAAGGAGCGGCGCCTGCTCGACTCCCTCCTCCTCTTCACCTTCGCCGACTCAAGGGGAACCAACGAGGAGGCATGGAGCCCGTGGAAGGAAACCCTCATCCTGCAGCTCTACCGCTCCACCCTCTCGTTCCTCAAACAAGGATACACGGCGTACGACCATGCCTTCCGCCTCGAACTCAAGACCTTGCAGCGCAAGGTGACCAGACTCCTGCCCGAGCACTACGCCCGCCTCGCCGAGGAACACTTCGCCCGGATGCCGAAACGCTACTTCCGCTTCCGCGACGCCCGCAGCGTCAGCACCCACATCCGCGCCGTCTGGCAATACCTCGACCGCTGCCGCCGCCGCCCCGACACCCCCTTCGAGGCCGCCGTCCAGTGGATCGAACACCCCGACCAGGGATACACCGAACTCACTGTCGTCACCCATGACCGCCCCCTCCTCCTCGAAAAGATCTCCTGCGCTCTCGCCTCCCACGAGATCAACATCCTCTCCGCCGACATCTACACCCGCCCCGACGGCGTGGTGCTCGACATCTTCCGTGTCGTCACCCTCGACCAGCAGCCCGTGCAGAGCAGAACGCGCGAGATGTCGGTCGTCATGACCCTCTACCAACTCGCCGGCGCCGAGGAATACCAACCCGACCAATACCTCCAACCGAAGCCCAACCTCCTTCGCGATTCCGGCGCCAAAGGCATCCCCTTCCCGGTCCGCGCTTACCTCGACAACAACGCCGATCCGCAGTTCACCGTCATCGAAATCCAGGCCATCGACCGCATCGGCCTCCTCCACGACCTCCTCCACACCATCAACCAACACGGCCTGCAGACGATCCACGCCCGCATCGCCACCGAAAAAGGCGCCGCCCTCGACACCCTCTACGTCCAGGACCGCCGCACCGGCGCCAAACTGCAACCCGAATGCCTCCACGACCTCCGCGAGGCCCTCGACTCCCTCATCGGCGCCTCCTGACGCTACCGCGAGTACAGCTCCACCACCAACTGCACGTTCACCACCGGCTCAATATCTTCCGTCTCCGGAAGCCGGACCACCACTCCCTCCATCGACTCGCGGTCCAGCGTCAACCAGTCCTTGAGCGGCACCGCCTGCGTCAGGTCCATCATCCGCAGGCCCAGTTGCTGCGAGGACGGCTTCGGGCCGATCTTGATCTTGTCGCCCGGCCGGCACTGATAGCTCGGGATGTCCAGCTTGCTGCCGTTCACCAGCACGTGACCGTGGCTGACCAACTGGCGCGCCGCCTGGCGCGAATTCCCGAACCCCAGCCGAAAACACACGTTGTCGAGCCGCATCTCGAGAATCTGCAGCATCGCGTCCCCGGTCACCCCCCGCCGCTGGGCCGCCTCTTCGTAACACCGCCGAAACTGCTTCTCCAGCAGACCGTATTGATACTTCAGCTTCTGCTTCTCCCCCAGCGCAATCGCGAAGTCCGACTTCTTGCGCCGCCCGGCCCGCAGCCCGTGCTGCCCCGGAGGATAGTTGCGCCTCTCGAGAGCCCGCGAAGAGCCGAAAAGCGCGGTCGAAAACCGCCGGCTGATCTTGTCGGTAGGTCCCCTGTATCGTGCCATGATCAGAAATATTGAATCGCTTCAGCTCATTGCCAACCTTCGCACCCCTACACCCGTCGCGCCTTCTTCGGCCGGCAACCGTTGTGCGGAATCGGCGTCACATCCTTGATCGCAATGATGTCGATCCCAATGTTCTGGACCGCCCGGACCGCTGATTCGCGTCCCGATCCCGGCCCCTTCACCCGCACTTCCGCTTCCTTCAGCCCGTGCCCCATCGCCTGCCGGCAGGCATCCTGCGAAACCACCTGCGCCGCATAGGCCGTGCTCTTGCGGGACCCCTTGAAGCCCATCTTGCCGGAACTCGACCAGCCGATGGAATTGCCGCTCTGGTCGGTGATGGTCACGACCGTGTTGTTGAACGTCGCCGTGATGTGCACGATCCCCTTCGTGACATGCTTGCTGGCCTTGGCCTTGAGAATCTTCAGGGCCTCGGTGCGGTCGTCGCCCATGATCTCGGCGAAGATGTCCCGCTTCTCCTCTTTTTTCCCTTCCGGCTTCTCGCCTTCCTCGGGCGTCCCGGGCGCCTTGCCTCCCCCGCCCTCGCGCGGGGCTCCGCCGCTTTCCGGCTTCTCCGGCTTCTCCGGCTTCTCCGGCTTCTCCGGCTTGTCCGGCTTGTCCGGCTTGTCGTCGGCAACCGCCTTCGGGGCCGCATCCGGCTCCGGGGGAGGAGTCGAGGTTGCGGCTTCCTTTTCTGAGGGTTGCTTTTGCGGCGCCTGTTGTTCCTCCGGGGACTCGGGGCGCGATGCGTTTTCTTCGGACATGTTGCAAGTCGAGCTGAGGAGTTTTCCCTACTTCCGGACCCCCACGGTCTTCTTTTTCCCTTTGCGGGTCCGGGCGTTGGTGCGGGTTCGCTGCCCGCGCACCGGCAGCCCCCGGCGGTGGCGCTGCCCGCGATAACAATTGATCGAGGAGAGACGCTTCAAGGCGGCCTGCTTCTCGCGCCGCAAATCCCCCTCGATCAGAATCCCCTCCGTCTGGATCACCTGCGCGATCTTCACAAGCTGCTCCTCGGAAAGTTGCCCGGTGCGCAGATCGGCATCCACACCCGCCTGCTCGAGCAGCTTCGCCGATGTCCGGTGGCCGATGCCGTATATGTAAGGCAGAGAAGCCTCAATCCGCTTCTCGTTGGGGATCTCGATTCCAAATAGACGTGCCATTTCTTTCTCGGGAAAGTCTCCTCCCGCCACGAACCCGCGTCATCGCGAGAGGGGCCGGGCTATTTAGCAGAGTTCGCGAGCCTGGCAAGCCGAAATCCGCAATTCGCCCCCCGAACCCCCTCCATCCGGTCCCATTCCCCGCTAGACAAGACAAAGCCGCGGCGTAGCTTCGTTCCCGTTACCAGCATTCAGCCCCATCGACATGGATTCCCACGCATCCTCCCCGCGCGACCCCGGCCCTCCTGAGCCGCCGGCCACCGAAGAACCCCCCATCACCATGGAAGAGCCCATTCCCCCGGCGGGCGCCGACGCGCCTCTCAACGCCGGAGACAGCTCGCCCGCCGGCGCGCCCTCGCCGTCGAGGCCTGCCACGCCGGATGCCGGGAATGTCGTCGAGGAGGCCTCCCTCACCCTCCCTCCGGACGATGTGGCGGCGGTCGACGAACTCGGCCGGATCTACCAGGACCTCCGCAAGGAACTCGGCCGGATCATCATCGGCCAGGATCAGGTCGTCGAGCAGCTCTCGATCTGCCTCTTCAGCGGCGGCCATGCCCTGCTCATGGGCGTCCCGGGGCTTGCCAAGACGCTCCTCGTCTCGACCGCCGCCGAGACCATGCACCTCACCTTCAGCCGCATCCAGTTCACTCCGGACCTCATGCCGGCCGACATCACCGGCACCGACATCATTCAGGAAAGCGCCGCCATGGGCCGGCGGGAGTTCGAGTTCATCCACGGCCCCGTCTTCGCCAACATCGTGCTCGCCGACGAGATCAACCGCGCCCCGGCCAAGACGCAATCCGCCCTGCTCGAAGCGATGCAGGAGAAGAAGGTCACCGTCCTCGGCCGCACCTACCAACTCGACAAGCCGTTCTTCGTCCTCGCCACCCAGAACCCCATCGAGCAGGAAGGGACTTATCCGCTTCCCGAGGCCCAGCTCGACCGCTTCATGTTCCTCATCGAGGTCGACTACCCCTCCCGGGCCGAGGAAGGCCGCATCGCCCGCGAGACCACCGGCCTCGAACGCGAGACCCTCAACGCCCTCCTGACCGGCGAGCAGGTCCTTGAATACCAGCGCCTCGTGCGCCGCATGCCCGTCCCCGACCACATCTACGATTACGCCGTCGACATCGTCCGCAAGACCCGCCCTGATTCCTCCGAAGCCCCCGCGTGGATCAAGGAGTATGTCGGCTGGGGGGCCGGACCGCGCGCCGTCCAATACCTCGTCCTCGGCGCCAAGGGACGAGCCACCCTGCGCGGCGCCTACATGGCCTCCCTCGAGGACATCGAGGCCGTCGCCGTGCCCGTCCTCCACCACCGCGTCATCACCAACTTCGCCGCCGAGTCCCAGGGGATGACCGCCAAGAAGGTCGTCCAGCGCCTCGTCGAGGAAATGCGCGAGAGCTGACTCGCCGGCCCGCCCCCCCGGTATGAAATACGAGTTCCTTGACTCCGAAGTCCTGACCAGACTCGGGGCCCTCCCTGTCGACTCCCGCCTCCCGATGGCCGGCAACGTCGTCGGACGCCACCGCTCGCCTCACCGCGGATCGTCCGTCGAGTTCGCCGAATACCGCAAATACGTCGCCGGCGACGACACCCGGAGGCTCGACTGGAAAGCCTACGCCCGCACCGACCGCCACTACATCAAGGAATTCGAGGCCGACACGAACCTCCGCGCCTACTTCGTGGTCGATTGCAGCGGGTCCATGGGATACGCCTCCGCCGAGCATCCCACCAAGCTCGACTACGCCCGCCGCCTCGCCGCCAGCCTCGCATACCTCCTCGTGAACCAGGGCGACGCCGCCGGCCTGTCGTGTTGTGCCGGCACCCTCTACCTTGAAATGCCCCCCAGCCGGCGCCCGGCCCAGTTGCAGCACTTCTTCGACACCCTCACCGAGACCGAAGCAAGGGGTGAAACCGGCCTCGTCGCCGCCCTCCACACGATTGCCGAAAAGATCGGCCAGCGCGGCCTCGTCGTCATCCTCTCCGATCTCTTCTGCGATGCGCTCTCGCTCGGCGACGCCCTCCAGCACCTCCGATACCGCAAACATGATATCGCCGTCTTCCATCTCCTCGACCGCCAGGAGATCGCCTTCGACTTCAACCGCCCCTACCGCTTCATCGATCTCGAAGACGACACCTCCCTCGTGGCCGAACCAAACCTCATCAAGGAGGAATACGACCACGCCATGCGGGAGTTCCTCGAAACCGTCGAGGCCGACTGCAACGACGTCCACGCCGACTACTACCGTGTGATCACCGATCAGGACTACGAAGAGGTCCTGCGTGAATTCCTCACCGCCCGCCTCCCGAAAAAAGGGCGCCGATAACCGCATCCCCAAAAACCGACCACCGACAACCGACCACCGATCCCCCATCCTGACTTTCCCCCTTGAACTTCGTCCAACCACTCCTGCTTTGGGGACTCCTCGGAGTCTCCATCCCGATCATCATTCACCTCCTGAATCGTCGCCGTTTCCGGACCGTGAAATGGGGCGCCATGCAGTTCCTGCTCAAGGCCACCCGTGAGTCCCGCGGCCAGAAGCGGCTCAAGCACATCCTGATCCTCCTGATGCGGGCCCTCGCCATCGCGGCTCTCGTCTTCGCCGTCTCGCGTCCCCGCGTGGGCGGCTTTCTCGGGTGGGGCGGAGGCCGCGTCGACACGATCATCCTCGTCCTCGACCGCTCCGCGAGCATGGAGCGCACCGAACCCGGCGCCCGGCAGAGCAAGCGCGAAAGCGTCCTCGAACGGGTCGCCCGCGCCATGGACGACATCGGCGAGGCCCGCCTCGTCCTCATCGACAGCGCCACCGGCAGCGCCCATGAGGTTCCCTCCCCCGAGGTGCTCCCCGGACTCTCCCTCACCGCGCCCACCGACGCCTCCGCCGACGTCCCCGGGATGTTGGCCGCCGCCCTCGATTACCTCCGGCAAGCCAAGCCCGCGCGCTCCGAAATCTGGATCGCCTCCGACCTCCAGCGTCATGATTGGGCGCCCGCCGACAGCCGCTGGGATGCCTTCCGCGCCAGCCTTGAAGAACTCGGACTCGATACAAGGCTCCGCGTCCTCGCCCTCAACGACCGCCCCGGCAACGATTTCGCCATCCGCGTCCACTCGGCCCGCCGCGACAATGCCGACCTCGTCCTCGACCTTGAAATCACCCGCGAAAACGACGAGGGCCCGGTCGAAAAACCCGTCACCATCAGCCACCTCGGGGCCCGCTCCGCCGGCCTCGTCGAACTCGCCGGCCAATCACTCCGTTTCCGGAAACGCCTCCCGCTCGAAGGCCGCCAAGCCGGCGGCCATGGTTGGGTCTCGCTTCCCGACCTCTCCAACCAACGCAACAACGTCGCCTACTACGCCTACGGTCCCGAAACGGCCGTCTACGCGTACCTCGTCGCAGACCCCTCCACGTCCCCTGAATCCCTCGCCTCCATCGAGAAGGCCGTCGCCCCCGGCGCCGCCAAACAGGAACTCACCACCCTCGACCCCCAGCGCGCACACCTCATCGACTTTGATCTCGCCTCTCTGGTCGTCTGGAAGGCCCCCATTCCCTCCCCCGGCCCGGTCGCTTCCCAGCTCCTCGCCTTCGTCCGCTCCGGCGGCGTTTGCGTCTTCCTTCCTCCCGAGGCGGACGGTGCCGCCACCTTCGGCGGCATCGGTTGGGACTCCGTCGAACAAGCGGAAGAGGGCCGCTACTTCATCGTCAAGGAATGGTCGCGCGCCGACGGCCCGCTCCGCGACGCGGCCGACGGAACCTCCCTCCCCGTCCAACGGCTCCGCGCCATCCTGCGGCGGCCGATCAACGGCGACCCCGCCGTCCTCGCCCGCTGGGACGACGGAACACCCTTCCTCGCCCGCCGGATCATCGACCGCGGCACCATCCTCTTCCTTGCCACCCTGCCGGATTACGCGTGGTCGAACCTCGAACAGACCGCCCTCCACCTCGTCGTCCTGCAGCGCGCCTTCGAGGCCGGCAGCCGCCGCCTCGGCGCGGGCTTCTTCGGCGTGGCGGGCGAACCAAGCGCCCTCCCCCGCGGCAACGAGGTCCTCACCCGCCTCGACACCTACGAAACCGCCCCCGCCGCCAACCCCGGCTACCTCGCCGGCGCCTATCGCTTCGGCGACCGCACCGTCGCCGTGAACCGCCCTCCCGACGAGGACAGCCTCGAGTTCCTCGCCCCCTCCGACCTGCAGGTCGTCCTCGAGGGAACCGGCTACACCCTCCTTGAAGAAGCGGGCGCCTCGACCGATTCCTTCTGGCGCGAAATCTGGCGCACCTTCCTCATGGCGATGCTCGTCTTCCTCATCGTGGAGGCCGTCCTCTGCCTGCAGCGCCGCCGTCCCGCCCCCGTCTCCGAGCCCGCCGCCCAACCCGCCACTTGAAGTGAGTTTCAATATCGGACAGATTCACTTCTCCGCCAGTCTCCCGGTGTTTCTCTTCGGGGCGGCGGCCCTCCTGGTGGTGGCGGTGCTTTGCGTGGCCGCCGTCCGCCGCAGCGTCCGCCCGAGGCACACCGGCGTCCTTGAAACCCTGCGCTTCCTTGCCGCCATGGTGGCGGTGCTCCTCCTCTGGCAACCCGAGTGGAGAACCACCGTCGATCCCGCCCGGCGCCCCGAGATCGTCATCCTCTGGGACGCCTCCGAATCCATGCAGTCCGCCGACGCCGAAGTGCCCGAAAGCCTCGGCGCCCCCGGCGAGATCGTCACCCGCCGCGATCTCGTCGATCGCATCATCGATACAAGGTTCTGGGCGCCCCTCGAAGCCTCGGACCGCCATCGCGTCAGCGTGGTCCCGTTCTCCCCGGTCCCCGAAACTGACGACCCCGCCGCCCTCGCCGTCGCAGGCACCGACATCAACGCCGCCCTCGACGACCTCCTCGAAAACCGCCCCGACCTGCGGGCCGTCGTCCTCCTCAGCGACGGCGACTGGAATACCGGCGAACGCCCCGTGGCCGCCGCCCAGAAGATGCGCCTCAGGGACATCCCCATCTTCGCCCTCCCCGCCGGCAGCCCCACCCGCCTCCCGGACCTCGACCTCAAGAACGTCTCCGCCCCCACCTACGGCATCGTCGGGGAAAACGTCCAGATCCCCTTCACCATCGTCTCCTCGCTCGACCGCGACGTGCGCACCGTGGCCCGCCTGAGGGACGAATCCGGCAGGGAGCGCACCAAGGACATCACCATCCCCGCCCAGTCGCCATACTACGACGCCATCCTCTGGCGGCTCGAAGACGAGGGCAGCACCACCCTCGACCTCTCGATCCCCTTCGCCGAGGGAGAACGCGTCGACAAGAACAACTCCCGCCGCTTCACCATCGCCGGACGGCCCGAGTCGATTCGCGTCCTTGTCATCGAAACGCTCCCCCGTTGGGAATACCGCTACATCCGCAACGCCCTCTCGCGCGACCCCGGCGTGGATGTCGATTGCCTCCTCTTCCATCCCCAACTCGGGGCCGGCGACGGCCCCGACTACATCCAGTCCTTCCCCGAAAAACTCGAAGACCTCCAGAAATACGACGTCGTGTTCCTCGGCGACGTCGGCGTCGGACCGGACCAACTGACCTCCAAACAGGCCGCACTCCTCAAAGGCCTCGTCGAAAATCAAGCCTCCGGAATCGTCTTCATCCCCGGCCCCATGGGCAACCAGTTCTCCCTCCTCGATACGGAACTCGGCGCCCTCATCCCGGTCGCCCTCGACGAGAACAAAACCTCCGGCCACACCGGCTCCACCGCCTCCCCCCTCGAACTCACCAGCGAGGGCCGCGGATCCCTCCTCACCATGCTCGGCGACACCGAGGAGGATAACCCGATCATCTGGCGCAGCCTCCCGGGATTCTACTGGCACGCCCCCGTCGAGCGCGCCAAGAGCGGAACCGAAGTCCTCGCCGTCCATGCCAACCGCCGCCACCCGAAATACGGCCAGCGCATCCCCCTCCTCGTCACCAGCCGCGCCGGAAACGGCAAGGTCCTCTTCATGGGCATCGACTCCGCATGGCGCTGGCGAAGGGGCGTCGAGGACCTCTACCACTACCGCTTCTGGGGACAGGTCGCCCGTTGGATGTCCTACCAGCGCAACATGGCCGCCGGCCAACGCATCCGCCTCTACTTCACCCCCGAACGCCCCTCCCCGGGCGATGTCGTCACCCTCAATGCCAACGCCTTCGAGGAAAGCGGCGCCCCCCTCGAAGACGGCGCCGTCCTCGTCGACCTCACCGCCCCCGACGGCGTCGTGAAACGATTCGAACTCGCCCCCTCCGACGCCGCCTGGGGATCATTCGCCGGCCGCTTCCGCATCACCATGCCCGGCCCATGGAAACTCCGCGCCACCACCTCCGGCAGCGCCCGGGGCGCCGTCCAAGCCACCCTCCTCGCACAAGGCGTCAAGCTCGAAAAGACCGGCCACCCCGCCAGACCCGACGTCCTCGCCGAACTCGCCGGCATCTCCCGCGGCCAGATCCTCTCCCCCGGCCGCCTCGGCGTGCTCACCGAGCAGATCCTCACCCTCCCCAAAGCCCGCCCCCAGGTCGTCCCCATCCGCCTCTGGTCCCAATGGATCGTCGCCGCCTCCCTCGTCGCCCTTCTCTCCGTCTTCTGGATCGGACGCAAACTCAACGGCACGTTCTGACAGGATTGACGAGGAGTTGCGAGCAGGATGGTCCGGAACACATCCTGGCAGGGTCTCGCCGGTTGGGGCGGGTTAAAATCGGCAGGCGGCGATGAAGCGCTCGCAATCGCGGCAGGTCTCGCCACTCAGGCGCGAAAACAGGGTCAGTCACACTCTTCTGACATCTGGCGCGAGGCCGGTCCCGCCTGACGGCCTTCTGCGCGGCACCCGCGTCCGTCCCAATCTCCTGACATCCGGATCGGGGCCGGTCCCTCCTGACGGCGCTCGACGGGTTCGAGTTCCCGGCTCAGACCATCCGGCGGTCATGCGGCGAGGCGAGGTCCGCCTTGCGCTTGTCAGGCTGGAAGAGCGGCTCGCAACGGGAAGCGAGTTGCTTGAGCTCCTGCGTTTCCGCTTTGCTCACCGGCTGGAGGTCGCGCACCCCTTCGAGAGTCATGTCGAAGACCGAGAACCAACTGGCGGGCAACCCGGTGACCACCCCCGGCTGCGACAACACCCAGCGCATCGCCCGCCGCATCTCGTTCACCTCCTCGATCGGGCGATACCACCACGGGATCGTCTTCTCGACACCTTTCGGCCATCGCCCGCGCGAATTCGGCTTGATCGCGATGACGGCGACCCCCTTCTCCCTTGCGCGTTCGAGGACCGCCGGACCAAAGCCGGCCTGGAACTGCTCGACGAAGTTGACCGGGAACATGCAGGTGTCGAACTCGAAGCCGTCGAGGGCGGTCAGAGCCGCCTCGGTGGTGTGGGCCGAAAACCCGATGTGCCGCACCATTCCCTTCTCCTTCGCCTTGACGATCACCTCCATCGCGCCGCCTCCGCCAAGGGCCTGCTTCACCTCGTCCACGCGCTGCAGGCAGTGCAGTTGATAGAGATCAAGGTGGTCGGTCTTCAGCCTTTTCAGCGAGCGTTCGAGTTCCCGTTGCGCGCCCTCCGCGTCATCCAGCTTCGTCTTGCACGAGAGGAAACAGCGCTCGCGCGGGATGCCTTCGAGGGCGGCCCCGAGTTTGATCTCGCATTCACCGTCCTTCCCGTAGGCGGGGGCCACGTCGAAATAGTTCACCCCCTTCTCGAACGCCTCCCGCACCTTGGCGGTGCTCTCCGCCTGGTCGTGATTCCGCAGAGCAAGACCGGGGAAGCCCACCACCGACACCGCGAACCCCGTCCGCCCCATCACCCGGCGGGGAATCGCGCCCTCCTCCTCCGCTCCCGATTCCCGGCCGGTCGCGGCAGGCAGCGCGCCGGTTCCGAACGCTCCGCCAACTCCTGCAAGAAAGATCCTTCGCTTCATGATAGTGCCACTACTCTTGCAGCTCCCCACCGATCGCGCAAGCGCTTCCCGAAGTCCGCCCAACCCGCCGCCGAAACGCCCCGACAGCCGCAGACGCACCGATCAATCCGCTTGAAAGGTTTCCGCAGTGGCGTTACCCCTTGCGGGGCAATGAAAGCGCATCCCTGCAGCCGGTGCTTCTTCAGGTCGCGTTACGACCGCAAGCCCAAGTCGCTCCTCGGGCGCCTCTGGCGGTGGCACATCGCCTTCTGCCCCGGTTGGAAGAAATACATGAAGACCCTCACCCCCGACGTGCGCGCCGAGCTGCAGGAAAAATACGCCCTCAAAAAGCACGACTGAGACCGGGAGATCCCTACCCGGCCGAAACCCGGAGCTTCCCGCCGAACACGGCGTCGTCCCCGAGCATCTCCTCGATCCGCAGAAGCTGGTTGTATTTCGCAATGCGATCCGAGCGGCTCATCGAGCCGGTCTTGATCTGCCCGGCGTTCGTGGCCACCGCGAGGTCCGCGATGGTGGCGTCCTCGGTCTCGCCGGACCGGTGCGAAATCACGGAGGTGTAGGCGTTGGCGGTGGCCAGTTCCACCGCGTCGAAGGTCTCGGTCAGCGAGCCGATCTGGTTCACCTTCACAAGAATCGAGTTCGCCACGCCCAGCGAGATCCCCTTCGCCAGAAAGTCCACGTTGGTCACGAACAAGTCGTCCCCCACGAGTTGTGTCGTGTCGCCGATGGCGTCCGTCAGGACCTTCCAGCCGTCCCAGTCGTTTTCGTCGCAGCCGTCCTCGATCGAGATGATCGGATATCCCTTCATCAGCTCCTCGTAATAGGCCACCAGTTCCCCGGCGCTTCTTTCCGAACCGTCCGACTTCTTGAAAACGTATGTCCCCTTCTCCCGGTCGTAGAATTCCGACGAGGCCACGTCGAGCGCGATGCAGATGTCATCGCCCATCTTGTAGCCCGCCGCCTCGACCGCCTGCGCGATCACCGCAAGGGCGTCGCCCGCGCTGTCAAGGGCCGGGGCGAACCCCCCCTCGTCCCCCACCGCGGTCGAGAGGTTGCGGTCGTGCAGAACCTTCTTCAGGGCATGAAAGACCTCCGCCCCGTAGCGCAGCGCCTCCCGAAACGTCGGGGCCCCCACCGGCATGATCATGAACTCCTGGAAGTCGATCGGCGCGTCCGAGTGCGCCCCGCCGTTCAGGATGTTCATCATCGGCACCGGCAGAACCTTCGCGTTCGGACCGCCCAGATACCGGAAGAGCGGCAGCCCCACCTGGTCCGCCGCCGCCTTCGCAATCGCCATCGACACCCCGAGGATGGCGTTCGCTCCCAGCTCGGCCTTGTTCTTCGTCCCGTCCAGCGCCAGCATCGCCGCGTCCGCCGCCGCCTGGTTGGTGGCGTCCGTCCCGAACAAGGCCGGAGCGATCTTCTGGTTGATGTTCTCGACCGCCTTCAGGACCCCCTTGCCAAGGTAGCGCTGCTTGTCCCCGTCGCGCAGTTCCCAGGCCTCGTTTTCACCGGTGCTCGCCCCGCTCGGCACCGCCGCGCGGCCCTGCGCCCCCCCTTCGAGAAGCACTTCCACTTCCACCGTCGGATTTCCCCGCGAGTCGATCACTTCCCGCCCGCGTATCTCGGTAATGATGGTATCAGACATGTTGCTTGAGTTGAGGATGATCACGGTCCGGATCGGTGGGCTTCCTCACGGACAGCCCGGATCGTCTTGACCGTGTAACTGTGGATCTCGCCGGTCTCGTAATCCCGAAACTCGACCCGGTCCCCCGGATTCCGCCCGATCAGCGCCTGACCGATCTCGGAAAGGTAGTTCACGACGTGGCGCTCGGGGTCTCCGTCCCATGCCCCCAGCACCGTGTATTCGATCGACCGCCCTCCCTCGCCCTCGAGTTGCACGGCGGTCCCGATGTTCACCGCGTCGGTGTCGACGTCCCTGAAGTCGGTCCCCTGCGCCACGCTCAATTCCCGCTCCAGCTCGATCCGCCGCCGGTTCAACACCGCCTGCTGCTGCTTGGCCGCCTTGAATTCGAAATTCTCCCGCAAGTCGCCGTAAGATCTCGCCACCGCGATGTCCTTCACGTTCTGCGGGATGCGCTTGTTCACCAGCTCTTCATATTCCGCCTTGCGCCGCTCGAGGCTCTCCCACGACACCACCAAAGTCTGCTTTTGTGACCGCTCATCGCCCCCCACCAGATCCTGTGTCTCCGGGTGGGCCTTGATCACCCGCGCCATCAGCGACTTCC
>Ga0180429_10001872_pt1 | contig 17639 bp, 10 predicted proteins | sample SS_ome_FD_132428 | JGI IMG/M metagenome (GOLD analysis project Ga0180429, IMG submission 132428) | Hypersaline lake sediment archaeal communities from the Salton Sea, California, USA - SS_1_S_1 metaG | ecosystem: Environmental > Aquatic > Non-marine Saline and Alkaline > Hypersaline > Sediment ...
GGGAGGACGAAAACAGGACAAGACGGCGATCACCAAATACGGTGAGATACCCGTTCCCGGCAAGCCGGTCCTCGATCGGGAAACAATACCGCGGCAGGCCGGGAGCCTTTCGCCGAACCACTCCTTGCCACACCTGCTCGACCGGCTCGACTCCCGGGTCCACTTCCATCCAATCGCGATACTCGATCCACTGCTCCGGCCACGACCACTCCGCGACAAGCCGGCCGGTCCACGCGTTGATCACCCGGATACCCCTGCTGCCTCTCACGAAGACACGTGAACCCTCGACGAGGCCACGCAGGCTCTCCGCACTACCGAGATCTTCGGCGGGGTGCTCCGTCACACGATTCCGATAGTAGTCGACGTGACGGAGCACGTTGCCATCGACAAACCAGGCATGGTTGCGCGATTCCCCGAGAAAGACGCCTGACACCGGGAAACTCCGTGACACCATCGGCAGTTCCAGGGAAATCCTGTGGAGCCCCCCCTGCCCCATCAGCCAGAGATAGCCCGCCCCGACGTGCGCCTTCGCGGGAGCACCATTCCTCAACCGGCTCTTCGCCCAATGAACCGCAGGCGCCAGCAACTGTGCCTGGGTATCGAGCACCTGCCAGGCGTCCGAACCCGATCGCGCATCCAGCCCCAGGTAGTCGAAAAGGACCGGATCCTTGCGCCCGGACCAGACGTCCGGCACCTCGTCGCGAGAACCCTCCGCCGGTTCCGTCTGCCCCCCGCCCCCGGCGTCCTCCGCCTGGTCCTCCCGGCTCTCGCGAATGCGCACAGGGAACTTTCGTGTCTCCGTAGCCTCGATACGCCAGACCGGGAATCCATCGTCGATGTCGAGAGCTACCGCACCGTGTCCATAGACGAAACACAGGTCGTCCGCGACGACCAAGCCCGAATTCAGTGCGACGAGCCGACCGTCACGGCTATCCGCATCGAGCGGGCTCAATTCAAAATGCCAGAGCAGTTTTCCCGATCGCCGGTCCAATCCGCGAACCATCCCGGACACGGGATCGAAAGTCACCAGTACGGTCCGGCCCGCGGCGAGCCGCATGGGGGGAACCGCTCCTCCCTCGCGCCCACTTCCCCGGGGGGCAGAGGGACGGTCTGCTTCGCTGACCCAGATCACCTCACCGCCGGCCAGGTCGTGACACCGAACCTCCCGGCCCGAGACGAAGAAAAAGCGATCATCGCCCGCGACGAAATCACCAGGCAAACCGACACCGGCAACCGGGGAGAGACCGTCTTCGTCCCGATCGCGTCCCGAACCCGGCGGCGGGACCGGTAGGGCCGAGGCACGGGGCGGATGTATCGTCCACACAAGTTTCCCGCTGGAGCCGTCCAGGCGGTAGAAACGCCCCTGGTCATCTCGCACCACGACACTGTCACCGACCCTCTCGAACGCGACGATCCGCGCACCGGTCTCGCACTCGAAGACCCACGACACCTTCGGCGCTCCCGTGAGACCTGCCACTCCCGACAGTTTGTCTGCCGGGGCAGCGTCAGCTCCCGCCGACTCCAACAACGCGGTGGCCGCCTTCGCCGACAAGGCGAGGCCATCGGGGAATACCACCTCTCCCTCTCCACTCGACACTCGCTCCGCCCACCGGCTCGCCGCCTCGCCGTCCAGGCTCTCCCTTCCGATCTTCACCAGAATGTAGGCACGCGCCCAGATCACCCACGAACGCTCCTGGCCGGGTGAAGAATCCCGCTCGACCGTATCGAGCAAGGGCAGCGCCGAAACCAGATCGCCCGCATCCCGGCTCGCCAGCAGGCGTGAAATCGATCGCCAGTACGAGTCCGCCAAATGATCCCCGAGGGTCAACCGGGTCGATTCCCGCAGCGAGAGAGCCCCCCCCCCTTCGAGCAACTCTCGCACGACCGCGCGAAATTCACTCTCCCGACCCGTCGCGGCCAGCAGAGACAGCCTCTTTTCCCAACTGAACACATCGCGCGGTTCGAGACGATTGATCCCGGCGAGGACTCGCTCGGCTGCATCGAGATAACGAAACTCGGTGACCACCACGAAGAGATCACGCAGCAGGTTCGCATCGTCGATTCGCTCCCACTCGATCCCGGCGATCTCCCTCTCGGCGAGATCGGCTCGGTTCGCGTCGTTATAGAGCAGGGCTAGGCGGGCCCGGTAGTGGTCGGAAGCCTCCGGGTCTTCGCTCACGAGACGGCGCAACTGCCCCTCCACCTCCTCGAAATGATCCGGATCACCCGCGAGTGCGGACACCAGGAGGCGCCGGAATCGGACCCGGGTCGCCTTGTTCAATCCGGTATCCGAGATGCGCCCCCGAATCGCACTCGCGACGCGTGCGCCGAGCCTTCGCTTTCCGGCCTCCTCGCAGAGAATGAGGAATCTCTCGATCCGTTCGGGCGTCCATTCTCCCGATGAATACGAGAAGCGCTCCTGTTCCGTCTCGAAGAAACCGGGTAACCTCTCGAGAAGCTGCTCGGCATCCAGGCTCGCCGTCAACCACGCCGCGTAGCGCGGCGCCGTATCGGCCATGCCTCGCACACTCTCGATGCGCTCCCGGACGGCTCCGGGCTCGCCCAGTTCGCCCAGCACCCGAATCAGGAGCAAACCCGTCTCGAAGCGTCCTTCCCTCGCATCGAATCTCTCGGAGAGGATTCGTTTTGCCGGCAGCAGGTGCCCCCTGTCCAGCAGATACTGGGAAAGGTCGAGGAACTCCGCGTCCTCCGCTTCGAGCGCATTCACGCTGGCGAGCAACTCGTCGATCCTCTCCTCCTCGCCCAATACCGCATAGACTTCCGCCAGTTCACGCGTCACATCGAGGCGTCCGGGAAACTGCTCGAGATACTCCTCGAGCAACGTGGCCGCCGGTTCGAGCCGATCCACTTCCTGGAGAAAACGAGACAGTTCGAGGAGCCGCAGGGGCCGTTCCTCGGGCGCCAGCGCCGCCTTCACAACCTCGAGGTCCTGGCCCGCCTCCGCATCCTTCCCCAGGCGAAACAGCACCTTGACGAGCCGGAAGCGCAGGTCGACCCGCTCCGGCTGCTTATCCAGTATCGATTCGAGAAACGTGCGCAACTCACCGGAATCCGACATCGTTTCCAGCAGGGACAGGGCCCTTTCCTCAACGGCGGTCGAACCGGGCGCCGCGAGGGCCGCATCACGAAGGACGGCGAGTGCCTCCTCGGAGCGATTCGCGGCGAGAAGCAGGTCGCTGAACCGCATCACCGCCTCCCCATCGCCCGGCGCCTCCTGCCAGCGAACGCGAGCGCTCTCGATCATCTCGTCCCGCTCCTCTTCATTTGCGATGACGGATACCCGCAGCGAAAGAACCTCCGGGCGCCTCCAGTGATCGCCGGCCAACCGCTCCAGGACCTGGTCGAGTCTCTTTCCCGCGGCCGCCCTGTCATCCATCTCCGACTCCGCCCGCGCGAGAAGGATTTGCCGCTCGATCTGTTCTTCCGGTCCGAGATTCGCCTCTCCCGCCCAGTCGAGGGCCGTCCGGCTCAATTCCCAGAAGCGGTAGCGCTGCATGAGCCGGGACAGATCGAGAATCGCACGTGGGGGGCTCTCTTTCTCCGCCTCCAGCAGCTCGACGAGGTGGCGGTCCGCCAGTTCTCGTCCCGATTCCTCCCCGCTCTGCTCGAGCAACTCCTCGATCCACTCCCTTCGCCGCGAGGCGTTGGTCTGGAGATCGATCGCGCGCGAAAGCGCCGCAAGATGCCTCGCATCGGAGTCTTCGTCGAGATAGCGATAGAGGAGGTAGTGCAGCGGCGCCGAGTCGGGATGCTGCTGCACGAACGCAGTGATTCGCTGCGCCATCGCCCGCGGGTCGAAGACCCGAAGCAACCGGAGCAGTACCGTCTTTGCTCCCGCATCATTCGGATACTGTCCGATGTGCCCCTCGTAGAGTCCCAGCAGTTCCCTCTCCCGTCCCGATTCCCGATAGAGACGCACGAGAGAATCAAATGCCGGCTCGAGCAGCGGGTCGTAGTGCAAGGCCGTCCGGAAGGCGAGGGACTGCTCGTCGAAATTCGCCGAAACGATGGCGTCCTGTGATCGCAAGACGCTCACGCCGCAAAGAAGGCCGGCGAGAACCATGAGCACCGGCCACCCGCATCGCTTCGGAGCCATGTCAGGATCCTTCGAGAGAGGAATCCAACGCGAACGCACCTCAGGCATGGGCAGCCGTAGGAAGGGTTTCCAGCAACTCGCCGACCATCGCGTCGACATCCTGAGATTCCGCCTCGCCCTGGAAATTGAGGATCACCCGGTGCCGCAGAGCGGGAAGAGCGAGGCGCCTGACGTCGTCGGTCGAAACCGCCGTGCGCCCCTCGAGAGCGGCGATCACTCGACCGCCACGGATCAGCGCCTGGAGTCCCCGCGGACTCGCCCCGTAGCTGACGTATCGCTCGACTTTGTCCCCACACCCCTCCGTCTCGGGGTGCGTGGCGAGGACCAGGCGCGCCGCGAAGTCGGTCACGTGATCCGCCACCGGCACCTGGGCGACAACCCTCTGAAACTCCGCCAGCTCATCTCCCCCCAACACGTTCTTCAACTCGGGCACATCGAAACCCGAGGTCCGCTTCGAAATCTCCACGAGCGTCTCGCGATCCGGAAACGGTACCCGCAACTTGAATAGAAAGCGATCCGCCTGTGCCTCGGGCAGGGGATAGGTTCCCTCCATCTCCATCGGATTCTGCGTCGCCATCACGAAGAATGGCGCCGGCAGGCGCATCGTCTCGCCCCCCGCCGTCACCGACCCCTCCTGCATCACTTCGAGCAGGGCCGCCTGCGTCTTCGGCGTCGCCCGGTTCACCTCGTCGACCAAGACGAGATTCGCGAAAACGGGCCCCTTCTCGAAGTGAAGAATCCGGCGGCCCTCCTCGTTCTCGTTGACGATGTGGGTCCCGAGAATGTCGGCGGGCATGAGGTCGGGGGTGCACTGGACTCGCCCGGGCTGCAGGCCGGTCACGCGCCCCAGCGTCTGCACGAGAAAGGTCTTCCCCAGACCCGGAACCCCCTCGAGCAGCACATGGCCTCGGGCGAACATCGCTACCAGGATATTCGTCACCAGTTCGTCGTAGCCCACCAACGCCTTCTGGATCTCATCCTTCACTTCGCGAAACCGCGTCTGGAAACGCACCAGCTCACCGTCCAGTTCTTCGGTCGTCATCGTCATACTGCTCGTCTCCATCGAGTGATTGAATCGAAATTTTTCATCCTACATGGGCACGCAGACGACCGGAAAGCCGATTCTGGTGCGGAGTTGCGGTAGTCGAGAAAGTCAATCTTCCTCGAACTGGCGGCGAATCTCGGTAAAGTAGCGCAGCACGTGTTCTCGACGGCTCCTCGGGAGCGCCTCGCCGTCGAGAGCCTGCTCCTCCACCGCGAGGAAATCCGTCACCACCTCGCGCCGCGTCCTCTCGGCCGCCTCTTCGCGCGCGCCCCCCTCGACCGCCCGCGTGACGGTGTCCCCTTCGTTTCCGGATTGCGCCAAGACACGGGCGTCACGCGCCGCCTTCATCACTTCGCCCGTCGTCTCGACGAGTTCGGCGGTGCCCGAGCCCGCCTGGTCCCCCCCTTGCGCACCCGTTCCCGATCCGGATCCTGCGCTGCCGAGGCCCGATCCCGGCACGGGAGCTCCGGCATTCATGCCCGGTATCGGAGCGCTCAACATCCCCCCGGTTCCGGCGTCATCGCCCTTCTCCCCGCCCTTGCCCGCTGCCATCCCCGGTGCGCTTCCCTCGGGTCCCGCTTCGGATCCCGGAACCGGAGCACTCATGGGCTGTTGCCCCTTGCCCTTTTCGCCGGCGCCTTTCTCACCTCCCTGTCCGGGAACGGGAGCCCCCCCGCCGGGATCGCCCTTGCCCGCCCCCGGGAAGACAGCAGCCTGCCCCGGAGGTGGTCCCTTCGCAAGCTGGGGGGCCTGCATCGACTGCAACTGGGCCGCAAGCGGATCGCTGTCGATCGGCTGCAGCCCTTTGCCACCACCCTTTCCGCCACCCGGACTCCCTGCCTTGCCCGAACTCTTCGACTTCGCCCCGCCTCCGGTGGCCGCGATCTTCTCCATCTCCTGGAGCTGACTTCCGCTGATCTCGCTCCCCGCCTCGCGCAATCGCTGCGCGAGCTGTTCGAGCTTGTCCCGGGCCTCCTCACGGCGGGCGATTTCGCGAAAAAACTTCGCCAACTCCTCGAACTCGCGCGCGGCCGTCCTCGGCTGCCCCAGGAGCATCTTGGTCGAGGCATTGCCGACGCGCTCACCGACCGGCTTCTCGCGGTCGTCATACGTCGCCACACCCATGACCCGCTCGAGAGTGGTGGTGACCCTCGCCTCGATTTCTTCGGTGATCCCAGGATCTTCGAGACGCAAATGCAACCGGTCCGACTCATCCGCCGCGAGGGGAGCCTGCCTGTCCTTGATCGCGAGGGCCAGATCTGCCGTGTCGGAGTGCCGTGCCATTTCGGCCACGAAAGCCTCCGATGCCCATCCGTCGTCGGCGAGCCCCAGCTTCTCGGCCAGCTTTTCGGCGGCGCGAGCACGCTCCTCGATGGCCTCGAGAACCTCTCCCGCGCTCTGACCCTCCGTGTCCGCCAACCCGTCGGCAAGTGACTCGACCTGGCGCCTCACCGACTCCCACTCGGCCCTCTCTTCACCGGAGAGCGCTTCCGCATCGCCGAGTCTGTCCGGCTCGCCCTTCAACTCCTCACCGGTCTCGACCGCCGCCGCCCGCATCCGGTCAGACAGAGGCGCATCGGCAAGCGAGACCGGAAGCCTCCCAGTTGGCGAGAGGGAAAACACCAGCGCCATCAATGGCAACACCCAGACCCACCGAACCGGAGGCAGAGGAATGGCTTCACGCAGCGCACCGACCGCTTCAGGGAGACGGCGGGCGCTCCGCCTCACGTGGAGGATGCGCCCACACCCTTCGTTTGCTTGCTCGTCCCGGAGAAAGGCCCACGCACTGGAAAACCGGTCCGACCAACCTCCGCGATCATCGAGGACGGCGAGGGCACGAAACGGATCAGGGCGCCGGAGTAGAGCGACCAGCCATCCCGCCAGCAACCAGACCGACACCAATGCGACGACCAGCCACCACTCGTTCTCGCGCCAGCCGAACATCCGACGCATGACCAGCACCGCCGCAAGTCCGACAATCCCGACCGCGAGATGTCCCGACCGCAGCCAACCGCGAAAATTCACACTCGCCAGATGGTTGGCGACCCGTGCCGCGGCGATACGGAACAAACGCAGGCTGTCATTGTCGGGCAAACTCATGCAAGGTGACTCACGGTTTCAACCGGGACCACTGCGACTACTTCTGCAGCGTGGCAAGGACGCGATCCAGTCTCCGGAGCACCTCCGGGTCCTCATTCCGGTTACGCTCGGCCTCCAGATAGGGGCGGGCGAGATTGCCGAATGCCGCCAGCTCCCGCGTCGCCCTCTCGCGCACCGCCCACGCCTCGTCACCCAGTTGTTCGATAAGCCGGTCCATCCCAGCACGGGCGGCCTCGCCAAGGGGCGGAGGCGGAAATGAAACCGAGACGATATCGTTCGCCGGAATCTGCCACTCCTCGTCACCGACCGCCAGGGGGAGCTCGAGCCGTCCGGTCCGGCCCACCGCAATACTTCCATCCCACGTTTCGAGTCGGAATCCTTCCCCGCTCCTTTCGAGGGTTCGAATCTCGGCGGGGGCAAAGTCCAGTGTCCCCGCCTTTCCCCGCACCGAGAGACGATCCCATTCCCACACTCCAGTCACTCGCTGATCCCCTCCCAGTTCGAGGAAAGCTCCCCCTCCGGGCATCAGCGGCGCATAGGTTGCGTTCGTCGAATGTGAATGCGTCACGACACCCCGCACCCGACTCCACGCGAGGCTCGTGGCTCCGAAAACGGGAGTCGACAGGGAAAGGGAGGACGATCCGAAAAAGACGATGCACGATCCGCCCCGTACCGTGTTCACTCGGTGCCCCATCGCAGCGTGCCGGTCGCGCTTCACGGTGCGGACTGCGTCCCACGGCACGCGAAGTTTTCCCCACGCCGTCACGCCCGACAGGGGCGTGCTCCCGTCACTCCCGAATGCGATCCGGTCACCCCAATGGGTCTCGACGAGGCCCACCGCGCCCTCGGGCCAGTCGCGATCCTCTCCGCCTTCCGCCAGCACCAACCGATCGATTTCTCCCACGTTGAGCTCCATCACTTCTCCGTTGACCCGGGTAAAACGGAGATTCCCCGCGAAGACCCGTCCCGAAAACACCTGCCCATCGCGAAGGAAGACCCGTGCTTCGGTGTCGCCGCGAACCGAACGCCCGTCGATGGCCGCGATCCGTTCGAAGGGAATCACGGCTTCACCGTAGTCCGCCGATATCCCGAACTCGTCGCATTCGGCCGTCCCTGCGATCCGGGTCGCCTCTCCCATGGCGAGCACGTCCCGGGGCCCGGGCTCGATTCCGAGAGAGGCCAGGCTGAGCGAAACTCTCTCCTCGCTCTTCACTCCCCCGTTGATCACCGACCGCCGCAGTCCGGGCGGCAGGCTCTCGATCGCGTTCGACAGCCGGTATGGTTCGAACGTTGCAGCGAGATCCCGCCGGTCGAAGCGCGTCGGAATGGTCGTCTGCGCAACCACATGAACGATGGAAGCGGTTTCGCCTGGATCGAGCTCGATCCGGTAGCAGAAGGTGAGTCCGTAACGATTCTGAGACGAAATCGTCGGCTTGATCGAACCACCCGGCACACCGAGTTGAAACAGGAAGGCGCGTGTCGACTGGGACGCGCCCGGCAGAACCAACAGACCGCTTTCCCGATCTCCGAAAATCACCGGCTCCGAGGTTCCCCGCTCCGTCAGGAAGGTCTTGAAGTTCCCCGAGAAGTTCGATGCCAGGGCCATGTCGATGATGAGCGTGTTGGCGGAGCCGTTCACCAGGGTCTCGAGATAGCGAAGCCCGCCCGGTTCGTCGCGAACCAGGATCCGGCGCTGCACCGTGAGCCCGGGCGAAGCGGCCAGCGGCCGGCCGCGTATCACGAACTCCGCGCCATCAGACGTCATGAGCGGCTGGAAGCCGGCGAACTTCTCGCCATTGATCGAAAGCACCAACCCGCTGTTGATCATGCTGCTCCCCACACGCCCGATCGCACCGTTGCGCTCCACGTTCCAGGCACCTCCCCCTCCGCAGGACCGCACCCCCATCGCGGCCGGCAGCAATTCCTCACCCGGCAGACCGGAGACAACCGGCTCGCCGTAGGCCCGCACGACGGTGGCGGCGACACCGATGGCAACGAGGATGATCCATGCCTGACGGGGTGCTCTCATGGTTTGGGATCCGGCGGGATGCTTCCCCGATAGGCGTGGAGATGCTCGACCGGCACCATCCATACGGTCTCTCCCCGCTGCAGGACAAATTCGCTCCGGGCGAACGACCCGGTCAGCCACTCTCCTCCCGCAAGCTCCCACTCGAAGAAAGGCGCGCCCCCCGGTTCCCCCGTATCGCCTTCCTGCCGGCGCAGCGACACCACTTCTGCCGATGGAACCTCCACCACCACATCCCCGTCCAGAAGCTGGAGAGTCTCTTCGCGAAATTTTCCGGCCACCAGGTTCCTCCCTTTCAGCAGGAAGCCCGGCGGTGGCGTCACCTCGACGGGAAGATCGGAGAAGGCGAACCAATCGTCAGCGGCGGTCACGATTCGTCGCGCCCCGGGCAAAACGGAGCGAACCCGAAGGATGGCGTGGGAAGGGACGCTGGCCGGGGAATCGCCGGCGCGCGGAAGCACGACATCGGAACGGGACAAGAAAAGATTGAGCCGGCTCCCGTCCCGGAACGCGACCCGGTAGGAAGGAATGGGACGATCCTGGTAGGCCAGTTCTTCCAGATCCTTCCACTCGATCTCCTCGCTCCCCCAGGGATGAATCGCGCCCAGACCCTCACTCCCCGGATCGCCGGTGCTCACCGCCACCACATCGCCACCCCGCAGGGCAACCAGCGCCGCGCTGCCGGCTGGAGGGGTGCCGTCCCGGGCATCGAGTCCGCACACGAGCAGGGCGAGAGAATCCGCCTCGAATCGCTCCCCGTGACGATCCCCTTCGACCGTGAGGTGCAAATCGTCCGCCTCCCACATTCCGGCGACCACTCGCCCGTCTCGCAGAAAAACCCTCGGAGCCTCGGAGGGCCCCTTCATCCCCTCCAGAGCCGCGATCTCGGCAAGAGGAATCTGCCGCTCTCCGAACCTCTCGCTCCGTATCCTGACGACCTCCGGACTGACACGCCCCGTCAACTGGTTGGCCTCGGACATCCAGAGAATATCCTTCTCGCCGCGCCGGACGCCGGCCTTTTCCAGGACCGCCGCAAGGGCGAACAGATTGGCGAGGTTCGCGGGATCGACCGCCTTTCGCGCAATCGACCGGGGATCGAGATTGACCACCCCATCGACCAACGACGCCGGTATCCGGGGGGCGACCAGACGCCGCCGCTGGTAGAACGGGCGCCACTGTCCCTCCGCCTCGCTCGCCGCCCGCAGGTTGCGCTGGAGGATCCAATGCACGAATGTTCGCGATTCACCCGCGGGTAACGACACATCGTAGCGCAGCCGCAGTTCGCGAAGGTTGGCGGAAGCCGAGATCTCCGGCTTGATTCGCCCGTTCTCGGACCCCGCCAGAATCAGGGTGTCGGGGCGTCCGTCACTGGAGGAGAACTTCACCGTCAGCCCGAAATCCCGATCGCCGAGAACCGGGTTCGCCCGGTTCTCCAGCAGGGAGCCCCGGGAACCGAAGAGATTCTGCCAGGCGAAGGGATAGGTCGTCCGGAATTCCGCCGGCAGCTCCAGGGCGGTGGTGCCGCGATTCGTGATCGTATCCATCACCCGCACGCCGCCGCGTTCGAGATCGAACCAGAGAGAGCGTTCGATTCCTAGGGCCGGCCGCGACTCCCGCAGAACGAGTTCATCGGAGTCCCCTTTCGTCAAGATCGCTTCGACCGGCGCGAAATCCTCCTCCCCGATGGCAAAGCGGAGACCCGAGGCGAGGTATTGGGTCTGCCCCGACGTGAGCGCCCCGTATTGATCGGCCTGCCAGAAAAACCCGAGGCTGTCCTGACGCTGCCCGAACCGGGCCGGGATCTCGTCAAACCGGGTCACGTCGACCTGCCCGGCCGTCTCAGGCGGGACGGATGTCTCCTGCGCCCGTCCGCTTCGTCCCGCTGCGGCCACAACGGCAATCAGCAGAAAGACTCGAAGGCGACCCATCATCAGATCGATAAGCTAACAAGCTTCCCGCGATTGAAAACCGGAAAGTTGGGCGTCACGACGCGAAGTCCGGGAAAAACTTACCATTTGAAACGCTTCCGGAACAGAGGAACCATTCTCACGGAGTTGACCCTGCCCTTCATTTTGTGAGCGCCCCCACTACCAAGATCCTCTACTGTCGCTGCGCCTTCGCCAAGGTTGTGCCCGATGGCGTGAAGAACGAGGTCCTGGAGGGGCTCTGCGCATCCGGCCGGGATTTCGACACCGTCTCCGACCTCTGCGAGATGGCGGCCCGACGGGACGAGCGACTCAAGACCCTTCTCGACGGCGACACCCCCGTCCGGATTGCCGCCTGTTATCCCCGCGCCGTGAAGTGGCTCTTCCACCAGGGAGGGGCCCCTTTCCCTGACGAGGCTTCCGTGGAGGTCCTGAACATGCGCGAGGACGATGCCCCGGACATTCTCGACAGGCTCACCGAACCCGATCCCCCGGCCACCGGCTCATGAAGAACGAAATCCATCCTTTCCAGGTCGTCGTCTACGAAGGCGCCGGCGCCCGGCCGTGGGAGTCCTCCTGCCGGCTCTCCGTCACCGCGACCCTTCTCGACCAGGGCTACTCGGTGCGCCACGTTTCCGGAGCCGAATCCGCGGCCCGTGCGACCCCGGTTTCCGAAGCCTACCCCGTGCTCGTCCTCGGCGCATTCGAGGATTCCACACCCGAGGTCGTCGATCCGGCGGGAAAGGTGACGATCACGACGCGTAACACCGGCGGCCTGGATGCCGAGGCAATCGTCGAAATGGTCGCCACGGTACGAGAGGAACAGGGATCCGGTCTGAACAGGCCGGGAGAGAACGGGGCCTGGAAGCCCTGGTTCCCCGTGATCGACTACGACCGGTGCACGAATTGCATGCAGTGTCTCAGCTTTTGTCTCTTCGATGTCTACGGTGTCGACGAGGAGCAGAAGATCCAGGTCCAGAACAACGACAACTGCAAGACGAACTGTCCGGCCTGCTCGCGCGTCTGTCCGGAGGTCGCCATCATGTTTCCGAAATACCAGAGCGGCCCCATCAACGGCGAGCCGGTGAAGCAGGAAGATGTCGAACGCGAAAGCATGAAGGTCGACATCACCTCTCTTCTGGGCGGCGACATCTACTCGAGTCTTCGCACGAGAAGCGACAAGGCCAAGTCACGCTTCTCCAAGGAGCGCAGTCCGGACAAGGCGTTGAACGAACGCAAGAAGTGCCTCACCAAACTCCAGCAGTCCGGCATCATCCCCGAGGAAGTCCTGGCCGAACTCGATCTCTCCTCCCTCCCCTCCCCCGAAGAGATCCAGCGGAAGGCCGAGCAGATGGCGAAACTGACCGGAGACAAGTAGTCGAGCGTCCTGACGCAGCTCGTCTTCCGTGGATGCAAGGCAAGAGGCGCCCCCCGCTTGGTTCGTGGCGTAGGGGCGCCATCGAAATGAGGTGTATCCCCCCGTAGTATGGACCGCTACGCAACTTACCGGGGGACTCCTTGAGAAGGCAGCGCATCCACGATCACCGGAGACAGGGCCGACGCAGTCACCCGGTGCCCCCCAGGCGCAAAGTGCGTGTCGACAGTTCCGTAGAGGATCGTTCCATTCGCAAACGCACGCCGCAACGCAGGGGTCGCGTCGAAATATCTCAGACCTCTCGACGCCAACTGTTCTCCCAGAATCCGGCTCGCCAATTTCTCGTCGATCTCCTCGGCATCGACTCCACACGAAGCGGCATAGCGAAGGGCCGTGTCCCTGTCGATCTGGTAGACACCGGGCAGGAAAACGAAGAGGCTGGGCGTACCAGCTTCTTGTGCCACTTTGTCGATCTGATCGCAGATACCCGCCGTCACCTCCCACCGGCGGGAATCGGCTTCGTTCCTCAGCAGGACGGGGGGGAGATTGTGAGCACTGAGGCCGAAACGCATCAAGCCAAATTTGCCGCTACTTCGTGCAAGGATAAATAGGTGCGAGCGAACCTCGAGGAAGTCATTCACCGGGTAGAGGAGACTGTCTATGATCTCCTTCTTTTCGAAAGATCGAGGTAGACGTAGATGATGTCTGCGAGCCGGTGCCCGTGGCGCGCGCTGCCGAGGCGGAGCATTCACGATGTCATTACCGAGAAACAGGAAGCACAGGAGCAGGTCATACTCCTGGCGGACCAGCTCTTCCTTCGCCTTCAACAGATACTGCCCGGGACCCCACGCCCCCACACCGGTGTTCACGACGGTCACGGGTTTGCCCAATTCACCGGATAGCAGAACCTCCAGCCGAGCGGGGAAAGTGTCGCCGTAGTCGACCTGGAGCGCCTGGAGGAAGGAATCTCCCAGTGCCAGAATACGCACTGCCTCGGTATGCGCGGATTGATCCGAACCATCGATCCGATGTCCAAACTCGTTCGTCGTCCACCGGATCTCTCGCTCACCCGTATTCACCGAAACATCCGCATTGGGCTGATTGTCCCATCCAAGACCCTCGATGGGGCGCCAGATTTCAGGGTGAAACTGGATGAGCTGTTGTGGCATCAGAATCCGCACCGCGAATTCGCAGAAGAACAGGCAAATCAACACAGTCGCCCCGAGGAGAACGACGCGCGCGATCCACGTCTTCTTGGTCGCTTTGCGCCGCTGACCGGAACGCGATAGGGTTTCTTCCGGTGCGGAACTCGATTTTCCCTGCTCCATACTTCGATCGAGGTAGGCTAATGGTCGTCAGGCCCGTGTCAATCCCCCGCGAGACTCCTCCGACCGCGCGCCCCGCCCTTCACTTCGCTTCCTCGAGAAACCGCTCGGCGCCCTTTATCGCATTGGAGAGATTCCTGTCGAGCCCCTCCCGGTAGGGTTCGATCGTATCGAAAGCGAGACGGTAGAGATCCCTCCATTCCTCCGGGGTCCCCACCTTTTGCTTTCTCTTCTCGCTGGCGAGGGTCGAGTAGGCCCAGGATCTCTTTTTACGTTCGTCTCGGCGTTCTGCCGGCATTGGGCGCAGATCTCCTCGGTTTCCCCATCGGAAAGAGGGCATCCACATGACACGCAACGACCGTCCCTTTCCATCTCGTCCCGATTTCCGGATCCCATGACTCGTTGTGGTAGTGCAATTCGATCTGGCGAGAGGGTGATGAATTTCCCCGCAACCCGCAAACCTATTCGTCTGATCGGGCGCCCCTCGCCCCCTCGATCCGGGCGGCAGGCACTCCACCCTCGATGCCAGAATCATCTCGACATCTCTCCTCGAGGACCGGCATGATCCGAATCGCAACATGAATGCCATTCGTTCTTTTCATGCAAGGCGCGATCTCGGTCCGTTGATTTTTCTCATCGTTCTCTCCGTCATCTCGCCGGCTCGTGCCGCCGAACGCGAAGGTGACCGGCCACGTGAAACTCCCGAGGAGGCGGCGGACCGTCCCGTCAAGGAAGACGGCGCTCCGAAAGCCGGCCCCCGCGATCCGGGAGGCCCGAAGCCCGAAGGCGTGCCGGCCGCGGCGCGGAACTCGAAAGAGGGCAAGGTCTTCGGCGCCTACGACAAGGACGGCGACGGCCAGGTCACCGACGAGGAAATCGTCGCGATGATGGAAGGCAAACAGAATTCCCGAGGCAAGCGCGAGATCCGAAAGGCGGTGAAGCGAGCCGACAAGGACGACGACGGCATGCTCGGTTTCGAGGAATTCGCCTGGTGGTATAGAGTGGGCCGACTCGACGAACGAGCACGAAACGAGTGACCTCCCTTCTCCGCGGCAGAAGGTTGCGGTGTCACCTCACCCGCCGCAACACGAGAAGACGGAAATCCATCACCTCGGGTCCCGGTTTGGACAGGGCACGCAGGGTCAGCGTGCCCGCGCCTTCTTCGAGTTCGATCGTGCCCATCTTCAGGGGGCGGAATTCCTTTACGTAGGACTCGACACGCTCGAAGCGGTCCTCGGCACCTCCCTGCAACGGGGGATCGTGGGGTTCCGCGATCGTAGTCTGCACCGCGGAGTTTCCGAAACGCAACTCGATCACCGAACCCTCGCTTCCCTTGGGGCAGGTGTAGTAGATCTCTGCCTCATAGGTTCCTCCACTGGCAACATCGGCCTCCCAGGTGATCGTGTCCTCGATCGATGTCCAGTTCTCGAAGAAGGAATCGTTCGGGAACTTGTTCGATCGGGTGATGCCGCCGCTGGCGATCCCGTCGCGTGCGGGGATCCAGGTGATTTCCGAATCCGGGTGAGCAATGACGAAGGGCCTCTCGTCGGTCCCGAGCTCCGCGATCATCTCTTCCCGGTAGGCTGCGAGTTCCTTCTGCAGTCGCGCGTGCACCTCGGGGAACTGCTTGTCCACGTTGGTCCTCTGCCCCGGATCGGTCGTCAGATCGAACAGACGACCTTCGTTGTCGAGCCGGAAGCGCGGCGTGCGCACCGTGAACTTGTTCTTCCAACTCGAGAAAACGTGCCGCTCATGGAGTTCGGGATTGGCCTCCCCCCGCAGGGCCGAGGCGAGGCTGACACCGTCGAGCGGCCCGCCGTCAGCTCTCTCGACACCCGTCATCTCGAGAAGGGTCGGAAGGAGATCGATGGCCGAACCGAGCACCTCCACCCGGATGCCCGCCTCGATCCCCGCCGGCCAGCGCACGAGGAGCGGTGAGCGAATCCCGCCCTCGTCGGTCGAGCCCTTCCGCCCCTTCATTCCGCCATTCCACCGGTAGCCGTTGGGGCCGTTGTCGTGGAAAAAGAGGACGATCGTGTTGTCCGAGAGCCCCCACTCGTCGAGTGCGGCGAGAACACGTCCCACGTTGTCGTCGATGTTCTCGCACATCGCGAGCGCGGCACGCTTGTGAAGGTCGAGTTCTCGCTTCACCTCACGATTGTGCATCGTGATCTCCTTCTCTCGGAACTCGTCCCAGTATTCGTCGGGAACCTGCATCGGGGAATGGGGAGTATTGTAGGGAAGATAGGCGAAAAAGGGCCGCTCCCTGTTTTCGCCGATGAAATCGATCGCCTTCGTCGTGAAGTCGTCGACCACGTAGCCCTCACCGGTCACGATCTCGCCGTTCCGCTCGAGCATGGGACTGAAGTAGTGCCCCCAGTGTCCCGAGCAGAATCCATAGAACTCCTCGAAACCGCGTGCGTTGGGATGGTAGGGGTACTGCGTCCCGTTGTGCCATTTGCCGAAGGCTCCCGTCGCGTAACCCGCCGCCCGGAAGGCCTCCGCGATCGTCCCTTCGTCGAGATCGAGCCGCTCCCCGCCCGCCGAGGTCGAATAGACTCCGCCCCGTTGGTAATACCGTCCGGTCAGGAATTCCGCCCGCGTCGGGGAGCAGACGGGGCAGACGTAGAATCGCTCGAACTGCGCCCCATCGCGAGCGAGCGAATCGATGTGGGGCGTGGAGAGGTCGGTATTCCCGTGGAGGGAAAGGTCGCCCCATCCCTGGTCGTCGGTGAGAAAGACGACGACGTTGGGTTGGGATTCAGAGAAGGCGGGAGCTGCGGCGACGGCCGCGAGAGCGGTGAGGAGGAGCACGATTCGCTGCATGGCGGGGAGGGTAGCACGGGAGACCGGACCGTCCAAGAACGCAAAGAGGCCCGACGTGGCAGCGTCACCGCCTCTAGGCGCCGGAGGTCTGTATGGTCCATCGCCGAAACGACTCGATGGCTTCGTACTCGGCCATCCCGATCGCGTCGTAGTTCTGCGCCATGGCACGATTCCGCTCCGGAGAACCGAGTTCCTCCGGGCTGACCGAGAGGAATTTCCGAATCGCCTCGCCTTTGCTCTCGAGCTGGTCGGGACTCATCGGGACAGCCATCTCCACCTCATGTGCCTCGAATGGCTGATCCCGGCCGCGATACAGCCAGACACGACAGGCGGTTCGCCACTCCTCTCCTTCGATCCCCTTCCACGCCCGGGAAAACGCCCGAAAGCAGATCGCCTGGACCGAACTCGGGTCGGCGGCATCCCCGGTGATGAAGACGCTGTCGGGCCGGACCCGCTCGAGAAGGCTCGCCATGGCCGCGACATCGGCCTCCTCCAGCACGAAGCGCCGGTACCGTCCTTTCTCGTAAAAGGGAAGGCCGAGAAACTCCTGCCGGTCCGGCGTCACGCCGCAGGCCGCACCCGCGTCGCGCGCCTCACCCCGAAGGATCAAGCCCTTCAGTTTTCGGACGAGCTCCGAATCCATTCCGAAATCCCCCTTGGCCCGCAACTCGCCCAGGATCGACTCCGCGTAGTCCTTCTGCTGCTCCCATCCCGGTTCGTGACGCTCGTCGGCCATCTCCTGGACGACGCTCGCGAACTTCTGCGCCGATACGTCGGAGACGCGCAGATTGCCCGAGGTGAGGCAGGCGAACTGGACCTCGTGCCCCTGATCGACGAGACGTTCGAGCGTTCCTCCCATCCCGAGAAAAGCATCCAGAGGCTCCGGACTGACAACGAGGA
>Ga0180429_10001874_pt1 | contig 17637 bp, 12 predicted proteins | sample SS_ome_FD_132428 | JGI IMG/M metagenome (GOLD analysis project Ga0180429, IMG submission 132428) | Hypersaline lake sediment archaeal communities from the Salton Sea, California, USA - SS_1_S_1 metaG | ecosystem: Environmental > Aquatic > Non-marine Saline and Alkaline > Hypersaline > Sediment ...
CCCTCCCACCGTCCAGGTTTGAGGCCCGATGACGGGTGTGGTGTATTGGGTGCCGAGAGCTTCTCCGCATTCGTTGACATATTCGGGCAGGAAGATGAGGGCGACGCTGTCCTCGGGGGGACAGGTAACGTTGTCGGGCAGGACGTCGAAGGTGAAAGTCAGGCTGCCTCCCGCCGCAATGTCGGGGATGGCGAATGTCTTGTTGTCGCTGTCGAAGGAGACACTTGCGTCGCTGATATTGGAAACCAGCCAGGCGTCGGGCCATTCGGGCACGTAAAGGGTGAAATCCTCGGCGGGGCCGACCCCGCTGTTGGCGATCTCGATGCTTGCCGTCGCGCCGGTGCAGTAATTGATGGGGCTGGGGTTGGTTACGGTGATGGAGACTCGGGGCTCCCGGATCTCCAGGGCCACCGAAGCCGTGGCGACTTTGAGTTGAGCAAGGCAACTGGAAGCCCCGTCCGTCCAATCCACATAAACGGTGTTGATCAATTCCTCGGGGGCGCAGCCCGCTACATCCCCCACGATGGTGTAGGCGATGGAGCCTCCCGACGAAATGGTCCCGCCCGTCCAGGTGGTGTTGTCACCGGGAGTCGGAGAACCCGGAGCGTCGGGGCCCGTAATGGAAACAGAACTGAAATCTTCTCCCAGGTCGAAGGTGATCTCCGGGCCGTTGACCAAGTCCCCCGCGCCGGTGTTTTCCAGCGCGAGATTCCATGTGACGGTGTCGCCCACTTGAGCCTCGGTGACGGAGCTTCCCTCGGAGTCGAGGAGAGTCACTTCGATGAACGGCACATGGACTTCGATGGGGCTGGAATCCGCTTCGATTCCCCCGGGGTTCACGGTAGCCAACAACTGCTGTCCCGTTATGGCGCCGCAGCCGGGGCGCATGCTGAAGGTGAAGTTTTGAGGGTCTCCATCTCCTTCGATATCTATTTCCGACCAAGTGAGCGTCCCGCTCCCCTCTGTCGCCGAGCCGTTGTCCGTGACGGTGAAATCCGTCGGAATTTGCACGGTCAACTGAACGTCGGAAGCGTCGGGGCCTTCGGGATTGGCGAGGGTTACCGTCCAGGTCCCCTCCTGGCCCGTGGAAAGGGAAATGGATTCGGCGGTGAAAGACACCTCGAGGGCGGCCCGTGCGGAGTTGGCGGAAAGAACAGAGAAAGCGAAAAACAAGAGGGCAATGGCCCATGCTTGTCGCACGCAAGGCTTCATTTCCTTTTCCTTGCCTTTTTTATTTTCAAAAGCTGAAAGATAACGCGATGATTCAATATGCCCGCGCAAGAAGAAGGGACCCTACGGCCGAGAGATTCGATCTCCCGGCCCTCCCTTGAAGGGATGACCCGCTCATGCTCGTTGACAAAGGCCAACGGGCACTTCCCCCTGCGACAATGTCCCCCGAGGAGGGCTTCTCCCCTCCCTCACACAGCGTCCCAACGGAAGCTCGAGATCCGAAGCGCGAAATTCGAAGAAATCCCGAATATCGAAACGGCCGGGATGGAGCTTGACAATGGTCCGAATTCGTTAAAAAGGCCGAAAAATCGCGACCGAATCCATGTGGTCCGATTTGCTAACCATTCTCACTTACCACACCATCCTCAACGACCACAACTATAATGTTAGAGCAACGCAGCGATTCTCCCCGCCTTCTCCCGTCCTCCCCCCGTCCGTTTTCCCAAAGCCATCCTTGCGCAACCCGCGCAACAGCGAGGAGAAGCCCCTTGCCCCTTGAATCACCGCTCGGTCTTCGATAGAACCAAGGGCATCGTCGGCTTTTCGCCGCAGGTCCCTCCGCCGGAGGGGAAATTCAATCGAATCGAGGGTCTTTGCATGAGCGCCAAACGCACCGTCCACCGCTGTCAGCAGTGCGGCTTCGAAAGCCCCAAATGGCTGGGTCGCTGCCCCGAGTGCGAGGAATGGAACAGCCTGGTGGAGGAGGTCGTTTTCAAGAAGCCCGGAGGCAAAAAGCGCCAGGCCGGCTCCGCGCACCAGCCCGTGCTGCTCCACGAGATTCAAAGCGAGGCCGGGGCCCGGCTTTTCACGGGGCTGGGGGAATGGGACCGGGTGCTGGGAGGCGGCCTCATCCCCGGCTCCCTGGTGCTTCTGGCCGGAGACCCGGGCATCGGCAAATCCACCCTGCTCCTCCAGGCCCTGGCAAAAATGGCGTCGGAACGCGACGTGCTGTACGTTTCGGGAGAGGAAAGCCCCCAGCAGATCCGCCAGCGGGCGTCGCGCCTCGAGCTGGAAGCCCCGCGCCTGTTCGTTTACGCCGAAAACTTTCTGGACGCCGTCCTGGAAATCGCCGAAAAGGACCTGCCCGCCGTCGTCGCCGTGGACTCCATCCAGACCATGTCCCTGGGAGGGCTGGACACGGCCCCGGGCTCCATCACCCAGGTGCGCGAGTGCGCGTCCAAGCTCATGCGCCTGGCCAAGGAAAAAAACGTCAGCGTCTTCCTGGTGGGCCACGTCACCAAGGAAGGGGCCATCGCCGGCCCCCGCGTGCTGGAGCATCTGGTGGACACGGTCCTCTACCTGGAAGGGGACCGCAGCCACACCTTCCGCCTCCTGCGGGCCGTGAAGAACCGCTACGGCTCCACCAACGAGATCGGGGTCTTCGAAATGAAGGACACGGGCTTGCAGGAAGTGCCCAACCCCTCCCGGTACCTCTTGCAGGAGCGGCCCCTGGGGGTTTCGGGCTCCGTGGTGGTGTGCTCCATGGAAGGCACCCGCCCCCTGCTGGTGGAGCTGCAAGCCCTGGTGAGCGACACCGAGGCGTGGCAGCCCCGGCGCACGAGCATGGGAGTGGACAGCCACCGGCTCTCCCTCCTGCTGGCGGTCCTCGAGAAGCGGCTGGGATTCCACGTGGGACGGCAGGAAGTGTTCGTGAACGTGGCGGGAGGCGTCAAGCTGGTGGAGCCGGCCACGGACCTGGCCCTGGTGACGGCCCTCATGAGCAGCTACCTGGAAAGGCCCCTGCCGTCGGATCTGGTGGTGTGGGGGGAAGTGGGGCTGGCGGGGGAGATCCGCGGGGTGGGCCACGGGGACCTGCGGCTCATGGAATCCCGCAAGCTGGGGTTCGCCCGCCACCTCGTGCCCAAAAGCAACGCCGAGCGCCTCCCGGCGGACTTGCGGGAAATCTGCACGGGAGTGGGGTCGCTGGAAGAGGTGATGGAAGCGCTGTTCGAGGAGTCTTCGGCCCGTCCCTGACATGCCCGGGCTGGACGGCTACGCCACTTCTCCCTTGCGGCCATCCGCCGGCAAGTCGCACAACAAGTCGATTTCCGCCCGAATCTTGTCCCAGGGAACAAAAACGCAATCCGCGGCTGTTTCTTGGATCAAGCCCGTTCGTTTCAGGAACCGCGCATCTTGGTAAACGTTTCGATAATGTTTATCCAGCGCTTCGCTGAGTGCCCGAACACTGGTCGAACCCTTCACACGCAAAGCGTGCAGAATGTCCAACCGACTGCGAGAGAGGACTTGCAAAAAGGTCTCGGAATCGAGAAAACAGATTCTTTCTTCCACGCTTGTGGGAGTACCCTGCCGTGCTCGGTGCCAAGCTTGAATAAACTCCTCGTTCACCTGATGCTCGCTAGCGATTCCAATTTCAACTCCACTTTCTTTTGTCAAAAAACATGCCTAAATCTGAAGATTGCTACCTAGACAATCGCGCTCCCAAAGCTCACACTCAATGATAGCATCCGGAAGCGATTTTCGACAAGTACGCGCCTCCCGGATCACCCGTCAACTTCGTTTTAGCGATCCTCTTGACTAACACCCAAGGTAAGCCGGGCGCGTGGGACGAGTGTGAAGGATCAGCCACGACATCTCTCTCGCCTCGGCTTGACCGACGTGTCAGGCCAATCAACCATTGATCAAACGATCATATTCCTCGTGGGTACCTATCCAGACCCACACGTATCCATCTTCATCCTCCATGGCAAGCGCACGGTGATTGCCTCCAACCCGAGCCGACCACAATTTTCCGACTTTCTTGAAACGCAGAGATGGATGGCGTGGATTTTCTTTTAGCAGCTCATGATTCCTGCGTGCAAGTTGCTGAACTTGCTCCGGCAAGGAATAGAAACATGTCCAAAACCGAGCCGTAGTCTTGTGCATCAAATCTGGCCGAGCTTTCCTCTTGCTTTTGCTTCAAGAGCCTCCTCTATTAGAAAATCCAGTTTTCCAGTGGCGGAATCCCTTTCTATTTCTTCGTCCCATGCGTTCCAGTCATGCTCTGAAAACCAGCGCAACAGCTTCATGTATTCGGGATGAGGAAGGGCTTCGATTTCCGTCTTGATGTCTTCGAATGTTCTCACGAGGGAGACCTCCACGGTAGTTGATCAATGAAACGGAGGTTCGCTTATTGGTCCGTCAACGAAGTCCATCGCCATTGGGCGTCGGGCTTTCCCGGGGACGATTCGCAAAGCAAGGAAATTTTCTTGACAGACCACTTATGTCCGTAGTCTCTGTTCTAAAAATGCGATGTATCTCATGGAAGCCCGGAGGTCAAGGAGCACCGGGCCGATGGCAAGCGTTCAGCGGGGTACCCCCGGAGGCGGCGAAACGCGATAAAATCCTTGCCTCGCGTCCCCTTCCGCCCGGCAGTGCCAAAGCCCCTCCGCGCCCTTCGCGTCTCCGCGCGAGCCCTTTCTTCCTCGTCACTCGTTGACCGCGGGCGCATGCACCACGGGATCCACCTTGCTCAGCTCCTCCAGAGGGATGTGGCACAGGATGCGGTGGCCGCTCTCGCTCTGCCGCCAGGGGGGGACCTCCTTCTCGCAAACGGCCCCGCCGTCGGGAAGCATTTCCGCCCGCCGGGGACATCGGGTGTGAAACCTGCACCCCGAGGGAGGGTTGAGGGCGCTGGGCACGTTGCCGCTCAGGCGGATCTCCTTCTGCTCCGCCTCGGGGTCGGGCACGGGCACGGCCGCCAGCAAGGCTTCGGTGTAGGGATGGTACGGGGGATCGTAGATCTTTTCGGCGGGACCGATCTCCACCACCTGTCCCAGGTACATGACGGCGATGTCGTCGGAAAAATAGCGCACCACGCTCAGATCGTGGGCGATGAAGATCATGGAGGACCCGAAGGTCTGCTGGATCTCCAGAAGCAAGTTGATGACGGCGGCCTGCACGGAAACGTCCAGGGCGGAAACGGGCTCGTCGCAGATGATGAGGTCCGGGCGGCTGGCCAGGGCGCGGGCGATGCCCACCCGCTGCTTTTCTCCTCCGCTGAGCTGCCGGGGCAAGCGGTCGTAGTAGGCGGGCCCCAGGCGGACGGCCTTGAGAAGCCGGATCACCTCGTCTTTCACCTGGCTCGCCGGGACGGTTTTGAACCGCCGGATGGGCCGGGCGATCTGCTTGCCGATGGTGTAGGAGGGGTTCAGAGTGGAATCTGGGTTCTGGAAGACCATCTGCATTTCCTTGATGAGGTTGAGCCCGCGCCCCGTCACCTCCTCGTTGATGTCCACGTCCAGAAACTCCAGATTCCCCGCCGTGAGGGGCTCCAATCCGATGAGGCCCTTGACCAGGGAAGACTTGCCGCACCCGGACTCGCCCACCACCCCCAGGGTCCGTCCTTTGGAGAGTCTCAGGCTCACGTCGTCCACGGCCTTGACGAACTTCTTTTCCCCCAGCCCGAAGAGGCTCACCACCGAATCCGATTCCTTGGGATAGTAGAGCTTCAAGTGCTCCAGTTGGAGGAGGGTGTCCTGCGACGGCTCCGAAGGGCCGCCTTCGGCGACCTCCGCAGCCTTCTTGCGCTTCCGGGTGGTGCGCGGGCGCCGGTCGATGTCCTCGGCGTAGATGCAGCGGGCCGAGTGCTCGTTGGAAATCTGGACCATGGCGGGGCGGGCTTCCCGGCATTTGTCCGTGGCGTAGTCGCAGCGGGGGGCGAAGATGCAAGCGTTGCGGGGCCGGTCCGCGGGAGCGGGCACACGCCCCCGGATGGGCTGCAGGAGGGAATCCAGCTTGCTCTCCCCCAGCTTGGGCACCGCCGCCATGAGCCCCCGGGTGTAGGGGTGGCAGGGGCGCTTGAAGATCTCCACCACGGGGCCTTTCTCCACCATCTGCCCGGCGTACATGACGCAGAGCTGGTCGCTCACGCGGGCCACCACCCCCAGGTTGTGGGTGATGAAGATGTTGGCGGCGTTGAACTCCGCCTTGAGCTCCTCGATGAGGTCCAGCACCGCCGCCTCCACCGTCACGTCCAGGGCCGTGGTGGGCTCGTCCATGATGAGCAGGGCGGGATTGTTGAGCATGGCCATGGCGATGACCACCCGCTGCTGCTGCCCTCCGGAAATCTGGTGGGGGTAGCGCTTCATGACGTCTTCGGGATCGGGCATGTTGACCCGCTTCAGCATTTCCACGGATCGCCCCCACGCCTCGTTCAAAGGCATGCCCTTGTGGCAGGTGAGCACTTCCGCCAGTTGCTCGCCCAATCGCAGGGAGGGGTTGAGAGCCTGCATGGGGTCCTGGAACACCATGGCGATGCGGTCTCCACGAAGCTCGTTGAGCTCCGCCCGGGAGCGCCCGATCATTTCCGAGCCCTGAAACCGGATGTGGCCGCCGGTGATCTTGCCGTTGGGCCCCAGGTGGTTGACGACGCCGTAGGCGATGGTGCTCTTGCCGCACCCCGATTCCCCCACGAGCCCCACCGTCTCCCCCTCGCGAACCGTGAAGGTGACGTCCCGAACGGCCTCCACGTCCCCCTTTCGGGTTTCGTAGGCAATGCTCAAATGCTCCACGTCCAGCACCGTATGGGCCGCAGCCGCGTCCTGTTCCCTCATGAGACGATCCCTCTCGCGTTTTCGAAGCTCACTGATACCTCATGGACTCCTCGCGCAACCCGTCGGCCAGCAGGTTGAGCCCCACCACCAGGGAAGCGATGGCCACCGAAGGCCACAGGGACGCCCACGGGCTCCCCGCCAGGATGAACTCCCGCCCCTTGGCCACCATGCTGCCCCAGTCCGGAGACGGAGGCGGCAGGCCCAAGCCCAGAAAACCCAAAGTCCCCATGGCGAAGATGGCGTAGCCCACCCGAAGCATGGCGTCCACGATGATGGGGCCCCGGGCGTTGGGCAGGATCTCCACGAACATGATGTACCACGGGCTCTCCCCGCGGGTCTCCGCCGCCCGCACGTACTCGCGGGTGCGGATGTCCAGGGTCAGGCTTCGCACCAGACGGGCGATGCCGGGAGTGCCCACGATGGTCATGGCGATGACCACGTTCACCGCCGACGCCCCCAGGGCCGCCATGATGATCAGATACAGCAGAATGATGGGCACGGCCATCATGGCGTCCAGCAAGCGCATGACGATCTCGTCGATCCACCCTCCGTGGTAGCCGCTCACGAGCCCCAGGGCCGTCCCCACCAAAAGGGCCACCAGGACCCCCCAGATGGCCGTCCCTCCGGGAATCCAGAAGTTCTCCGACACGGGCAGGATCACCAGAACCACCCGGGCCCCGTGGATGAGGCGGGACCACAAGTCGCGCCCCAGTTCGTCGGTGCCCAGGATGTGCGCGGCGGAGGGACCCTCGTTGGGGGCCTTCCAGTCCTGCTCCAGGGGAGTGTACGCCGTGAGAAAAGGCGCGAAGACGGCCACGAAAATCCAGAAGAAGACGAGAGCGAAGCCAACGGTGGCCGTCTTGGAAGCCAGAAGAAAAGAGATCGCGCCCTTCAAGCGCGCCGCAACGCTCCGCTTCCTGGGGGTCTTTTCCGGCTCGTCCATGAAAACCTTGTTGGTCGCCGCCATGTTTTCAGCTTCCGCCATGAATCCTCTCCTCGCCGGTTCGTTTCGAATTTCGGATTTCGATATTCGAATTCAGCCCGAACGGACCTTCCGTTGGGGCTCTAGGTGTAGCGAATGCGGGGGTTGAGAAACGTGTAGATGACGTCCGCAACCAGCTGGGTGCCCACGGCCAGCAGCACCAGAATCATGGCCCCGGCTTCCAGGGCGTTGATGTCCTTGAACATGGCCGAATCCAGCAGGTACTTGCCCAGGCCGGGATAGCCGAACACCACTTCCACGATGACGATGCCCCCCATGAGCCAGTTGACGTGCAGCATGATGACCGTGATGGGGGCCATGAGGGCGTTGCGCACGGCGTGCTTGAAGACGATGCGCCAGTAGGGGAGCCCTTTGAGATAGGCCGTGCGGATGTAGGGGGACTTCATCACTTCCACCATGCTCGCCCGGGTGATGCGCAGGATGTAGCCCAGCTCGATGAGGGTGAGGGTGAGAACGGGCAGGATGAGCATGTCCGGGCGCTCCCAGGGCGCCTTCTCGCCGAACACCGTGGCCCCGGGCACCAGCTGCAGCCACACCGCCATGATCAGGATGAGAAAGATACCCGTGGCGAACTCGGGGATGACGGAAAACATCATCCCTCCGATGGACAGAATGCGGTCCTGGAGGGACCCTTCCCTCAACCCCGCGATCATCCCCAGAAAAAGGGCCAGAGGCATGACGATGACGAAGGCGATGCCGGCCAGGACCAAAGAGTTGCGCAGGCGCACGAAAATGGTCTTGGCCACGGGGCGGCCCGTGCGCAGGGATACTCCGGGGTCCCCGCGGATGAAGCCCTTTTTGAGGGGAATGTATTCCACGGGCCCCCCCGTCGCCTGCATCCACCCCGTGCCCATGACGAAGGTCCATACTTCCTTGTCCGTCCCCTTCTCCCAGCGCACGACATGGTTGGCGGTATCGACGCCCCAGAAGTACCGGCTTCCGTCTTCGGCCGCTTTCCAGCGCCCGTTGTTGGTGTACTCGGTGACGATGCCCACGCTGGGCAGCTTGGCCATGGCCACGAGGTCGTCCCCCTCGAGCTTCCAGCGCACCAGGGCCCCGTCGGGCCGCTCCGCCCACCATTCCACGAAACCGTCTTCGGTGGTGACGCGGCGCAGGGGAAGCCCCACCTTCCTTTCCGCCAGCCAGTCGCTTCCCAGAAGCCAATGGACGTACCGGACGTACGCCGGCTTGTCCAAGCCCATCTGAGCCAGGAAGGAGGCCTCCTGCTCCGGCGTGATGAAAGCCCCCAGAACGTTCTTGGCCACGTTGCCGGGGGACGATTCGGTGATGAGAAAAACCGCCATGGACACCAGAATCATGGTGATCACAAGGAGGATGAAGCGCCGAAAAATGAATTTCGCCATGGGTGGATCCCGTGCTTTCCAGGATTGAATGCCCATCCGAAGCCCCCGTAGCCCGGCCCTTCGAAGGTGCTCGAAGGGGAGTCTTCGGATAGGCTCCAACCAAGTGGTCCGTCAAGAAGCCGCCCTGCGCCGGCTTGTCATTCCCGCGAAAGCGGGAATCCAGCGTCTTTCCCTACTCGGACAGCCACACCTCGTTGAAGAGCATGTAGCCGGTGGGGTGAGGCTCCGAATTCCGGACCCGCTGGGTGACCGACTGCCAGTTGTTCTGCCACCAGGCGATGCCGATGGAGCCCCTTTCCCATTGAATCCGTTCCAGCTGGCAGAAGATCTTGCGCCTCTCGTCCACGTCCAGGGTACCGTTGGCCTTCTTGAGCAGCTCGCTGAATTCCTTGTCCACCCAGTTGGTTTCGTTCCAGGGGACGGGCTTGCCCTCGTCGTCGGCCACGTAGGCCAGGTTCAGCACCATGGTCCCCAAGGGGCGGTGGGTCCAGGGGGTGATGCCGAGATCCACTTCCGTCCACTTTTCCCAGTACTGGCTGGTGGGCATGGTCTGCAACACGATGTCGAAGCCCGCAGGGGCGGCGTCCTGCTTGAGGACCTCGGCGTAGCGCACCACGTCGGTCCATTCGGAGCCCACGGCCAGGTTGACCTTGAGGCCGTCGGGGTAGCCCGCCTCCTTGAGGAGCTGCTTGGCTTTTTGAGGATCGTAGGCGGGGACTTCCTTTTCGCAGTATTCCGGGTGAGTGGGGCACACGTGGAAGTCGTGGCCGGGAAGCCCCTGGCCGAAGTAGGCCAGACCCAGTATTTTCTCGCGGTGCTGGCAGAGCTTCAAGGCCATGCGCACCTTGTTGTCCTTCCAGGGGTCCAGATCCACGCGCATGCGCAGGACGCGGGCCTGAGCCGTGCCGATGGGCTTGATCTGAACTCGGGAATCGTCTTTCAAGGCCTTGTAAACGGCGGTCCCTCCCGTGGTGGCCAGATCGATCATGTCGATCTCTCCCGCCTGAAGGGCCGCGATGCGGGGGGACATCTCGGCTCCCATGTCCAGAAATTCCATGCCGTCCATGTAGGGCAGAGGCTGGCCGTCGGCCCCCTGCTGCCAATAATCCTCGCGGCGCTTGAGCACGGCGCGCTCGCTTTCCCGGTAGTCTTCCAAAGCGTAGGGGCCCGTGCCGTGGGGAGCCTTGACGAAATCGCCCTCGAAGGTCCGGTGGTTGAGAATCATGGCGGGGTAGTGGAACAGATGCTCGGGAACGGCGATCTCCGCCTTTTTCAGATTGAGCTTCACCTGGTAGTTGCCGGCCTTTTCGATGCCCGAAGGATCCAGATAGGTGCCCATCATGCCGAGGATGGAGGAGCCCACGTCCTTGTTCAGCCATTGGTTCATGCTGAACACCACGTCGTCGGCCGTGAATTCGTCGCCGTTGTTGAACTTGATCCCTTTGCGCAGATTCAGGGTCCAGGTCTTCAAATCGTCGGAAGCCTGCCAGTTTTCCAGCAAATAGGGATGGGTGATGTTGCTCTTGTCGGTGTAGGTGAGATATTCCGCCACCTGCCTGAAAATATTGGTGGGCTCCACCCAGGAAAACTGGGCGGGATGGGTGACCTTCTGGACGCTGGTGGCCACCTTGAGGACGCCGCCTCGCCGAATATCCGCCGCCCGGGCCCGCAGAGGCCAAGCCAGTCCGGCCATGCCGCTCGCCGCGGCGGCGGAAACCCCCAGCAGCGAGGCGTATCTCAGAAAATCCCGCCGCGAGATCTTTCCGCGCTCCATGTCCGTTCGAAGGGATTCCACCGCCGGATGGACTTCATTGGGTCTTCTCATGGGCCCTCTCTCCTTTTTTTCTGCGATGATCGCCAAGGTCTCGCCCCCGTCCCCGAGGCCTTTGCGGAAAAGGCGGGACGAGAGCGATGGAAGCTTCCCTGTGGGTTTCGATGGCGCGGACCGTGCTTCCGATCCCCAACAACCGAGCTGACATATTTCGATTTCGAAACGTTTGCCGAAGTATATTTTTAGCCCAAAATATTGTCAAGCCTGAAAATTCCCGCTCCCTCCCACACCGCCCGCCCACGGGAAAAAACTGGATTCCCCATCGCTTTCCCTTATATAATGGAATTTTCGACAACGCCGGATCGAAACCCACCTCCGCCCACGGGAGACGACCATGAAGGATGCATCTTCCCCCCCTCGCCGAAAAGACGCCTCTCCGTCCCAAGACTCGGCGCCCTCCCCCTGCCCCCGATGCGCCGGCACGGGCATGGCCTGCCGGCACGTTCCCGAAGTGGGCCCCTCCAACTGCTGCGTGGACTTCGCCAACGACCTCTGCCCTCTCTGCGGAGGCTCCGGCAAGGCCCCCGGCCCCGAGGCCTCGACGCCATGAAAGACAGGGACCTGGACACCGTTGCCGCTTATCGCCTCTACCAGCGCATGATGCGCTATCCGGAGCTCTTCCGGGAAATGCGCTCCACCTTTCTCAAGGCTTTGGAAGAGCGCGGCGTCATCGATTCCGCGGCCCTGGAAGCCGAAGCCGCTCGCCGGGCCAAAGACCGATACGGGGAAGTGGGCGAAACCTTGCTTCAGGAGTACCGGGGGGCCCTCGTGGACCTCTACTTCGCCAACCACTTCACGGACGCGGAGATCGAAAGCCACATCAATCTGGCCCGCAAGAAGAACCGCTTCCGGGAGCTGTTCCGGGTGGTCAACGCCGACGGAGCCGGCTTCGAGACCATCCGGAAAGCCCTCAAGGATTTCTGCGACATTCCCCAAGGGGAAATGTACATTTCCCCCAACGAGGCCGAAGGGGTGCGGGTGGCTCTCATCAACCATTTCATTTCCGACCAGCTCCCCTTCATCAGCATCGCCAAAAACCACATCACCATCCGGGACATGGAGGAGATGCTGGAGCACACCTACTGGAACCCGCGCCGCAAGGGGAAGATCGGCGGCAAGGCGGCGGGACTGCTCCTGGCCCACAAGATCCTTCTGCCCCGATTGTCCTCCCGCGACGAGGAGCTGGAAAAACACATCCGCATCCCGGAATCCCACTACTTCCACTCGGGCATTTTCTCGGATTTCCTCGACTACAACGAGCTGGGCCACCTCCACGCCCAGAAGTACAAGTCCCGCGAGGAGATCGAGGAGGACTACCGCCACGTCATCGCCCCCGTTTTCCAAAGAGCGTCCTTTCCTCCCGACGTGGTGGATCGTTTCCGGGATTTTCTGGACCGCACGGGGGAGCACCCCCTGGTGCTGCGCTCGTCGAGCTTGCTGGAAGACAACTTCGGCCATTCCTTCTCGGGCAAGTACGACTCGGTTTTCGTCGCCAACCAAGGAGATCTCGAAGCTCGTCTGGACGAATTCGTCCGGGGCCTCAAGCTGGTTCACATGAGCACTTTCGGCCCCTCCCCCATCCTGTACCGCAGGGACCACCATCTCATCGACTTCGACGAGAAGATGGGGGTCCTGGTGCAGAAGGTGGCCGGCAGACGGTTCGGGGACTATTTCTTTCCCCTGGCGGCGGGAGTGGCCTTCTCGCACAACTCCTACATCTGGACCCCTCGCATTCGGCGGGAAGACGGAGCCGTGCGGTGCGTTTTCGGGCTGGGCACGCGAGCCGTGGATCGCGTGGCCGACGACTACCCGCGCATCATCCCCTTGAGCCACCCCCAGCTCCGCCCCGAAGCCGGGGCCGAGCGGATTTGCGGGTACTCGCAAAACATGGTGGACGTGATCAACCTGCGCACCCGGAGGCTGCAATCCGTTCCCTGCGCGGAGCTCCTGGAGACCACGAGCCACCCCGACCTCCACCTCGTGGTCTCCGTCAAGGAAGACGGCCACCTGTCGCCCCCCCTTTTCAAAACCGCCAGGATCGACCCTCGCAAGACCTGCATCACCTTCGACAACTTCATCAAGAAGACCCCTTTCGCCCCCCTCATGAAGAAGGTGCTGGACAAGCTCGAGGAGGCATACGGCAGGCCCGTGGACGTGGAGTTCGCCTGGGACGAGAATCGTCTCTACATCGTCCAGTGCCGGTCCTTGTCGGTGAATCCCGACGCCGGAATCGTCTCCATCCCCTCCGACATTGCCGAGGAGAAGCTTCTGTTCAAAACCCGGCGGGTGGTGGCGGGATGCGCCGTGAACGACATCGAGCTGGTGGTTTACGTGAACCCTCGGGCCTACGCGGCCCTGGAAAGCTACGAAGAAAAGGCCATGGTGGGCCGGGTGGTGAGCCGCCTCAACACACTTCTGGAAGCCAAGCGGTACGCCTTGCTGGGACCGGGACGCTGGGGCGGCAACAACATCGACCTGGGGGTGCGCGTCTCCTACGGGGACATCAATCGGACCTTGCTGCTGGGGGAGATCGCCTTCGAGGCGGGAGGATCGACCCCGGACGTCTCCTACGGCACCCACTTTTTCAACGATTTGGTGGAAGCCCGCATCGTGCCCGTGGCCATCTTTCCCGACGAAGAGGAAGGGCTTTTCCGCGAGGACCTGCTGCTGGAAGCCCCCGACGAGCTGGCGGACCTGCTGCCCGGCGACGCCCGCTGGAACCGAGTGGTGCGCGTGGTGCATTGTCCCCGGGCTTTCGGAGGAGACCTCCTCCACGTCCTCCAGGACGGGGCGGAGCAACGCGGGGTGGGGTTCCTGGGTCCGCCCCGCGCCGGAAAGGATTGACCGGAGGAAAGGCAAATGAACGATTCGCGCCAAGGCGCAAAGCCGCCAAGGAGGGGGCCCCTTTTCTCCCCTCCCCGCGCGAAAGCTTCGAACCCGAAAAGAGCAAGGAGCGGCAAATGAAAAGACGGATGGGGTGTTTTTGCGCGATGGTGGCTCTGGCGATGCTCCTGCCGGCGGCCGAGGGACGGGCGCAGGACTATTACCGGAGCTTTCCGGGCAAGTGCATCGGGGGCTCCCGGTGCGGAGGCTTCGGCAACACGCTGGTGATTCGGCTGGGAGGTCCCGTACACGTGCATCGCATCGAGTTCTACGCCGACGACGACGTGGGGAGAAAATCCGACGCCAAGGTGGACGTTTACGGGGACGGACGGATCATCCGCCGCAACATCAACATCAAGAAACGGGGAAGGAGCCACGAAATCTCCGTCAACCGGGTCCTCCACGAAATCGCCTTCCGGCCCGCCCGGAACGACGAGGCGAACATCCGCGAAGTGAGGGTTTACGGCTCGGGAGGCCGCCACGGCCCGCCTCCTCCCTACGACGACCATCGCCGGGACCCGGATCGGTATCGGCCGTCTCCCGGACCCCCGTCCCCCGGTCCTTCGCCCCTGCCCCCTCCCTCGCCGGGAAGGGGCGGCTCGAGCAGCTCGGGCTCCTCGTCGGGCCTGCCGCCCCTGCCCCCTCCCGGTCGTTGACGCCTCGAGGGCCGGATCTTCAAGCTCCCCGGCTCCACGCGACGGCGCTAGCGGGCCGTCAATTTTGTTTTTTCGGGTTTTCGTCGTCTCGTCGTTCCGGGCGAAGCGCAGCGAAGACCCGGAATCCAGGGCGTTTCTCCCGGGTTCCGGCTGGAAGCGTGCCGGAATGACGGCGGGAGCCAACCCGCAAAATCGAGCTTGACGAGGCACCGGCCCGACAGCCGGGGACGCTCCCCGTCAGAACTTCTCGCGGTGGGTGAATTCGCCGGCCTCCTTGCGCTTGGGGGCCGACGGGGTTTTGGCCGGGTATCCCATGGGGACGAGGCAAGCCAGCTCGTAGCCCTGGGGAACTTCGAGGGCCCGGGCGGCCTTGTCGTGGTCGAAAAGCCCCACGATCACGGTCCCCAATCCCAGATCGTGGGCGGCGAGGCACAGGGTTTGGGCGGCGATGCCCAGATCGAAAAGAATCCAGTCCCCGAACTTGGTGGTCACCTGCTCCTTGTAGTAGCCGGAAGTCCCGAGCTTGCCGCAAAGGGCCAGGACCACGGGGGCGTTCACGATGGACTTGGTGGCGGGGTTGCCCTTTCCCATGGTTTCCTGGAGCCTGGCCTTGACCTCGGCGTCCCGGACCACCACCACTTCCCAGCACTGGGTGTTGGCCCACGAGGGGGCCCATCGCAGGGCCTCCAGCACCTCGTCCAGGACCTCCCGCGGGATATCCTTCTCCTCGTACTTGCGGATGCTTCGTCGCTCCTTGATGACGCTCATCAATTCAGCCATGATCGCTTTCCTCCTTTCTTTCGTCTTAGAAGAATTTCATTCTTTCACAAAACGCTTCGAGGAACAAGGGAGGCGAAGCGAGGGACGAAGCTCCTTCCAATCCCAAGGGACGCCCCAAGCCTCTTCATCCTCCCCCGGCCACGGCCACCCCCGGGGACGCGGGCTTTCCAGCAGGACGGGCTCCCGGCGCACGGGGTGCTCCACCCGGAGCCTCCAGGCCAGAAGGGCCACTTGACGGCCGGGTAAAGGCGACGCGGCTCCGTAGCGCAGGTCCCCCGCCACGGGACAGCCCGCATGGGCCAGTTGGAGCCGGATCTGATGGCGCCGCCCCGTTTCCAGGAGCACTTCCACCAAGCTCCGGCCTCCGGCTTCCTCCAGAACCCGGTAGCGAAGCCGGGCTTCTCGCCCCCGGGCCCAAGAGGCCGGGACGATGCGGCTGGACCCCTCCCCGCGCTCCACGAAATGAACGAGGCGTCCCCGCGGCTCCGCCATTTTCCCCTCCACCACGGCCAGATAGGTCTTTTCCGCGGTCCCCCGCCGAAACTGCTCGCTCAAGCGGGAAGCGGCCTTGGAAGTGCGGGCGAAGAGCATCGCCCCCGCCACGGGGCGGTCCAGCCGATGCACCAGCCCCAGAAAGACCCGGCCGGGCTTGCCGTAGCGCTCCTTGAGCCAGAGCTTTGCCAAATCCAGAAGGGAGGCGTCTCCCGTTCGGTCGCCTTGCACCAGAAGCCCCGCCGGTTTATAAAGACCCAACAGGTGATTGTCCTCGCACAGCACGGGCCATGAAGGATGAAAAAAGGAATCGTCCCTATGCGTCACGACAAAAACCGGCCCCCCAAGGCCCCTCGTCGAAAATTTTCCAAGCCACCCCCCCGCCGGGGAGATCGAGGCGCGTCGGAGGGGCCCAAGCCCGACATCCGGCGCATGGACGAGCTGCTGCGGCAATGCGGCATCCGCCTCTCCCCCGACGAGCTGAAACGGTTGTGGATGTACCACGAGCTGCTGCGGCAGCGCAACGACGAGCTGAATCTCGTCCGCGTCCGCAACTTCGCCAACATGGTCCTCAAGCTCTACGCCGACTCCCTGCTCCCCGGCGAGCTGATCCCCCTGCCCTCCCCTCTTCTGGACCTGGGCACGGGGGCGGGCATGCCCGGAATCCCTCTCAAGATCGCCCACCCGGAAACGGAGATCCTGCTGGCCGAAAGCCGGCGGCAACGGGCGGAATTTCTCCGGGAAGCCGTGGATCGTCTGGAGCTGCAAGGGGTGCGCGTCATCGACCGGTCCGTTTCCCCCGCTTTTCAGGAGCCCGTGCAGGGCGTCGTCACCCGGGCCCTGGGGCCCGTGGCGGCCACCTTGGAGCGGGTGGGGGGTTGTCTGGCGCGCGCAGGACAAGCGATTTTCATGAAAGGCCCTCGGTGCGACGAGGAAATCCGCCAGGCACAAAGGCGTTTTTCCGGCTCGTACCGCCTGGTGGAAGACCTGCACTACCGCATCGGCGAAACCCCGCACCAGCGAAGGCTGGTGATCTTCCAACGTCTGGAGGAGCCGGGGCCGGTGCTCCAAGCCCGAGCCATGGAGCGTCACGTGGTCAAAGACATCGAAAGCGAGCGGAACCCCGTTTACAAGGACTTGAAAAAGCTGTTAACGCCCCAGGGAATCCGCAAGAGCGGCCGGGCCCTGGTGTTCGGACAGAAGCCGGTGCTGGAAATGGTGCGGGACTTTCCCGGGCAATGCCGGGCCTGGATCGGCCGCGAGCAGGACCCGCCGCCCCCCCGCGAGACGCCCCCGGCGGCCCACTGGTATCGACTGGCTTCCGGTCTTTTCAATGCCCTGGATATCTTCGGAACGGGCCCTCCCCTCCTCCTGGTGGAGCCCCCCCCGCTGGAAGCCTGGGACCCGCGGGAAGAGCTTCCCCCCGGCTGCACGCTCCTGATTCCGTTTCAGGACCCGGAAAACGTGGGCGCGGTGGTCCGGTCCGCCGCCGCTCTGGGGGCGGCCCAAGTGGTCCTGATGGGCGAAAGCGCCCACCCGTGGCATCCCAAGGCGGTGCGAGCTTCGGCGGGAGCCGTCTTTCGGCTGAAGCTGCGCCAAGGCCCGCCTTTGAAGGACCTTCCTCCCCTCGAGAACGTTTACGCCCTCTCCTCGGAAGGGGAGGACATTCGCCGCGTGGCCTTTCCGCCCTCCTTCGGGCTGCTGGCGGGACTGGAAGGCCCCGGCCTGCCCGATTCCCGGCGCGAGCGGACCGTGTCGGTCCCCATGAAGGGGGGCGTCGAGTCCCTCAACGCCGCCGTGGCGGCGGCCGTGGCCCTGTACGAGTGGTCCAGGGGGAAATTCGGCC
>Ga0180429_10001875_pt1 | contig 17637 bp, 19 predicted proteins | sample SS_ome_FD_132428 | JGI IMG/M metagenome (GOLD analysis project Ga0180429, IMG submission 132428) | Hypersaline lake sediment archaeal communities from the Salton Sea, California, USA - SS_1_S_1 metaG | ecosystem: Environmental > Aquatic > Non-marine Saline and Alkaline > Hypersaline > Sediment ...
CGCGATCAAAGCTGAGCATATCAAATAACTCACTGCCATCAAAGATCACTTTATACCCCTTCTTGCGTAAAAAATCAGCCCCTTTCTTTCCTATGGCAATAAAATCAACTTGCTGTGCCATCATCTGCCTGTCATAAGTGGTCAGGGCCCTGGTAATGGTAGCTTTAATGGCATTGGAGTTAAATGCTCCACACAGGCCTCTGTTGGAAGTAATCAGAACCAGCAGGATACGTTCTTTATCACGCTGAACAGCATACTTATTGTCCTCGTCATCCTTGATGCTATCAGCAACACTGGCCAGTATCTGCAGCAGTTTTTCTGCATAGGGCCTGAACTGAACAATGGCATCCTGCGCCTTTTTTAGCTTGGAAGCAGAAACCATTTTCATGGCACTGGTGATCTGCATGGTGGAAGCCACAGAGGCTTTTCGCTCCCTTATTTCCTTCAAACTCGCCATAGGGTCTTACATAAATTTCTCAACAATTTCCTTGGCGGCATTCTCAAGAACGCCGGTAATCTCATCTGATAATTTTCCCAAAGCAAGCGCCGATAAGGTATCTTTATGTTTGAATTCCATATATTCCAGAAACTCGTTTTCAAACTCTTTCACCTTCTCAACGGGAATATCGGACAGCAAACCCTTGGTTCCACAGTAGATAATGGCAATTTGCTTCTCAACGGGCATAGGAGCATACTGATCCTGCTTCAGGATTTCAACGTTTTTTCGACCCTTATCCAGCACAGCCATGGTGGCAGCATCAAGATCAGAGCCAAACTTGGCAAAGGCCTCCAATTCGCGGAACTGGGCCTGATCAAGTTTCAGTGTTCCGGCAATTTTCTTCATGGATTTAATCTGGGCGTTTCCTCCAACCCTGGATACGGAGATCCCCACATTAATGGCTGGACGAACCCCTGCATTAAACAGGTTTGATTCCAGGAAGATCTGTCCATCTGTAATTGAAATTACATTGGTGGGAATGTATGCCGATACATCACCTGCCTGGGTCTCAATAATTGGAAGGGCAGTAAGTGATCCACCACCTTTTACCAGGGGCTTAAGCTCCTCGGGAAGATCGTTCATGTTCTTAGCAATATCGTCCGAGGAAACGATCTTGGCAGCACGCTCCAGCAGGCGTGAGTGAAGATAAAATACATCTCCCGGATAGGCTTCTCTTCCCGGAGGCCTTCTCAGGAGAAGAGACACCTCCCGATAGGATACAGCCTGTTTCGAAAGATCATCATAAATAATCAGAGCCGGTCTTCCGGTATCTCTGAAATATTCACCAATGGAGCAACCTGCAAAGGGGGCATAAAACTGCAGTGCTGCCGGATCGGAAGCCGTTGCAGAGACAATAACTGTATAGTCCATCGCTCCTGCCTCTTCAAGTGTTTTCTGGATATTGGCAACAGTCGATCCTTTTTGTCCGATGGCCACATAGATACAGTATACGGGCTCTCCCTTCTCGTAAAATTCTTTCTGGTTGATGATGGTGTCAATGGCAATGGCAGTCTTACCTGTCTGGCGGTCACCAATGATCAGCTCCCTTTGTCCACGGCCAATAGGAATCATGGCATCAATTGGCTTCAGACCAGTTTGAAGAGGCTCGTTTACGGGCTGACGATAAATCACGCCAGGAGCTTTCCTTTCAAGGGGCAAATCGATCATTTTCCCGCTAATGGGGCCTTTCCCATCGATGGGTTCTCCCAGGGTATTGATTACCCGGCCCAACAAGGGTTCCCCAACACTGATGGAAGCAATCTTTTTGGACCGCTTTACTGAATCACCTTCTTTAATCAATTCTGATGATCCCAGCAATACGGCCCCCACATTGTCCTCTTCAAGGTTCAGAACAATCCCTGCAACACCGCTGTCAAACTCGATTAACTCGTTGGCCTGTACACTGTTTAATCCATAAATACGGGCAATTCCATCTCCTACCTGGAGTACGGTGCCCACCTCTTCAAGTTCAACATCACTTTTGAACCCTTCAATTTGTTTCTTTAAAATTTCCGATACCTCGGAAGGCTTAATCTGAGACATATGCTATTACTTTTCAATACTGGTTTGAAGTAGTTGTTTTTTTAATTTCCGGAGATTACTTGCTACGCTTGCATCGTACCTCATATCCTCGATGGTCAGTACAAAGCCCCCAATTACATTCTCATCCACTGAAGATGAAAGCTCCACATCTGAATTATAGGCTTTTTTAATCAATGCCCGAATACCGTTCATAGCCGATTCGTCCACGGGCTGAGCAGTTACAAGCGTGGCAGAACGAACCCCTTTTTCCCTGCGGTAAATATCTCTGAAATATCTGGCTATTCCCGGCAAATAAATATCCCGCTTATTCTTTACAACCAGGTCGATCATGGACAGGGTAATTTTTGAAACATGTTTTTCAAAAATGGACCCAAGCAATTTAATCTTCTGACTGGGCTGCAAGGTGGGCACCACGAGCAGATACTGGAATTCATCCAGCTTACAGGTGGAAGTCAGTACTTCCATATCCTTGTAAACCTGATCAAGAATTTTCTGTTCAGATGCACTTTGAAACAGTGCTTTAGCGTAACGTACTGAAATCTGACTTTCGTTCATGCTCTTGCTAGTTCAGGTCGGCTTCGTTTATCAGTTTATCGACCAGTTCCTTCTGTGCCTTGGATTCTTCAAGTTTCATGCGTAGAATCTTTTCGGCTATATCCACTGAAAGCGTTGCCATCTGCTCCTTCATATCATTCAGAGCTGCAGCTTTCTCCCTCTGAATGGATTCCTTTGCATTCTTAACCAGCTTATCAGCTTCCTCTGTAGCTTTCTCCTTGGCTTCTGAAATCAACTTATCCTTCATGGTTTTTGCTTCCCTCATCATGGCATCTCTCTCTGCTTTCGCCTCAGCCAGTATTTTTTCATTGTCGGCCTGAAGCTGTGCCATCTCCTCTTTAGCCCTGTCAGCTGCTGCCAGAGCATTACGAATACTTTCATTACGTGCTTTTACGGCAGTAAGGATGGCGGGCCAGGCAAATTTGCCCAGGATAAAAAGCAAAACAAGAAAGAACAAGGTTGACCAGAAGATCATTCCTATTCCCGGTGTTACTAGATCCATTATATTCTGTATTTAATTGTTGTCAAAGAAAGGCCTGCAAGCAACCCTTGCAGGCCTGTTCGATTCTCTTACCTCGTTAACCCATCATGGCTACCACGATGGCAAACAGGGCAGCACCTTCAATAAGTGCAGCTGCAATAATCATAGCGGTCTGGATTTTTCCACCGGCCTCAGGCTGACGTGCAATGGCGTCCATTGCCGATCCACCGATTCTACCGATTCCAAGTCCTGCTCCGATTACGGCAAGTCCTGCTCCAATTGCTGCTAATGTACCAGTCATAATAAATAAGTATTAAATGAACAATTAATCATGGTGATGCTCAGGCATCGCCATTCCAATAAACAAAGCTGATAATAAGGTAAAAATATAGGCCTGCAGAAATGCTACAAGCAATTCAATGAAATCCATAAAAATGACCATCACCAATGAAGGCACGGCTACGAATACGGATTTGAAAATAAAAATCATGGAAATCAGACTGAGCACAATGATGTGGCCAGCTGTGATGTTTGCGAAGAGACGAACCATCAGAGCAAAAGGCTTGGTGAACAAGCCGATAATCTCAACAGGGATCATAATGAGCAGAAGGGGCTTGGGAACGCCCGGGGTAGCAAAAACATGTTGCCAGTGACCCTTGTTTGAACTGAACTGGGTAATCAGAAAAGTAATGGTGGCCAACACGAAGGTCAGAGCAATATTACCTGTCACATTCGCTCCAAAGGGAAAGAAGGGGATCAGGCCCATCAGGTTGTTCAGCAGGATGAAAAAGAAAACCGTAAGCAGGTAGGGCATAAAGCGGACATATTTCTCTTCCCCGATATTAGGAATAGCCACATCTTCCTCGATAAAAACAATGACAGGCTCAATGAAACCAGCAAGCCCCTTTGGCTCACTGATGCCCATTTTCTTATAGGCTTTAGCCAGGCTGAGAAATACCCAGAGCAGGATAATGACCGATAGCAGCATCATAAATACATTCTTGGTAATGGAAAAATCCAGAGGCAGACCGGCCTCCACAAGCTCGCCATGCTCATCCAGCTCGATAATCTTTCCATTCAGGCTCTTCTCAACGGTTTCTCCTTTCTTATTAAGTACTTCCACGCTACCATGCCCCATCTGGAATCCTTCATGACTATGTCCGTGTGCTAACTTGCTGGACATAAACATATGAAAGCCCGAATGCTTGCTGTAGAGGATCACCGGAAGGGGGACACTCACATGATGCCCGTCCTTCTTGGTAAGAATATGCCATTCATGAGAATCTGAAACATGTTCGAGAATATACTCTGTGGCATTAAACTCTTCTTCTGCGGCTTCACCGTGCCCGCTTTCAGCATGATGGGTGTCCGCAGTTTCATGAAGGGCATCAGCTGCTTCATGATGTTCATCCTGTCCACTCAGCTGAGTGCCCGGTACGATAAAGAGAATTCCAATCAGAAGGCTGCATGCAACAGCTAAAAATCTCGAGCTCACGGTCATTGTAATTATTTGTTCTTCAGCAACTTAAGAAGATGCCCTGCGGTAAAAAAAGTAAAGACTAAATATAGTGCAAAAAATGTAACGATAAACGCTTTCGAAAGATTTTTTGTGACGATCCAGAAAAGCAATATAAACAACAGATATAGAAGGAACTTCACCCCAATTCCACCCAATAAAAAAACCATCCCTTCTTTGTTTTCTTTTTGAATGCCTGCAAACATAAGCAGGTAGGTTATCAGGTTTATGATGGTCACCGAGCCGACACATACAAGAAGAACTGCCGGAGTGATCTCCACTTGAAACTGTGAAATTATCAATATCCCTGAAAGAACCAGGACGCAGGCCAAAACCAGCAGTTGCCAGATAAATCGAACCCGCCTAATCATTTTTCCTGAAAATAAAGTCCTTTAATGCAAGATAAAGGCCTGCAAAAACACCTAAAAGAGTAAGTACTGCAGTATAAACAAGCTTCTCATTGCCTGCTCGCTGATCAAGCTTTGAACCTGCCCAGTAAAAAATTAGAATAACAGCTACCATTTGAAATCCCATGCCTGAATAGCGGACAAAGGAATTCAGACCTGAATCTTTACGCCCTTTCTCCTTTGGGCTTGACGGCCGGTTCGATGATGTCTTCTTTTTTTCCACCCATATCACATTTACCGGTAAATGTAGCGCCTGGCTCGATGGCCAGTTTTCCGGTCTTGATTTCACCGTAAACTTTTGACATGGAGCGAAGCGACAACAACTCCTCCACAATTATCTTTCCGTCAACGACTCCTTCAACCTCGCAATTCTTACACCTGATTTCTCCCGACACTTTCCCACTGTGTCCAATAAATACTTTTCCCTTGGTATTCAGGTTGCCCACAAGGTTCCCGTCGAAGCGGATATTTTCGCTGGAGTTAATACTTCCTTCAATGGTGGTCCCAACGCCAATCATATTGATTTTGTTGGTACTCTCAGTTTCACCTATTTTTGCCATATGCTACTTTTTATGCAAACTTAATCATTATTCTGCTTATCATCATAAGCCCACTTCAAATAGATGGATCCCCAGGTAAAACCACCACCAAAAGCGGCCAGGATCACATTATCTCCCTTCTTTAATTGAGATTCCCATTCCCAAAGACAGAGTGGGATGGTGGCCGCAGTGGTATTGCCATACTTCTCAATATTGATCATAACTTTCTCTTTGGGAATTCCCATTCGTCTTGCAACTGCCTCAATAATCCTCATGTTAGCCTGGTGGGGTACCAGCCAGGTCAGGGTGTCCGGAGTTAATCCATTCTTCTCCATGATCTCCACCGAAACATCGGCCATTTTCGAAACGGCCACTTTGAAAACTGCCTGCCCCTCCTGAAAAACAAAGTGTTCTCTTGCCTCAATTGTCTCATGTGAAGGTGGTTTGGCAGAACCCCCGGCCTTCATATGTAGATTTTTCACACCACTCCCATCGGACTGTAAAATGGAGTCCCTTACACCAAATCCATCCTCAACGGGTTCAACCAGCACTGCTGCACCCGCATCCCCAAAAAGAGGGCAGGTGGTCCGGTCAGTGTAATCTGTAATGGAAGACATCATATCAGCTCCCACCAGGACAACTTTCTTATAGATTCCTGACTGTACAAAACTGGCTGCCGTTTGCAAGCCATAGACAAATCCGGAACAGGCTGCATTTATATCAAAGCTCCAGGCATTTTTAATTCCTGTTTTATCTGCAATCAGATTGGCGGTTGACGGGAAGGGATGATCCGGGGTTATGGTGGCACAGATCAGAAGATCAATTTCATCGGCCGAAGTCCCGGTTTTTTCCAATAAGCCCTTAACAGCCTTCGCACCCATATCAGAGGTAGCCCCTTCCTTAAGGATTCTTCGCTCCTTTATGCCAATGCGCTGCATGATCCACTCGTCGGAGGTCTCCACCATGGTACTCAGCTCGTCATTGGTAAGCCTGTATTCAGGAACCCAACCATGAATTCCTGTTATTCCTGCTGCAATCTTACTCATCTGTCCAGTTCTTCTTTAATCCTTTTGACCAATCCTGCCTTCACAACATCTAGGGTGTGAAGGAGCATGTTTTTTATCGCTTTTTCATTGGAGATTCCGTGCCCGATAAGCAGTGGAGCATTCACTCCCAGCACCGGGGTGCCTCCAAAATTTTCAAAATTAAACAATTCGAAATAACCGTTGGCAACACTCTTTCTGGAAACAACCTTGTAAAAGGCCTCAGCCTGTTTCAACATCATATTTCCAATAAATCCATCTGTTACAATTACATCTGCCCTGGTCGAAACAAACATTTCATTGGCTTCAATATTCCCGATGAAATTATAGCTGGAGGACTCTTTCATCAACTGATAGGCACTCCGGGTTACCATGTTCCCCTTGCTTTCTTCGATACCCACATTGAGCAAAGCTACTGCCGGCTCTTTAATTCCATGAACTAAATTCGAATAAATGGTACCAATGGAGCCATATTGGTATAAAACATCCGGACGGGCATCTGGATTCAGTCCCACATCCAGTATGACTGAATGGGTCCCTTCAACATTGGGTATGGTGGCTGCAATAGCCGGACGTATAATTCCGGGGATGGAAGTGATGATCTGCATGGCACCGACCATCATGGCACCTGTATTTCCTGCACTGCAAAAACCATCCAGGGCTCCTTCGGCCAGCAGTCTCTGTCCATGAAAAAGTCCTGCTTTAGGTTTCTCTTTGAACACCTTCAGGGGATGATCCTCCATGGCCACTGAATCTTCCGCATGTATAATAGAAATCCCGCCAGGATCGAGTTGATGTTCCTCTATATGGCGGGAAAAGATTTCTTTATGGCCAAGCAATACAATTTCTGCATCATCAGGGAAGGATTCCCTGGCGAGAATGGCTCCACGAATAACAGAGCCCGGAGCGTAATCGCCCCCCATCATATCGATCCCAATGCGCATGGGTTACCGGGCATTTACCCTGGTGAATGTCTTAGCTAAGCTAAATCGGCTTCAGCGTCGATAACAAGCTTTCCCTTATAATAAAGGTTTCCATCCACATAATAAGCCCGGTGACGTTCGTGAACAGTGCCTGTAGTCGAACAGGTTGAAAGTGTGGGAGTTTCCGCTTTATAGTGGGTCCTTCTCTTGTCTCTTCTGGTCTTTGAAGTCTTTCTTTTCGGATGTGCCATAGCTATTTGTTTTTTTCAATAATTCCTTTTAATGCATCCCATCTGGGATCAATCGTTTCCTCGGTATCAGGTTCTTTGGCCCTGTGAGCATTCAGCTGTTTTATCATCTCTGGATTGCAGGTAGAATTTCCTTCTGCATCGTCCGGGTGAATCTTTTGATAGGGAAGTGCCAGTATAATGAATTCATATAAATACTGACTTACCTCTATCTCGTGATCATCCCTTCCAATGATCAGTACATCATCTTCAATTTCATCCTGTGTCTCTCCCAGTTTTACAAAAATGGTCTGCCTGGTAGTGATATCCGTGAAATAATTTTCCAGGCACCGGTCACATACCACTTCCACTTTTCCTTCCAGGGAAAAATGGAGAGAAAGTAGGCCTTGTTTTTTTTCAAGGGTCACCTCAGCATGTACATTTCCATTGCCAATCTCCGAACGCTCAAATAAAGCAAAGAACTTCCTGTCCAGCTCAAATGAAAAATCGTGATCGCCTTCTCCTAAACCCGAAATGCGTACTGCATATGAATCCCGCTTGCTCACAATTCTTCAATTTGGGAGTGCAAAAGTAAAAATTTATCTCATATAAAAAAACTTAATCCGCGCATTAATTCATGATTGTAAGGAGATTAAACAGGTAGAAATTCCGGAAAGAGGGAAAGGATATAATCAGATGAGCATCTGTTGTATGGTTTCAATAAGAGAGTCGATAAAGAAATCGTCTTTGGTCAGGTATCTGTTCGCACCGTTTTCCATGAATTCACTCAGCAGGGCATCATCTCCCTGGCCGGTCAGAATAATCACCGGAATCTCCTTATTTACTTTCCTGATTTCCTTCAGTGTCTCAAGCCCGTTGAGCGCCTTCTCTCCAACTCCCTCAAGAATATGGTCCAATACAATCAACCTCGGATTCTGATGAAGGTTTTCCAGGCAACTTTCACCGCTTTCATAACAGACCACATCATAATCATGCCTGCTCTGAAAGGTAAACTCCATCAGGTTCAGGATGACTTTATCATCGTCAATAAAAAAGATTGGTCTTGTCATTTAGGAATGAATGCGGTTTTAGATTGAAAATTAAAATTAGCAAATAATCTTTTACGACAAAACGTTTCTACCGGTGTACGTTATCGTACATATCTTATACGGATACGGACACCTTCCTGTTCATAAAATCATATTAAATAGTTGTTATTTAATCTCTTATGCGATTTGGCACTGCTATTGAGTTAAATATAGATTGGATAACCAAAAACCCAGAGCTCCGATGTCACTAATTAAGAATTACCTGCTTTCCCTGGTTAGAAATGCCGGCCGGGATAAATTTTTCACCCTGCTTAACCTGCTTGGCCTGGCCATCGGGATTACAGCCACCATAATGATCTTTGTATATATTCAGGATCAGCTCACCTATGACAAACACAATGAGCATTTCGAAAACATTTTCAGGCTCGAAGGTGATTTCTTTATTAACGAGAAACAAGACCTGACGGCCATCACACAGATCCCCCTGGGTCCGACTCTTAAAGACGACTATCCGGAAATTGTTGATCATACAAGGATATTACCCCGGCCGGATTTCTACTTTAAAAGCGGTGAAGATACCTTTAAGGAAGATAGCATCATGCTTGCCGATTCAACCATATTCTCGGTCTTTTCGATCCCTTTTGTGACAGGTGATCCGAATACTGCCCTGACGGCCCCTTACTCCATGGTGATAAGCAACTCGCTGGCTCACAAATACTTTGGCACCTGGGATGTGGTTGGTGAGAGCATGGCTAATCCGGATGGGACCACTTATAATATTACCGGAGTTTTTGTGGATCTCCCGGAAAACGTACACCTGAGATACAATGGACTGATCTCTACAGCCACCATCGAAGAAATGATAGGAAGTGAACGCTTCAATGACCGAAGCGCAGGCTCCTTCTGGAACGTAACCTGTTATACCTATGTGTTGATGGCAAATAATACCACACCGGATATGGTTCTGGCCAAATTCCCCGAATTCTATGACAAATACATGAAGGAGCTGGGCGATCAGATAAAAGCTTCCTTTAATTTACGAATTACACCCCTGTCAGATGTTCACTTTCAGAAAGACGAACTCACCTGGGACCTCCCCAAAGGAAATATGAATTATGTATATATCATGGCGGTAATTGCCCTGCTTCTGATTGTTATAGCCAGTATAAACTATACCAACCTGACCACCGCCAGGGCCACCAGCCGGGGAAAGGAAATCGGGATTCGCAAAGTTGGGGGAGCCAACAGGAGTAAACTAAGATCACAGTTCCTGGGCGAATCGGTCGTCATGGCTGTTTTTGCAGGTCTGATTGCCACAGTCCTGAGCATTCTTGCACTCCCCCTGTTCAACAACTTTGCGGGAAAGACTTTCGATTTTCACACCATACTACAACCCGGAATCCTGCTGTTTATTCTTGGAATCTCCTTGCTCACGGGGCTGTTATCGGGACTTTACCCGGCCACGTATCTTGCCTCATTTAACCCGGTCTCCATCCTGAAAGGAAACGGGGTCAGCAGCAAGGATCGCGGATGGCTAAGGACCGGACTGGTGATTGCCCAGTTTATGATCTCCGCAGTCATGATTATTGGCTCCATTGTGGTCGCTCTGCAAATGGGATATATTCAAAAAAAGGATCTGGGTTTTGACCGCGAGCAAATACTAATGCTTACCCTGAACGATACGGCTGTTGTAAATAATGCGACTGCCTTTATGGAAGAGATCGAAAGACACCCTTCTGTGGAAAGTACAGCACGTTCGACCACGGCACCGGGCCAATTCTACGGAAAACGGGTCATGACTGCCGAAACCAATACGGGGGATATGGGAGAAAAAGCATTTAATAATTGTATGGTCAGCTACGACTACCTGGATGTGATGGGCATTGAACTTGTGGCGGGACGTTTTTACGACAGGGAATTCGGCTCGGATCAAACCAATGCCTTTGTGGTCAACGAAGCACTTGTACGAGAAATGCAGTGGGGCGAAGAAGCACTTGGAAAACAGTTTATCCAGGGCGTCAATATCGAGGGTGCCAACAATCCTGTGGGTGAAATTGTCGGGGTGGTGAAAGACTTTAATTATGGTTCACTGCACAACCCGGTGGAGCCCCTGGTAATATTCCTTAACGAAAATGCCAACTTTATGCGCATCCTTTCGGTCAGGGTAAGTGGGGAAGATTTTCAGGATGTTCTTCAATGGATTGAGGAAAAACGGGAAGTATTTAATCCGGCTTTCCCCATCCAGTATTCATACCTGAGTAATGAACTGGAAGCCATGTACAGTGAGGAGAAGGTTATCTTTGCGCTGGTGATTTCCTTTACCGTACTGATTATTTTTATTGCAGCTCTTGGCCTGCTGGGACTCTCCTCATTCATGACTGCCAAGCGTACCCGTGAAACTGGTGTCAGGAGGGTAATGGGTGCATCCCAGAACCAGATTCTCTATCTCTTCCTCACCCAGTTTTCAAAGTGGGTGATTATCTCCAATATCGTGGCATGGCCCTTATCTTACTTTGCCATGCGTAACTGGCTGCAAAATTTCACTTTCAGGATCGACTTCCCTTTCTGGACCTTTATCATATCTTTGTTGTTATCACTATGCATTGCCGTGATCACCGTAAGCTGGCAATCACTTAAAGCTTCCCGGATGAACCCGGCTGCCTCCATCAGGGTGGAATGATAACAGGACGAATATTAGGAGAAAAGTATGTAAGAAATAATATATCGGCAGATGCTTCGGACTTTGTTCCCGATATGTCTGCCGATATCTATTATGAGGTTGTCAGACTCATCGATGGGAAAATCCTGTTCCTTCCTGATCACCTGGACAGACTTGAGCAGTCTATTGCCAATTCGGGAATTCGCTATCCAGGTAAGGATAAAATCACAGCTTACCTGGGGCTGCTTGTCAGTGAAAACTCATTCCGGGAAGGAAACATCCGGATCAGCCTGCAGAAATCCAAGGAAGGGAATGCGCTGCTCCAGTGTTATTTTATTCCCTATGTTTACCCCGATCCGCTCAAGTATATACATGGGGTGAAGCTGGCAATATACCCCCACCAGCGTCCCACCCCGGGAATTAAAAAATGGGATGACCAATTCAGAAACTCAGTTTCAAAGTTCATCTTCGAAAAGAACGTGTATGAAGCGGCCCTGATAAATTCCCAAAATCAGATTACTGAAGGAAGTCGTTCCAATATCTTTTTCATCAACAAGCAAGCCTGCCTGGTGACCGTCCCCGGTAAGTTGATTCTTCCGGGAATAACAAGGAAATACGTGCTTGATATCGCTCAAAAAAATGACATTCCAGTCATTGAAAAAAATATATCCCTGGATACCCTGAACAGTTTTCCTTCAGCATTCATCTCAGGAACTTCTCCTAAAGTGTTGCCCGTAAACGGGCTCGACAATTACCATTTCGATGTTAGCCACCCCCTGCTGAATTTGCTTATGATAAAGTTTGAACGGTTGATACAAGAAAACCTGACAGTCCTGTAAAGTGAGCTTAAAATTGAAAACAAATACGTAAATTGAGTTGTCATTGTAATCGCAAACCCTAAAATGATACTACATATGAAAAAGGTAATACTGGCCCTGGTTCTGTCACTTGCTGTAATCAGCCTGGAAGCACAGTCCGAAAACATCTATCACTCCTGGGGAATGGAATTTATTCTCTCCGGAGCCGATATGAATAACAGCGGAACAGATGTGAATACCAACATGCGTTTCACCCTGTTCTTTCACACCCAACAGTTTATCAACTTTGATCTGAACGATAAATTTGGCCTTTTCACCGGTTTTGCCATCCGGAATGTTGGTCTGATCATGGAAGATTATTATCAGCTTGTTACAGCCGGGACTGATGTGGGTCAGGGACATCCGGACTACAATAAAAACACCAAGATCAAGCACCGCAGCTACACACTCGGTTTCCCGCTTGCTTTTAAAATAGGGTCCTTCGATAATAATTATTTTTTCTACGCGGGGGGTGAATATGAGTGGAATTTCGCCTATAAGCAAAAGAAGTTCATCGATGGCGAAAAATACAAATTCACCGACGGAACGAGCGACCGGATGAATCCCTGGATCCCCTCCCTCTTTGCCGGTGTTCAGCTCCCCGGAGGAGTAAACCTCAAATTCAAGTATTACCTTAAAGATTTCCTGAACCAGGATTTTACCGGTACCGACTTCGGGGAACAGGTGGACTACTCACAGTTCGAGTCATCAAACATCTGGTATATATCTCTGGCCTTCATGCTTAACAGAAAACAGTTTAATAAGATAATGAAGGAGGCGGAGGAATTCAGAACAGACAACTTATAATAAAGGAACCCGGAATAATGGTTTTTTTATAACTTTGTCCATCAACAGGGGTGTTAGCTCAGTTGGTTCAGAGCGCATGCTTGACAGGCATGAGGTCACTGGTTCGATTCCAGTACATCCCACAGAATAAAGGACGTAAGCATTTTTTGTTTGCGTCTTTTTTTTGGCCTTTCGATACTATTCATAACTTGATGTTTAAAATCAGTACGATGGCTCGAAAACTCCTTCTCTATTCATTTCTCCTGGGATTGATATGCTCTTGCACAAGTGCCAAAAAAGAATATCTGGAGCTTAGCTATGGAAGCGATATGGAGGAATTCACCAATCCCGAAAGAGGCTTTTACAGGCCCAGGGGGACGAAGATGAGTGATTTTAAACCCCTGGAGGTGGAGGCCTTGCGAAACTTAAAAAAGCCTATTCCTGCTGCAGGCGGTTTTAAGGTTGGCAGTTCATTGTTGTATCGCTCCTATCAATTTGATGAATTCAAATACAGTCCCCTCAATGAGGAAGTCCTGGATCACATCCAGAGGGATATGGATATCATAAGGGAAGCAGGCATGAAAGTCATATTGCGTTTTACATACAGCAACAGTTGCTGTGACCCTCCCTTTAATGATGCACCCAAGGCCACCATACTAAAGCATCTTGAACAATTGAAACCGGCACTCTCAAAGAATGAAGATGTGATCGCCGTGGTACAAATGGGACTGATCGGTCCCTGGGGTGAGCAATTCTATTCCGATCACTTTGGTGACCTGGAACACGGACCCGTCACCGGGCAGCACTGGCTGGATCGCAAGGAAGTGATTTCGGCACTTTTGGAAGTGGTTCCCAAGTCCCGAATGGTACAGGTTCGTGCGCCCTATTACAAGCTTCGCTTTCTGGATGGTGACGAAGCACACCCGGAAAAGGCCGACGCTCTGGACGAAGAGGAGGCTTTCAGCGGAAGTGATAAGGCCAGGCTGGCGCATCATAACGATTGCATTCTGGCCTCTTATGATGATTACTGGACCTATCACTCCTTTCATACCTGGCCGGCAAGCGTGGACACCCTTCATCTCAAGGCTTACATTGCCAAAGAGAGCAAATACCTGGTTTTCGGGGGCGAGACCTGTCCCGGCGGACCCGATGGCGAGGATATATACAGCCCCTACAATGATTGTATTTCAGAGGGCGGAAACGCGGAAAACTATTTAAAGCGCTTTCATACATCCTTCCTGAATACCTCCTGGTCCGGAGCGGTAAACGGGGATTGGAACAACAAGTGCATTGAAGATATTAAACGGAAACTGGGCTATCGCTTTGTATTAAAGAAAGGTGTTTTTCCTTCTGAAATTAAAAATGATGAACCCACCGAAATACGCTTAGAGATTTTAAACGAAGGTTATGCCTCCACCTACAATTACCGCTTTGCAGAACTGGTTCTCCGAAACAAGGATTCCGGAAAGATCCACAGAAAAAGAATTGATTGCGACACCCGCTATTGGTTTCCGGATGAAGTGCAGGTTCTGGATCTGAAATTCAAGTGGCCGGATCCCCTTTCCCAGGGGGATTATGAGCTTTTCCTGAACCTGCCTGATGCCAGTCCATCTCTGTACAGCAGGCCGGAATATGCCATCCGACTGGCAAGTACCTACCAGTCCAGGCCAGTTTGGGATGCCAATACGGGCTGGAATCTCTTATTACCCGGGATAGAGGTCCCTTAATCAATATGCGTAGAAAGCTAAAGGCTTTTTATTTACCTTTATGTTCCCATGATCAAGCAGCTCTACAGATTTCTAAGCCCGAAGTATCAAAACCTTTTTTTGGAGTATAAAGTAAAATTTAAGCCCAGGTATGGACACGGACTTCCGGCACATCCGGAGCTCCATAAGATCATTGATGCCAACCGGGAAACTTACAAAAAGCTTCTGCGAAAAGCCCTCACCTATAAAAAGCTGATATGGACCATCCGGGACTCGGAAATAGAAAGCGATAAGTCCTTGCCTGCCTGGAATAACGGTTTTCTTCCGGGACTGGATATGATCGGGATCTATACCATGCTTGGACGATTCAAACCCAAACGCTATGTTGAGATCGGGTCCGGACATTCGACCCGGGTGGCCCATAAGGCCATTCTTGAACAGGAATTGAGCACAGAATTTATCTCCATCGATCCGAAGCCTCGAACCGAGATTGATCAACTGCCCAATAGAATTATTCGAAAGCCTTTTGAGGACACTGATTTTGATATTGTCAATGAACTGAACGAAAAAGATATCCTTTTCATTGACAACTCCCACAGGATACTACCCAACTCCGATTCCCTGGTATTCTATCTGGAAATCCTGCCAAGATTAAAGAGAGGTGTCATTGTTCACATCCATGATATTTACCTCCCTTATGATTACCCCCAGTTTATGTGTGACCGCTTTTACTCGGAGCAATATGGGCTGGCCTGCTATTTATTGTCCAATCCGGATAGATATGAATGCATCCTGCCCAATTATTTTATCTCAGAAGACGAAGAATTGTCCGAACTGATCGCCCCCATCTGGAAACATGAGAACCTGCAGAATGTGGAACGGCACGGGGGTTCCTTCTGGATCAGAATCGCACGATAAAACCATCCATTATTCAGAAGGATACCTGTTTTCCGGAATGCCATCTTTCTTTGCCACCGCATGATACATGACTGCAAAAGCCGTGGAGATCCACATCACTGAAACAAAGACTCCAACGAAAAAGCAGAGAAGGCCAAGGATCACAATTGGTATGGCCAAAAGACCCATCAGGAAGATCTGCCAGCCATATCCCCGGGTCATGTCCCAGCTAACCCTGAGGGCATCCATCACATCCATTTCACGATCAACCACCAGGTAGGGCACAAAGGCCAGGCGGCATGCAAATATGATTCCGGGTACGATCAGCATGAAAATCCCAAGGCCCACGATAATGCTTACCACGATATTGGCAATAACCACATTCCAGTAGTTCTTTTGAAATACCACAAAGATATCCCTGACTTCGATGCGCTCTCCCCGCACAGCCTTTAAAAAGACCCATCTTGCTCCATATTCTATGGGGCCTGCCACAAAGATACCGTAGGTAATGCCAAACAGGGCCAATGGGACCAGGAACCATTCCCAGGAGTCAACCTTCCATTGAATGACAGAAATCGGCCCGGTAAGAATCATAAATACGATTGATACGACAAGCAGCTCAACAAAAAAAGCCCTTAGCACATCCCAGCCGACAGAATAGCTTTTGCCTGCATCGGGATAAAAGTCAAATTGATCATTATTGTAAATAGTAACCATGATTGTAAGATATTAATATATACTCAAAAGTAGGCCATGTGAAGTACTCTTCCTTCAGACTTAAGTAGTGCTTTTATAAATCCTACTATAGTTGGATTCGATTGGAACCTAAACTTAAGTAGGAATTTTTCCTGTCACTAAAACTCTACCATTCAATTGTTGTATATTAACAATTCGAATCAAAGATTATGGCTGAGGTCTGGAGTCTTATATTACTATTAATTCCATTACTGGCTGGAGGAATTTCAATATTCTTTTCCTTCAGGTTAATGAAAAGGTATAAGCAAGCGTATACCAGCAGCTATTTCTACTACATGGTCTTTCTCTATATTTTTGGCACCTACAGCCTGGCAGGGGCAGGAATACTGGAACATCTGCTCAACAAAATGGAGATCGACGTGAAAGTAATACACTCTGCAAGGCTCTATGCCATTCTCCTGGGCATTCCTTTCCTGGCACTTGCCAAATTCATGTTTATCCGCAGTATTACGGAGTTTTTCAAGAAGAAGCCTGCCACCACTTTTACAATCTTCTATTTCCTGGGCTTCACTGCAGTCTTTGTCATATACGGGGTCTTCATGATACGCTTAACACGCTTTGACCTGGGTGATTACCGTGACCTGATCCTCATACAACGAGGGGCCTTCATTGGATTTATCTGGGGGGTCTACCTGATCAGTTTTCTTTATATACTTTACTTTTCTGCAGTACTATCCGATCTCCCGGCAAAACAGCACATCAGGAATTTCGGCGCCTGGTACCTTGCTTATATGGTATTATGTATAAGTCCCCTGGCATTATCAGGCTACCACCCGATATTCAAACAGATATTTTTTGCGGTTTTTCTATCCTGGCACCTGATTCCCATTCTGTTTTTGAATATCTATTTGAACAAATACCCGGAGCCGGAACAAGTGCTGCCCGATGATTTTGAAAGCAGGCTCCAGGCATTTGTGGAAGCACACGAAATCTCCAAAAGAGAAGCCGAAGTGATCGAGCAGATATGCCAGGGACTCTCGAACCAGGAGATTAGCGAAACCCTGTTTATCTCTCTGCAAACGGTTAAGGATCATATTCACCGGATCTTTGTGAAAACAGGGGTGAAAAACAGGGTGCAGCTAACCAATATGATCAGATAAAACAGCCGCACTGTAATGAGCCGAAGAACAGCAGTACTAAACCACCTGGAAGAGCTTGATATACCCTTTGAGATCTACGAACATCCCCCGGCACC
>Ga0180429_10001878_pt1 | contig 17627 bp, 20 predicted proteins | sample SS_ome_FD_132428 | JGI IMG/M metagenome (GOLD analysis project Ga0180429, IMG submission 132428) | Hypersaline lake sediment archaeal communities from the Salton Sea, California, USA - SS_1_S_1 metaG | ecosystem: Environmental > Aquatic > Non-marine Saline and Alkaline > Hypersaline > Sediment ...
CAACTTGAGCCCGCTCCACCGCAGGTCGTCGCTGTAGGGCTTCGAGATGCGCGCCACCTTGGCCTCGTAGAGCGGGCAAACCACCTCCTGACCGGGGATGCAGACAAAATCGGCGCCGCGGTGGATCCGATCGCCTCCACGGCGTGCGCCGTAGCAACCCCTGCCATGGACGTCCTCGAGCCGGACAGGCTTTCCAGTGGGGGATATCATGTCACCCTCGCTTTCACCGCCTCGAGCTCCTTGGAAAGCTCGCCGTAGCGGTCCTCCATCTTCTCGATCTTTTGGCGGCACTCCTGACGCGCCTCGAGGCATTTGCCAGCGTGCACATAATAAGGAATGCCGTCCGTACCGAAGAGGCGCTTGTCGATGGTTTTGCGGGCCTTTTCGAACTCCTCGCGAATGGCTTTCTCCAGACGACGGCCGGCGTCGTTTAGCACGGCCTCGAATTGGTCGATCTGACCGCGCAGGTCGATGACATCATTGTCTTGCCGGTCCTGGCGGATTTCCAGTTTCCGGTGGGTGCGCTTGAGATCCTTCACCTGGTATCGCATCACGGCCCAGGCCCCGCCGATGGCCAACAAGGCCCCTACTAATCCGATCCCAGCCCCCACCCATTCCGGTTTGAACTCCACGTAACCTCCCTATTCCGCATCAACACACAATTCTGGCGCCACTGCTTGAATCATCCCTTCCAGGCTGGGATGGATGCTCCAGAAAATATTTTTTACCCGGGGATCGCTCCGTTCGCACTCCGCCGATCGCAAGGTATCGATCAAAGCTTGGGCGCGGTCGACCTGCATTGATCCGGCCTCCCTGCCCCTTTTAACCTTCATTTCAAACTTCCATCAAAGTTTCGCCGGGCGGCTGTTCCGCCGGGCGGTGGACGATGAAGTGCTGGCCGTCACGGGCCACGATCACGGTCTGGCCGACCGTTGGCGCGTCACCCTCGCCATAGCCCACCCATGAAGTCAAACCGCTTTGCAGCGCCACCAGGGCCCGGCGCTGGGCCGTGGAAACGGCCTGCACCGTGCCGGTGGTAAAGGTGCTGGGCTTACGTTTTAGGATCTGCTCCAGCATTAGCGGGTCAACTCCAGATAAAAGGATAAATCCAGCTCGCTGGTCAGGCTGTTTGGCTCGCCAGTGATACGGTGGCCGGCCACCTGGCCCAGGGCGTCGATGCCGCGGCGCGCGCTATTGAGGCGCGCTATCTGCCCGGGCTCAAGCTCCGGCAGGTGGATGCCCAGGGCAACCGTGCGGGCCCTATTGCCGTGGGTGTGGGCATCGATCTCAGCCGCGGCCTTGCGCTCGATCAGCCGGGCGTCGCGGTAAATGCTATGGGACACCTCGGGCAGCTCCACAAAGGGGCCCACCCGTATGATGCGGGCGGCGTCGCCGGCCTGGCCATTGACGGCCAGGTGCCAACTGTATTCACCTTGCAGCATGGCCACCGGGCCGCCGATATCGGAGGCCAGGAGCATTTCCACCGCGCTGCCATAGGCCGCGGTGTAGCCATAGGCCTGGCGGTTGGTTTGGGCCTGGGCATCCGCCAGGGTGTGGTAAAGGCCCGCGGCAATTTCGCCGTTGCCATTATCGGACAGGCGCACAAACCACTCGCGGTTTTCGGCCAGGTTCCATTTGACGATATCAAACATTAAACAGCCCCCCTTTTAATGCTGGTCAGGCGCTGGGCAATCACGGCCCGGAATGCCGGCGCCTTTTGGATGGCGGTCAGGCGCAAAGACAGGTCGCGCCGCGTGGTGCCGTCGGTGGCGGAAAGATACAGGGCCAGGTCCTGCAGCATTAACGGCGAAACCGCCTGCAAAAACATGGCGATGTCCTGCCGGTGGCCCGCCAGGGCGTCCAGATGCAGGGCCAGGTCGTCCCGGCCGATCGAGGCGGCCTGCAGGTGGGCCGGCAGGTCCGCATAGGCCTGGCCCAGCACGTTGAGGCGCAGCGGCAGATCCACTAGGCCCAGGTAGTAGGCCGCCTCCAGCAGGGTGGCCAGGTCCGCCCGGCCCTCATAGTAGGCCGCCAGGTCCAGGCGGATGTCCTCCAGGGCAACCGTGCTGCCGCCGGGATCCCAGGCGGCGAAACCCGTCGGCGGGCTGTAGGTCTGGTCATCCGTCGTGAAATGGCCGGTCAGCGTGGAACCGTCGGCAATATACGGGGTGACGGCCGGATAAAGCGTGCCGGACAGGTTCGTAAAGGCCGCTCCGGTTCCGGCGCCCGGGTCGCCCTCCCAGACGCCCCCCTTGCCGAACCAGACATGGCCGTTGTCGAGGTCCACCGCGCACATCACCAGCGTGTCGCCGGTAGCCTGCCACGCCGGGTGGGCGGACCCGTTCATGGCGGAGTTATACCAGCGCCCGTTCGACTGATATCCCCAGCCGTCGTATGTGTCGCCGACGTAATACCCCTCCAGGGCCTCGGCCGCCCGCTGGACGCCCATTGTCACGTTGTAGCTGCCGCCGGCATCGTGGTGGGTGACCTCGAAATAGTATTTGCCAGACGACCGGCCCAAGGTCGCCCGAACCGTGTGGAATACGGAACTGGTGTCTGTTTCCGCGGACAAATCCCCATTAGACAAAACGATGTTCGATCCCGCGTCTAACGGGTTCCAGGTGACGGTCATAGCGGCACCACCCTGGAAACCACCCTGCCGGGCGCACCAATCTGCCAGCCGCGGGTAGGGCCGCCACCCCACTCCTTGCCGAATGGTTTGATGTCGCGCACGAGGCGGCCGTCAGCCACGCGCCAGGTGTCCACACTCGATCCCCGCCGGCCGCACAGCCAGATGGCTTCCAGTCGCGCGCGGCCGCCGGAGAGCGGCTGGGTGGCCTCGGCAAAAAAGTTGTAGGACTCGAAACCGGCCAGCACCAGGCGGTGGCCGGTTGGCAGAAACAGCTCCAGCGAGGCGATCGGCCGCCAGCGCGGCCGGTCGTTCCAGCCCGGATCGCTCCGGCGCACGTCGGGGGTCACGTAGGCCGGGCCGGATTCATGGGTGATCCTCATTTGCCAGGGGTCGGGCATCGCGTCCGCTCCTAGGAGTAAAGATAGCGCAGGCTCAGCACGATGCCGCTGTCCGTTTGCGGCGTAAACGTGCTGGTGATCACCTGTTTGATGTTAAAATAAACGTTCTGCGCCGAAGCGATGGCCGCCGCCGCCAGCGAAACACGGTTGCTATCGCCGGCCAGGGGTGTCCCCGCCCAGGTGGCGCTGCCGGGCGCCGCGGCCGTGGTGGCGATGGCGATCAGGGTGCTGTCGGCCGGGGTGCCGCCGCCCAGAAAGTCGTCGTCAGAGGCCGCGTGGGCGTCGCTGTTCCAGGCTTCGAGATACGGGATGCCGGCCGTGGCGCCGTCGAAATAGATGGCGAAGACATAGCGCGTGTCGCCGCCGTCCTGCTCGCCGGCCGTGGTGCCGGCCAGGGGCACCTGGTCGAAAACACCCGCCGAATAATCGTCGATAAACGTCTTGGGGGCCTCCAGGGTCCCGCTGGAGGGGACTATAAACGGGTATTTGGTGCCGCTGCGGCTGTCGCCGTCGGTCTGCTGGTCGTCCAGAAACAGCAGGCTGTCGTTGGCAAGGTCGATCACCACCCAGTTGCTGCTGGATCCGCCCGCGCCGCCGGAGGCATTGCCCGAGTTGGCGCCGTCGTTGGCCGTGTTGTTGTATAAAAATGTCGTGGTCGGTTGGGCCATTTTTCAAATCTCCTTTACGCCGATGTTCCGCAGCTCGGTTTCGGGCGGGTGCGGTTTGTAAATGCTGTGCCGGCACTTGCGGCAAACCCAGTGGCAATCCTGGTTGTCGCCGCTGTAAAGCGTCATTTGCACGCCGCAGTCCGGGCAGCACGGGGCATGCTTCTGAAGGGCCGCGGCGATCAGTTTGCCCTTGCGCCATCGCTCGCGGCCGGCCTGCTCAACGGCAGCCAGCCCCTGGCGCCGGGCCTCGACGCGGGCCTCGGCCCACTGCAAAAAGGCCTCGGGCGATATGGCCCGCCGCCGCAGGGTGCGCAATACGGCCGCAGCATCATCGATCTGCCGGGTGGCATAGCCTGATAAATAGTTGTCCAGGGCCGCCATTATTCGCACACCCACTCGTAGAGAACCTGGGTCGCAACCACGTAGGTGCGCACGTCTCCCCAGTCCTGCACGCCGAACGTCGTCATGCAGGGGTCATATCCGGGGTTGGTCACTTGCCAGCAGCACGGGAAATCGCCGCTGGCGCCGCTGCCCATGTACGCCCGGCAAAAGGTTGTGTCCGGCGGTGTCAGGATGGGGTCGCCGGGGTCCGCCGGCAGCGTTGGCGCATAGAGCTTGCCGCAGGGCGGCGGCGGCTCGCCCAGGCAGGTGCCGTAGTTGTGCTGAACCTCGAAATAATTTTCCTCCAGCTTGTATTTGCCCTCGATCTTGGTCAGCTTCATGTCCTTGCCGTAGGGCGGGGCGACGTCCACCTGGTCGGCCGCCGTGCGCTCGAACATGCGCACAAAGGTTATCAGCGCCCATTGGCCGTCGTCCACATTGCGCACGCTGCCGCTAACACTGTCGCCGTCGGCGTCGGTCACGGTGATTGTGGCCGATCCGCAGGCCTCGGTTTCGGCGGCCGTCAGCGTGTTGCCGCGACCCTCGGTCGTCTCGGCAGCCAGGCTCCAGCCGGGCTCGCCGTCCACGCTCCAGCTGAACGGCCCTTTGCCGTAGCGCACAAACAGGGTGACGGCGCCGGGGGCGTTGATGGTGTCCGGGTTGTCCGGGTGCCACTCCAGGGCGATGGCGCTGCATGCCTCCAGGCAGTCCGCCAGGGCGCTGTCCGTTTCATCCTGCACGGCCTGGTAGTAGTCGGCGTTGTCGCCGCCTTCGACGTAGGAAAGCCCCTGGTCCTGGGCCACAATTTCTTCGATGGTGCGGTAGCTGCCGCCGTCATACCCCTGGGTGGTTCCGAAGGCCGCCAGCTCGGCCTGGCAGCTCTCCTCGCAGGTGCAGCCCGTCTCCAGGGCGCCGGTAAAGCGCTCGTTGGGGGTGGCCTCGGGGTTGTCGGAGACATTGGCCGGCATGCAGTCAAACTGCGGCTGGCTGTCGTCGCACTCGCTGTGGGGCCAGCAGCCGGCGACGCCGCCTTTTTCGCAGCAGGTCTTGTGGCTGGCCCAGTCGTCGCCGGGGTCGTCCTCGCATTGCACCACACTGCCGTCGTCCAGGGTGCAGCCGAAATCCCATTCGGTGTCCAGCTCGCCGTCGCTTCCGCCGCTGCCGCCGTAGCCGCCGCCCTCGTAGTCGTCGCCGGTGCTGCCGCTGGTGGGGTCGGTGGGGTCGGTAAGCTGCAGGCTGGCCTCGGCCTCCAGGGGGGCCTCGCGGTTGGTGACCATCGAGGCCCGGAAATAGGCCGTGCTGGCCGTGCCGCCGGCCGCGAAATAGTTAAGCGCCGCGCCGCGCGCCGTGTAGTGCGCCACCAGCTCCGTGCCGGTCTCAAGCGCGGCGGAAAGGTCCACGATCTTGCCGCTGTGGCTGCTGTAGATGTCCGCCCCCGTTGGGTTGCCGTCGATGTCGGCCCGGTAGACGCGGATCGTGCCGGCCAGCGGGAAGCGGGACAGGGTGCATTGGCTCGCCCCGGCGATTTCGTTGACCGCGTCGGCGGGCTCGTTGACGATGCCCACCGTGCCCAGGCGGGCCGTGGTCCAGGAAAGCGCGCCCAGGGCCGTGCGTTCCCACACGCGCACCAGGCGGCCGTCGGTAATCGGGCCGCCGCCTTCCTCGGCGTAGGCGATCAGCTGGGCCGTGTGGTTGATCGGGATGCTGCGCGGGACGGCGTCCAGCTTCAAGCTGGCCGGGCAGCGGCAGCCGTTGCCGACGTAGATCTCGGCCGTGCCGCGCTGGCCGTCCATTTCGGCCGTCACGGTGACGTCTTCGGCCGTGCTGCCGGCGGTCAGGTAGTTGATGGCCACCCCGGCCACGGTGTAGTAAACGCGCAGGGCCTGGTCGCAGTAGGTCAGGGCCGTGGTCAGGGTCACGGTGCTGCCATCTATGCTGTGGCCGCCCACCAGCAGGTTATGGCGGCGGGCGTGGTCGGCATAAGCGTAAACCCCGACGATCGAGGCCGGCGGCAGGGCCAGGGTGAACCGGTGCTGGTTGTCGGCCTTGATCTCCTCGGGGGGCATAACGGTTTCCAGGGTGTTGCTGGTGGCATACAGCAGGCCGGCCGCGCTGGCGTCGGTCTGCCAGGCCACCACGCCGCCGTCCAGCGGGTTGCCGTCGGCGTCGGTCACCTGGGCGTAGATCTTGGCCCGGCTGGTGCCGTCGGCCGGCAGGCAAACACTGGGCGCATAAACCTGCACGTTATAGGAGGCCAGGCTGCCGGCTGGGATGATGCGCACCCGGTTGCCGAAGTCCGGCCACTCGGGGGCCTCCTGGATGGCGGCCCAGTCGGCATCCGTAATGGTCACCGCGGCAGCAGCCGGGGCGTAATCAATCGCGCGGATCAGCACCCGGCCCAGGCGGTCGCAGGTCAGCAGGGCCCCGGCCAGCTCGGCCAGCTCGCTTAAAACGTCCACCGGGTAGGCGTTTTCCACCTGGTAGGTGTAGGCGAAAATATAAAAGTCATCGATGGCGGCCTGGCTATCGTCCCAGGTGAGGCCGGCCAGCGCGCACATTTCGGCGCAGATGGCAAAAAAGGAGGTGTCCTGGTCCCACATTTTGGACACCCGGGGCGCAAAGGGCGCCCCCAGGCGGGCGGTCTCGCCGCGCCCCCACAGGCCATTGATGATGTCCTGGTTGATGTCGCTGGATAGCGCCGGGCGCTCCATGAAATACTTGCCCTGGCTCACCCAGGTGGAGGCCGTCATGGTGAACACTTCCAGGGCCGGGGCCGCGGGGATGGTGGCAAAGTCCAGGCCGGCATAAAAGGCCGGGTCCGCAATTTCCACGGTCAGCTCGCGGCAGTATTGGGCCAGGTCGGCATCGATCTCAAAGCGGGCCACCTTGTCGGTGATGTCCACGCTATCGAGCTCTATTTTCCAGTCGTAGGGCATCAGATATCCAATGTAATCGGCACCAGCGTTATCTGGTAGCTCCAGCGGGCCACGCCGTGGTAACTCCACAGCAGGTTGCGCCGCAGCTTCAAGCCATCGGGGCGCAGGAAGCGCACGGTCCAGGCATTATATCCGTCCGTGAAGCGCCATGTCCCGCCGGTTTCATAGGCGGATCGAAGGGCCGTGACCGTGGCGGCCGCCAGCGCGTCGGTGTCGGAAAACACGATGCGCTGGTCCGTGATGCGGGTCGTCATCTCCTGGAACACGGCCCCGCCCGCCGTGGCGATCACGCTGCCCCGGGCCGCCTGGCCCGCCTCGGGGTCGTACTCGCCCCCCAGGGTGGGGTCCTGGTCGAACGTGATCAGCTCGGTCGGTGCCGGGTCAAGCTCGCCGGGCGTCAGGCTGGCGGCCGAGGTGGTGGAATATATGGCGAATTTCTGGGGCATGGGTCAGCTACGCTCCCTTCGGCGCCTTCTCAGGTCGCGCGCATATTGGAACGCCGCGACGATTCCACCCAGTACTCCGAACAAAAACAGCACAACGATAATCAGCAGCGTGCCTATCGGGGCAATCAGGAAAAGCAGCCACGATGGTGAAAGCACCCATACCCAAGGCCAGGGCAAAACACCGCAGGCGCGAAGCAGGATAAACAGAGCCGTCAAGAATTGGCAGGGCCAAAGGAGTTTGAAGAAAAGGTCGCGGACCAGCTCATTATAGTCTTTGATCAGTTTCATCGTTGAAGCCCTTCACCGCCTCCCCTTGGGACTGTGACTCAAGCCCATTTTGCTAATCTCGCCTTCGATGCCCTTGACCATCGCGCGCAAGGTCTGGCGGTTGCCCACCACGCGCATGGGGGCCGACACGCCGCCGGCCCGGAGATCCAGGATCAAGGTCTCGGTGGGCGCGGCCAATCCCCCGCCGGCCATCGCCGGTAGTGGAATCCCGGCCACCAGTCCGCCCAGTCGGGCGCGCACCATGCCGGACACATCCGGCAGCGCCAGGCGCATGCCGTTCAGCGCATGAAACAGGCCCGCGCCGTACTTCTGCACGGCCTCTTTCCGGATGATGTATTCCCCGGCCTCCAGCAGGCTGCGGATGCGATCCCCGCCGCCGAAGCCGGCCAGCTTGCCGGAGCGGCGGGCAAAGGCCCCCATGCCGGTCATGCCGCCCGCGGCGTGTTCTTCCACCGTGCGCTCATGCACCGTGACATAAATGTGCTTGGTTTCGTCCTTGGTCAGGTTGTTGATGGCGGCCTGGGCGCTTTCCAGCTGCCGCAGCTCGATATTGACATTGGCCTCGCGATCGCGCGTGAGCTGCTCCAGTTGCTGCTCGATGCCGGCAGCCATCTCCTCGGCCTGCGTCTTCATGCGTTGGATCCAGCCGATCTCGGTCTGGTCCAGGGCGTCCAGGCCGCTCTTGATCTGCTCCAGCCCGGTGATGGCTTCACTGGTGGCCGCTTCACCCTGGCCGGCGTACTGCTCCCACAGGCGGGCCGCGTCGTCAAAGAAGCGCCTGGCGTTGTCCTTGGCCTGTTCGCTGTCCTCGGCCTGGTAGCGGGCCAGGGCCGCGTTGGCGGCGGCCACTTTCTCGATTGCCTGCAGGCGCACGTCGGCGGCCTGCTCCTCTTCGGACAGGTTCTTGCGCTTCAGCTCCCGGATCTTGTCTTCGGTGTCCACCTGCCGGTCGGCGATGCGCCGGTTGATCTGTTCGATCTCTTCGGCGTACTTCTTGGCCTCGGCCTTGGCTTTTTCATAGGCCGCCTTGGCCTTGGTCTCGAATTCGTCCAGAGCCTCCTTGCTGGCCAGGATGGCTTTGGCAGGCTTGTCCATGTCATCTGCCGCAGCGGATGCCGATCGGCCGATTTCCTCCAGGCCTTTTTTGATTTCCACCAGGCGCGTCTTGGCTTCGGCCAGCCCCTTTTTATCGCCCGTGCGGTTCATCTGTTCGATCAGCTGGGCATAGTATAGTTTGGCCCGGAACAGTTCCCATTTCAGCTTTTCCAGTTCTTCGGGCGCCCGCCCGGCGATGTCGTCGGGCACCTTCACGTCCTTCCAGCGGGCCAGGCTGTTGACCGCCTTGTCGTTGGCCGCCGCCGCACGCTCGGCAGATTCACGGGCTTCGTCCCCGGCCTTTTTGGCTTCATACATGGCTTTGCCAAGCCTGAAGAGCTGTAAGCCGGTGAACGCCACCACGCCCGCAAAGGCCAGTTTCATGCCCAGTCCGGCCGCCTGCCAGGCGCTTGACATCGATGCCGCTGCCGCCCCGGTCAGGCCCATTTGACGCACGGCCTGAACCATGCCCACGACCATGTCACCCAGGCCCATCTTCCATAATTTAAAGGCCAGCCCGGCGGAAAGCAGGGTGGCAATCATCAGTTTTGTGGGGGTGTCCATTTCACGCATGCCGTCCATCACCCAGCGGATGGCCTGGGCCAGCGGGATGAATCCCTGGGCGATCAGGGCGCCGGAGGATAACAGCACCTCGTCAAAGGCGTTCTTCAACAGCTTCACCTGATTTTCGGGGGTGTTCTTCATCTTGTCGTAGGCGTCTTGCATCGCGCCGCCGGCGATGTCCATTTTCCCCAGGATCTCTTCCAGGTCTCCAAAATTCTGCGTAAGGGCCTGGACGCCGGTGCGGGCCTCCACGTCCGGTATCAGCAGGCGCAGCTGGTCGATGGAAAGGCTTTTTTTCCTGATCTGCTCCAGGGTGGGGATCAGCCCCTGCCAGGTGATGCCCAGGGCCTTGAACTGCTTTCTGGCCTCGGGCGTCGGGGCCGCCAAGGCGTTGATGGCGCCTTTAAGGGCCGTCATGGCCTGGGGCGTTTTGATGCCGGCCTTGGTCATGGCCGCGATGGACGCCGCCACGTCGCCGAACTCCACACCCGCCGCGCGCGCCGTGGGCAGCACGTTGCCGATGCCCTGGGCCAGTTGCGGAAAGGTGGTGACGCCGCTTTTAACCGTCTGGAATAAAATATCGTAGACATCGCCCAACTCATCGATGGACATGCCGTAAGCGTTGATGACGCCCGTGCCGGTCAGGGCCGCCGTCTTGGTGTCGGTCACGCCGGCCACGGCCGCCTTGGCCGATTTCTCCAGCACCCCCACACTGTCTTCCAAAGCCACCCCGGCGGACAGGATGTCATATTGGGCGGCCGCCAGTTCGGATGCGGTCTGCGGGATCTCCCGGGTCAGGTCCCGTATCTCGACCTTTAACGCCGCGAAGCGTTCCTTGCTGATATCCAGCATGGTATTGACTTCGCCCATGCGCTGCTCGAAAGCAGCGTAATTCTGAAACGACCGCACGAACGCATAACCAGCACTGGCCAGGGCCAGCATGCCGGTATGAGCCTTGGCCAGCGCCCCGGACCATTTGTTGGTTGCTCCGGTCAGCGCGGCGGTCTTGACCCGCAGCTGCTGCTTGGCGCGCATCAACTCTCTGGTGGAAAGTGTGCCGGATTTTTTTAATATATCGTAGGCCGCCCGCAGCCGACCGATTTCGGCGCGCTGGTCCTGATAAGGTTTAAGCCCCAGCTTGGCCTTGGCCTGCAATACGGCCTGTGTTTCCTTGGTGGATTGTGCCAGACGCTTCTGGGCCTCGCCCAGTTTGCGGGTGTCCACCCCGGCCGCCGTAAGGGACTTGCGCATCACCTGCAGGCCGTCACGGTTGGCGACGTAGGCCTGTTTGAGGGCCACCGTCTGGCGCTTGGCCTGCTCGAACTCGCGGGCCATCTTCTTGGTGGCGGCCCCGCCCGCGTCCATCGTGCGCGCCATCTCGGCCACCCGCTGCTGGGCGGCCTTCCATTCGGCTTCGGCCGCCGCCGTGTCGCGCTTGAGCTTCTCGAAGGCCTTGACCTTGCCCAATGTCTCCAGCTCTTTTTTGAGCTTTTGAACCTCGGGCGAGGCTTCGTCCTTGGCGCCCAGTGTGATGGTAAGTTTTGGGTCACTCATTGGGAAGCCTCTGTATCGGGTATGGATTTAACGGCTTCGTCCAGGGCGATCAAAAAAAAGCGCCAGGCGTAGTCCCAGGCGTTGTGATGCCCCAGCATAATCAGCCGGCAGACGCAGCGGTCGAGGGTTTCCCCTGGATTGCGGCGGTCCCCACCTTGGCCAGACGCTCGATCAGGGCCGCCAAAGAAGGGTTTACCAGTGTCGCGGCCTCCATGATGGGCTCCAGCTCGGAGGGCGCCATTTTTTCAAGCGCCGCCTTTGAAAGGCCAACGCTCATGGCCGCCGCCGCGCAGGGGATTTTGTCCGGGTAAAGCAGATCGACGATGCTCACACCGCCATCGTCGCCGTCGTAGTGGTCCAACAGCTGGCGAATCTGGATCGCCGTCAACTCCCGGGCGATCTTTTTCTTCCCCTTGATGGTGATCTCTTTTTGCTTGGGCAAGGCGCTTTCCTTTCGCAACAGCCCCGGCCATCAGGCCGGGGCCATTATGATTCGCGTCAGTCGCGAATCATGGTTACATCATCTCGCACTTGAAGTATTCCTGCCCGCTGCTCTGGGAGCTGTCGGACAGGACCGAGCCCTGCAGGGTGGGGGCCGCCACGCCGTCGCCGATCAGCGGCATGTCGCCGTTCATGATCAGCTTGACCTTGTGGAAGGTGTAACGCTGGCGGGGGCCGGTGTCGTCTTTGTCCGTCACGATGACGATTTTCTTCTCCACCGATCCGGAGGCCATGCCGTGGATGTACTTGCGGGAAACGGCCTCGTAATCGTAGCTGCAGACGTCGGTGGCCTCGATGTCGCCGTCGGACTCCTTGCGCAGGTAGCCGTAGTCCGGGTCCAGGGAATAGTCATCGCCCTGCACGCGCAGCTCGTCTTCGGCCACGCTCGTGATGCAGACGTCTTCCAGGGTTTCCACCGAGGTCGCCACGATGTAGTTGGTGTCGGCGGTTTCTTCCAGCTGCTCGCCGGCGGTGATGGTGCCGGACAGGTTGACGCAGATCACGTAGCCGGCGGCCTTGTAGGCGATTTTCATGGTGGCGCTGGACGTGTCGCCCGTCAGGGTGTCGCCCACGGCGATGGTGCCCGTGATGGCGCCCGTGATCTTGGTAACGAACACATTCAGGTGCCCCAGGTCGACATACTGATCGGCGACGTAGCTGGGCACCACCTGATCGGCAAAGCTCGCGGACTGGTTGTCGGCGTTGACCGTCCCACCCAGGAAAGCCACCTGCAGGTTTTCCTCGGACAGCTCGCGCAGCCCCATGTTGATGTTGGCCTCACGCTCGCTCTCCACTTCCAGGATGGTGGCCCGTGACGCATTGCGGTTGCTGGCCAGTTTTTCGGTGGATACGCTCATCCCGAAAGCCAGCGACTCCAGCTCGCCGATTTCGTACATGCTGCTGCCGGCCACGGCGCCCATGTAGACACGGCCGGAGCCATTGAACCTGATGTTGTTGACGTTTGATCCGAGCATGATAATGCCTCCTTGTCGTGTGCTATGCGTAAATGGACGCGCGGCGCGATCCGGCCGCTGTCGCCGTGATGGTGATCACGCCGCCGAACAGCGGGTAATCGCTTTCGATGCCGATTTCGGCGTCGATGGTAATCTGCGGGAATTGCTGCCGGAGCTGCCCTACCACGGCGAATTCCACCAGCTCGGCCAGGTCGCCGGCCTCCACCATGCCGGTGTAGCGGGTCACCCCGCCGGAGGTCGTCAGGGCGTCGTTGTTGACCGCCACCAGAAACCCCAGATTGTACTCGGCCGCATTGCGGGCCAGGCTGGCACCGCGCACGGCGGACACCACGGTCACGATGGGGTAGGACCCCTGGCCGGGCGGGTTCTCCGGGTCGATCCCGTAAATCAGGGTCGGGCCGCGGCCATAGGCCGCCTGGCAAAAGGCCTGCACGGCCGCATTGCCGTAAACGGCGGTCAGGCACTGCACGGCGATATCGGCCACACTGCCCATTAAATCTGCTCCCCTCGCAGCTTGCGCGCCCAGTTGGCCTGGATGTTGGCCAGGGCTTCATCCCGGTACTGGTTCCAGAATGGCGCGATCATGGGCCGGGCCGGCACTTGCGCGCGGCCGGTTTCCTTGCGCAGAAAAAAATACCGGGCGTCCGGGTCGCCCTTTTTCTTCAGGCGTCCGCCGATCCGGGCCAACTGCCGCCCCAACTCGGTGCGGCTGCCGGAGTAAAGCATGCTCGCGCCGGCCTGGGCTTTTTGCAGCAGCTTCTTCCAACTCCCGCCGATGGTGCCGTTGCCCCGCACAAAACCGAAGCGAAACGACAGCTCCCCGTTTTCATAGTCGACGTTGTAGCGCAGCAGGCGGGCCAGCATGTAAAGCGGGGCCTGGTTCTTGCGCAGCCGCCCGGCCTTGGTGCGCCCGGAGATCCGGCTGAGGGCGTCGGCGTAAGGCTGCCCGCCCGGCGCGCCCGTGCGGATCTGCTCGCGCAGCAGCTTCAACTGCCGGAAGCCCTCCACCTTGATGGCGGTCTCCAGGGCCTTTTTCTTTTGCTTGGTGTCGGCATCCAGATCCTTCTGCATCTGGCGGATGCCCTTGATGGTGTAAGCCAGCCTCATCTCCCGAGCCTTTCGTCGTTGGAAATGGCCAGCCGCCAGCCCCACTCGTCGCCGGTGATCACGTACCGCACCCGCCAGGTCGCCCCGTCGATCAGCACGATGTCGCGGTAGGCCGGTGCGGACACATCGCGCCTCAAGACCTCGAGTTCTGCTTCGGCCATCACCCCCGGCCGCCCCGCCCGGGCGGCGGGGTCCTCGCCGTAGGTCACCGAGCCTGGGATGTCCGTGCCGTTGTAAGTCACGGTCTCGGCCATCCTGGCGAAGACCCCCTCGAAAATGCTGCGGTTGTCGCTGAAGATGCCCATGGCGGCCTTAGAACTTCAGATGGATAAGCTCGCGCCGCTTCTTGGCGGCTTTCACGGCCGCCAATACCTCGGGCTTGTTCATGGTGGACGAAAGCCCCAGGTCGTAACCTTTGGCCGCCTCAAGGAGCTCCGCCTTGCTCATTTCTTCCAGCGGCCTTTCCGGCACCGGTGTTTCCGCACCCGTCTCGATCACTGGCGGAATGTCCTTCAGCGCCAGCACCATGGCGTAGCGCCGCCGATGCCGGAAAGTGCGCGTGTGCCGGCCCGTGCCGAACTCGCGGGTGTCCTGGATTTTTGTATCCGCGAAAGCCACGAAGCCGGCCGCCAGCATCGTATCGATGGCCGCCTTTTGTTCCTCAGTGAACACCTTGCTGGGATCAATCATGAGTCCTCTCTCTCAAACCGCCCCGGGACGTCCCCGGAGCGGTCGTCATGTGCCCTGGCCCTGTTTTGCGGCCTATACGGTGAGCACGTTGCCGATCAGGTAGTGGCAAGCCGCTGCGATGTCGCTCACCACCGTGCCGCTATCGTCGTAGCTGGCCAGCAGACGTTCATCCACGTTATGACGCACCCGCAGCACGTCGCTTCGGATTTTCTCTTCGCGGTAGCTCTCCACGATGGGATTCTGCGGGCTGTCGGCCGTCCATAGGAACGTGCGGCCGAGGCCCGGCGCCATCAGGTCGAGCCGGTCCGATATTTTGACCAGGCTGGCGTACTCGTCGCTCCAGATGTCGGACACAACGGTGTCGACGCCCTTGCCGGATGAATCGTACATCGCGCCGGCGATCAACACGCGCGGCACGTTGAAAATCTGGGCCAGCTGAGAAGCGGTCAGGGCATTGAGATCTAGACCGGGAAAAGTGCTGATCAACTGGTCGACCACCTGGTCGCAGCGCTTGACCTTCATGTACTGGTTGTAGTTGATCTGCAGCACATCCGGCAGCATGCCGCACTGCTTGCGGAAATCCAGCACAGCATCATTGATGTCGTCCACGGGGGTGGCCGTAGCCGGGTTGTCCCACTCCGTGCCGAGATTATGCGCCGTAAAGCGCGAGGCATCCTGGATCTTGCTTTTGATCCGATACTCCTGCCCACGCAGGATGCGATTCCAGGCCCGCTTCGTGGCGATCATTTCGCACAGCCCCTGGCTTTCCTGGTCGAACATATCGCGCTCGGAATCGTCGATGGGCTCCTCGGTGCCTTTCTCAGCGGTCTGGTACAGCCCCCGCTCGTATTCGAAATCATCGCGGTTGTAGCTTCCCCGTGGCGAGCGGCTTACATCCGCAAGCTTGAGCAAGGCTTCCTTGGGAATCACCGCATAACTTGATGCGTTTTTTGCCGTCGTGTAGAGCGGCATAAGTTCCAGGCCGATATAGTTCATGGTCGGCCCCTCGGCGAACTCCATCACCGCGATGCCGAGGTCCGGCCGGTAAACGGCGGATCCGCTTGTGGGTCTCATGATGCATTTCTCCTTTTGGTTAAAAAAGGTTTCATCCGCCCGGCCTATACCGGAAGGACCTCGATATGTTCGTTGCTGGCGACGGCCGCCTGCAGGGCGGTGAACTGGGCCGAGCCGCTTACGGTATCGCTGACCATGCCGTTGGCGGCGCCGTAAAGACTTGCGCCAACCGCGATGGCCGTGCCCACCGTGCATTCCACTTCAAACGTGCCTTCCGCACTTTTGAGACGCACGGCAATATCCTCCCCGGTTTCCACGGCATACTCGCTCACGCCGATGTAATCCTCGCCGGCACCTGCATGCTCCACCTCGGGTGGCGTTGTGGTGGTGCCGGCAGACAGCTTCACCCGCCGTCTCGCCTCGATCGCCGCGCCGGCCTTAAACGTTTTTTTCCCTTCGTTCCAACTCATGATGGGCCTCCGTCGTCACCCGGCTGTTGCCCAGCCGGTGGTTAATGAAAAAAACTTTCCGGTTGCTCAGTGCGCGTTCACGCTTTTGAGATAAGCTGCGTGCGCCTTGGGGTGCGACTTGATCACAACCTGCAGGGCCTCGGCCTTGCCGCACTTGTTGGCCGCACGGTATTCCTCCACCAGGGCCAGGAAGTCTTTGCCGTCCCCGCCCGGCGCTTCCGCGCCGCTGCCTGGATTGGGCGCGCCGGCCGCGGTGATGGCTGCCAGCATCTCCTTCTTCTTGGCCTCGATGCCGGCCGCCTCCTGAATGGCATGGGCCAGCCCCGGCGCCGTGTCCCCGGCCGTGGCTTTGTACTGGTCGGCGGTGATTCCGGTGGCCGCGATGGTCTGGAACTTCTCCGCAGCAGCCTCGCCGAAATGCACGCCCACGAGCCCCAGCAGGCGTTCGGTCTCAGCCTGGGCCCCTTCGGCGCGGATCGCGTCCTGGTTGATGGATTCTGCCCCCTGCCGCCGCAGCGCTTCGGCCAGCTCCGGAAAGGCAGCTGCCAGCTCGTCGGCGGTTCTGGGAGCACCTTCGGCTTTGTTCTTCTTCGGGTCCATCGGTGTCTCCTTCCCAGGGGACAGGGCCCCTGAATAGGGTTGATAAAAGCGCGTCTGCGCATTAGCGACTTCGTCGGCCAGCTCGCGGGCGGCGGTGAGTGCGTCCTGGAAGTTGCCCACGGCATCGGCCAGGCCCGCCTCCACGGCCGCCCGGCCGATGAAAACGCGGCCGTCGGCCATGTTCTTGTGCACGGTCTCGGCATCCACCCCGCGGTTCCTGGCCACAGTGTCGATGAAAATGGCGTAGATGGTGTCCAGCTCGGCCTGGATGATGTCGCGATCCCCCTCGCTCAAAGGCGCCACGTCGTTGCCCACGGCCTTGAAAGTGCCGGCGTGCAGGATGGTGTATTTAACGCCCATGCGCTCGTCGAATTTGCTCCAGTCCGCATGCAGGCAGAGCACCCCGATGGAGCCCACGTCCGCCGTGCGCTCCACGATCACGCGGTCGGCGGCACTCCCCGCCCAGTAGGCCGCCGAGCACATCTGTCCGTTGCCGAAGGCCACCACGGGCTTCTGTTCCCGGGCCGCATAGATGATGTCGCTGAAGGCCTCGGTACCGCTCACCGTGCCTCCGGGCGAGTCGATGTCCAGCAGCAGGGCCTCCACGTCCGGATCCTCCAGCGCCGCCGTGACGTTTTCGGCCAGGGCCACGGTGCCGGCAGCCCCTCCGAAAAACGTCGCCCACCAGCTCGCCCGCTTTCGCATCACACCCGTCACCGGGATGATCGCCACCCCGTCGCGCAGGCGGTAGTCGTCGCGCTCGTCCTCGGCGGCGGCCGCCAGGGCCTCGTTGTCGACCGCACCCGCCCGGAAACGCTCCATGGCCGCGTCCAGGGCCGATAACGCCTCGGGACGGATGCTCCACATGATGTCGATGCCGGGAAGGGCGCTGGACTTCTTATTGGTCATTGGTGCTGCCTCCCTGGGCGGGCGCCGCCGCCGGCTGTTTTTCGGGGCCGAAGGGCGGCAGGCCGCGTGATTCAAGATCGTTTTTTTCCTCTTCTAGCTGGCGCACCGTGCGCTGGGGATCGCCGCCGCGCTCGATGATGCAGGCCTCGCGGGTTTTCAGATTGTTCTTGATCAGCAGGATGTCGGCCTGGGCCTCCTTGATGGGCTCGATGTTGCCCTTGGGGGAACCCCGGAATTCGCAGGCCGTGAGGGCGGCCATGTCGCGGTAGAAATCCGGATAGTCCAGGCCGCCGGCGAGATAGTTCTCCTCCTGGAGCATGGTCCAGATGGGCTGGCAGAACCCCTGGCCGAACCAGGTGCGCTCCATGGTGAACACCCGCCAGGCATCCAGCATGGCCGC
>Ga0180429_10001879_pt1 | contig 17624 bp, 19 predicted proteins | sample SS_ome_FD_132428 | JGI IMG/M metagenome (GOLD analysis project Ga0180429, IMG submission 132428) | Hypersaline lake sediment archaeal communities from the Salton Sea, California, USA - SS_1_S_1 metaG | ecosystem: Environmental > Aquatic > Non-marine Saline and Alkaline > Hypersaline > Sediment ...
ATAAAGCCGGCTCCCGCGAAAAAACCCGGGACACAAAACCGATTTTTTAAAATCCGACCTAGTACACCCCGGAAAAATCGGTATTGTGTCCCGGGTTTTTTCATACTCCGCTCGCGCCGTCCCGAATCACGGAGGCCGCAAGAGAGTTCACTTCTTCAATGACAGTCCGAGTTCCTCTAGCTGGGCATCCGCGACCTCCGAGGGCGCGTCGGCCATGAGGTCCGAGGCCGATGCGGTCTTGGGGAAGGCGATGACGTCTCGTATCGAATCCGTCCCGGCCAGCAGCATGATGAGCCTGTCGAGTCCCAACGCGATGCCGCCGTGCGGCGGAGCACCGAACTTCAGCGCGTCCAGAAGGAAACCGAACTTGGCGCGCGCCTCCTCCCCCGAGATGCCCAGGATGCCGAAGATCTTCTCCTGCAGCCTCTCGTCGTGGATCCTTATCGACCCGCCTCCGACCTCGTTGCCGTTGACCACGATGTCGTAGGCCAGCGAGCGCGCCTTGCCTGGCTCCTTGTCCAGGAGCGACACGTCGTCCGGGTGCGGCGCGGTGAAGGGGTGGTGCACCGCCATGTGCCTGTGCTCGTCGCCGCTCCACTCCAGCAGCGGGAAGTCGATGATCCAGAATATGTCGAGCTTGGACTCGTCGACGAGGTCCAGCTTCTTGCCCAGCGCCGTGCGCACGCCGCCGATCGAGGTGCAGGCGTAGTCGTGGTGCTCGTCCGCCACCATGAAGAGCGTGTCGCCCTGCTTGACCTCAGCGGCCTTGACGATCGCCTCGTGCTCCGCATCGCCTATGAACTTGGCGATCGTGCCGCTCCAGCCGTCCGCCTTGGCCTTGATCCACGCCAGCCCCTTGGCGCCCAAATCCTTCGCGGTCTTCTCGAGCGCGTCGATGTCCTTGCGCGACAGCTCGTGCGAACCGGCGTTCAGGCCCATCACCGAGCCGCCCTTCTCGACCACCGACGCGAAGGCCTTGAAGTCGGCGCCGCGAAAGGCATCGGTGAGGTTGCACAGCTCGAAGGGGATGCGGCGGTCCGGCCTGTCGGATCCGAAGCGCGACATCGCCTCGCGGTAGGTGATGTGCTCGAGAGGTAGCGTCAGGTCCACGCCCTTTATCTGTTTGTAGACGTCGGCGAAGAGCCCGTCCATGACCTCGAATATCCCGGCCCTGTCGATGAAGCTCGCCTCGACGTCGACCTGCGTGAACTCAGGTTGGCGGTCGGCGCGCAGGTCCTCGTCTCGGAAGCACTTCACTATCTGGAAGTAGCGGTCGCAGCCGGCCACCATGAGAAGCTGCTTGAATATCTGCGGGCTCTGCGGCAGGGCGTAGAAGTGGCCGCGGCTGATTCGCGACGGCACGAGGTAGTCGCGCGCCCCCTCGGGCGTGCTCTTCGTGAGAAACGGCGTCTCGACCTCCATGAAGCCTGCGTCCGACATGTGCCGGCGTATGATCTGTGCGGTGCGATGTCGCAGTTCGAGGATCTTCTGGAGCCTCGGCCTGCGCAGATCCAGATAGCGGTACTTGAGCCTGACGTCCTCGGAGGCGTCCGTGGAGTCCTCGACCATGAACGGCGGCGTGGCCGCGGGGTTGAGTATCTCCAACCTGTCGACCGACACCTCTATCTCGCCCGTCGGCATCGCGGCGTTCGCCTGGCCCTCTGGCCTCGGGCTCACCTTGCCCTCCACCTCGACCACGAACTCATAGCGGAGCGACTCGGCCTGTTTCATGACCTCCGCAGGCACCAGCTCCGGGTTTATGACGACCTGCGTGACGCCGTAGCGGTCGCGCAGGCCCAGGAAGATGAGCCCACCGAGGTCGCGCCTGTCGCCTATCCATCCGTGGAGCACGACCAGCCTGCCATCGTCGGAGGCCTTGAGATCACCGCACGTGTGTGTTCTGCGTTTCATTTGGAGTAGCTCCAAGCCGCAAGTGAATGGTAAATGGTGAATAGTAAATGGCGGGGGCAACCCGGGTCATCACAACCATTCACTATTTACTACTCACTATTTACTCACCACTAGTCATTTACCTTCACGAAGTGCCCGGCCAGGTCTTCGATCCTCACGGCGCGCTGCTCGCCGCTCTCCATCTCCTTGACCTGGACCTCGCCCTTCGCCACCTCGTCGTCGCCCGCTATGACCACGGCGTGCGCGCCCTTCCTGTCTGCGCGCTTTAGCTGCGCCTTGAGCGAGCGCCCGGCGTAGTCCCACTCGACCCGCACGCCTGCGCGCCTGAGCTTCTGCAGCTCGGGCATTATCGCTTCTCGCGCGCAATCGCCCAGCATCGCGAAGAAGACCGGGGGCCTCTTTATCTCCTCCTTGAACTGAGCCAGCAGAAGGATGAGCCGCTCCATGCCGAGAGCGCAGCCGACCCCCGGCGCGTCTGGCCCGCCCAGGTCGCGGACCAGCCCGTCGTAGCGACCGCCGGCCGCGACCGCGTTCTGCGCGCCCAGCCTGTCGGTGGTGAACTCGAAGGCGGTGCGCATGTAGTAGTCCAGCCCGCGGACGATGCGCTGGTTCTCCATGTAGGGTATCCCCATGAGGTCCAGCTCGCGCTTGACCGCCTCGTAGTGCTCGATGCACTCGGCGCACCAGAAGTCGCCCAGGAGCGGGGCCTTGTCGATGAGCGCCTTGCATCCGGAGTTCTTGCAGTCGAGCGCGCGCATGGGGTTGCGCTCGATGCGGCGGTTGCAGTCGCCGCAGAGCGACTTCTTGTGCTCGTGCAGGTACTCCAGCAGCGCCTCGTCGTACTTAGGTCGGCAGGCCGGGCAGCCCAGCGAGTTGAGCTCCAGCGTGATGGCCTGCGCCCCGACCTCGTCCAGGAAGTGGGAGAACATCGCGATGACCTCGGCGTCGGCCAGCGGGCCCGCCACCCCAAGCAGCTCCACGCCGATCTGGTGGAACTGACGCTGCCTGCCCTTCTGCGGACGCTCCCTGCGGAACATCGGGCCGAGGTAGTAGTAGCCGGCGATCGGGTCGCTCTGTGCGACGCCGGATTCGATGTAAGCGCGCACCACCGAAGCCGTACCCTCGGGACGCAGCGTTATCGAGTCGCCGCCCTGGTCCTCGAAGGAGTACATCTCCTTCTCGACGATCGAGGTGGTCTCGCCCACCCCGCGCCGGAAGAGCTCCGTGGGCTCGGCGATCGGCGTGCGGATCTGCTCGTATCCATAGCCGGAAAAGACCCTCCTCATCACCTCCTCCACGTGCTGCCACATGCGCGTGTCGGGGGGGAGGATGTCGTTCATCCCCTTTATGGCTCTGATCTTGCTGGGCTTTGCGCTCATACGATCCTCCACGATTAACAGATGAAAAAGCGGCGGTCAACGTGGAGGGCACAATGATATTCTCTTGCCCTCCACAGATGCTTCTGCGGCCCGAAACCCGCCGAAGCATCACCCGCCTTCGCCAAGGCTACGGCGGGTTGCCCACCTACGCGGCAAAAGGAAAAAACCAAATAATATTCCGCGTAGGAGGGCAAATGCCTTGATATAAAAGGGAAAAACCAATACAATCGGGCGGATGTCTAAAATCAAGACCATCTGTGCGATCCTCACCCTGACCCTGGCGGCGGGCTGCTACAACCCGTTCTCCAACCCATTCGGCCTCTTCGGCGGCGGAGGCGACGACGGCGACAGGCCCTCGCTCTTGCCCGACCGCGTGGTGGACCCGACCGAGAAGCTGTATCTGGCGATCGGTGGATCGGAGCCGGGGGCCGACGAACTCATAATATACGATGACGACGGCGAGCCGCGCGACTTCTCCGGGGTGACGCTGGAGTGCGAAAGCGATCTGGAGATAGTGCGAGTGCTGCCGAGGCCCGGTTACGACACGGCTGCGGCCGGCAGCGGCGTGAGAATCGTGCCGACCGATCCGGGGGTGGCGGCGATCACCTGCGAGGCGGCCGGCGAGACTCAGGGAGTATACGAGGTGACCGTCCCGCCGCAGTCGCTCGTGCAGATCCTGGTCGCCGAGGCCAGGGGCGCGATCGTGGAGGACCTGGCAGAGGGCGCGGACGAGGGCGCAAACCAGGACGCCGAGGACAGCCTGGACACGCGCGAGCTGGCCAGCCCCACCGCTACGGCTCTGGGTTCGGTCGTGCGCAACCGCATCTGGTTCAGCAACAACCACGACGACGTCGAGCTCTTCGGCGCTGACCCCGACGAGTACGACGAGGATCCGCCGACGTCATACTACGACTCGATCATAATGGCCGAGGGTCAGTTCGCTCCGACCGACCCCGACGACCCGAACTACGACGTCTTCCTCGACGCCGAGCGCAGGGTGTTTCTCTCGGGCGACGACCAGCAGGCCTACGACCAGGCCGTGATCACCGCCGCCGGGATCTTCAACGGCGACGTGGAGGACAACACCACCGGCGCATTCGCATTCTACACGCCGACTCAGGACGAGTGGGACCAGCTGTCGAGGGCGTGGTCGATGTTCTACTGGCAGCTGCCCGACGACTGCGGCGTGGCCGACGAGGACTACCCGGCGTTCGACCCGCTGCAGGTGCTCATACACCCCGACGTGCCGACCGGATCGATGAACGTCCCCTACTTCGTCTTCGTCCGGATGCGCACCCTCGACGACTTCGCCGTGGTAAAGATCCCGTAAGAAGCGAGGAACGCATGATCCGGAGGATACTCAAGCAGCTCGAGGTACACGCGCCGTTCACCACGCTCGGTGCGTTGTCCGGCATCTTCATAATACTCGTGTTCCGCAACATCCCGCACGACGTGTCGTACAACATATTCTATGTCCTGCACCCACTGCACGTCTTCCTGAGCGCGCTGGTGACGGCCTCCGTCTACAAGCTGCACAAGTGCGGCCATGTGACCACGAGCTGCCTCAGCGGCAAGTGCAACTTCTGGGCCCTGACGATCATCGGATATGCGGGCTCGATAGGTATAGCGACGCTGAGCGACTCGGTCATACCATACCTCGGGGAGACGTTGCTCGGCCTCCCCGACAGGGAGATCCACCTGGGCTTCATCGAGAAATGGTACCTGGTCAACCCTCTGGCGCTGCTCGGGATAACTATCGCATACTTCAGGCCTACGACGAAGTTTCCGCACTTCGGCCATGTCCTGCTCAGCACCTGGGCCTCGCTCTTCCATATCATGATGGCGATGAGCGGCGCGCTGAGCTGGCCCTACTACGTCGCGATCTTCGTATTCCTGTTCCTCGCCGTATGGCTGCCCTGCTGCCTCAGCGACATCGTCTTTCCGCTGCTGTTCGTGAGGGACAAAAAGCCGCAGCCAGCCTAGACAAATCTCGACCAGCTTATGTGCGGAATCTGGAAGAAACCCGTCATCTTCTCCGCGGAGAAGCTGTCGAACTGGGCGCGCGAAATCGCCTTCTTGAAATCCTTGAGCTGCCCGCAGACCGCGCGCCTGAAACTCTCGTATCTCTTGGAGAGCATAGTTAACCCCTCCATCGCTCCATCATCGCAGCATCATCGCCTCACCATCGCAGTACCATCGCAACTTACGGCGTCCTAGTCGCCTTCCAGGCGTTTCTGAACCACGGCAGCCCGTCGTTATCCTGGTAGCCGCCCTTGAAGTCCACCGTGAACGACTTGCCGTCGGCGGCCATCTTGTATATCGCCTTGCCCGCATCCATCGGAGGCTTGTAGGTGGGGGCGTCGCTCCACTTCCCGACGAGCGTGTTGCCCACGATGTGTCCGCTGATCTTCCCGCTCTGCAGCGTGTAGGTGCCCGAGACGTGGTTGCCCGACTGTGTGAGGGTGATGGTGCCCGGGTGCGTGTACCACACCCCGCCCCAGATGCCGGGGCCGACCTTCTGCTGAACCTTCACGGCGGGGGCGGCCGCCCCAGGCGCGTGCGGCTTCTCCACCGTGCCGACAGCGGCGGGCGCTGCGGCGGCAGGGGCTGCCGCGGCAGGCGCCTTCGCACCCTCGGGCGTGTAGGGCTCCAGCCAGTAAGACAGTTCCAGCGTACTGCCCTCGCGGTATCCCCTCAGCTCCACCGTGTACTTCCCCGGTCCCAGCCAGAGCGTGCCCAGGTTTCCGTGGGTGTCGGAGCGGACCCTGAACTGATGGAAGACGCGATAGAAGTAGCCGGTCGGGCCCTTCACCCCCCACCCGTAGGGCGGCGGGGTCCTGTTGTCCCACTTCTTCTGCCACTCCTCCGCCTCGTCCACGTCGGTCTTGGGATTGTCCACCGCAGGCTTCCGCCCGCACTCCTGGCCCGTGGCGTAGTTGGCCTGAAACCTCGCCGCCTTCTTCCCCTCGGGAACCACGATCTGCCGATAGGCGTGCTGGGTGTAGCAGTCGATCGAGAGGCGCATCTTCTTCTGCTCCATGGCCTGGGCGGCCTGTGCGCAGAGGAAAAGCGCGACCAGAGTCGTCGCAAAAATAGTCTTCCTCATGTCCACCTCCTCGTATGATGGTGAATATAGTATCCCGGGGACCATCTATCCACAGTATTCTTTAGGAGTTATCTGGGCCTGACGGCGACGAGATCGTCGCCGCTGAGGTAGAGCGTGACCTTGCGCCCGATCATCTCGAAGTGGGATTCGGCGTCGAACATCCTGCCGACTATGCCGGAGAGGGCTTTGTGAAACAGCAGCGAATCCTTCACGCCTGAGAGGCGCAGGCAGATCCTCTCGAACATCGACTGGCCCTCGAGCCAGGTTATCGCGCCCTCGCGCATCTCGTATGGAAAGGTCGCGCCGGCATGTTCCCACACCCCCTCGGCGCCCTCGACGATGCCGCCGTTGACCGCCATGTCGCGGAAGAAGATCGGCAGGCCCAGGTACATCCCGCCGGAGGCCAGCGCCAGGCGGGAGTTGCGATCGAACGCGACGTCGTCGTCGAGCGAAAAGCCCACGTCCCGGTTCCCCTCGTGAAAGACGGTGAGAGGCGCCGTGATCAGGCTCTCCTCCGCCCTCATGCCGGCTGAGTCCGCCAGCAGCCGCAGGACGTTGTCATGCAGGACGAAGGAGCGGTTGCCTATGCGGCCGCCGCCGGTGAACTCGACTTCGAGCTCGCTGTAGTGCTTCGTGCCGTCGAACTCCCTGCGCAGGTCGGTGATCTTGGCCGGCGAGCGCGCGAACTCGGGCCCGATGGGCTGCGGCGGCTCGAGGAGAAATGAGCTCGCCATCACGGGGGCGTTGTGCGCGACCGAGTAGCAGAACTCGCAAGTCCCGAAGACGCCGGTTCCGTTGGTGAGTATCGTGGGCCAACCCATGCCGTACCGCCTTTCCCTTGGAGGTTCGTATATCGGACCATGTCGTATAACATTGCGTCCCCGCTGACAAGGGTCCAATTTAATCAGTTATTTCGGTAAATTGAAGTGGGTTTGCTTTAATCGGAATAAGAGATATTGTATCGCGATGTCGATGCGTTCCACATGCGCCGTCCTCGTCGCGATCTCCGTCTCAGTCGTCGCCCTGACGGCGCCTTCGCCTGCCCGCGCCCAGGGCGGCATGCCCATGCTCTTCGCACTGCCTGTGGGCAGCTACATCCCCCACGTGAGCCTGGACACGAAGTTCGCCGTGGACTCGCGAGTCCCCGGCCAGGCCGCGCAGCTGGGCGTGTTCGACCAGGAGATCAAACTGGGGTTTCCGATCTGGCAGGACGAATCCGACGAGGTCTCCTTCGCCGGAGGCTTCAGGGCTCAGCTCATAGACACCGCCGCCGTGCTGCCTAACACCGGCGAGCCCTTTCCCAAAAGGCTCTGGGACATAAGCTTCGGACCCGCCTATCGCCACCGCTTCGGCAACCGCTGGGTGCTGGGGATCAGCGCGCTGGCCGGCTCCGCCAGCGACGACCCCTTCAGCCGCTTCGACGTGCTCGACATCAACGCCAACGCGTTTTTGCGCATCCCCTCCGGCGAGAGAAACGCGTGGCTCATCGTCATAAACTACGCCAGCAACCGAGAGTTTCTTCGGCACTACCCCATACCCGGCTTCGGATTCCTGCTCGGTTCAAAGAAAAACGTCAGGGGCTTCTTCGGCGTGCCCTTCTTCGTCCAGTTCTTTCCGAACGGTCCGGTATCGTTTCGCGCATCCTACATCCCGATCGTAAAGATCGATGCGGTGCTGTCCGCCATGCCCTCCGAATCGGTCGAGGTATTCACGGGCTTCCAGTGGAGAAACGAGCGCTACATGAGGGCGGATCGGGTCGACCGCGACGACAGGCTGTACTACTACGAGATGCTCGCGAAGGCCGGCGTCGTCATCAAGCCGGCGCGCTGGGCGAAGCTGATCATCGAGGGCGGATACTCGTTCAGGCGCAAGTACTTCGAGGGCGAGCGCTTCTACGACGACTCCTTCAACCGCGTCTCGGTCAGGCCAGGTCCCTACGCGTCTATGGGGCTGGAGCTGATGCTCGGCAGGCCGCCGTCTAGCTATTCATCGAAAGAAGCGCCGCGTTGAGCACCGTCGCGAAGGACGTCCAGGTGAGATACGGCAGCATGAGGACGCCCGCCGCCTTGGACCTGCGGAAGAAAAGAACGGTCGTCACCGCGATCGCGGGGAGCAGGAGCGCGATGACGATCATGCCCGCGGCGACCGAGCGCATCCCGAAGAAGGCAGGCGACCAAAGGGCGTTGAGCGCGAGCTGCACCGCGAAGGCCCAAAGCGCCGGCGCCCTCCCCTCGCCGCGCCTCCACACGAGGAAGACCGCCACGCCCATCATTACATAAAGCGCCGTCCATACCGGGCCGAAGATCCAGCCGGGCGGAGTGAACCAGGGTTTTGCGAGCGTCGGGTACCACTCGGCTACGGAGGCCGCGGTGACGGCGGATCCAAAAGCCCCGACGCCCAGGCAGACGAGCACGGACAAAATCAAGACCGCTATGTCCCTTACCTTCATCGCCTCACCATCGCTTTACCATCGCAGTATCATCGCCTCACCATCGCAGTTGCCCCAAACTCCGCAACTCAAGCTCGGCGCGCCACGAAGAACTCGTAGCCGTAAAAGTCGGAGTGGCGGCGATACATCTCGGGCTCCTCCGCCAGCTTGTCGATTACGCCCAGCGCCTGGGCATCGTCCGCGTACTTGCCGCGCATCTCGCCTATGCGGCGCTCCATCGGCGCGTAGAAGTCGTCCCACCAGGCCGCCTCAGGCAGCGTGAAGTGACCCACAAGCTCGAACCCGCCACCGTCTACGAGCGCGATCACATCCGCGGCGCTGCCCATCCCGGAGTAATCGGCGAAGGCCGCCTTGACCTCGGGCGGCGGATCGTCCTTGAGCCAGACCGCGTCGGTAAAGGCGAGATAACCTCCCGGCTTCAGCAGGCCTCTGCAGAGAGCGAGGGCGCCCTCGATTCCGATGTTGTAGAAGGCCCCCTCGGACCAGGCCAGGTCGAAGCTCGCGGGCGCAAGATCCAGCTTCGTCATGTCGCCCGCCAAGGGCTTCACCCTCCCCGCCAGTCCGCGCTCCCGAATCTCCGCTTCGAGACGCTCTATGCATGGGGCGTGGCTGTCGACGGCGACGATCGTGCCGCCGGTGAGCCCTGCCAGCTGCAGGGTCTGAGCCCCGCAGCCGCATCCCAGATCCAGTATCGCGGGCTTATCGGGCAGGCCGCGGCAGAGGCTAAGCGCCCTCTTCGCACACTCCAGGCTCCCCGGCCCCTGCCTGGGCAGCGATTCGAAGAGCTCGAAGAAGAGCTCCATGTAACGCTGACTGATTCCACTGCCATCGCTCATTACAGAAGGCCCCCGATCACCCCGCATCCATACTAAAGTCAGACCGAATATCAACGATTTAGCGAACCTGCTCAATAGTGGTTTTGAAAATCATAATGAAGCAGGTTCATAGCGTTTTCAAACGCCCCCGGTGTTCATGCTTGGGATTGTAAAAAGGTCTCGTACAGCTTCTCAACATTCCCGTGGCAGACGAAGTCGTGGTGCCTGAAGCCGCCGCCGAAGGTCTTCGGGATATGCATCAACTCGTGGATGATCGTCCTGTCCTGGTCGGCCTCGCTCAGGCGCTCGAATCGCTCCAGAAACTCGATCGCGTAATGGGCCTTCACCTCCATCGCCAGCTGCATGATCTTGGGCAGGGCGTGACACCTGGCGACGACCCTCCTGGCCCTGCTCCCGACGCTCCTGACGCAGACGACCCGGTTGCAATCGATATGGGCCAGATCGAGCCTGCGCACGATCTCGCACATCCTCTGCTGCAGATCCAACGCGATCGAATATTTCATGTCACGAACCCCCGAGCTTCAGACCACCTTTATCCTCTGTCCGGCGCACTCGACGATATGGCCCGCGCGGACCTTGCAGCGCTTGCGCAGCTCCACGTGTCCGTCCAGCGTCACCAGGCCGCCCGCCACCGCCCTCATCGCCTCGCCCCCGCTCTCGAATACCCCCGTCAGCTTCAGGAGGTTCTTGAGCTCGACGTACTCCCGATCTCCGAGCTTGAATTCATGCATATCGTGATCGACTATTGTGACATGGGGAGCCCTTTTGCAAAGGATTAAAACCGTCCGCTCCCTGACGGGTGTTTTGTCGGATTGCAAAGGGGGAAGCGAGTCACCTAATCGTCAGCCGGTGACGGTGACGGTGAAGGACTGCGCCGTGCCCCCCACCTCGGCGCCGTCAGCGTCCAGGCCGACGAGCTCCACTGTATAAACGCCCGCCCCGCTCTCTATCGTTAGCTCGTGCATGAACTCGTAGATCGAATTGGACAGCCAGGTGGGATCGGTCGGATCGTAGATCCTGGCCAGATCGACCTCCTTCGTCTGTGTGTCCACGATCGTGCCGCCGCCGTCCCTGATATCATAGCGGACCTGCGCGATCCTGTTTGCGATCATGTACTCGTGATCGTGCTCCCCGGGCGATGTCTCCGAGGGGATGGGGGTGACGACGCCGAAGACGTTGAACTCCTCGCCCGGGCCCACCGTGACGCCGTCGGCCACGTCGAGGTCCAGCTCCTTGGGCGTGGTGTCGCCCGTGTTGTACAGGTTGTCGCCGGTCGAGGCGTCGGCGGCCTGTATCTCCACCCTGGTTATCACGAGCGGGCTTGCACCGAACGTCGCGTACTGGCCGTCCAGCGAAACGCTCTGCCCTCCCTCGTCGACGTAGGTGATCTCCGGCTCGCCAATATCGTAATGATGGAAGACCGTGTTCGCGCTCTCCACCAGCCCGTTGTGGACCAGCGCCCCTATCTCCACCGTGTTGGTGGCCGAGGTATCGCGCACGTTGTAGACCAGTAGGTCGTTGACGGCCGCGGCCACGGTGTCGACGACGGTCCCCGCCAGGTCGTTCGCCACCTCTATCGAGTTGTTGGGCATCCAGCGGTCCTTGATCTCGTAGAGGTTGCCCTCGAAGCCGAAGTAGCCGGGAAAGTAGTCGAAGTAGATCCGATAGCCGTTGGCCTCGGTGAACTCGATGAGCTTCTGCTTGCTGCTCTCCGGCGAGAAGCGCCCGAGCGATGCGTGCGTCAGCCCCATGCTTATCTGTTTCGTCGCGGTCTGCCCCGCCAGGTCGCAGCTGAGCCCGGTGACGACGATCGTGTACGTGCCCTCGGTGAGGTCGGCCAGCGGCATGCCGTCTGAATCGGTATAGGTGGTGTCGAAGTCCTTCGTCGCCCCGCCGAGTATCACGCCCGCGTAGTAGTCCTCGGTCACCACGACCTTGTTGTTGGGGTCCTCGATCCCGCCCGGCTCCTTCACTAGGTCGGGCACCATCGTCACTCCGAAGTTGGAGCCGTTGGGGTAGTCCACGTCGATTGAGCTCAGAGGCGTAAGACACGTCGCCGTGTCCACGTGGCTTCGGATCTCCCGCACCAGCGTCCCGGAGCCGGGGGCGCCCCGGTAGACCTGGATCATGATGTCGCCGGGCCTGGACGCGCCGTCGGGGAAGTAGCCGATGACGTAGAAGTCCCTCTTCTCGGCGAGGTCCAGCTCCGAGTCGCTGGGCTGGTCTATCGTGAGCATGACGATCGAGCCGCCCCCGCAGGAGAAGAGCAGTGGGAGGACGACGGACAGGAGGAGGATGCGGAATATCTTCATGTGGCGATTATACAACTTCGGCGGAGGCTGGTAAGCCAAAAACGAGCGGCGTCTTCACACGGCCGCCTGGACCTCGGGGAGAGGCGAGGGGGTTGAAGCAGGGAGGGACGTCCCCTCAATCCAAAAACGGCGCGGCCAGGCGCAAGCCGCGGGCGTGAAACGTGTATTCCGGACGAAACGTGTCGCGGGCGGCGGACATCATCAGAATAGCACTGCCGTCGAAACCGGAACCTCCGCGGACGATTCCGAATTCGCCATGCTCCCCTACCTCCATGTCCTGCATCCACTCCCAAACGTTGCCACACATGTTTCGGAGCCCTAAGGCGTTGGCCGCGCCCCAGTCCACGGGCGCCAGCTCGTACTTGGAAAAGATGACCTCGTCTTTTGTCAACTTGCCGGAGATGCTGCTATAGATGTTCCATGCGAACAGCGGAATACCTTCCATGAAGATCATGTCGAATACATCGTCATCGTAGCTGATCGGGTTCGTGACGCGCAGCCCGCCCTCCAGCTCGCCGTAGATGTATTCCTCGAACGATCTGTCGATGGTCGCGCCCGGCTCGAATGCGAATACGAAGTTCTCCAACCAGCCGGGGACGTATGCCTTGAAGCCGTTGAGCAGAAGTCCTCTGCCCGCCTCCTCGCTCACGATCTTGATGACATCCCTGGCCCCGCCGCGAGCGGCCGCCTCCCACTCGGTCTCAAGGGGGAGCCTGAAGTCGCCGAGACCGTTCGCCCTCAGGTCGGCCGCATGGATCTTGGAGAGCGTATCCGCGAACTCCCTGGCCTTGTGCCAAGAAATATTGCTCACGGGATGGTCGCCCGGAGCCTTCGCCATGCCCGGGCGGCCCATGACCTCGCGAAACTGCGATTCGCTCACCGGCACCTCGGCGATGCAGAAACGAGGCACCGAAACCCAGCGCGGCTGCGAGTCGGGGACATCGCGGGCGCCTACGACCGTATGGCCGCCGGGTATCGCGACCATGGGGTTGTCGCCTATGACGATCCTCGGCAGCATCGCCGGCACCGGACGGGTTATGCCGAGGCATGAGGGTAAGCTGGTCGTCGACATCGTGGGGGCTCCTTTCAAACCACCTATACTCAATTATGCGACGCTTAACACGTGAAGTTATTGGATTTCAAGGGAAATCTGAAATACGGGGAAATACGGGGACAGAAATACGGGGACATGACACTTAATTCGGTTTTTTGAATTAAGTGTCGTGTCCCCGGAATTTGAAGGGCTTTTATCGCACCGGGCGGACGGCTCGCGGGGCGCGCCCGCAGCGCCGTCACAGGCAGTTCCGGCTTGACCGTAGCGGACTATGGAGCGAGCATCGCCCATTATGAAAGACACGATAACCATAAAGCCCATAGGCGTTATCCGCACCCCCTACGAGGAGGCGAAGGGGGTGCCGATCCAGGGGAGGTTCAAGGAGGGCGTCACCGGCCGAGCCGAGGTCTTCCCCGAGTACAGGTCGGGGCTCAAGGACTTAGATGGCTTCTCGCACGTCATCCTGATCTACCACTTCGACCGGGCCCGCGAGGAGAAGCTCGTGGGCAAGCCCTTCCTCGAGGACGCCGAGCACGGCATCTTCGCCATCCGTAGCCCCCTGAGGCCGAACCACCTGGGGATCTCAGTCGTAAAACTCGAGAGCGTTGAGGAAGGGGCGCTCGTCTTCTCCGAGGTCGACATCCTGGACGAAACGCCGCTCGTCGATATCAAGCCGTACGTCTCTTACTTCGACGCGCGCGAGAACGTGCACAACGGCTGGGTGGACAAGCACCTGGGCGATGGATCGACGCCCGACCGCGTCATCCTCCGCTGACCGCGCATGTTATTACTGTATTCAAAACCGTTTGTTCCGTGAGGAGTGGGGTTGGGGTAGGTACGTCCCCTTTTATCTACTGGTAGCCGTAGGGTTGCAGCTCCACTATGGCGGTGCCCTTGACCGGCCTGCCGTCCAGCGTGCCGGTTACTGTCGCGAGCCCCTCGTACTTGATGGTCGTGCCGCCGCCGACGCTCGTCAAATCGATCATTATCTCCTGGTCCTCGCGCACCATCCTGACGCTGAGATCGGCGGAGCGCTCCTCCGAATCGAGGCTGATGCGATGCTCCTGGACGTACCGCTGTCCGGTGACGGGGCTGGTCCATATCCCCGCCGACGGCACGGCCTCGACCGCAATCTCGTCTATGCCCCAGGAGTACGCGGCCGAAAGCGCCGAGTTCTGGGTCCTCTCTCCGCTTTCGTCGAACAGCTTGGCCACTGGGAGCAGGCCGTCCGCGCTCTCGATCTCGATGACCATCATGGCGGCGTCCTCGTCCGGCAGCATGATGGAGAAGAACTGCCAGGTGGCCTGGCCGATGAGCACGTCCCTGGCGACGCTGCCATAGCTCTGGACTATGTCGTCCATCCACATCGTGCCGGAGGTGCCGTAGCTTTGGACCTCCCCGTCGCGCCAGACCACAAACTCCCAGACGTCCAGGAGAGGCAGCGAGTAATAGAACGAGCCCTGCCCGGCCATCGTGTCGCCGGTCGCCTCGAGGTAGCGGCCGACGGAGCCCTCGTACGAGTCCTCGATCCAGAACCTCTGGTAGGGCGTGATGAACTGCGGGAAGAACGACGCCGTGCCGTAGCCCTGGTTCACGACCCCGAGCCTGTCGTACAGGAGCACCTCGGCGGCGAGCCTCCCGCCCAGCGAGTCCGGGAGATCGGCGGTGAGCAGATACAGCGCGCCGGGCTGGCCCATCGTCCCGGATACCAGCCCCATGCTCATGATCGGCGTGAGCTGATCCAGCGAATTGATCTCGACCAGCCACGGGTCGCGCGAGACCTCCACCAGCGGAAACACGTCCAGCGTGAAGGTCCCCCCGAAGGCGTATCTGCCCAGCGCCGAATCGTTGTAGGCCACGATCGCCGGGACCGTCTGCCAGACCAGTCCGCCGTACTCCTGCGCTATGCGCTGCATGGATATGATGAAGGCCGCGGGCTCGCCCGAGACCTCGTCCTCGAGGCTGCCGAAGAAGAACCAGCCGTCGAGGTCGTACTCCTCGTGTTCGCTGGACATGTACGTCGCGAGACTTTCGGCGCTCCGGGTCTGCGGCAGCTCATAGCCCGTCGTGAAGTAGGCCACCACCTGGGCGACCGCGCCCGACCCGGAGCTGCACGCGGAGCAGGCCAACATGAAACACAGGACCAGGCCGACCGTCTTGAGCATTCTCATCTACCCTCCCCCGCTGGACTCCAGGATCGCTCAAGTCGACTCTAGCACAGCTTCCGGCATATGGCACATCGTTATGGGGTGGCGGCCCGGCGGGACGTCCCCCAGGGCCTTGGGCGGCTAGGAGTAATAAAGCCGACTCCGTGACGGGTGGGGCTATGGCCTCCTCGGCGACACTATGGCTGGCGCCGGAAAATTTATTTATCTTTTTTTGCTGGAGGCATTCTTTGAACTTGGATTCTACTTTGCTTCCCACAGCACCCTTCCCTTCTTGATCTCTTTATACAGCGCCGGCTCATCGTCCGAAAAGGAAAGCATCTCTTCCGGGCTCTTTATAACCGGCTGGATCAATTCGGCAAGAGGATCCTTCCTTATCGCACTCAATATCTTCTTGTCGTCCGACGTGACTATCAGAATATCGAAATCACTATCGGAGACATGTGTTCCGTTTGCCCGACTCCCGAATGTTACGATTTTCATACAATGCCGTTTGATTCTCTCGACTAGAGGATTGATCGCCATCAAGTTGCTCAGGATCTTGAACTCGTCGATGATCGGATTATCGAACAGCTTGTTGAAAGTCATATTGCCGCGCGGGGTCCTCTCGACGAATCCGATCTCCGCCAGCTTTCGTAGCGCGACGTTGACCGCCGACTTGCGCACGTCCGCAAGCCTGCCCGCGATCTCGGTGTCGATGAGCTGAAGCTCCGGATGCTGGAGGAGGAAGTCGAAGACCTTGAGTACGGTCGTGGAGAATAGGAGCCCTTTGGCTGTCAGCTTGTTTTCCATTTATATGGATAATTATCCATAATTATGGAAAGGAGGTCAAGGGCCCCATTTTGGGCCGGTTACACTACAATTTCCCATCTATGCCATGCGTAGTGTAAATGAGATCAATAATACTGAATAATATCATAGATCTGTCCCAATCGCCTCACCATCGCAGTATCATCGCCTCACCATCGCTTCTCCATCGCCTGCCCTCTCTAGGACCGCGAGGGCCTTGGGGAGGTCGGGTCGGCTAGTTACCATACAGATATTGGAACGTTATGATTTGTATGGTAACTTTTTCTTGACGGGAGTTACCATACATAATATGCTATTTTTATAATTGTATGGTAACTATCGGTCGGGGGCCGCATGGGCGTGATCAAGGGCGTTCTCAAAGAGGAGTTGAAGAATTCCCTTCAGATGAAGAAGGACTACGAGAGGGAGCTTAAAAAACTCCCGCAGGGAAGCCTTGTAAAGAAGACGATCAAGGGCCATGAATACTACTATCTCGTCCAGCGGGTGAAGGGGAAGGTCAAATTCACATATAAGGGTAAGCTGTCCGAGGAGGAAGTGAGGAAGTACAAGGAAGCGAAGGAATATCGGGCGAAGTATCGTAAGCTCCTGTCGCAGGTGAAGCGGCAGATCGTTTTTTTACGGAGCGCATTGCGTGGAAAGAAACCAATATAAGTTATGTCGCGAGGTCTTGCGCAGACTGGATAAGGCCGGAATCCTGCGGGATCTTATCGTTATCGGGAGCTGGTGCATTCCTTTCTACGAGAGCTATTTTTCCGGAGTCAAATACAGCCTCTCTATAAGGACCAGGGATATTGACTTCCTGATACCGAGGCCCTCTTCGTTTCGCGCGAAGATCGATCTAGAGCAGCTCCTGAAGGATCTCGGGTTCATCCTAGGTTTCAAGGGCGAGCAGGGCGTGATGAAGCTCGAGCACCCAGATCTCATAATCGAATTCCTCGTACCGAAGAGTGGAAGGGGGCGGGAGAGGCCGGTGCCGTTGCCTGAACTGCGTTTCAACGCCCAGGCCCTCCGATTCCTGAGTTTCCTGACGTCAGATACCATCGCCGTCAGCATCGATGATGTTACTGTCACGCTGCCGCATCCGGTAAACTTTGCGCTTCATAAATTGATCGTATTTCAGCGAAGGCAAAAAGGGGACAAAGCTATGAAGGACCGGGATACGGCGATAAGGATCCTAAAGGCCCTCATAGATAAGGGGGAGAGTGCCAGGATCAAGGCCGTATTCCAGTCTGTTCCACGCGGCTGGCAGCAGAAGATCATGACGGGACTCGACTTGGCAGAGGAGCCAAAAATAGCGAAGATTCTTGAGTATTGACTTGGGCTTAACTGTACTTGAAACCAGGTGGAACGTCCCCGAGATCAGGCCTTCAGGCCTATCCCCTCCAGGGCCTCAAGGGCCTTCGGGAGGTCTTTGTCCTTCACCAGGAAGTGGTCGCGCGAACAGGCGGCCAGAGGGCATGATGGAGACTCCTTCAGACAAATCCTAAGCACGAAATCCTAAACCTCCGCGGGCTGAAGCCCGCGGGGTTGGCCGTGTGGCATGTCTATCGGACATGCCCGAATGGCCTCCGCTTCGCTCCGGGCGGCCATTCATCCCCGGGC
>Ga0180429_10001880_pt1 | contig 17606 bp, 14 predicted proteins | sample SS_ome_FD_132428 | JGI IMG/M metagenome (GOLD analysis project Ga0180429, IMG submission 132428) | Hypersaline lake sediment archaeal communities from the Salton Sea, California, USA - SS_1_S_1 metaG | ecosystem: Environmental > Aquatic > Non-marine Saline and Alkaline > Hypersaline > Sediment ...
CCAGAAGGTCTGCCAGCGGCTGGCGCCGACGTTGTAGGCGGCGTCCTCGAGCACGGGGCTGATCGACTGCAGCACGCCGCGCAGCGACAGGTAGGCCAGCGGCGCGAAGGTGAAGATCTGCGACGCCACCACCCCCCAACGCCCGTAGATGTTGAAGTCCTGCAGGCCCAGGAGCTGCTTGGTGACCAGGCCGTTGAAGCCGAACAGGAAGAGGATCGACACGGCGCCCACGAACGGCGGCGAGATGATCGGCAGCAGGGTGATGAGGTGCAGCGCGCGCTTCCCGGGCACGTCGATGCGCGTTAGCACGAAGGCGAGCACGAAGCCGAGCGCCGTGCCGATCACGCCGACGAGCGCCGCCACCGAGAGGCTGTTGACGAGCGCGTTGCGGTACAGGCGGCGGGTCTGCAGCAGTTCGTAGTGCTCGAGGGTCCAGACACCGCCGCGCGTCTGCAGACTGGCGATCGCCACCTTGGCCAGCGGGTACACGACGAACAGCCCCACCAGCACGAACACCATCGCCACCAGGAAGAGCAGCAGCGGGTCGCGGGCGAGGATGCGGATCTCGCGGAGGGCGCGGCGCATGACGAAGTGGGTTCTTGGCGCGCGGCTCTGGGGCCGCGCGCCAAGAACGCGACGTCGGTGGCGCGGCGGGGTGAACGGCTCGGCTCACCCCGCCCCGCTCAGGACGTCACTGCCCCAGGACCTCCTCGACCCAGCGGTCGACGAGGCGCTCGCGGTTCTCGGCCGCGAATGCGGCGTCGTAGCTGACCAGGTTGATCTCGTCGAGCGACGGGATGCCTTCGCCGGCCGAGACGTCCCCGCGGATCGGCAGGAAGTACGTCTTGACGGTCGACAGCATCTCCTGCCCGCGGGCGCTCGTCATCCAGTCGACCAGGGCCTGGGCCTCGGTCAGGTTGTTCGCCCCCTCGAGGATCGACATCGCGGCGACCTCGTAGCCGACGCCCTCGCTCGGGAAGACGACCTCGACCGGGAAGCCTTCGTCGACCAACTTGAGGAATCCGGGCGAGAACTGCAGCGCGATGACCGTCTCGCCGAGGCCGAGTGCGCCCGACGGGGCGGTGCCGGACTGGGCATAGGTCTGCACGTTGGCGTTGAGCTCGGCCATGTACGCGAAGGCCTCGTCCTCGCCGAACAGCTCGATGAGCGTGAAGATCACGGCGCGCGCCGTGCCCGAGGCCTGCGGCGAGGGCATCTGGATCAGACCCTCGTAACCTGGATCGGTCAGCTCGGCCCAGCTGCGCGGGACCTCGAGGCCACGCTCGGTGAGCACGTCGGTGCGCACGCCCAGCGCGAGCGGGTTGGTGTAGATGGCGTGCCAGAAGCCCTCGGCGTCCTTGAACTCGCCGATCAGGTTGCCGGCGTGGGGCGAGACGTACGCCTGGGTGAGTCCGCGGGACTTGGCGTCGATGTGGTTCTCGCTGGGGGCGCCGAACCAGACGTCGGCCTGCGGGCGGGCGGCCTCGGCCTCGATGCGCGCGAGCGCCGGGCCGGAGGAGAGGAAGGTCATCTGGACCTGGATGCCGGTGTCGGCGGTGAAGGCCTCGAGGATGCTCAGGGCGTTCTCCTCGTCGACGCTGGAGTAGACGACGAGCGTCTGGGCGGCGGCGAACGAGAGCAGGAGGGCGGCGACGAGCACCGCCAGGCGACGGGCGATCATGAGAGCCTCCTTCTGGGAAGCGGACGGCACGGCCAATGCGTGACCGGCACGGGCCCCCCGGGCAACCCCCATCGTACTCGGCCCGGGCCTGACACGCCCATGACGTTCCGCCCGGCCGGAACTCAGCCCCCGTCCCAGAAGCGCACGACGTCGAGGTGCGTGGCGATGCCGAGCAGTTTCTGGTCCCGCTTGCCATGCTGCGTCACCAGCACGGCCTCCAGCTCCGGCTGCTCGACGAAGCGCGCGAGCACCCGCTCGGCCGGCTCGTCGCGCGCGGCGAGGTCCCAGGTCCGGCGGTCGGTGTCCGCGTCGAGGACGTCGGCGACGGCGGCGCCGGCGACCGCCTCGCTCAGAACCAGCGGGCCGGCGGCGGCGCAACGCTCCGCCAGCCAGCGCGCCAACCCGCGGTCGGTCAAGAGGCCGATCACCGTGTCGTCCTCGACGACAGGGAACTGCGAGAACCCGGTGGCGTGCGCCTGGGCCAGCGCGTCGCGCAGCGGCATCGTGGGCGACACCGTCGCCACCCGCCGCTTGAAGGCGTCGTCCGCCCGCTGCCCCCCGGCCAGGCGGTCGCGGATGGCCTCGATCCGGCGCACCACCTGCTCGCTGGGGACCGCCAGCCAGCCGTCGGGCTCGAGCGTCTCGTGGACCAAAAGGTTGCGCAGCTCGGCATACTCCTCCATCCGCTCGGCGCCGCGCCAGCGCTGGTCCCGGAGGAAGCGCCGCAGCACCGTGCGGAACGGCACCCCGTGGTCGGCGACGCCGGTGCGCTCGCGCAAGAGCCGGTCGACCGTGTTGTAGGCCGCCAGGAAGCGGTCGACGCGGTCCGCGTCGGCGCGGACCCCGTCGGCAGCGGCCGGGCCGCTCACGAGGCCACCAGCCGCGCGACGGCGAACCCGCCGATCGGGTGATCGGTTGCCCGCTCGGCCGGGCCCTCGCGGGTCGCGAGTTCTGCTGCGATGTCCCCGAGCAGCGGGCCGAACTTGAAGGCGTGCCCGGAGCCGCCGCCGGCCAGCACCACCCGCGGGTACTCGGGGTGCCGGTCGAGCACGAAGCGCTCGTCGGGCGTCTTGGTGTAGAGGCACGTCTGCCCGCCCACGAGCTCGCCGGCCAGCCCGGGGAGCAGCCGGCGCGCCGCAGCCACGGTCGCCGCCGCGCGTTCGGGATCGATCCGATCGCTGCGGTCCTCCAGGCGGATGGTGGGCGCCCCCTCGTGATCGGACACCTTGACGGCGTCCGGGCGCTCGAAGAGCGGGAAGCCGTAGATGCCCCCGCGGCGGTCGATGAAGAGCGGCATGCGACCCGGGGCGAACGCGCGGGCGTCCGCGCCGACCCGCAGGTAGAGCACCTGCTGCTGCTCGACCCGCAGCGGCAGGGCCAACTCGGGCAGGACACCGGTCAGCCAGGGGCCGGCGGCGACGACCAGGCGCGCGGCGCCGTAGCGCCCCACCGCGGTGGTGATCTCGACGCCGTCGGCCGCGGCCGCGATCGCGTGCACGGGCTCACGGTCGCGCAGGACGGCGCCCTCGGCCGCGGCCGCGCGCAGCAGGGTGGCCACCGCGCGCGTCGCCGGCACGATCGCTGCTTCCGTCTGGTAGAGCGCCTCGACGTCGTCACCCACGCCGAAGGCGGGAAAGCGGGCGCGGACGGCGGCGCCATCCAACCGCTCCACGGAACGACCCTCCGCGCGCAGGGCCTCCTCGATGCCGTCGAGCTCCCCGCGGCCGACGGCGCCCAGGTCGAGCCCGCCGCAGCGGTGCAGCAATCGCTCGCCCGTGACGGACTCGAGCTCGCCCCAGAGGGCGTCCGCGGCCACGGCCAGGCGCACGTGCTCGCGGTCCTCGTACGCGTGGCGGAAGATGCGCGAGCCGCCGTGCGACGAGCCTGCCTCGTGGAGGAACGCGTGCTGCTCGAGCAGCAGCGTCGTGCCACGGCCGGCCAGCCGCCAGGCGGCCGCGGCACCGATGACGCCGCCGCCGATGACGATCGTGTCGAAGTGCTGCATGCTCGAGGCTACCGCAGGCGCCGCGCGCGCGGACGCGCGCGCGGCGCACACGGTCAGCGAGCACCCAGCCGCCGTCGCAGCCACGCTGTGGCGGCCTCCTCCACGTAGGCCTCCTGGCCGATGGTCTCGACGGCCCTCGGTTGGAGTTCGCGCACGCGCGCGATCGCGTCGGCCGGGTCGGCGCCGAGGGCGGCGAGCGCCATCGCCGCCAGCATCCCGGACCGTCCCTGGCCCGCGCGGCAGTGCACGACCACCGTGTGACCGTCGCGGAGCCGGCGGACGACCTCGTAGAGCAGTTCCATCGTCTCGTCGGCCTGCTGCGGCGCGGGGACGCCGCCGTCGCGGATCGCCAGCCGTGCGGCCTCCAGACCATGCACGTCGAGCTCGCCGGACAGGTTGGCGATGCCGAGATCGCGCAGTTCCTCGTCGGTGAGCAGCGTCACCAGCAGGTCCGCGCGGTGGACGTGCCGCAGCCGGCGGAGATCGGCATGCAAGTCGCGCCACCAGGTGACCGCCCCGGCACGGTCGTGGCGCCCCGGCGCCATCGCGATGCCCAGCCGACCCAAGACGTCGTCGACTTCGACCCACCCCACCTCGTACGGGTCGGTGTCACTCGTCCGGGCGCCGGGCGGCAGCACGGGCCCGGCCTCGACCAAGGTCGCCAGTCCCTCGTGGGGGGTGACGGGACGGAACCCGACGTCCGGCAAGCGATCACTGTCCGCCATCTTCCACGCATCGTAGGCGATTCGCGCCGCCGGCGGCACGGGACGCCCGGGCACCGCGGGGACCCCAGCGCGTCGACGACGGATCGACCGGGGCGAGCCCGGTCGATCCGGAACGAACGTTGGTCGGTACGGCGCTAGCCAGCGGCTAGCCGGGGGGACGGTAGGCAGCGCCTACCTAGGAGGGCGGTACGCGGCCGCATACCCCGTGAGCGTCCGCAGGTAGTTCGCGCGCTCGAACGCGGCCGGATCCGGCGCCGCGCGCTGCGAGAGGGCGCCACGCAGGTCGCTGACGTCGTCGTACTCGTGCTCGGCCATCCAGGCGCGCAACTCGGTGAGAACCTTGGCCACGTGCTCGGGCCCGTGCAGCAGGAGCGAGCTGGCCATCGTGACGACGTCGGCCCCGACCAGGAGCAGCTTGACGACGTCCTCGGCCTCGTGCGCGCCGCTGCTGGCCGCCAGGTCGATCGCCGTGCGGCCGTGGAGGATCGCGATCCAGCGCAGCGCCAGCCGGGCCTCCTCGGGCGTCGAGAGCACCAGGCGCGGGGCGACCTCGAGCTCCTCGAGGTCGACGTCGGGCTGGTAGAAGCGGTTGAACAGCGTCACACCTTCGGCGCCGGCTTCGTCCAGGCGGCGGATGAGGCTCGGAACCGACGAGTACCAGGGGCCGATCTTCACCGTGACCGGCACCTTGACCTGACTGCAGACCGCGGCCACCGTGTCGATCGTGCGCTCCTCGACGTCGCGGCCGGTCTCGGACGCATCCGTCGCCAGGAAGTAGATGTTGAGCTCGATGGCGTCGGCGCCGGCGTCCTGCATCAGCTGGGCGTGGTGCGTCCAGCCGCCGGGGCGATGACCGTTGAGGCTGGCGATGACGGGCACCGACAGCGCGCCCTTCGCCGCCTCGAGCCGCCGCAGGTAGCCGCCGGGCCCGACCTCGACGCCGGTGAACGGGTCGAGGTAGCCGCTGATCTCGGGCGAGATCTCCTTGCCGACCTGATCGAGCTCGGCGAGGGCCAGTTCGTCGTGCTCGATCTGCTCCTCGAACAGCGAGGGCATGACGACCGCGCCGACGCCGGCGTCGTCGAGCCGCCGCAGCGTGTCGAGTCGGCCGGTGACGGGTGACGCCGCCGCGACCAGCGGGTTGCGGAGGGCCAACCCCAGGTAGCGGGTCGCAAGGACGACCTGTTCAGCGGTCACGTTCATTCCTGCCCCTCCGTCGCCTTGGCGGACTTCTTGGCCGTCTGGGCGGCCTCGGCCGCGGCCTTGCCGGGCATTTCCTCGTGCAGGCCGGCCATGTGTTCGTAGTGGAGCCGGCGCATCTTGGCGTCGGCCTCCGCCAGCTTCGTCAGGGCGTCGGAGCGCTCGGGCTGGCTCCGCGACAGCACCGCGAAGCGGCCCTCCTTGGCCTGCCAGGCGGACAGCGACTCGCGCGGCGGTCGGGAATCGAGCGTCAGCGGCTCGCCACCGTCCTCGGCAAGGGCCTTCCCGGGGTCGTAGCGGTAGAGCATCAGGTAACCGGCGCGCACGGCATCACGCTGGTGGGTCATGTGCCCGCTCAGGTCGTAGCCGTGGGCGATGCACGGGCTGTACGCGATGACGAGGCTCGGCCCGGGCCACGCGGCTGCCTCACGCAGCACCTCGACCGCCTGCTTGGGGCTGGCGCCGAGCGAGATCTGCGCCACGTAGGCGCCACCGTAGGCCATGGCGATCTGGCCGAGGTCCTTCTTGCCGACCGACTTGCCGCTGGCGGCGAACTTGGCGACCGCCCCGCGCGGGGTCGATTTGGACGCCTGACCGCCGGTGTTGGAGTAGACCTCGGTGTCGAGGACCAGCATGTTGACGTCGCGACCGGAGGCGAGCACGTGGTCGACACCTCCGAAGCCGATGTCGTACGCCCAACCGTCGCCGCCGATCACCCATACCTGCCGCGGCACCAGGGCCTCGGAGACCGCCTGGAGTCGCCGGACGACGGCGCGCGTGGCCTCGTCGGTCTCGGGGTCGGCCTCCATGCGCGCGAGCATGGCAGTGAGCTGCTCGACGCGCTCGCGCTGCGCCGACATCGCGTCGTCGCCACGCGCTCCGTGACCGAGCGCGATCTCGTCGGCAAGCGCCTCACCGACCTTCGAGCGGAGCTGCGCCACCAACTGCAACCCGAGCGTCGCTCGGGCATCGACCGCCAGCCGCATGCCGAACCCGAACTCGGCCGCGTCCTCGAACAGTGAGTTCGACCACGCGGGCCCGCGACCGTCGACGTCCCGAGCCCACGGGGTGGTGGGCAGGTTACCGCCGTAGATCGACGAGCAGCCGGTCGCGTTCGCGACGACGAGGTGGTCGCCGTAGAGCTGGCTGAGCAGCTTGACGTAGCCGGTCTCCCCGCAGCCGGCGCAGGCGCCGGAGAACTCGAAGTAGGGCTCGCGCAGCTGGGAGGCCTTGATGGGATCGAGGGCGTCGAAGTCGGGCCGGGGGAACGGCAACTTCTCGAAGAACGCCCAGTTGTCGCGCTCGCGCTCGAGCTCGGGCATCTTGGGCGTCATGTTGATCGCCTTGCGCTTGAGCTCACGCTTGTCGCGGGCCGGGCACACGTCCACGCAGACGCCGCAGCCCGTGCAGTCGTCGGGGGCGAGCTGGACGATGAACTGGTGTCCCTGAAGGGCCTCGTCCCGGCCCTTCCAGGCGACGGACTTGAAGCCGTCAGGCGCCCCCTCGAGCGCGGATTCGGGTACGGCATTGACGCGGATGGCCGCGTGCGGGCAGGCGAGCGCGCAGAGATTGCACTGGGTGCACACGGCGCTGTCCCAGATCGGCACCTCGTGGGCGATCGAGCGCTTCTCCCACTTCGCGGTGTCGGTCGGGAACGTGCCGTCCACCGGCAGCGCGGAGACGGGGAGCAGGTCGCCGTAGCCTTCCATGATCCGGGACGTGACGCGCTGCATGAAATCCGGCGCGGCCTGCGGGACCGCGTCGCGCAGGCGCAACGTTCCCTCGCCCTCGGCCGGGACGGGCGCCTCGTGCAGGTGCTCGAGCGCGGCGTCGACGGCGGCGTGGTTGCGGGCAAGCACGGTGCCGCCGCGCTTGCCGTAGGTCTTGTCGATCGCCTTCTTGATCTCGGCGATCGCCTCGTCGCGCGGCAGGATGTTCGCCAGCGCGAAGAAGCAGGTCTGCATGATCGTGTTGATGCGGCCGCCCATGCCGACGTCGTGGGCCACCGAGTCGCCGTCGATCGTGTAGAGCTTGAGGTCGCGCTCGCGCACGATGCGCTGGCACTCGACCGGCAGCTTGTCGAACAGCTCTTCGGGCGCGTGGGGCGCGTTGAACAACACGGTCGCGCCGCGGGCGGCGAGGCCGAGCACGTCGCGCTCGTACACCAGGTCGAAGCGGTGGACACCGATGAAGCCCGCTTGCTCGATCAGGTAGGGGCTGGTGACGGGCGCGGGACCGAAGCGCAGGTGCGACACCGTGACGGCGCCCGACTTCTTGGAGTCGTAGACGAAGTAGCCCTGGGCATCGAGGTCGGTGTTCTCGCCGATGATCTTGACGCTGTTCTTGTTGGCGCCGACGGTGCCGTCGCTGCCCATGCCGAAGAACAGCGCGCGGTTCACCTCGGGGCGCTCGGTGCTGAAATCCTCGTCGAGCGGCAGGGACAGGTGGGTGACGTCGTCGATGATGCCGAGCGTGAAGGAACGCGGGGTCTTGGGCTCATCGAGGCCGTCGAGCGCGGCCTTGACGGCACGCGGGAAGAACTCCTTGCTGCCGAGGCCGTAGCGGCCACCGAGCACCTTGGGCCGGCTGGCGGCGTCCTCCCAGACCTCGGAGAGGGCCGTGACGACGTCCTGGTAGAGCGGCTCGCCGGTGGCGCCGGGCTCCTTGGTGCGGTCGAGGACGGCGACGGCCCGGGTCGTCGGCGGCAGGGCCTTGACGAAGCCCTCGGAATCGAAGGGCCGGTAGAGCCGCACGGAGACCATCGCGACCTTCTCGCCGGCGGCGTTCATCGCGTCGACGGCTTCCTTCGCCGCGCCGACGCCCGACCCCATGAGCACGACGACGCGTTCCGCGTCGGGGGCGCCGTAGGTCTCGAAGGCGTGGTAGCGGCGGCCGGTGAGGGCCGCGAACTCGTCGAGCACCTGCTCGAGCGCGGCCGGCACGTCGGTGTAGTAGGTGTTGCGCGCCTCGCGCCCCTGGAAGAAGACGTCGGGGTTCTGCGCCGTGCCGCGCAGTACTGGGCTGTCGGGGTCGAGCTTGCGTGCGCGGTGGGCGGCGATGAGGTGCTCGGGGAGCAGCGCCCGCATGACGTCGTGGTCGAGCGACTCGATGACCGCGACCTCGTGGCTGGTGCGGAAGCCGTCGAAGGCGTGCATGAACGGCACGCGTGTGCGCAGGGTGGCCGCCTGCGCGACGAGCGCCATGTCCTGCGCCTCCTGCACGTTGTGCGCGAAGAGCATCGCCCAGCCCGCACTGCGGACCGCCATCACGTCGGAATGGTCGCCGAAGATGCTGAGCGCGTGGGTGGCGACCGCGCGGGCGGCGACGTGGATGACCGCCGCCGTGAGTTCGCCCGCGATCTTGAACATGTTGGGGTACATGAGCAGCAGGCCCTGCGACGAGGTGAAGGTGGTCGACAGGGCGCCCGCCTGCAGCGCGCCGTGCAGCGCGCCCGCGGCGCCGGCCTCGCTCTGCAGCTGCACCACCTCGGGCACCTGACCCCAGACGTTGGGACGCCCGGCGGCCGAGTACGCGTCCGAGAACTCGCCCATCGGCGAGGCGGGCGTGATCGGGTAGATCGCGATGACCTCGTTGGTCGCGTGTGCGACGAGGGCTACGGCCTCGTTGCCGTCGACCACGATGCGTCGTCCAGCCATGTGTGTTCCCCTTCCCAGGGCGATCACGCCGGCGACGGTTCCCGCAGCCGGCGAGCCGCGACATTCCTGTTCACAGGCTAGGCCGCGGGGGCCGGGGCCTGGGTCCCGACGACCGCGGAAGCAGGTGGGCGCGACCGAACCCTCCGCCGCCGACCGACGCGCTCGGCCGCTCGGGCCGGGTAGCGTGCGGCATGGTCGAGCCCGCCTCCCCCCGTGCCGTCGCGGCCGCCGCCGCCACCGTCCTCGAACCCGTCGCCGCGCAGGCCGTGGCTGCGCTCGCCGAGCGCGCGCGCGACGTGGTGAGCACCGTCTTGACCCACGCGAGCGTCCGGCGCTTCGCACCCGAGCCGGTACCCGAAGACGTCGTGTCGGCCCTGGAGGCGGCCCTCGTGCGCGGCCCGACCTCATCGGCGCTGCACAGCTACAGCCACGTCGTCGTGCGCAACCCAGAGCGCAAGCGGCGGATCGCCCAGCTCGCTGGCGATCAACCGTGGATCGACCACGCACCCCTGCTGATCGTCGGCTGCGCCGACCTGCGGCGGGCCCGCGCGGTCACCCACGGCCAGGGCTACCGCTACACCGCCCACGACCTGCGCATGCTGATCAGCGCCACCGCCGACCTCACGGTCGGGCTGCAGAACGCGTCGCTGGTGGCGCAGTCGCTCGGCTTCGGTACCGTCATGCTCGGCGGCGTGCTGAACGGCTCGCTCGAGATCGCCGAACTGCTCGGCCTGCCGGCGCGCGTGGTGCCGCTCGTGGGCCTGTCCGTCGGGCGCCCGCCGGGCGACCGCTGGCCGGCGCCGCGCCCGCGCCTGCCGCTGCCGCTGCTGTTGCACCACGAGGAGTGGACGCTCGACCCGGACGCGGAGCGGGCGCTGCTGGAGGCCCACGACGCCGCGACCCGTGAGCGCGGCGACTTCGAGGGCCGGCGCATCGCCTGGACGGCGATGGGCCTGGGCGGCGACGATCCCGTGCCGCTGGGCGCTTACGGCTGGCTCGAGCACACGGGACGCAAGCAGGGGCGGGCCACCTGGATCGCGCAGGGGGCTAAGGTCGACGTCGACCTGCCAGCGCAGGGGCTGCGGGTGCGGTCGACCGGGGAGGTGGACGAACCGGATACCTAGGGCCGGGCGAACGCCGAAGCGCGCCGTGAGCCTTCGCCGACGCAGGCGCAGTCATCACGTCCCGTGCACGTCGGGCGGTCGGCCCACCGTATCGGGTGCGGCGGCTGCATCAGAGCCCGAAAAGGCCGCCCACGTCGGCGAGCACCCGGACGTGGTGGTGCGGCACGGGCGCGGGGTCGCGCGCGGACGGGGACGCCGCGCCGACCAGAACGGTGCGCATGCCCACCGACAGGCCGCCGGCGATGTCGGCGTCGAGCGTGTCGCCGACGATCACGGCGCGGCCGGCCGAGGCTCCGAAGCGCCGCAGGGCCGTCTCGAAGAAGACCGCTGCGGGCTTGCCCACGACCTCCGGCACGACGCCCGAGGCATGCGTAAGGGCGGCGGCGATCGCACCAGTGCCGGGCAGCATGCGCCCGCCCTCCACCGGCAGACGGGGATCGACGTTGAGCGCCAACATGCGGGCGCCGCGCGTGAGCACCTGCAGCGCGTCGGCCAGATCGCCGTACGTCATGCTGGGATCGCGGCCCAGCACGAGCAACTCCGCCTCGTCGGGGGTCGCCGCGATCGGCGTCAGCTCCGCCACCGCCCGGCGCAACTGCGGCGGGCCGAGGAACCACACCCGAGGACGCGCGCGCAGCCACGGGTGCGCCGCCAGCGCCTCGATCGGCATGATCACGTCGTCGACGGTCGCCGCGATCCCGAGGCGGCGCAGCTTCGCCGCCACCTGATCCGGTGCTGCGTTGCTCGTGTTCGTCAGGAAGCCGACGCGCCGACCGCTCGTCCGCAAACCGTCGACGAGCGCGGTCGCGTCATCGGCGAGTCGGTCGCCGAACCAGACGCAGCCATCGAGATCGAGGTAAACGGTGTCGACATCGGCGAGCGGCGGCGACGGCGCAGTGGCGCCCGCCGTCGCCGTGTTCGGCGGCGGCGAGGGTTCGCCGGTCACTGGATCGCCCCACGGACCTTGGCGGAGACCCACTCGGCGACCACCACCAGGACGATGATCATGGCGAAGATGACGCTCACCTGCGACCACTGCAGGGCGTTGATGCTGGCGTTGAGTTGCACGCCGATCCCGCCGCCACCCACCAGGCCGATGACCGTGGAGGAGCGGATGTTGATGTCCCAGCGGAAGAGCACGATGCCGGCGAAGGCGGGAAGCACCTGTGGCGTGATGCCGTACGTCACGACCTGACCGCCGCTGGCACCGGCCGAGGCCAAGGCCTCGAGCGGACGCGGGTTGACCTCCTCGATCGCCTCGAAAAGCAGCTTGCTGCAGAAGCCCACCGACCGCAGCGCGATGGCAATCACCCCGGCGAGCAGGCCGGGCCCGATCACCGAGACCAGCAGCAGGGCCCAGATGAGCGAGTTCACCGAGCGTGACGAGACGATGATGATCATGGCGACCTGCCGCAGTAGCGGGTGAGGCGTGGTGTTCCGGGCCGCCAGGAAGGCCACGGGCACGCTGATCAGGATCGCGATGAGCGTACCCAGCGTGGCGATATTGATCGTGTCCCACATCGCGCGCCAGAGGCGGTTGGCGTAGCTCCAGCGCGGGGGGAGCATGCGACCGATCAGGTCGGCGACCTGCTCCGGCGCGTCCAGGACGAAGAACCACAGCGTTTGGTTGGAGATGAACCGGAACGCCACCAGGACGGCCACCGCGGCGAGCAGGTACGCCAGGTAGGTGACGAGGGTCTGGCGCCGATTGCGCTTGCGCCACACCGGAACCCCGTGGACGACTTCGACCGGCACGTCACTGCACCCGCTTCCGGATGGCGGCCGAAGCGTACTCAGCCGCGTACACGAGGGCGATGATCACCAGCAGGATGGCGGAGGTGGTGCCGTACTCGTAGCGGGCGATTGAGGTATTCAGCGCGCCCCCGATGCCCCCCGCACCGACGATGCCAATCACCGACGAGGCGCGGAAGTTGATATCGAAGCGGTACACCGAGAGCCCCACGAAGCGCGGCATGATCTGCGGAACGACCCCGTACGCCATCGCCTGCAGCCAGCTGCCGCCGGTCGCGATGATCGCTTCGAGCTGGCTGGGTTCGATGTCCTCAATGTCCTCCGCGAGCAGCTTGCCGAGGAACCCGATGCTCCCGAACGCCAGCGTCAGGACGCCGGCGAGCGGTCCGAAGCCGACCATGACCACGAAGACGATGGCGACCACGATCTCCTGGAAGGAGCGGGAGACCGCGATGATGGCGCGACAGGCCAGGTACACGGGCAGGGGGGCGATGTTGCGCGCCGCGCCGAAGGCGAAGGGGATCGCAAGCGCCACACCGAGCGCGGTCGACACGACCGTCATAGCGACGCTCTCGAGGATGCCGATCTGGATGAACTCGTAGCGGGACACGAAGTCGGGCCGGAGCAGGCCGGCGAAGAGCACGCGGGCACGGTCGACGCCCTGAACGACGCGGCCCCAGTTCACGTCGATCGTCGAGAGCGCCAGCACCAGGTAGGTGAGGCCGCAGAGGAACAGGCCGTACCGCAGCCACGGGTTGCGTATCGACGGCTTCGGATGCCAGCGCGGGCGGATCCTGGACGTCGCGGTGGCGGTGCTCACGGGGCCTCCGCGCCCAGGGCGCTCGCCGTCGCCGCCGACGCCGGCCGTTCGCTGCTACCGGTCGCCACCGCTGCGGCAGCGTCCTCTTCCTCGACACCCTCCTCGTCCCGATCGCGCCCTCGCGGTAGCGACCAGTCCTCCTCGCCGTAGATCTCCGTGAGCACGACCTCGTCAAGCTCGTCCGGGGAGCCGTCGAACACCACAACGCCGTCGCGAAGACCCACGATGCGCTTGACGAACTGTTTCGCCAGCGCCACGTCGTGGATATTGATGATGGCGGCGAGTCCGTGCTCGTCGGCAAGCTCCACGAGCAGCCGCATAACCTGGCGTGAGGTCTTGGGATCGAGGCTGGCGGTCGGCTCGTCGACCAGCAGGATCTTGGGATTCTGGAGCAGGGCCCGCGCGATGCCGACACGCTGGCGCTGGCCGCCGGAGAGCTGATCGGCACGCTTGTCGATCTGGTCGGCGATGCCGACCCGCTCGAGCAGCTCGAATGCGCGGTTCACGACCGGGGCCGGGAAACGCCTCAGCCACGACGCCCAGAACCCGACGTAACCTAATCGACCCGACAACACGTTCTCCATCACCGAGAGGCGGTCGACCAGGGCGAACTCCTGGAAGATCATCCCGATGCTGCGCCGCGCGGAACGCAGGCGCCGCTTCGTGAGCCGGGTGATGTCGACATCGCCAAGCCGGATCGTGCCCTCGGTCGGCTCGACCAATCGGTTCACGCATCGGATGAGGGTGCTCTTGCCGGCCCCCGAGGGCCCGATGAGCGCCATCACTTGCCCGGCCGGAACGCTCAAGTCGACGCCCTTGAGGGCCATCTCACCGCGTCCGTACTGCTTGACGAGGCCTTGGATCTCGAGGATGGGACTGCCTCCTTGTGCTCCGGGTCGCGCGGGGCACGCGGCCCCACACGACCCGGTAGAGACGCGAGCGGTCTGCGGTTACTCGAGCTCGGCCGACGCGGCGGCGATCGTCCGCAGCACCTCCCAATCGCGTTCATACGAGATCTCGATGAAGGTGTTGACGTCGTCGAACTCGGCGTCGAGCGCGGTGCCCGTCCAGTCGAAGGTCAAGAAGGCTTCTCGCACGCTCGCGGCGAGGTCGGGATGCAGGTCGTACACGAAGCCGTAGCCGGTCGACGGGAACGTCTGTGACGTGTAGATGAAGTCGAAGTCGTCGAGCGACACGACCTCGCGGTTGGCCATCCGGCGAAGCACCGAGCTGGCGATGGCGGCCGCCTCGTAATCACCGTTGGCGACGCCGAGGATGCTGTTGTCGTGGCCACCGGAGAAGGTGGTCTCGTACCCCTCGTCTGGCTTGAGCCCCAACTCGGCGTACAGCAGCGCCGACGGCGCCTTGAAGCCGGAGTTCGACGTCGGCGACACGAACGCGAGTTGCCGGCCCGCCAGATCCTCGAGCGTCTGGATGTCGCTGCCCTTGGGAACGATGATCTCCATCTCGTAGCCGAAGGTGTACGTACCGTCGCCCTCGTCCATGGCCATCATCGCCACGGGGTGGAAGCCGGCCATGTCGACCCCCTCCTGCACCGAGCCGGCCGAGAAGCCCGCGACGTGCAGGCGGCCCGCACGCATCGCCTCGATCTGCGCGGCATACGAGCGAACCGGGAAGTACTGCACGGGCAGGCCGGTCATCTCGGAGAGGTAGTCCATGAACTCCGAGAAGGCGCCCTGGTACACCGCCGGATCCTCGGTGGGGGCGTAGGTGAAGACCAACACGCTGGGCTCGATCCAATCCGCCGGGTCGCCGGGCGGATCCGCCAACATGTCGCCGTCGCGGTCGCAGTAACGCTCGTCGAGTTCGCCCCGTGGGCAGTCCTCCTGGGCGACGGCAAGCGACAGCAAGCCGAGGGTCAACAGTGCGGCGAGGAGTCGCGTAAGCATCGTTCGTCGAGTCATGTCGTCCATCCTTTCCTGGGTGGGGTGCGTTCGGGCGGCGGACGTGTCAGCGTCGGCATGCCGGGCGCGGCGCCCCGCACGCCGATCGTCAGCCGGGCACGGTCGGCTCCGAGCGGTGCACCGTGAGCGACAGGAAGTAGCGGTCACCCCGATAGAGCGAACGCGTGAGGCCGAGCAGGCGTCCATCCGCCAGCCGTGTCACTCGCGTGATCTGCAGCAACGCCGCCGGCGGCGCGACGCCCAACAATTGGGCGTCGCGTTCGTCTCCGTGGACGGCCTCGACCGTCTGTTCCGCCTGCCCCACCTCGACCCCGAGTCGGCGGCACACGCCGTCGTAGAACGAGTCGCTGAAGTCGAGTTCGAGCAGCGTTCGGGCGAAGGCCGGCACGACCGTGATCGTGTTCAGGCCGATCGGCTCGTCGTCCGCGAAGCGTACCCGCACCACCCGCAACACCTCGTCGTCGTCACGCAGATCGAGCAGCCGGGCGTCCTCCTCGTCGGCCCGCTCGAAGCCAAGGCGCAACACGCGAACGGCCGGTACCAGGCCGTGGGCCAGGGCGTCCTCGCGGAATCCGAGCAGCCGGCCCGCCACACGCTCGATCTTGGTCCGACTCACGAAGGTTCCGATCCCTTGGCGCCTGGTCACCAGGCCGGCGGCGGCGAGTCTGGCCAAGGCCTGGCGCACGGTCATTCGCGACACGCCGTACCGTTGCCGCAGTTGGTCCTCGCTCGGGAGACGACTCCCGATGCGCCAGGCGCCATCGGCGATGCCATGCCGAAGGTCTTCCTCGATGCGCGTGTAGATGGGCGGGGTGCGTCGGGCCACGGGCGGGGCCTCCCATCGGCGTGCCACTCTGGATGTCTAGACAACTGTACGACACCCGCAGGCGCTCCTGGTGGGCCACCACGGATCATGGGTACACGGCACCGTCCCAGGCGGCCCCCTTGCCTCGTGCCTCAGCCCCAGTGCGCCACGACGGCCGCGGCGACCGCCCGCCCGAAGGCGTCGTGCCCCGCAGGCGACCAATGGATGCCGTCGAGTTCGCTGCTGATCACGTGCTCACCGGCGTCGATGAAGGGCACGCCGCGCACGCGGGCCACGCGCGCGTACTGCGCGGCGAAGCGTCTCGACCGCTCCTCGGCGCCCTGCCACCCCTGCTCGAAGCCCTCGTACGCGCCGGGATCCCGTGCCGCCCAGCCGCCGACGTCGACCACGGGTGCCGGGGCGACGAGCAGCACGCTGGGCGCGCGCTCCTCCGGCCCGGCATCGCTCGCCAGCACGCGGTCGACGAGCATGCCGGCGCCCTCCGCGATCTCGTAGGCACTCGCCGACAGCCGCGTCTTGAGGTCGTTCGTCCCCAGCGCAATGACGACCACGTCGACGGGCGCCGCGCTATCGAGCACCGGCCCCAGGTGGCGGATCCCGGCCAGGTCGCCGAGCGGGTCCTCGAACACGGTCGTGCGGCCGTTGAGGCCCGCCTCGACCACGTGCCACGCAGGGCCCAGCACGGCACCGGCCACCCCCGACCAACGCACGAGCCGCGGGTAGCGCGCCATGCTGGCAGGCTCGAAACCCCAGGTGTTCGAGTCGCCGAAGCAGAGCAGGGTGCGGGGTTCATCCATGCCGAAGGGTACGCCAGACGCACGGTCACCGCCCGTACACACCACGCAAACGGAACCGAAACGAAGCGCGCCTACCGTCGAGCGTGATGACGCCTCCCACGCAACCCGCCAGCGCCACCGCCGCCCGTGAACGCCGCCGCGCGCAGGCGCGCCGCCGTCGACGCCGCTGGGTCGCCACCCTCACCACCGTGACGCTCGTCGGCGCGGCCGGCGGCGCCTGGTGGTGGCTCGACCAACGACCTGAGGGCGCCGAGGCCGCCAGTGGACCGAGCTATGTCGAGGTCACGCCACGCAGCTACCAGGTGACGGTCCCGGCCCCGGGCACGCTGCAGGCCGCCACCACTGCGGAGCTGCGCACCGTCGCCAGCGGCACCGTCACGTACGCCGCTGCACTCGGCGACCGGGTCACCGAAGGTGACCCGGTCGCTAGGCTCGACCCCACCGACCTCGAGCGCGACGTGCGCGACGCCGAGCTGGCACTCGAGCGTAGCGAGCGCGCGGTCACCGCCGCCCGCGCCGACCGGTTGGACGTGGAGCGCAGCCTGAGCGACGCCGTCGACGACGCCGAGCGCCGCCTGCAGCGGGTCCTCGACGAGGCCGCCGACGCGGCGGCCAAGCTCGATCTCACCACCCGGCTGGCCGACGTCGGCGGCGCCTCGCCGCGCGAGCTCGACGACGCCCGGTCGGCCCGCGCGTCCGCACTCGAGGAGGTCGCCAGCGCCGAGCGTGATCTGGCAGCGGCCCGCAGCGACCTCGAAGCCCGCCTCGCCAAGGCCGATCGCGACCTGGCCGACGCCGTCTCCGCCGTCGAGCAGGCGCAGGTGAAGCTCGAGCGCACCGCGTCCGCCCTGGCGGGCGCCACGCTGATCGCGCCCTTCGATGGGGTCGTCAGCGAGGTCCGCGTGGCCGCCGGCGGCTTCGCCGGCAGCAACGCCACCGTGCTGACGCTCGCCGACGACCGCCGGCTGGAGCTCGTCGCCCAGGTCGACGAGACCGAGATCTCGCAGGTCGAGGTCGGGCAGACCGCGCGCGTGACGGTCATGGCGCTCGCCAACCGGAGCGTGCCGGCGAGCGTGATCGCCGTCGCGCCCGGGG